>Ga0102590_1000629_pt1 | contig 70567 bp, 68 predicted proteins | sample AraplaMF_Col_mMF_FD_76859 | JGI IMG/M metagenome (GOLD analysis project Ga0102590, IMG submission 76859) | Arabidopsis root microbial communities from the University of North Carolina, USA - plate scrape MF_Col_mMF | ecosystem: Host-associated > Plants > Roots > Endosphere | place: USA...
GTCGCAGTCGGATTTCGTCTCGATGCATGCCCCGGCCCGGCCGGAGGTGCATCACATGCTGACCGAGAAGCATTTCCGCCAGATGAAAAATTCCGCCGTCTTCATCAATACCGGCCGCGGCGCCACGGTGGACGAGGAATCGCTGATCAAGGCGCTGCAGGAGGGCTGGATCGCCCATGCCGCGCTCGACGTGCTGGAAAAGGAGCCGCCGTCGCACAACAACCCGCTGCTCTCGATGGAAAACGTCACCCTGACCGCCCATGTGGCGTCGGCCTCGGCACGTTTTGACGAGGCGCGCAAGCGCCGTGTGGGCTACGAATTGTCACTGGTCCTGCAAGGGATGTGGCCGGTAAGCTGCGTCAATCCGTCGGTTCTGCAAACGACCTCGCTCCGCCGCTGGCAGCCTGTCAGCATGGATCGCGGCCCGAACAGCTGACACCGGCGCGCGTTTTCGAACGACAGGGTTCACCGGCGATTCAACGCCGGGAACCGATTTAAGGGAGAGAATAATGAAGAACGACTTCACCCGTCGTGAGGCGCTGGTATTGGGAGCATCCGCCGCTGCGCTGGCTGCGACCGGCGCTTCAGCCCAGACCGCATCTACCATCAAGGCCGCCGACGTCCCCACCCCCAAGCTGGCGATCGAGAAGGGCGCGAGCCTTCGCATGCTGCGCCCGGTGCGCTTCGTGCAGGCCGACGAGGACGTGTTCCGCGCCAATGCAAAAGCCTTCAGCGACAAGACCGGCGTCGACGTCAAGGTCGACTTCGTCGGCTGGGAGGACATCAACCAGCAGACCGCGGTGACCTCGAACTCCGGCGCCGGCCCCGATATCATCATCGGCTTCTCCGACGCGCCGCACATCTATATCGACAAGCTGGTCGAGCTGACCGACGTCGCCGACTATCTCGGCAAGCGCTACGGCGGCTGGCTGCCGCTGGCGCAGAAATACGGCAAGCGCAACAAGAGCGACGCCTGGATCGGATTGCCGTTCGGCGCCACCGCCGGCCCGCTGATCTACCGCAAATCGGTGCTGCAATCGGTCGGCTACGACAAGGTTCCGGAAGACCACGCCGGTATTCTCGAGCTGTGCCAGAAGCTGCACAAGGCCGGCAAGCCGGCCGGCTTCGCGCTCGGCAACGCCAAGGGCGACGGCAACGGTTTTGCCAACTGGGCGCTGTGGTCGCACAACGCGTCCCTGCTCGACGAAGAGGGCAACGTCGTCATCAACAGCAAGGAGACGATTGCCGCGCTGAAATGGGTCAAGGACATCTATCCGACCTTCATCGCCGGCACGCCGTCGTGGAACGACGTCAGCAACAACCGCGCCTATTCCTCGCAGGAAATCTCGCTGACCGCCAACGGCGTTTCTTTGTACTTCTCGTTGAAGAACGATCCGGCGACCAAAGCGATCGCCGAGGACAGCGAGCATCAGCTCCTGCCCAAGGGCCTTGCAAAAGTCTCGCCGATGGCGGGCCTGACGCTGAACGCGATGCTGTTCAAGCACAGCCAGTATCCCAATGCGGCAAAAGCCTTCCTGCAGTTCATGCTGGAAAAGGAACAGTATGAGCCGTGGCTCAACGCCAATTCCGGCTACTGGTCGCAGCCGCTCGCCGCCTATGCCGAAGCCGCCGTGTGGTCCAGCGATCCCAAGGTCAAGATCTTCAAGGACACGATGCAGAGCACTTATTACGACGGCTACAAGGGCCCGATCTCGACCGCCACCGGCGCCGTCAGCGCCGACTACGTGCTGATCCAGATGTGCGCGGCGGTGGCGACCGGCGCACAAACGCCGGAAGCGGCAGCCGCGGAGGCCGAGCAGCGCTGCAAGCGGTATTTCCGGCGGCAGGGACGCTGACGCACGCCGAACAGAGCGCCGTCATTGCGAGGAGCGAAGCGACGAAGCAATCCATTCTTTCTTTGCGTGGAGATATGGATTGCTTCGCTTCGCTCGCAATGACGGCCTCACATAGCTCGCATCGGGATAATGTTAATGTCCGTAACCGCTCTACCATCCCACGGCGGCGTGGCGCTCCGGCAACCCGGCTGGGTCGCGCGGCTGTTCGACTACAAGCCGTTCCTGATCGTGATGTGCCTGACGCCTGCGATCGGGCTGCTCACGGTATTCCTCACCTATCCGCTCGGCCTCGGCGTCTGGCTCGCCTTCACCGACACCACCATCGGCCAGCGCGGCGTCTTCATCGGCCTGGAGAATTTCCAGTACCTGCTCAAGGATCCCCTGTGGTGGAACGCGGTGTTTTACAGCGTCTTCTACACGGGCGTCGCGACAATAGGGAAATTCGCGCTCGGCTTCTGGCTGGCGCTGCTGCTCAACAACCACTTCCCGCTCAAGAGCCTGTTGCGCGCCATCGTGCTGCTGCCGTGGATCGTGCCGACGGTGCTGTCGGCGCTGGCGTTCTGGTGGATCTACGATCCGCAGTTCTCGATCATCTCCTATCTCCTGGTCGACGTGCTGCACATCCGCACCACCTATATCGATTTCCTCGGCACGCCCTGGCCGGCGCGGTTCTCGCTGATCGTGGCCAACATCTGGCGTGGCATTCCCTTTGTCGCGATCTCGCTGCTGGCGGGCCTGCAGACCATCTCGCCCTCGCTCTATGAGGCGGCGATGCTGGACGGCGCCACCGCCTGGCAGCGCTTCCGCTACATCACCCTGCCGATGATGATGCCGATCCTGGCCATCGTCATGACGTTCTCGATCATCTTCACCTTCACCGATTTCCAGCTCGTCTACGCCATCACCCGCGGCGGGCCGGTCAACTCCACTCACCTGCTGGCCACGCTCGCCTTCCAGCGCGGCATCGCCGGCGGCGAGCTCGGCGAAGGCGCGGCGATCGCGGTGTCGATGATCCCCTTCCTCGTGTTCGCGACGTTGTTCAGCTACTTCGGCCTCGCGCGCCGCAAATGGCAGCAGGGAGAAGCCAATGACTGACGTAGCCGCCTCACCGGGCAACAGCAATGTCGCCAGCGCCACGCCGGACACCATGGCGTGGGACTCCCGCGCACGGCGCGTGATGATGATCTACCTGCCGCTGTCCTGCTTCGTGCTGATCCTGCTGTTTCCGTTCTACTGGATGGCGATCACCTCGTTCAAACCGAATGCGGAGCTGCTGAACTACAAGGAGCACAATCCGTTCTGGATCTCCTCGCCGACGCTGGCGCATATCAAGCACCTCTTGTTCAACACGGCCTATCCGACCTGGCTGAAGACCACGATGTTCGTGGCTGTCGGATCCACCTTCCTGTCGCTGTTCGCCTCGACGCTCGCCGCCTACGCAATCGAGCGGCTGCGTTTCCGCGGCAGCCCTTATGTCGGGCTCGGCATCTACCTCGCCTATCTGGTGCCGCCCTCGATCCTGTTTATTCCGCTCGCCACCGTGATCGTGCAGTTCGGCCTGTTCGATTCGCCGATGGCGCTGATCCTGGTCTATCCGACCTTCCTGGTGCCGTTCTGCACCTGGCTCCTGATCGGCTATTTCAAGTCGATCCCCTATGAGCTGGAGGAATGCGCGCTGGTCGACGGCGCGACGCGGCTGCAGATCCTGCGGCGGATCACGCTGCCGCTCGCGGTGCCCGGCCTGATCTCGGCCGGCATCTTCTCCTTCACGCTGTCGTGGAACGAGTTCATCTACGCGCTCGCCTTCATCCAGAGCGGCGCCAACAAGACGGTGCCGGTCGCGATCCTGACCGAGCTCGTCACCGGCGACGTCTACCAGTGGGGCGCCCTGATGGCCGGCTCCCTGCTCGGCTCGCTGCCGGTCGCGCTGTTTTACTCGCTGTTCGTGGATTACTACGTCTCGTCGCTGACGGGCGCGGTGAAGGAGTAGGCCGCACCGTCTCGAGCGTTTCCTTTCTCCCCGTTCTTCACGGGGAGAGGGTCGGGGTGAGGGGCTGCTTCCGCAAATTCGGTAGAGATGAGTGCGCGGAGAGTCCCCCTCACCCGGATCGCATCTCGCGATGCGATCCGACCTCTCCCCGCAAGCGGGGCGAGGTTGAAGACCTACCTGATATAAAACGCCACCGGCGCACTGAACGGCATCGAGGACTGTTTCACATCGGCCGGGAATGCGGGAAACGGCTGGGCACGGCGCACCATGGCCAGCGTCTCGGCGTCCAGCGCCGCATGGCCGGACGAGCCGCCGAGGCTGACCGAAGTCACCCCGCCGCTCCGGCTGAGCGTGAAGCTGACCCGCGACGTGCCCTGCTGGCCCGCAGCCTTGGCGGCGGGCGGGTACTGCTTGAAGCGCTGCAGATGCGCGGCGACCATCTGCCGGTAGGAGGCAAGCGCCGCGGCCGATGCGCCGGCATTGACGGCGGACGCGGCCGGCGCCTGGCGCTCGGCCCTGGGCGAGGCAGTGGTGCGCGGCGCCGGCGGCGCGTCGGTCGGCTTCTTGGCGTCCGGGCGAACCACTTTCGGCTTTACCGGCGACGGCTTCTTCTCCGGCTCGACCTTGACCGGTTCCGGCTTCGGCGGGGCCGGCTCGGTCTTCTGCTCCGGCGGCGCCACGACCTCGGGCTTTTCCTGCGGCGGGGTCGGCGCGATCTGTTCCTGCACGGCTTCCGCCGCCGCAGGCTCCGGCGGCGAAGCATCGGCCTGCTGCATCACCGGTCCCGGCGCAAGATCCATTTGCGTCGGCTGCGGCGCGGCCGAGACCGGCGCCATGTCGACCATGATCGCGGGCAGCGAGACGCCGGGCGCGGGCCGCTGCGCGTACCAGTTCATCGCCAACGCGATCAGCGCCGCATGCGCGGCCACGATCGTGAAGGCCGATGCGCCCCAGCGCCGGCCCGCAGCCTGGTCGGAGATATCATGCAGCGCGAACGCATTCACGGCGTCAGCTCCGGCCGTCGAGGCCGACCAGCGCGATCTTGAGATAGCCGGCGTTGCGGAGCAGGTTCATCACCTCCATCAGGTCGCCATAGCTCACCGCCTTGTCGGCGCGCAGATAGATGCGCTCGTTCTTGTCGGCCTTGGTGGCGGCGTCGATGCTGGCCGTCAGCGTGTCGCGTGCGACGACGTCCTCGCCGACGGCGACCGACAGGTCCGGCTTCACGGTGACGAATACCGGCTTGTCCGGCCGCGGCGAGGGCTCCACGGCACTGGCCGGAAGGTTGACGCCGAGATCGACGGTTGCGAGCGGGGCGGCGACCATGAAGATGATCAGGAGCACCAGCATCACGTCGATGAACGGCGTGACGTTGATCTCGTGAGCTTCGACAAGGTCGTCGCCGCCGCCGCGCGATCGTCCGCCGATCGTTTGCCCGAGCTTCGCGCCCATTGCACTACTCCGCAGCGCGCGCGAGGCGGAACGCGCCGCGGTCGCCCTCGCGGCTGATCAGGAGCAGCACCATCGCCGAGGCGTCGCCGAGCAGCGCGCGATGGGCCGCGATGGTGCGGGTCAGATGGTTGTAGATCACGACCGCCGGGATCGCCGCCACGAGACCGAGCGCGGTCGCCAGCAACGCCTCGGCGATGCCCGGCGCGACGACGGCGAGATTGGTGGTGTGGGCCTCGGAAATGCCGATGAACGAGTTCATGATGCCCCAGACCGTGCCGAACAGGCCGACGAACGGCGCGGTCGCGCCGATGGTCGCGAGCACGCCGGTGCCGCGCGCGATCTGCCGCGACATCGCCGCTTCCACCCGCTCCAGCCGCAGCGCCACCCGCTCCTTCAGGCCGTCGTCAAAATGACCGCCGGAGAGGCTGGCCTCGCGCGCGGCGGACTGGATGATCTGGGCCACGGCGTCGTGGCCGCCACGGGTTTCCAGCTCGGCGCCGGCGAGCACGGTATCGGTTTCGAGCAGGCTCAGGCGGCGCTTCGCGGTCGCGGTCTTGCGGCGGACTTCGATGGTCTTGGCCAGCCAGATCGTCCACGTCACCAGCGAGGCGAAGGCCAGGCCCGCCACCACCGCCTGCACCACCAGGTCGGCATTCACGAACATGTTCCAGGGCGACAGGTTGCGCGGCAGCAGCGCGGCGTCGGTGGCGGCACACGCCGCCTCCGGCAAGGCCGCCACGCCGGCCGCGCCGCACCAACGGATCACAGTATCCAGCATTGCTCGCCGCATGATCGCCTCCCGGACTGACAATGTGGGAACCGGTTACGCCGCGCCGGCGGCCCCGATCCTCTCGCCGAGCGCATGAAAGCGCTGCAGCTGGTCGCCGCGCAGCGCGCGCTGTTCGTCGCGGCCGACGAACACCTTGAACATGATGCCGCCGTCGACATTGATGAATGCGATGAAGGCCGACGACTTGCCCATGAAGGGCCGCTCGACGAAGGCGATGGCCGCGCAACGCTCATGGCGCAAATGGCCGTGCAACCCCTTCGGCTGCATCAGGTTGAAATAGCCGCGGCCGATCTCGCCCGCCGGCACGCTGCCGGTGAACTCGAAGATCGCATCGTCGGTGTGGACGATCAGCGTCACCTCGCCCCACTCCGCGACGTCGTTCATCGCGGCGGCGAATTCGCTGCCGGGACCGAGGCGCACCATCGTTTCGGGCAGCGCCTCCAGCACGGCGCGCGGGGTGACTTTCCGCTCCCGCGCGACGTCCTCGATGACGGCGCCGGGATTCTCCGCCATGTACGCCTTGAGGCCGGCAAGGTTCGTGCTCAACATCGCACCCTCCCCGTCACGCGGCGGCGCTGGATTTGCGCTCACTCAGGATCACCTCAAAACCTTCGAACTTGGGATGGCCGAGGTAGAGGCTCTCACCGGTCTTGTTGTCGGCGCGGGCATGCGCCCGGCGGAATTCTTCCGATCTGGTCCAGGCTTCGAACGCAGCCTTGTCGACCCAGACGGTGTGCGAGGAATACAGCGTGTGATCCTCGGCGACCGGGCCCTTGAGCAGGTGGAATTCGACGAAGCCGGCCATGTTGCTGAGATAGGATTCGCGCGAGCGCCAGACATTCTCGAAGGCCGCTTCGGAGCCAATCTTCACCTGGAACCGGTTCATTGCGATAAACATTTGAAATCTCCTTAGCTGGGGTGCTGGGTGCGCCTGGCGTACCGTTTGAGTTGGCTGGTAAACATGGATACACCGAAGCCGCGCTGGAGCATCAGCACGGCCCGGTGCAACTTGACTGGTTGGTCAGCTCGTCGAATTACGCTCCGCCAAAGTGAATCTTCAAGCCTGCCTTGTAGACCCTGCCCGGTCCGGGGCTCGACCACAACACGTCGTTCTGCGTGGTGCCGTCGGTGGAACTGCCGGGGATCGCATAGGGCCGGTAGTACTGGTTCAAGAGATTGTCGATCGAGGCCGAGAACACGATATCCTTGGTTGCGTTCCAGGTCAGGTAGAGGTTGACCAGTTCATACCCCGTCGAGGGCAGATAGCCGGCCGGCAAATTGTTGTTGGCACCAAATGAGGACCATTGCGCCGCGAGCACGAGCCTGCGATCGAGCAGCCGCACGCCGCCGGTCGTGGTGATCTTGCGCGGCGTGATGGTCGCCAGCCCGACATTGGTGTCGGCGTTCTTGCCCTGCATCAGGTGGCCCGAGAAACCGACATACCACAGGCCGGTGTCGTACGCCGTCTCCCACTCAAAACCCTCGATCCGCGCATGCGCGATGTTCTGATACTGGAAGAACTGGCTGAACAGGCCGGGGACCGGGACCAGGATGGCCGACCGCGGCGTCGAAGCGACGAGGTCGATATAGCCTTCGACGTCATTGCGGAAGACATTGAACTTGCCGCGGAAGCTGTCGCCGGCCGCGAACACATCATTGTATTTGAGATTGACGCCGACTTCCTTGTTCTTGCCGACCTCCGGCCTCAAATTCGCGTTGGGCAGGAAACAGAACAGGCCGGCCGTGCCGTCCGGACACGGGAACAGCGGTGGCCCGCCGCCGGTGGCGTGCGCGCCGGCGATCAAGGTCTCGGTGATCGCGGGCGCGCGGTAGCCTTCGGCATAGCTGGCATACGGCGTGAAGCCGGGCACCGGCGTTATGCCGACCGTGAATTTGGGCGAGAACCGGTCGCCGCCACCCCCGGTCGCAACGAACGGCGAATGAAGATCGTAGCGGTCGTAACGGATCGCACTGACCGCCTCGAACCAGGTCGAGTAATTCTGCTTCAACTGCGCAAATCCGCCGGACACGGTGCGCAGGCCGCCGGGCGTGGTGACGTTGGAATTGCCGCGGCTGTCGAAGGTCGACACGTCGTCCTGAAACGCATCGAGGCCGAGCGTCACCGCGTTGCGCCAGTCGCCGACATTGAACCGCGTCGTGTTGTTGACGTCGATGCCGAGCGTATCCAGCACATAGCCGCGCCTGTCGCCGACGCAGCCCGAAATGTTGTTGCCCGGATTGGCCAGCGTACATGTGCCGCCGCCGGTGGTGATGCGGTTGTTGTAGGTCTTGACCTGGTCGTTATCGGTCCGGTTGCCGTAGAGCGACAGGTTCCAGTCCCACAGATTGTCGTCCGGCCGGGCGTATTTCCAGGTCAGCGTTCCCGTGAAGTTCTTGGCATCCGATGCATAGACCGAGGAGCCCGCGATTGCCGCCGGTGCCGCCGACGTCGTCGTCGGTCCGCGATTGAGCTGGCCGATGTTGTACTTGTAGTCCTGGAAAATGCCGCCGAGCTTGATCTCATGGCCTTCCGCCGGCCGCACCGTGACCTTCATCAGGCCGGCGGCGATCTCGTTGCCGGTGTTGCCGATCTCGGTGCCGTTGCCGTCCTTGTAATTGCCCTGCGTGCGATAGACCGCGCCGCCGAACACATCGACATTGGGGGTGGCGCGCACGCCGCCGAAGATCGAGCCCATGCCGCGCGCATTGTTGGTGCCGCCGGAGCCGGTCATGTCGACGCCCCAGCGCTCGCCCGGACGCACGACGTCGTCGATGTCCTTGGTGCGGAACGAGACCACGCCGCCGATCGCGCCGGAGCCGTAGATGTTCGCGGTCGGGCCGCGCACGATATCGACGCCGCCGACCAGTTCGGGATCGAGGAAGAACGAGCCGTTGGCGTTGTGGCCGCTGCGCTGATAGTTCTGCCGCGCGCCGTCGACGACCACAGCGACGCGGCCGAAATCCTGCAGGCCGCGGATGTTGATGACGGTCGAGGGATCGTCGCCGCGCTCCTGGAACGAGACACCCGGCACATTATAGAAAACACTCGACAGCCGGTTCGGCTGCAGGCCCTGGATCTGCTCGAGCGTCACCACGCTGACCGGCGCCAGCGCATCGATCGCGCGCTCCTCGGTCTTCGAGGCCGCCACCGTGATGGTGTCGAGCGACTGCACCGGCGCGGCACCAGCCTGCGCGCGCGCATTCATCGCCGCCGCAATAGCCTGCGCATCCTGCGGCTTGGCCTGCTGACGCTTGGCCTGCTTCTGCTTCTTCTGCTCGGGAGCGCGCGTGACCGCCTCCGCTTCAAGCGCCTGCGTGAACGCCGCGCCCGACGACATCAATGCGAACGAAAATGCCGACGCGCCCAAAACCAAGGCGCGCGAATGCCTAGCCCCGAAAACCATACTGCCCCAACCTGTTATGTGTCTCTTGGGTTTGGCTGGCGGGCGCCGCTGGTGATGAGCGGCTTGCTGGCTAACAATTATGCGACCGGGTACCCCGCCCGTATCGCATTCATCTTGGTTACGCCGCGTCGCGGGAACGGTCAATCATGACACGGCGCAGTTTATATCGATTGTAAAATGCAGCAGTTGGATTGCGCGTCGATCAAATTATACAAACAACTTGTCGGAAACATCGGGGACACGGCAGCAATTATGGCGGCACCTTCAGGAGACAATGTCGGAGGCGCCGGAAAAAATGCCGAAAATCCGTCGTCTGCGCGACGCCTTCTCACCATGAACGGCGGCAGAATCGACAGCCGCGAATTGTTCGCGACCGAGCGCGAGATCATCATCGCGCATGGCGAGGATAATTATCGCCTGCGGCTGACGTCGCAGAACAAGCTGATCCTGACCAAGTAATCGATCAGGTGAACCTTCCATGACATTTTGTCGCACGCTCGCATGGACGACCGCCACCTGCTTCCTGCTCGGCGGCGCCGCGCTCGGTGCCGGCATCACGGTGCATGATGCGCGCAACCGCGACGTCATGATCTCGGACCCGGCGCGGATCGTCTCGATCGGCGGCGCGATCACCGAAATTCTCTATGCGCTGGGGTTCGAGGACCGCCTCGCCGGCGTCGACTCGACCAGCCTCTTCCCGGCCGCGGCGCTGCGCGACAAGCCGAATGTCGGCTACATGCGCCAGCTTTCGGCCGAAGGCGTGCTCGGGCTCAATCCTTCGCTCGTGCTCGCGGTGCAGGGCTCCGGGCCGAAGGAAACCATGGATGTGCTGGAGGCGGCCAAGGTGCCGCTGGTGCTGGTGCCCGAAACCTTTTCGGAAGCCGGACTGATCGACAAGATCAAGCTGGTGGGCCACGCCATGGGCGCGGACCGGCGCGCCGAATGCCTGACGGCGGCGGTGACCGGCGACCTGGCGCAACTGCGCGAACTGCGGGCCAGGGTGACGAAGCCGGTTCGCGTGATGTTCGTGATGTCGCTGCTCAACGGCCGCGCCATGGCCGCGGGCCAGAAGACCGCCGCCAATGAGATCATCGCGCTGGCCGGCGGCGTCAACGCCATCGACGGCTATGACGGCTACAAGATCATCAACGACGAGGCGATCATTGCCGCGAAGCCGGACGTGGTGCTTTCGATCCAGCGCGGCAAGGATTCGGTGGATGCGGAGGCCGTGTACGTTCATCCGGCCTTCGCGCTGACGCCGGTCGCAGCGAACAAGACCTTTATCTCCATGGAAGGCCTCTATCTGCTCGGCTTCGGGCCGCGCACGGCGGCCGCGGCGCGCGATCTCTCGGTCAGGCTTTACCCGGCGCTGGCGCCGCAGGCGGAAAAATTCACGCCGTCGGCGTTGACGGCCAATTGCCGGACATGACCGCACTGACCGGCGCCGGGCCGAAGCGGCGGAGTGGATACGCGTTCCGTCCGGCGGCCTCTCTGACTCTCGTCTGCCTGCTGATCGCGCTTGCCGGCACCGCGCTGATCGCCCTCACAGTGGGGGCGGCCGGAATCCCGCTGGCACGGCTGCCCACGGCGCTCGGCCTGTGGGCGGATGCCTCGCCGGCGCCAACGCTCGCACGCGACCAGCTCGTGCTGTGGTCGATCCGTATTCCGCGGATCGCCGCCGCCGCGATGGTCGGCGCCCTGCTCGCCGCATCCGGCGCAATCATGCAGGGTCTGTTTCGCAATCCGCTGGCCGACCCCGCGCTGGTCGGCGTGTCCTCCGGGGGTGCATTGGCGGCCGCCGCGGCGATCGTGTTCACCGACAGCCAGCTCGGCCAGAGCATGCGCTTCATGCAGCATCAGTTGCTGCCGCTGGCCGCCTTCGTCGGCTCGCTGGCAACGACCATCACCCTCTATTCGATCGCAAGCCGCTCGGGCCGGACGTCGATCGCGATTTTCCTCCTGGCCGGCATTGCCATCGCCGCCATCGCCAATGCCGGCGTCGGACTGCTGGTGTTCATCGCCGACGACCGGCAGCTCCGCGACATCACCTTCTGGATGCTCGGCTCGCTCAGCGGCGCGACCTGGCCCAAGCTCGCCGCGCTGGCCCCGGTGCTCGCCATCGCGGCGATCGCCTGCATCTCGATCGCGCGCGGGCTCGACGTCCTGGTGCTGGGCGAAGCCGAAGCGTTTCACAGCGGCGTCGACGTCGAACGGCTGAAGCGGATTTCGATCGTGCTGGTGTCGGCGATGACGGGCGTGGCGGTTTCGGTCTGCGGCGTCGTCGGCTTTGTCGGCATCGTGGTGCCGCATCTGCTGCGGCTGGTGATCGGGCCGGCGCACCGGCTGCTGTTGCCGGCCTCCATGCTGGCAGGCGCGCTGCTGATGACGGGCGCCGATACGCTGGCCCGCACCATCGTCGCGCCCGCGGAAATGCCGATCGGCATTTTGACGGCCGCGGTCGGCGCGCCGTTCTTCCTGTTCATGCTGCTGCGGCAGCGCGGGCTGGTGTCGCTATGACCGCCCTGCTCGACGCGCAATCGCTCTCGATGGCCATCGGTGGCGCCACGCTGGTCGACAATGTCGACCTCTGCGTCCAGGCCGGCGAGATGGTCGCGATCGTCGGCCCGAACGGCGCCGGCAAGTCGACGCTGCTGCGCATGCTGTCCGGCGACATCCGCCCGACGAAGGGCCGGGTCGAGCTGAAGCAGCGCGACATCCGCCTCTATCCACCGCGCCTTCTCGCCCATCACCGCGCGATGCTGTCGCAGCACGTCAATGTCACCTTCCCGTTCACGGTCGAAGAGATCGTCCATATGGGCGCCGGCGACAGCGGCCGCGCCGCCGCGCAGCGCCTGGTCGACGCCGCGCTCGACGAGGTTGGACTGGCGCATTTCAGCGCCCGGCAATTGCCGACGCTCTCGGGCGGCGAACAGCAGCGCGCGCATTTCGCCCGCGTGCTGGTGCAGCTCGCCTGCGGCGAGGCCCGGCATGGCCCGGGCCTCCTCCTGCTGGACGAGCCGACATCCAGCCTCGACATGCGCCACCAGATCGATCTGGTGGAAATCGCCAGGCGGCGCGCGCAGAACGGCACCGCCGTCATCGCCGTGTTGCACGATCTCAATCTCGCAATGCGCTTTGCCAGCCGCATCGTGCTCCTGCATCGCGGCCGGCTCGCGGTCGACGGCGGCTGCGCGGAGGCGATCACGAGGGAGAGCATCCGCCGCATCTTCGAGGTCGATGTGCGGATCGAGTACACCGATCAGGGCGTGCCGTTCCTGCTGCCGCAGACCATGCGGCCGGCGGACGCGCCGCCCATGGCATAACGCCGCAAGGCTTATCCCACGGCATCACCGGTTCTTCATGGAACTGTCAGGTGATTGTAACAGCCGCTCCGCAAGACAGGCGCATCGCCACACAAGGAGATCCGCCATGCGCGTGTCGTTACTCTGCTCTGTCGTATCAGTCTTTCTGGCCGGCGCCGCCTTCGCCCAGGGCGAAGGCGAATTTCCCGCCACGCTGAAAGGCCATGCGGTGCTGCCGGCCGAGACCTTCATCGAGGCGCCCGCCGACGCGCCCGACGATCTCAAGACATCGGGCAAATACACCACCGGCAAGCGCGTCGATGCCGTCGGCAGCGTGATGGGCAAATCCTACGAGCGGCCGACCGGCGTGTCGCTGCCGTTCAAGGGCCAGCCACTGCAGGGCCACTCCGGCATCAAGGTGATGGCCGACGGCTCGTTCTGGGTGCTCACCGACAACGGCATGGGCTCGCGCTACAACTCGGCGGATTCGATGCTCTATCTCAACCGCCACAAGATCGACTGGGCGAGCGGCAAGATCGAGCGCCAGGAAACCGTCTTCCTGCACGATCCCGACAGGAAGGTGCCGTTCCGCCTCGTGCATGAGGACACCGCCAAGCGCTATCTCACCGGCGCCGATTTCGACACCGAGGGTTTCCAGATCATCGGCGACACCTTCTGGATCGGCGACGAGTTCGGGCCCTATGTGCTGAAGGCCGACAGGATGGGCAAGATTCTCGGCGTGTTCGAGACCTCCGCCGACGGCAAGCCGGTGCGCTCGCCGGATCATTGGTCGGTGCAGTCGCCGGCCGCACCCGGCGCGAGCTACACCAATGTCAATCTGCGCCGCTCCAAGGGCTATGAAGGCTTTGCCGCCTCCAAGGACGGCAAGTTCCTGTACGGCCTGCTCGAGGGCCCGCTGTGGGATGCCGAGAAGAAGGATTTTGAAAAGGTCGACGGCAAGGAAGCGTCGCGGATTCTCGAATTCGATGTTGCGGCGGAAAAATTCACCGGCCGCTACTGGCAATATGTGTTCGAGCAGAACGGCAATGCGATCGGCGACTTCAACATGATCGATGCCACGAACGGCCTGATCATCGAGCGCGACAATGGCGAGGGCACCGCCGACAAGGCCTGCCCGCAAGGCCAGCGCGGCGAGAACTGCTTTCCGGATCTCGCCAAGTTCAAGCGCGTCTACAAGGTCGAACTGTCAGACGCCAATGTCGGCAAGCCGGTGCGCAAGGTCGCCTATATCGACCTGATGAAGATCAGGGATCCAGACAAGAAGGCGCGCAAGCCGCTCAATGACGGCGTGCTGACCTTCCCGTTCTTCACCATCGAGAACGTCGATCGCGTCGACGACAGCCATATCATCGTCGGCAACGACAATAATCTGCCGTTCTCCTCCAGCCGCGAGCCGAACAAGGCCGACGACAACGAGTTCGTGCTGCTGGAAGTCGGTGAGTTCCTGAAGGCGAAGTGAGGCTGCTACTTCCTCTCCCCGGCCCTTCGTTGCCGCCACTCTTCCCGCCCTTCGCGGGGAGAGGGTTGGGGTGAAGGGCTCTGTCCTCCTAATCACTGCCAATTGAGTCTGCTGAAGCAGCCCCTCACCCCTGCCCTTTCCCCGTGAAGAACGGGGAGAGGGTGAAAGGAAGAAGACGAACACTGCTACCGGTACACGGCCTGATGCCGCCTTCCGATCGCGTTTGATCGCACCATCCATTCCGGCAGAGCCGCGCCATCGCGATGCCGGCCGCCGGCGACGGCGGCAGCCCAGGCCGCCACGGCGCCGAGCAGGATGGCGGTGGCAGCGGAGAACGCCAGGATGATGCTGCTGCGCCGCGAGCGCGCAATCGCGGTTTTGGCGGCGCCAGCGACGCTATCGACACGCTTCTCCGCATCGCCTGCCGAAAGTCCCGTGAGCGCGGCGACCTGCTGAATGAGATAGGCGCGATCGTCAGCGCTCAGGCCGCTATGGCTCGAAGTGGTGAGCAGGATGCGGCCTGCCTCGGCGCGCTCGGCGCTGAGGTCGACATTGGGGGCGCGGCGGCCGGCGCGAAACAGCCGGTCCAGCTCGTAGCTCAGCAGCGGCTCGGCCACGCTGGCCTGCGCCGGGCCGCGTGCCGAGGGCGCGCGGCTGACGGTGGCCGCGCCGATCAGCGCGGCGAGGATCGCTCCCATGACGACGGCGACCGCCCAGGTACCCAGGCCATGGGCGCCGTCAACATGCTCGGTTTCATCGGCTGCTGCCGCGCCGGCCGGGAGGCGGCTGTGGCCCGCGATGTAGCCGCCAAGGCCGAAGCTGACGACAGCCTGGATGATCAGATAGAGGCCCGAAAGGATCGCCAGCGCCGCGGAGGCATCGCGCCAGGTCGGTGCGGTCGACGTCACGCCAAGGCCGATCGTGACGGCGAATGTCAGCAACACCGAGGACAGTGCGGTTGCCGCAAACGCGCCGAGCAAGATCGGCGACCACTGCAGCAGGCGCGGTGCGACATCGCTGCGCGCCGCCGGCGTAATGTTTTCCATCGATATCTCCACCACGCTAGCGAAGGCCGAAGAACGACAGAACCGCCAGAATGACGACGATCAGGCCGACGAGATAGATAAGTCCGTGCATGGTGTCTCCTCCATATGTCCCGCCGCCATTTCTCAACCGACAATTTTTCGCAACCGGCAAAGTTCCTCACGATGACAGGAAAAAGATGCAATCAAGCCGCCGCGCGCGCCCGCTTCAACCCCTTGGGGCCGCACCTTTATTTTCGCAGCCTGATCCCCATATCGGGCGTATCCCGACATTGCCGAGGAGCTCAACCTGACCGAGCAGCTCAGCCTTTTTGCGCAAGACCAAGCCTGGCCGGAGGGACTTCGCTACACCGCGGAGTTCATCGCGCCTGCGCTCGAGCGCGAACTCATCGGACAGGTCGCGGCATTGCCGCTGCAGCCGTTCCAGTTCGGCGCGTTCGAAGGCAAACGCCGCGTCGCCTCGTTCGGTTTCCGTTACGACTACACGCTGCAGCGGCTGCGGCCGGCCGAGCCGATTCCCGCCTGGCTGCTGCCGCTGATCGAAAAGGTCGAAGCCCTTGGCGGACTGTCGACGCAAATCGCGCAAGTGCTTTGCACCGAATATGACATCGGCGTTGGCATCGGCTGGCACCGCGACAAGCCGCATTTCGACCGCATCTTCGGTCTGTCGCTGGGCTCGCCGTGCAAATTCCGCTTCCGCCGTGCCGTCGGCGAGAAGTGGCAGCGCCATACGCTCGAAGCTGCGCCGCGCTCGCTCTACATGATGTCGGGTGAATCGCGCCGCGTCTGGGAGCACAGCATTCCCGCCGTGGAGGCGCCACGCTATTCGATCACTTTCCGTACGATGGCCGACAGAAAGGCCTAGCGGCGCGGGCCCCTGGCTCTGCTAGACTGCCGTTCAGAATCGCTGGGAACCAATGGCAAGACGTAGCGGCAGTGCCGATCTCCCCCTGCATGGCGGCCGCGTGCCGCTCTGGCTGGCGACGCGCATGTCCTCGCTCGGCGCCATCATCACGCAAGCCATCGTGCATCATTACGGCCGCGATGAATTCTTGCGGCGGCTGTCGCATCCGTTCTGGTTTCAGTCGTTCGGCGCCGTCATGGCGATGGACTGGCATTCGTCAGGGATCACCACCAGTGTCATCGGCGCGCTGAAGCGCGGCCTCAAGCCCATGGAGCACGAGCTCGGCATCCGCGTCTGCGGCGGCCGAGGACAGCACTCGCGGAAGACGCCGGATGAGCTTCGGCTGCTCGGCGAACATCTCGGTTTCGACAGCGCACCATTGATCCGCGCCAGCCGCCTCGTCGCCAAGGTCGACAGCGCCGCGGTCCAGGACGGCTTTGATCTCTATCTGCACGGCTTCTTCGTCACCGACGACGGCAAATGGACCGTCGTGCAGCAGGGCATGAACGGCGACAAGCGGCAGGCCCGGCGCTATCACTGGCACTCTGAACAACTCGCCAGCTTCGTTGACGAGCCGCACAGCGCGATCGACGGTCCGGCGCAGGGCGAGATCGTCAATCTCACCGATCATCGTGCGGAGCGCTCACGCGCCGCGCAGCTCGAACTGCTGAGCGAGCTGGGTCCGGATCGCATCGTCAGCGAACTCGCAGCTATCGACGGCAAGCAGCCGGCGCAGGCGATGCTGCCGCATCTCGTGATGCCCGCGCATCATGATGTGCGTTCTAGCGACGTGTTCAGCCGCCGCCTGCATGGCACGCTGGCAGCGGCGGCCGAGCGCGGGCCCGTCGATTTTCCGGAACTGCTGCTGACACCAGGCGTCGGGCTGCGCACGGTCCGCTCGCTCGCCATGGTCGCCGAGACCGTCCATGGCGCGCCGTACCGCTTCACCGATCCCGCCCGCTTCTCGCTGGCGCATGGCGGCAAGGACCGGCATCCCTATCCGGTGCCGATCAAGGTCTATGACGAAACCATCCGGGTGCTGAAATCGGCGGTGCATAACGCAAAGCTCGGGCGCGACGAGGAAATGCAGGCGTTGAGGCGCCTCGACGATCAATCTCGCCGGCTGGAGCGTTCGACGCGGGGGCCGCCGCTGGAGGCCTTCATCGCCGGCGAACGCGCAGCATCGCCGGCGCTCGATGGCCGCTCGGTGTTCGGATGGGAAGCGGAGTTGCAGGCGCGGAAGAGTAAGTGAGCGCGGTTACTCCCTCGCCCCGCCCTTCGCGGGGAGAGGGTCGGGGTGAGGGGCTCTCTCCGCGCACTCACTGCTAACGGAGCGTGCTGAAACAGCCCCTCACCCCTGCCCTCTCCCCGTGAAGAACGGGGACAGGGAGATGCAGCCTGCGCATCGGCTCTAGCTTCGACGCGTCAGCCCGCCGGCATCATCACGACGCCCTTGTCCTTGGGCCAGCGGATCCGCCAGGCGAAGGTGATGTCCCTGACCTCGCCCGCCTTGGCCTCATAGGCCCATTCCAGCACGCCGCGTCGGTCGCGGAGGTTGCTTGCCGTCGGCGGCGTCGTGGAGGGCAGCATCTCGACCTGGATTTCCTCGTTCTCGCTGACCGGCAACTGGTCCTCGATCGCGACCCGGATCGGGAAGTCGTGGCCGTTGCGCACCGTGGTCTTGAACGCGCGCTCGTCGGTCTTCGACGTCGTCACGATCAGGCCCGCCGAGCCCTCGTTGCGCTTGAGCACGGTGCGCTCGATCTTGATCTTGTCGTCGGCGCCGAAGCCGAGCCGCACGGTCTCTTCCTTGGCTGCAGCAGCCATCAGGCCACGGCCGACGAAGACGCCGTCGCGATAGATCGAGACGCGCCCCGGCAATAGCGGTGCATCCTCGTTCTGCTTGAAGCTCGCTTCGAGGAAGGCGGTCGGATCCTTGACCGGCGCGGCGCGGACCGAAAGATCGGGCGCAATGGTTGCGGTGGCGACGCGCAGGCTCTTGGCGCCTTCGCTGGCGCTGACAGAAACGCGGCCCGGAATCCTGAATACCACCTGGAAACCGCTGACGTCGGCCGTCGCCTGCTGTTCGTCGGCGCGCTCCCGCGCCTCCATCTTTGCCAGGGGTTCCGCGACCCTCGGCGCGGCGGCCGCGCCGCGGTGTCGCATCCCCTCCTCCAGCACGCCGCTTGCCGACGCGACAGGCCGCGGCAATTGCGGGTACTGCACGATCAGCGAATTAAGCTCCGGCGCGTTGCCGCCGCGCGCGGTGCGTACGGTCGAGACGCTCAGCGCGACGTTGGACCAGTCCTCGCCGGTCGCCTGGGTGATTTCGGCGCGGCGCACCAGTTCGAGCGCCGGCTTGCGATCCCTGGCGCCGGTGTCGAGCCGGGCATCGTAGAGCGGCGTCCAGCGCGCATTGCGCACCGCATAGGTCACCCGCAGCGTCGCCTTGGTCGCGGCGGCGGCAGCGAGCTCGATCCGCACTTCCAGCTTGTTCGGCGGCTTCTGGGCGCGATCCTGTTCGAGGCGCGTGATTTCGCGGTCGATTTCGCGTTGCTTGCGCTGCGCATCGCGGATTGCGGCATCGGCGCTGGCGATTTCATCGCCGACCGCGGCAAAGGCCGCGCGCCATTCGCTGATCGGCCGCGCCTCGCCCTTGTCGCCGATCCCGGCCGGAGAAGCCTCCGCAAACCGCTCGGCGAATTTGCGCCGCGCATTGGCCGCATCGATCGCGCCCTGCAGATTGGTCCGCTCGTCCTTCAGCGCCTCGATGCGCTTGTCGAGCTCAGGCAGGTTGGCCGGCGACGCGGCACGGGGCGGTCTCGCATCGATCGCACCGATCGTGAGCTTGGCGCCCGCCTCGCCCTCGACCCGCAGCGACGACGGATCGAGCGCGAGCGGAAAATCCTTGAGCACGGCGGCATTCTCGCCGGCGGGAAGATCCAGCTCGACGACGCGCGTGACGCTGGCGCCGTCGGGATAGACAGTGACGGCATCGACCGCCGAACTGGCCGGCAAGTCGGCCGCCCGCGCCCGGCCGGCGAGAAGCGCCGTCAGCACGACGAGACTCGTCGTCAAAAAGCTGTTCGCAATCAATCGCATGGAGTTTCTCCTGAACTGTTCGCCTGACGGCGGCGCGCCAAAGGGCCCACCATCCCCGGTCGTGAGACGCAGCGAAGGAGAAACGGGTTCGATCGAAATTTAAGGCAACACTGCGGCAGACGCCGCCGCATAACCGCTAGGTCAGCACCGGTACGGGCGGATTCACTTTCTCAGGCCGCGCGCACCGTGTTCAGGAATCTGCCGACCTCGAGCTTGAGGCGGTTGCTGTCGCCCGACAGCGACTGCGCGGCCGAGAGCACCTGCGTCGATGCCGATCCGGTTTCGCAGGCGCCCTGCCGCACGTCGGCGATGTGGGCGCTGACCTGCGTCGTTCCGAGCGCCGCCTGCTGCACGTTGCGGGAGATTTCCTGCGTCGCCGCGCCCTGCTCTTCCACTGCCGCTGCGATCGTCGAGGAGATTTCCGACAGTTTCTCGATCGTGCCGCTGATCTCGCGGATCGCGGTGACGGACTCGCCGGTCGCCATCTGGATATCGGCGATCTGCCGGCCGATGTCGCCGGTCGCCTTCGCGGTCTGCTGCGCCAGCGCCTTGACCTCGGATGCCACCACCGCAAAACCGCGGCCGGCCTCGCCGGCGCGCGCCGCCTCGATCGTGGCGTTGAGCGCGAGCAGGTTGGTCTGGCCGGCGATGGTGTTGATCAGCTCGACGACGTCGCCGATACGGGCCGCCGCGTTCGACAACTGCACGACGCGCTCGTTGGTCTGTTGCGCCTGGCCGACCGCCTCGCTGGCGATGCGCGCCGAATCCTGAACCTGGCGGCTGATCTCGTTGACCGAGGAACTCAATTCCTCGGTGGCCGACGCCACCGATTGCACGTTGGTCGCGGCCTCCTCGGAGGCGGCTTCAACCATGGTCGAGAGCTCCTGCGAACGGGCCGCGGTGGTGGTCAGCACGCCGGCCGAAGCTTCCAGCTCGGTCGAGGCCGACGACACCGTGTCGACGATCTCGCCGACCGCGCCCTCGAAGGCATCCGCCATCCTGATCATGTCGGCCTTGCGCTGCTCGGCGGCGATCTTGTCCAGCCTGATCTTTTCCTCGGCCTCGGCGCGCGCCTTCTGTTCGGCATTGACCTTGAAGGTTTCCACGGCCTGCGCGATGTCGCCGATCTCGTCACGCCGGCCAAGACCCGGCAGCACGACCGCGAAATTGCCCCTGGCCAGCTCCATCATCGCCGCCGTCATCGCCGACAACGGTTTCGACACCGACCGGCCGATGAACAATCCCGCGCCCATCACCGACACCGCGATCGCCGCGATGGCGATCTCGATCCAGCGCTGAATGCCGTCGCGCTCCGCGACATTCAGCCGCTCGGCTTCGGCGCGGATCGCATTGACCTCCCTGGAAACGGCGTCGATCACCGGCTCGACCGCCGCAAACGCCTCCGACATCGCCTTCAGTTCGGCGGCCAGCAGCAGGGCCTGATTCATCCAGGCCTGGAAGTCGCGCTGATAATCGGCGAGCTTCTGCTTCAGCTCGGCCCTCGCGGCGTCCGGAATGGCCGCGCTATCGACGCCGGCCAAAAACTCCGCGTTGCGCTTCTTCATGTCGTCGCCGTATTTCGCATCACGCCGCAACATGAAATCCTTCTCGTGGCGGCGCATCGTCAGCATCGTGATCAGGAGCCCCTGCTCGCGGAGCTGATCGACCCGCGTTTCGATGCCATGGACGGAAGTGCGCAACTGCCCCTCCAGGCCCGACTTCTCGTCGAGTCCGAGCTGGCGCTTCTGTTCGACGACGGCCGAGAAATGCGTCTGATATTTCTTCAGCGATGCGCTCATGGCTTCGATCTGACGCGCGAGATCCGGCTTGCCGATCGCCGCGACCTTGCCGCGCAGCGTATCGATATCGGCCGCGACGGCCTTGCCGATCTCGACCTGGCTCTCCGCCTTCCTGATGTCGTTGCGCAGCAGGAAATCCTTCTCGGCGCGGCGGGCTTCCAGCAGTTCGACCTCGATCTTGCGGTTCAGCTCGGCAATGCTTCGCGCGCTGTCCGCGGCGTCGCGGTAAACCGCCATCGCCCATTCGCCGTAGAGGTGGATGCCGCCGATCAGAACGACACCGGTCAGGCCGATGACGCTGATCGCCATGATCTTGTGGGTCAAACGCAGGGAGAAAAGGCGCATGAAAAAGCCCCGAGGAGTCAGTTTGAAAAAACCTGCTCCTGCAGCCTTAACGTGCACGCTGGAAAGTTTAGTAAAAATTAGCCAACGGGAAACTACGGCATTATGACCGCCAGCGGGCACATGCCGTGTGATCGCAAACGCCGCCGGTTCGGACCTCGGCGAATGCCGCCGAGGTCCGGAAGATCAGCGCGGCATCAGAACGCCAGCGCCTTGGCCTGCTTCACCTGGGGCAGCGCCTGCACCTTGCTGAGAACGTCGGCGGGCACAGGGCCGTCGATCTCGACCAGTGCGATGGCGTCGCCGCCCTGCTTGACGCGGCCGAGATGGAAGGTGGCGATGTTGATCTTGGCGTCGCCGAGCAGGCCGGCGAAGCTGCCGATGAAGCCGGGCTTGTCCTCGTTGGTCACGTAGATCATCGACTTGCCGAATTCGGCGTCGACGCGGATGCCCTTGATGTCGACCAGCCGCGGCTTGCCGTCGTGATAGACGGTGCCGGACACCGAGCGTTCCTGCCGTTCGGTGGTGACGGTGACCGTGATCAGGCTTTCATAGTCGCTCTGCGCCGCGCGCACGATCTCGTCGACCACCATGCCGCGCTCCTTGGCGACGACGGGCGCGGACACCACGTTGACGTCGCCCAGCATCGGCCGCAGCAGGCCCGACAGCACCGCCGAGGTGATCGCCTTGATCTTCATCTCGGCAACGTGACCCTCATAGGTGATCTCGGTCTTCAGGATGCCGCTCTCGGTGAGCTGGCCGGCAAACGAGCCGAGCTTTTCGGCGAGCTCGATGAACGGCTTGAGCTTCGGCGCCTCTTCCGCCGTGATCGAGGGGAAGTTCACCGCGTTCGAAATCGCGCCGGTGAGCAGATAATCCGACATCTGCTCGGCGACCTGCAGCGCGACATTCTCCTGCGCTTCCGTGGTGGAGGCGCCGAGATGCGGGGTGCAGATCACGTTGGGATGGCCGAACAGCACGTTCTTGGTGGCGGGCTCCTCGACGAAGACGTCGAAGGCGGCGCCCGCGACATGCTTGGAATTCAGCGCATCCACCAGCGCCTGCTCGTCGACCAGGCCGCCGCGGGCGCAGTTGATGATGCGCACGCCCTTCTTCATCTTGGCGAGCGCCGCGGCGTCGATGATGTTCCTGGTCTTCTCGGTCAGCGGCGTATGCAGCGTGATGAAGTCGGCGCGCTTGAACAATTCATCGAGCTCGACCTTCTCGACGCCGATGTCCTTGGCGCGCTCCGGCGACAGGAACGGATCGAACGCGACGACCCTCATGCGCAGACCCTGCGCACGATCGGCCGCGATCGAGCCGATATTGCCGCAGCCGACCACGCCGAGCGTCTTGCCGGTGATCTCGACGCCCATGAAGCGGTTCTTCTCCCACTTGCCGGCCTGCGTCGAGGCGTCGGCCTGCGGAATTTCACGCGCCAGCGCCAGCATCAAGGTGATGGCGTGCTCGGCGGTCGTGATCGAATTGCCGAACGGCGTGTTCATCACGATGATGCCCTTGGCGGTCGCCGCCGGTATCTCGACATTGTCGACGCCGATGCCGGCGCGGCCGATCACCTTCAGCTTCTTGGCCTTGTCGATGATCTTGGCGGTCGCTTTCGTCGCGGAGCGGATCGCAAGGCCGTCGTAATCGCCGATGATCTCGGCGAGCTTGTCCTTGTCCTTGCCGAGATTGGGCTGGAAGTCGACCTCGATACCGCGATCCTTGAAGATCTGAACGGCTGCCGGAGAGAGCGCGTCGGAAATGAGAACTTTGGGTTTGGACATCGGGGGTGATCCTTCACACATTCCCCTGCAGGGGGAAGGTCGGCGCAAAGCGCCGGGATGGGGTGAAACTGTCGCTGCGAATTCTGCGTACGCCGGGCGCGGAGAGATCACCCCGCCCCGACGCATCCTTCGGATGCGCCGCCCCTCCCCCACCAGGGGAGGGTGGCAAATCAAGCCGCCTTCGGCAACGCGGCCTTGGTCTCGGCGAACGCCCAGTCGATCCACTGCGTCAGCAGGGCGACATCGGACGCTTCGATGGTCGCACCGCACCAGATCCGCAGGCCGGCCGGCGCATCGCGGTAATAGGCGAAGTCGTAACCGGCGGCTTCCTTCTCGACGAGAGCCACGAGCTTCTTGGAGAACTCGGCCTGCGCGTCCGCGGTCAGCGAGGTGATCGCGGGGTCGGTGAACTTCAGGCACACCGAGGTGTTGGAGCGGATCGCCGGATCCTTCGCCAGGAAGTCGATCCACGGCGTCTTCGCCTTCCAGTCCGACAGCACCTTGGTGTTGGCGTCGGCGCGCGCGATCAGGGCCTTGAGGCCGCCGATCGACTTCGCCCAGTTCAGCGCATCGAGGTAATCCTCGACGCACAGCATCGACGGCGTGTTGATGGTCTCGCCCTCGAAGATGCCCTGGTTGAGCTTGCCGCCCTTGGTGAGGCGGAAAATCTTCGGCAGCGGCCAGACCGGCTTGTAGGTCTCGAGCCGCTCCACCGCGCGCGGCGACAGGATCAGCATGCCGTGCGCGGCCTCGCCGCCCAGCGCCTTCTGCCAGGAGAACGTCACCACATCGAGTTTTGCAAAGTCGAGCGGCTGCGCGAACGCGGCCGAGGTGGCGTCGCAGATCGTCAGGCCCTGGCGATCGGCGCTGATCCAGTCGGCGTTCGGCACGCGTACGCCCGAGGTGGTGCCGTTCCAGGTGAAGACGACGTCGGAGGCCTGGTCGACCTTGGAGAGGTCGGGAAGATCGCCATAGCCGGCGTGCAGCTTGGTGACGTCCTTGAGCTTCAATTCCTTGACGATGTCGCTGACCCAGCCCTCGCCGAAGGATTCCCAGGCGATCGTGGTGACGGGACGCGCGCCGAGCAGCGACCACAGCGCCATTTCGACCGCGCCGGTATCGGACGCCGGCACGATGCCGATCTTGTAATCGGCCGGCACTTCAAGCACTTCGCGCGTCAGCTCGATCGCGAGCTTGAGCTTGGCCTTGCCGATCTTCGCGCGATGCGAGCGGCCGAGGGCGGCGTCCTTGAGATTTTGGGGATTCCAGCCGGGGCGCTTGGCACAGGGGCCGGAGGAGAAATGCGGCACGTTCGGCCGCGAAGCGGGCTTCGCTACGGTCATGATCTATCCTTCCAGATAGTAAGCCTCCCGTTGGGGGGAGGTGTCCCGCCGCGGTGATTAAGGGAATCGCGCCCGATCGTCAAGAAACATCGGGCAAATCACGCTCGATTGATGAGGCCTCCTCCACGGCGTCCGCCGACCCCTGCTGCAACAATTCGGCGGCATCGGTGACCAGTTTGGCGGCCTCGCGGCGGCTCGCGACCTTCAAAATGCGGGTCTCGCCGGCCTGCACGACATATTCGCTTCCGATACGAACAATCGAATATTTCTTCATCGGAAAATCCCCAAAGCTGCCCAAGCCCCATGGGAGACGTCGCAATAGCGGAGACGTTCCTGTCCGTAAAATCACGGACGCCTGCGTAGTTTATCGGTTGTTAACCCGATCACACAGCGACGACTACCTGAAGGCTTCGTCGTGGGCTCGCTTCAACCGCTCGCGCAGCGCCATCGACACGACGATCTGCCGTAGGGTGGGCAAAGCCACCGGGTCGCGCGAATGCGCGCCCGATGACAGGCTCCGCGTGCCCACCATCGAGCAACGTGCTCGGTGATGGATGGTGGGCACGTCGCTTGCGCTCCTTTGCCCGCCCTACGCTTTCCGCGAACGTCGAAACGTCAGCGCGCCGGCGGGAGCTTGAGGAATTTTTCGCTCCCGGCGATCCAGCGGCGCAGCGCCGGATAGCCGGCGAGATCGAAGCCGCCTTCATGCGCCACGCGGGTATAGGCAAGCAGCGACACGTCCGCGAGCGTGACGGCGTCGCCGACCAGAAATGGCGTCGCCGCCAGCTGCTGCTCCATTCGCGCCAGCGCCGCGTGGCCGCGCCTGACCTTCTCGGGATCGAGGTCGGAGGCCGGCTTCTTCAGATAGAACATCTGGAAACGACATACCGCGACATAAGGCTCATGGCTGTACTGCTCCCAGAACAGCCATTCATCCATCTTGCCTTGCGCGAACGCATCGGTGGGAATCAGGCTGGAGCCGCGCGCCAGGTAGCGGATGATGGCGTTGGACTGCGCCAGCGTGCGGCCGTCATCGAGTTCGACCGTCGGCACCTGGCCGGCGCCGTTGAGCTTGAGAAACGCCGCGGTGCGCGTCTCGCCCTTGAGCGTATCGATGGCGATCCAGGTGTAGGGCAGCGCGAGATGATCGCACACCCACTTCACCTTCAGACAATTGCCGGAATTGGTATCGCCGTAGATTTTCATGTGCCGCCCCTGTCAGGGCGACAGTGCAACAGGGGACGGCAAATCTGTCAACGGCGCCGTGGCGCCGCCGCGACGCGATCAGAACTTGTAGCCGAGGCCCGCCTTCACCGTGTTGACGCTGGTCTCGACATTCTTGCTGCTGAACCGCAGGTGCTCCCATTCGGCGCGGAGGAAAAGTCCCGCGTACAGCATGATGTCGATACCGGCGCCGCCGGCAAAGCCTACGATGAACTGGGAGTTGGCGTTGTCCGTGAGGCTGTAGCTGACCGGGCCGATATTGGGCAGGGGCGGAATAGCCGACCCGGTGTACATATAATAAATTCCCACATCGGCCCTGCGATTGATATTCGCCTGCGCCAGTCCGAAACCGACAAATCCATAGGGGAGGAAATTGCCAACCGGCAATGCGGCGCGACCTCGCAGCGAACCGTAGTCGGTAATCTTCATCGAGGCGCTCGAAGAGACGGCAGCCGCAGACATGTAATCGGTCGGGTACATGAACGTGCGAGCCTGGGTGCCGCTGTTGGACCCGAAGAAATTGCCGTGGGTATAGTTCAGCTCGACGCCGATGACGGCATCGTTGAACTGATAATTGTAGCCGATGAACCCGCCGAAGCCGCTGTTGTTCATGTGGGCCTTGCCGAGCAGCGGCCACTTGGAGATGTTGAACTGCGATTCCAGGTCGACATTGTTCAGCAGCTTGGCCAGCAGGTCCTGGCCGGAATTGGTGAAGTCCATGTCCGCTGCGCCATAGGAAGCATGGCCGCCGACATAGGCGCCGCCCCAGTTGACGTTCGCTGTGCTCAGCCCCTCGGTGAAGCTGCCCCGGAGAAACGGCAGGTCCGGCATGTCAGCCGCCTGAGCGCCGCCGACCACCCCACACATCAAAGCCACCAGCAACAATCGACGCATCGCAACGCTCCAATCCACGTACTGAACTTAAGCGTGATCATCGCCTGTTAACCTTAACCAATCGTTTTCGTGCGCTTCGAATGGCGCAATCTTGTCGGAAAGCTGACGCGCATTTTTCGCGCGGGCACAAAAGCAAGCGGCGCGGGAGTGACCCGCGCCGTTCGGCAATCGTTAACGAATGGGAGTCGCGATTAACCTTTGCGGATCAGCGGCGGCGGCGCGTAGACCTGCGGGGTGGTCAGATCCCAGCGCACGCCGAGCTTCAGGTCGTGCGAGGTGATGTGCTTGAAGGTCATCGGGTTGTTGATGTTGTTGGTGCCGTCAAACGCGCGGAGGTCACCGGTCAGACCATCACCCATGTCGAGGTAGCGATAAGCAAGTTCGACCGTGAAGTTCGGCGTGACCTTGTAGGCGAGACCGGCGTGGGCCGCCCAGGCGAAATTCCACTTCGAAACGTTGTCGCCGAAGGCAAGACCCGGCAGTGCGGGGCCGACGCCGCCATTCAGCGCGATGCCCTGGTCGGTGAAGCCGTTGATCGCAACCCGCGCGCCGCCGACGCCGGCGCCGATGAACGGGGTGATGCACCACCAGGTGCCGAGATCGACATAGGCGTTGGCGAGAACGACCCACTCGTTCTTGGTGGCGTGATAGGTATCGGTGCCGACGCCGCCAACATAGGTGATGCGGTCGGTGCCGAAGAAGCTGGAATTGCCGCGGTACTCACCGGTCACGTCAGCGCGGAACCAGTTGTTGACCTTGTAACCGACGCCGAGGCCGAAGATGCCGGCGGAGCTGAAGTTCAAGGTCTGGACCGACGACGTGTTGTTGCGGTCGAGCACGTTGTTCAAACGATCGACGCGCTGATTGGAAAAGCCGATGTCGCCGCGCAGATACCAGCCGCCGAAATCCTCGACCACGGGAGCCGGCGCATAAGCGGGCGGGGGTGCAATGGCCATGTCGGCAGCAAACGCCGCCGAGGACAATAAAGTGGCCGCACCGGCGGCAATGAAAGACTTAACGCTACGCATGGGCTTCGTCCTTTTGTCCGGTGAGGCCGACTGCGACGAGCCCCACTTCAAAAATTCACGGACGGACGATGGCACCAAATGTTTAAGCGGCGCTTAACCCTAATTTTTAAGGTTGACAATCTCTCACTTTTTTTCGCGATGCCGTTTTTCACGCGAATATCCGCGCAAATACAACGAGAAAAGCGGCGAAACCGCCCTACACCCTAACGATGCATTGAAGAAACGACACGCGCGGCGGCGGCGTTAAGATTTTGTTGAGCAGTCTGGCGGCGTCTCGCTCCGCCTATGCCCGCAAGCGTGCTCAGCGCAAGGCGCGCAGCCCGCCCCGTTCATCGCGTCTGCCGTTCAATGTGCCTGTCTCGGCATCTTCGGCAGGAACACCGCAAGCAGGCCGAGCGCGGGCAGGAACGCGCAGAGATGGTAGACGAAGGCAATGCCGGTGTGGTCGGCGACCTTGCCGAGCACGGCGGCGCCGAGACCGCCGATGCCGAAGGCGACGCCGAAGAACACGCCCGAGATCATGCCGAAGCGATGCGGCATCAATTCCTGCGCGAACACGATGATCGACGACGTCGCCGACGAGAGGATGAGGCCGATGAAAACCGTCAGCACGGCGCTTGCGGCAAGGCCGGCATAGGGCAGCGCCAGCGTGAACGGCAGCGCGCCCAGGATCGAGAACCACAGGACGTATTTGCGGCCGTAGCGATCGCCGAGCGGCCCGCCGAAGAACGCGCCCGCCGCGTTGGCGGCAAGAAAGATGAAGAGATAGAGCTGGGCTGCCTGGGTCGACACGCCAAACTTGTCGATGAGATAGAAGATGTAATAGCTCGACAGGCTCGACACGTAGAGCTGCTTCGAGAACAAGAGTGCGACCAGCACCGCGAGCGCTACTCTGACGCGCCGGGAATCCGGGTGGTCTGGATGGCGTTCCACCGCGACCGCCTTCTTGGTCGTGATCTGCGGCCTGTACCAGACGCCGATCCGCCACAGGATCACGATCGCCAGGAATGCAATCGACGAGAACCAGGCGATCGACGGCTGGCCGAACGGCACCACGATCAGCGCCGCCAGCACCGGCCCCATCGAGGTGCCGAAACTGCCGCCGAGTTGAAACACCGATTGCGCAAAGCCGTAGCGGCCGCCGGACGCAAGGCGCGCAATGCGCGCCGATTCCGGATGGAATACCGCCGAGCCCAATCCAACCAGCGCCGCCGCGATCAGAATGATCGGATAAAGATGCGCGACGCTGAGCAATAGCAGGCCAACGAAAGTAAAGCCCATGCCGATCGCGAGCGAGAACGGCTGCGCCTTCTTGTCGGTGAAGTGCCCGACCACCGGCTGCAGCAGCGACGCGGTGAACTGGAACGCCAGCGTGATCATGCCGATCTGCGCGTAATCGAGCGCGTAGGCGTCTTTCAGGATCGGGTAGACCGAGGCGATCAACGACTGCATGGTGTCGTTGAGAAAATGCGAGAAGCTGATGCCGGTGAGCACGACATAGGCCGGCCCGGCGACGGCCGCCTTGGCGGCGAGGCCGGGCGCTGCGTCCGCTACCACCACGGGCGCGGTCGCGGTTTCCTCTGGCACGATGACGGGCTTGTTCAACGGCGCATTCCCAAAAATGACCGGCGGGAGCAATGCCGTCTTTTTACGCCGCATCGCATTGCGGCAACCAGCATCAATAGATGATGGCTGCGATGCGCTGCTGCGCACCGCCGATCAGCGATCACGTGTGGGCCAGATAAATCGCGCTTATGCCGCCGCGGCGTGGCCGAGCGCGCTGACGATCTGATCGACGACGTCCTCGACCAGATCGCGGTCGTCGCCCTCGCCCATCACGCGGATCACGGGCTCGGTGCCGGACGAGCGGACCAGGAGGCGGCCGTGGCCGTTGAGGCGGTTCTCGCCGTCCGTGATCGCCGATTTCACCTCGGCATTGTCGAGCGGCTTGCCGCTGCGATAACGCACATTCTTCAGGATCTGCGGCAGCGGATCGAAGCGGTGGCAGACCTCCGACACCGGGCGGCGCAGCTTCTGCACCACCGCGAGCACCTGCAGTGCGGCGACGAAGCCATCGCCGGTCGTGGCGTAGTCGGAGAGAATGATATGGCCCGACGGCTCGCCGCCGAGATTGTAGCCCTGGCTCAGCATCTGCTCGAGCACATAGCGGTCGCCGACTGGCGTGCGCACCATGCCGAGGCCCTGGCCCTGGAGGAAACGCTCGAGGCCGAGGTTCGACATCACGGTGGCGACGATGCCGGGCTTGGCGAGACGGCCGTCTTCCTTCCAGCTTTGCGCGATCACCGCGAGCAGCTGGTCGCCGTCGACGACATGACCGCGCTCGTCGACCAAGATGACGCGATCGGCGTCGCCGTCGAGCGCAATGCCGATATCGGCGCGCATCTCGCGCACCTTTTTCGACAGCGCCTCCGGCGAGGTCGAGCCGCATTCCTTGTTGATGTTGAAACCATCGGGATCGACGCCGATCGCGATGACGTCGGCGCCCAGTTCCCACAGCGCTTCCGGCACCACCTTGTAGGCCGCGCCGTGCGCGCAATCGATCACGACGCGCAGGCCGTCGAGCGAGAGCTCGCGCGGCAGCGTGCGCTTGGCGAATTCGATGTAGCGGTCATGCACGCCGTCGATACGGCGGGCGCGTCCGAGGCTGGCGCTCTGCGCCAGCCGGCGATCGATCGGCTCGTCGAGCAGTTGCTCGATCTGCTTCTCGACGTCGTCGGAAAGCTTGAAGCCCTGCGGGCCGAACAGCTTGATGCCGTTGTCCTCGAACAGATTGTGCGAGGCCGAGATCATCACGCCGAGATCGGCGCGCATCGACTTGGTCAGCATCGCGACCGCCGGCGTCGGCATCGGGCCGAGCAGCAGCACGTCCATGCCGACCGAAGTGAAGCCGGCGACCATGGCGTATTCGATCATGTAGCCGGAGAGCCGGGTGTCCTTGCCGATAACGACGCGGTGGCGATGGTCGCCGCGCTGAAACACCAGGCCGGCCGCCTGCCCCACCTTGAGCGCGAGCTCCGGCGTAATCAAACCATTGGCACGGCCCCGAATTCCGTCGGTACCGAAATATTTGCGGCTCATGTCACCCCCAGCCATTTCGGGATGTGGACCTATCAGGCCACGAATCGCCGAACGCCCACGATCGAAGCGTGCAGCGGTTATAATCCCTCGGCCGCTAAAATGGCTTCAAAAAATATGATGAATCATTACGGCCCGGGGCACCCGATTTCGCAGACATGGCATTGACATTGCTTGTTTTTTGGAGATGCAGGCGGGCTGGACGGCCCACCCCTGGATCAGCGCCGCTTGATGCGGCGGTCCGCCTTTGAGGGCGCAGGCTGGGTGACATTGACCGGATCGGAGGCCGGAAAGGTCTCCTCCAGCCCCTCTTCCAGGGCATCGTCGAGCCGGCGCTTGTCCTCGCGCGCGGCCGAGGCAGTGTCGTTGGGATCTGTGGTGCGCGGGCCGGGCATGGAATGTCCTCTCCGGTCGAAAATGGCGCCTCGCCAGATGCGATTTGGCTGGCCATCCAACCATGCTAGATGACGGCAGGAATACAAAATTCAAGAAGGGGCGGGACGTCCATGAAGCACATCACCTGCATTGAGGATCTGCGCCAGTTGCACAAGCGCAGGGTTCCCAAGGCATTTTTCGACTATGCCGACCGCGGCTCCTACACCGAGGACACGCTGCGCGCCAATTCCGAGGATTTGCAGCAGATCAAGTTTCGCCAGCGCATCCTGGTCGACGTCTCCAAGCGCGATCTCTCCACCACGATCCTCGGCGAGCCCGCCGCGATGCCCCTGATCCTCGCGCCCGTGGGCCTGCTCGGCATGCAGCATGGCGACGGCGAGATCCACGCCTGCCGCGCGGCACAGGCGGCCGGCATTCCCTTCACCCAGAGCACGATGTCGATCTGCTCGATCGAGGACATTGCCGCCAGCGTCGACAAGCCGTTCTGGTTCCAGCTTTACGTCATGAAGGATCGCGGCTTCATCAAGTCGCTGATCGAGCGCGCGATCGCGGCAAAGTGCTCGGCGCTGGTGCTGACCGTCGACCTGCAGGTGATCGGCCAGCGCCACCAGGACATCAAGAACGGCATGTCGGTGCCGCCGGAATGGTCGCTGTCAAAGCTGCTCGACTTTGCGAGCAAGCCTTCATGGGTCGCGGGCGTCCTGCGCGGCAAGCGCCGCAGCTTCGGCAACATTGTCGGCCACGTCAAAGGCACCGAGGATCTCAATCGACTGGCGGAATGGACCGCCTCGCAATTCGACACCTCGCTGAACTGGAAAGACCTCGACTGGATCCGCTCGATCTGGCCGGGCAAGCTGATACTCAAGGGCATTCTCGACGTCGAGGACGCCGAGCTCGCGGCCAAGACCGGCGCGCAGGCCATCGTCGTCTCCAACCATGGCGGCCGCCAGCTCGACGGCGCGCCCTCCTCCATCGAGGTGCTGCCGGAGATCGTCGACAGCATCGGCTCGCAGATCGAGATCATGTTCGACGGCGGCATCCGCACCGGCATGGACGTGGTGCGCGCGCTCGCACTCGGCGCAAAATCCTGCATGATCGGCCGCGCCTATGCCTATGGCCTCGGGGCCGGCGGCGAAGCCGGCGTCGCCAAGGCGATCGACATCCTCGCCAGGGAAATGCTGACGACGATGGGTCTGTGCGGCGTCAACACCGTGGCGGAGATCAACGACGACGTGCTGGCGGTTTAGCCCCCCGTCATTCCGGGGCGATGCGCAGCATCGAACTATGGGGCGCCCTCGCGCCCCTGAGAATCTCGAGATTCTCAGGGGCGCAATTGCGCACCATAGTTGACGCTTCGCGTGCCCCGGAATGACCCTGCGCCTCACATCGGCGGCGTAATGCCGTCGCGGCCGACATTGACGCGGTTGGCTTCCAGCGTGCCGTCGTCCTTCTTCACCGCGCCGAAGATGATGATCTTCGCACCCGGCTTCAGTTCCGACTTGTCGCCGGCGACGAAGGTGACGACGGGCGTATCCGGCGGCACCACGACTTTCTTCTCGCCGTCCTTGTACTTGACCAGGATGTTCTGGCCGTCGGTGCCCTTCACGGTCTGCGCGACGGTGGCATTCGTCATGGTCGAGTTCGGCCGCTGGTCCCACGGCCGAAAGCCTTCGGCGGCGCCGCGCTGGTTCTCAGGGAAGATATGCACCGCGACCGCCTTCTGGGTGCCGTCGGGCTCCGGCATGCCGGTGACGCCGATATAGGAGCCTTCCTTGATTTCCGACAGCTCGGTCTTCACGACGGCGAAGACCGCAACATTGTCGGTCATCTTGACCTTCATGTCGGCGCCCTCGCGCGACTTGATCGACAGCATCGGCCCGTCGACCGCCTCGATGGTGCCGCGAATGCGGACCGTCGGCGGCTGCTGCGCCGAGGCCTCGATCGCAAACAGCGTGGCAAGGCCCAGCGTGGCCGCGAGCAGCCGCGGCCATGAAAAGGATTTCAGCATGATCGTTCTCCCGAGGTGGATTTAGCGCCCAACTCAACGCAAACCCCGGGCGGGAGCAGGTATTCCGCGCTTAACGCTTGTTCGTCATTCCGGGATGGTGTGTAAGGACCAGACCCGGAATGACGCTTCGCGTCACATTGGCGGGGTCAGGCCGTCGCGGCCGACGCTGACGCGGCTGGTCTCGAGCGAGCCGTCCGGCAGCTTCTTCATGAAGGCGATCACCTTGGCGCCTGGCTTGAGGTCGGACTTGTCGGCCGGAACATAGGTCACGACGGGCGTCTCCGGCGTCACCACGACCTTCTTCTCGCCGCCCCGGTACTTGATCGTCAGGGTATGGCCGTCATTGCCGACGACGGAGTCCGCCACCGTGGCATTGGTCATGGTGGAGTTGGGGCGCAGGTCGTAGGGCCGCGAGCCCTCGCCGGTGCCGCGCATGTTCTCCGGAAACACGTGGACCTCGACCGCGTTCTGGCTGCCGTCGGGGCCCGGCACCGTAGTGGTGCCGATGAAGGAACCGACCTTGATGTCGGACAGGGCTATCTTGCTGATGCCGACGACGTTGACGTCGCCGGTCATGTTCAGTTTGACATCCTCGCCGCCGCGCGACTTGACCGCGAGCACGTTGCCATCGACGGCCTCGATGGTGCCGCGGAGGCGCGTCGGCGTCGGCGGCTGCTGGGCGATCGCGTAAAGCGTGGAACCGGCCACCATCGCGACGGCGACAAGCGGGCGAAAGAACTGAAAACGGCGGACGGGCATGCTGGGATCTCCGGTGGCGGCACTGACGTAGCCATTGACCCCGCCATTTCAAAAAAATTCCGTCTCAATAATTCGCGACCAGCCGATCATGTATTCGTGAGATCGGCCTCGACCAGGGCGCGGAGCTCGGCCGTCACCTCGGGCCGCCGGCCGAACCACAATTCGAAGCCGCGCACCGCCTGGTGCAGCAGCATGCCGAGCCCATCGGCCGTCTTCAGGCCGTGCGCCCGGGCGGCCGCCAATAGCGGCGTATCGAGCGGCACATAAACGAGATCGGTGACGACGGCCTCGCCCGGCAGCAGCGCGACGTCGATTTCAAGCGGCGGCTGGCCCTTCATGCCGAGCGAGGTCGTGTTCACCAGAAGGCCCGTACGCGGCAGGAGATCGCCGAGCGAATCCCAGGCCGCCGGCACGACACGCGCGCCGAACTGATCGGCCAGCGCCACCGCGCGCGCCATGGTGCGGTTGGCGAGATGGATGCGCTTGATGCCGCGGTCGAGCAGGCCGAACAGCACCGCGCGCGAGGCGCCGCCGGCGCCGAGCACCAGCGCTTCGTCGGAGCTGTCCCACCCCTGGGCGCAGGCATCGAGATTGTTGATGAAGCCTTCGACGTCGGTATTGGTCGAGCACAATTCGCCGTCTGCAAACCACAGCGTATTGGCGGCGCCGACCGCGCGGGCGCGCGCGTCGGGCTTCGACAGCGCCAGCGCCTGCTCCTTGTGCGGACGGGTGACGTTGGCGCCGACGAAGCCGCGCAGCGACAGGCGGAAGATGAAGTCCTTGAACTCGTCCGGCGGCACCGCCTCGATGACATAGCCCCCCTCGATGCCGAGCGTCCGCAGCCAGTAATGATGGATCAGCGGCGAGCGCGAATGCGCAGCCGGCCATCCGATCAGGCAGGCGGCGGGGGGATTAGACACGATGGTCCTCAGCGGCAGGCATGGAAGTTCTCCCAAAATTCTTGGAAGCATTCCATTTCGTGTCCGGTCAGCGCTGTCAAGCGGACGACCGCCACTCTGCCTCTCCCCGCCCTTTCGCGGGGAGAAGCAGACGACAGGCTTCTGCCTCATAACTCGTCAGCACCGCGCAAAACGCGCCGAATCCCGCCGCTTCGGCGCGCCCGGCTCGGTGCGCACGAAGGCTGCAGAAATGCTGCCGCCGCCGGCCTTGCCGGAGAATGTCCCCGTCGCGCCGCGCGAGAACGCGACATTCAGGACGATCTGCGCGCCGGACATCGTGCCGCTGGCTGATCCCGAGATCGGGCCGCCATCCGGCCGGCGGCCGGTGATCGATGCGCTCACGCTGGTCCCGCTTTGCTGCAGGGCCATCTGCCAGCTGTTGCCGCTCGCCCAGGTGCCGCAATAGCTGCCGGAAATGGACGCCGCGCCCTGCGCGGCGACGCCGGTTGCAACCAGCGCCAGCAATGCCGCGCCAGCCAATACGCGCAAAAGCATTTCCCCCTCCCCCCGTGTTGCCTCGTCATCCCGGCGCTTTACATCGCGCCCTCACCCGGTCCATTCATAGACCTCTTTCTCGTACACCTCCTCAAACCCGGCGCGTTGCAGATTGCGCCAGGAGTGTTCGAGCATGTACAGCGTCTCGGATATTTCGAGCCTGCACCCGAGCGCTTCGGCGCGTTCGATCCGCTTTGCGATCAGCGCCTGCTGGGCGCCGTGCCGGCGGTGGCTCTCGGCGGTTGCCGCCGCCATCAGGTAGCCGACGTCCTCGAACATGCACAGCGCGGCAATCGCCACCGGGCGTTTGCCGTCGAACGCCATGTAGTGGAAGAAGCCTTCGCTGCCGGCGGTCCGCGCATAGTCCGGCCACATCATCTGGTCCGGAGGCTCGTGCACGGCGGCGATTTCATCCGCGCCGACCTCGCGCACCACAAGGTCGGTGTTGAACGGAACGGGCGAATGGCGGCTGCGGCATAGCGTCGGATAACCCGTCCATTGCACGCGCGTCAGTCCGCTTGCCTTAAGCCAGCCGCGCACGGTGTCCATCCTCGGGCCCGGACTGAGCCAGACGAAAAATCGCGCGATCCCTTCGGCGGCAAACAGATCGGCGATGCGGCGAATGCTGGCGGAATCCATGCCGGGTTCGGCCCCGCACAGATAGACGCGATTCATGTTGCCGGATGCGAACCGCGCCTGCCGGTCGGGATCGATGGTGATGTAGCAGTTTCCGAACGGAGCGCCGTCGAAGCGCATTCGAATGAAGCGCGCGGGCGGATGCTGGCTGTCCAGCCATTGCACCAGCCGCTTCATCTTGAGCGACAGATCGACGGCATTCATGGCGCGCGCGGGATCATGCCCCCGTTCGAGGGCATGATCCCGGTTCATCTCACGCCGCGACGCGGTGCGCGGCGATGATCTGGTCGGCGGCACGGCCGGTAACCTCGGCCATGCGGTCGAAGGTCCGCGTAAAACTGCCGGCGCCGGCGGTGGCCGAGCGCAGCTCCACGATCAGGTCGCCGATCTCCGCCTCCGGCATGGTGGCACGGACGCAGTCCCAGCCCGTCCAGCCCTCGCGGGTGTCGAAGCCGAGGATCTGGCCGCGCCGCGCCGACAGGATGGCGTTGATCTTCGCCGTGGCCTCGTTCGGACAGACGATCTCCACCACGTGGATCGGCTCCAGCAGCACCGGCTGGCACTGCGGCAGCCCCTCGCTCATGCCGATCCGCGCCGCGGTGCGGAAGGCAAGGTCGGAGGAATCGACGCTGTGATAGGAGCCGTCGGTCAGGGTGACGTGCACGTCGATGACGGGGAAGCCGAGCGGGCCTTTCGTCAGGCCGTCGACCACGCCCTCCTCCACCGCGCCGATATAGTTGCGCGGCACCGCGCCGCCGACGACCTTTTCGTGGAATTCGAAACCGGTGCCGCGCGGCACCGGCTTGATCTCCAGGACGACGTCGCCGAACTGGCCGTGGCCGCCGGACTGCTTCTTGTGGCGGCCGCGCTGGGTGATCGATTTGCGGATGGTCTCCTGATAGCCGATCGCAGGCGGCTGCGACTTGACGTTGACGCCGAACCGGTCGCGCAGGCGCTCGAGCGCGACGCGCAGATGCATCTCGCCCTGCCCCCACAGCACGATGTCGTGGGTGCGCGGGTTCTGGATCATGGTCAGCGACTGATCCTCCTCGTTCAGCCGCAGCAGCGCCTGGCCGAGCTTGACGTCGTCCTTGCGGTCGGTCGCGGCGAGCGACATCGCGAGCACCGGCGGCGCCGGCGTGATCTGCACCAGCGGCGGTGGCGCGGTCTTGCCGCTGGACACCGTGTCGCCGGTCTTGATCGCGTCAAGCTTGCCGAGTGCGACGGTGTCGCCGGCCTCCGCCGACGGCCGCTTGCTGTCATGCGTGCCGCTGACGGAGAGGATGCCGGACACGCGCCCGGCCTCGCCGCTGGAGGATTGCAGCGTCGCGCCGTCATCGAGATGGCCGGCGAGCAGCCGCACCAGCGACAGCTTGCCGCCGTGCTGCAGATGCACCGTCTTGAACACATAGGCCAGCGCATCCTTTTGCGGCGATGCGCCGAGGCGCGTCGCCGTCTCGGCGATCCCGGGCGCTTCATGGCGCAGCGCCTTCATCAGCCGCAGCACGCCATTCTCGCGGGCGGCCGCGCCGAGCAGCACCGGGCAGATCAGGCCTTCGCGCAGTTCACGGGCCAGATCGTCGAACACCGCGTCGCGCGGCGGCTGGATGTCTTCCAGCAGTTGCTCCATCAGCGCGTCGTCATGGTCGGCGAGCTTCTCCAGCATCGAGAAGCGCGCTTCCTTCTCGCGGTCGAGATTGCCGCCCTCCAACGCCATGACTTCGGAAGGCTTGTGCTCGCGATAGACGAAGGCGCGCTCGAGCGCGAGATCGACGAAGCCTTCGATCAACTCACCGTTCCAGATCGGAATCTGCCGCAGCACCAGCGGCACGCGCGAGGCCGGCTGCAACATCGCCAGCGTCTCGCGGATGCGCTTGTTGGCGCGATCGATCTTGTTCAAAAACAGAAAACGCGGAATGCCGAGATCCTCCAGCTCGCGCAGGATGATCTGCAGCTGCGGCAGCTTCTTTTCGTCCGCCTCGCAGACCACGACCGCGGCATCGACCGCAGGCAACGCGGCGCGCATGTCCTGCGCGAACTCGACCGAGCCGGGACAATCGATAAAGGTGTAACTGTCGCCCATGAAAGTGGTGGTGGCGGCCGAGAGACACACCCCCATCTTGTGATGGCGCGCCTCGGGGGTGGCATCGCCGACCGAAGTTCCGGCATCGACGCTGCCGGCATTTTTAATGGCGCCCGTTCGCGCCAGTATGGCTTCCAGAAGTGTCGTCTTACCGCTTTGGAAAGGGCCCACCAGCGCGATGCACCGTGGACCACGGGGACTTCTGACGTCTTGTCCCATTGCCGCCTCCTTACCTTTGGAGCTCGGCCCATGATTGGGTCGGCGACTTCTGATGCTCCGCCCGTCCGGACGATTTGGCAAGCGGGAAAAATCGCTGCGGTGCATCCAGTCGATATTGACCTCGGCCGGTCCGGTCCCGGGTCCGCTCACCGCCCTTAACTCTGGAACCTTGAAGTTAATTCTCGTCTAGCCGGTACCCGCACCTGATCCTGCCGAAGCCGGATCGAGCATGATCCGCAACGCGGCGGCGAAGCGCTCGATATCGACGCGCTCGTCCCAGGCAAGTTGCAGCGAGATACCTTGCAGGACCGCGACCATGACGCGAGCCGCCGACGCTGGATCGAGATACCGCGGCCAGCGCCCTGCTCGTTGCGCCTGCGCGATCATCGGCGCCAGCACGTCGACGGCCTGTGAAACTCCCGCCAGCGCTTCGCGCTTCAATCGTGGATTGGAAAGGCTCTCCGCCCAAAGCTGCACGGCCAGATGACGCCATCGCCTTTCCTTGGGATTGCGCAATTCGAGCACGAAACCTTCGACAAGGCGCCGCAGACTGGTGTCGATGTCAGGCGCGGCCAGCGCGGATTCCATGCGCCGGCGTTCCATGGCGTGGCGTTCGGAAGCGATCGCCATCGCGATGTCGGTCTTGCCTTTGAAATATCCGTAGATCGCGCCGGGACTGAGTCCCGACTCCTCGACGATGTCCTGCACGGTTGCGGCATGAAAGCCTTCGCGCGCAAAACATGTCAGCGCGGCATCGAGGATGCGCCCGCGCTGCTCGTTGGCGCGCGCCGCGGAAATCCTAGGCATCGCCGACTTCCGCAAGCACGGTGTGATAGAAGCTGTAGCCGTGCATGTGGCGGCCGGCCGGCCCCATCACCCGCTCCCGGTATTGATCGGCGCCGAGATCGCTCACCAGCCTCAACCCGCGCTCGCGCAAAAAGCCCGGCAATTCGCCCGGCAGCAAGCCGAACCGCCAGGGTTCACCCGAGCCGCCGACCTTGGTGATGACCTTATCTGCGCCATCGAATGCGATGCTGCCGTCGATCGCGCCCTCATGAACATAGGTGAAGATGAACCGGCTGCGTGGTGCAAGCCGGCCCGCCCAGCGCATCACGCCGCAGACCGCCTCGCCGGTCAGATACTGGCTGACGCCTTCCCACACGACGACCGAACGCCGGGCCGGATCGAAGCCGGCATCGCGCAGACGCTGTTCGAAATCATCTATCTCGAAATCGACGGCGACGAAGGTCACCCGGTTCAGATCGGCTCCGGCAGCCTGCAAGCGCTGCCGTTTCACCTTTGCCGTTGCGGGATGATCCACTTCAAAAACCTTGACGGCCTCGAGCGCGCCGAGCCGCCAGGCCCGCGTATCGAAGCCGGCGCCGAGCAACACCAGTTGCTCGGCCTGTCCGATCGATTCCACGATCCAGTCGTCGATCAGCCGCGTGCGCGCGATGCCGGAGGTTCGTGCGCCCGGCCATTGCCGGTCGATGTAGCGCGCCAGCATGTCGCCCACCGGGCGTACCGCGAGCAGTCTGGCTGATAGCCGCAAGCCTCCTGGCAATAATGCAATGGCCAGCGGATCGGTAAACACGCGTTCCCCGGCATCCTTCGCATGCTCCGACGCCCGGAACATGGCCATGTATTCGGCGGTCCGGCTTGGCTGATGCTGCAGCATTTCGCGGCCTCCACAAAAAGAACGTTTATTCTTTTTAAGGCCAGTCGGCTGCCGGGTCAAGCCGGCCCGTGTTGAAAGTGAGGTGCGGTTAGTTCAGCGGCCCGGCCGCAATTCCAGGGCTTCCAATCCGGCAGCAACGCTGACACCGACCTGGCCCTGCAGGCTGAGGGGCTGCAGCGAGGAGCCCGCATGGGCACAGCGACATGCGGAAGAAAGACTAACCGAGAAAACTCGGACATCTCTCCGCCTGCGGTCCTCGGGCCGCGGCGGACAGGTCGCGCAGGCTTGCTATGCCCGGTGGTCGGAACAGCGATCGATGAATTTTGCGAGGAGGCCCGTGATCTCGGCTGGCCGCTCCAAGCTTGGCAGATGCGCGGTCCCGGCCAACATATGGCCCGTCCCGTTCAACATCGTCGTTGCGACATGACGGCATCGCTCCTGAATGTGCGGAAAATCGAGGTTACCCCAGATCACAAGCGACGGCGCTGATATTTCGCCTAGCCGATGGAAGGTGGGCGCGACATCGGTGTTCGAGCCGATTGGCGGCGACCGCAGCGCAATGGCGTTCATATCGAGGAAGAGGTCGCGCACCTCACCCGTAACACGCCCCTCGGGCTGCAATGGCCCATCCAGCCAAAGATGAGCCTTGATCGTGTTCACTCGATCCAGGTCGCCGGCTCGTTCGGCGCCTTTAAGCTTGGCCATCAGGGCCTCGATCTCGGGCGGATGAATCGGATCAGGCGCGCCGCTCGCGGCCGGCGCAATGAGTACGAGGCCGCGAACATGGGATGGATGCATAAGAGCGGCGTCGAGCGCGATCCGTCCACCCTGGGAGCATCCAACAAGGATCGCCGGCGCACCGTTCCCGACAGCGTCAATCACCGCCAGCAAATCAGCGACTGCGGAAAAGTCCTCCTTTTCCGCGCGCGTCTCGCCAAAGCCCCGCCGATCATACGCGATCGCCTTGTTGTCTGCGCCGACCGCGTCGAGTTGGACGCGCCACATGCGACTATCGCAGACCGCAGCATGCAGAAAGACGACAGGGTCGCCATGGCCGATGACTTTCGCAGCCAGTCTAGCTTGGCCGGACGCAATCTGATGATCCGAAATCATGTGCGTTAACGGCCCGGCCGCAATTCCAGGGCTTCCAATCCGGCAGCAATGCTGACGCCGACCTGGCCCTGCAGGCTGAGGGGCTGCAGCGCGATCGAATTGGCGGAGCCGCCGACCAGCACGTTGCCGCCGACACCGACGCCGAGCGTGGCGCTGCCCTGCGCGCCGACATAGTCGCCGGAAAGGCCGCCGGGCCCGAGCCGCGCGACCGGCGCGAACACCGCCCAGGCCAGCGCCGATTCCTGGGTGATGCCGAGATCGAGGCCGACCTTGCGGATGGTCGCGATGTAGCGATCCTCCGGCATCCCCTCGGCGCGCAGCACGCAGCCGAGATTGGTGACGGAGCCGACGATGAACCCGATGCTGGCGCCGCCGCGGCACTCCAGCACGCCGACCTGCACGCGCTGTGCCTGCTGCGCGTGGGCGCCGCCGATCGAGGACGCCAGCGTGGCGAACGCGGCAGCGGCAAGGATAAGGGAACGACGCATGAAGCAATCTCCGGCTGAAAAGCTGTGGTGCGAGCAAAGCTAAGGAACGGCCGGGCCCCCGGCGCTCGTGTTCTATGCCACAGCTTCATGCGCCGTGCCAGAATGGCTATACGTCGTCCCGGGCCATGCGCAGCATCGAACCGGGAACATGCACTTGCATGCCCCGAGCCCCCGATCGAATGAAACGATCTCCAGGGCAGGATGAGATCAGATCGGGCCGTGACGACGGGCTATCCCGTACCCCGGACGCAAGCGGCGCGAGTGCTGCGAGGCTCGGCCTGTTCTACTTTGCATGGGGTTGTTTTCGCGATTTGTGTCTGAGCCCCATGATGATCGCCCTGCGCGCCAGACAAGCGGCGTCTCGAACGACGCAAAAAAAGGCCCGCTCGCGCGGGCCTTTTTCCTTGAAGCATCTCGTCTCAGCCGCGGCGGTGATGGCGGCGGTGGCCGTGGCGGCGCGGGCCGCTGTTGCCGTAGAACGGCTGCAGCTCGAGGCCGGCGATCCCGGCGGTGACGTTGAGGCCGGTCTGGCCCTGCAGGCTGATCGGCTGCAGCGCATAGGCGTTGGCCGGGCCGCCGACCAGGAAGTTGCCGCCGCCGCCGATGCCGATCGAGGCATTGGCACCGACGCCGCCATAGCTGCCGGCGAGCTCGCCGCGGCCGAGCCGGCTGGTCGGCGCGTTCACGGCCCACTGCAACTGGGTCTGCTCGGTAACGCCGAGATCGAGGCCGATGCGCTGCACCCTGGCGATGTAGGGCTCGGGCCGGCGGCCTTCGCTGCGGAACACGCATTCGAGGTTAGCCACCGAGCCGACCACGAAGCCGACATTCTGACCGCCCTGGCATTGCAGGATGCCGGCGCGAACCGGCGGCGCCGCGTTGGCGCCGGCGATCGGCGCGAGCAGCGCGAACGTGGCGATAGTCAATGTCAGGAAGCGCATGTGTCCCAGTCTCCGCATGATGATGAACAAATCTGGCGGAGCGGACAGGATGGAAGCGCCGTGTCGAAAACATGGCGCTCCCGCAAAAAAGATGGCGCTTCGCAACGAAGCGATCAAAACATCGCGACCTGCGATGTGATTTGACACGCCTTTTTTCCGACGCGTTTTCTTCGCGCAAGCAAAAAGCCGTCCCGCATCAATCAAATGCGGGACGGCCTGGATTGCAAAACGCGGCCTATCGCAAATTGCCGCAGAAGCGCTGGATGCGTTTGCAGGCGTCCTCGAGGTCCGAGGTCTTGGTCGCGTAGGAAATCCGGAACGCCGGTCCGAGACCGAACGCCGAACCCTGCACGACGGCGACGCCTTCGGCTTCGAGCAGCTCGGTGACGAAGTCCTCGTCGTTTTCGATCACCTTGCCGGACGGCGCGGTCTTGCCGATGGTGCCGGCGCAGGACGGGTAGACGTAGAACGCGCCTTCGGGCCGCGGGCATTCGATGCCCTTGGCCTGGTTGAGCATCGACACCACGAGGTCGCGCCGCTCCTTGAAGGTCTTGTTGTGGACCGGGATGAAGTCCTGCGGACCGTTCAGCGCCTCCACCGACGCCCACTGCGCGATCGACGACGGGTTCGAGGTCGACTGCGACTGGATCGTCGCCATCGCCTTGATCAGCTCGGCCGGGCCGCCGGCATAGCCGATGCGCCAGCCGGTCATGCAATAGGCCTTCGAGACGCCGTTCACCGTCAGCGTACGATCGTAGAGTTTCGGCTCGACCTGCGCGGGCGTTGCGAACTGGAAGTCGTCATAGACGAGGTGCTCGTACATGTCGTCGGTCATCACCCAGACATGCGGATGCTTCACCAGCACGTCGGTGATCGCCTTCAGCTCGGTGCGCGTATAGGCGGCGCCGGTCGGGTTCGACGGCGAGCACAGGATGATCCATTTGGTCTTCGGCGTGATCGCCTTTTCCAGGTCGTCCGGCCGCAGCTTGAAGCCGCTGGAGGCCGGGCACACCACCGGCACCGACTCGCCGCCGGCGAGCGCCACCATCTCGGGATAGCTGACCCAGTACGGCGCGGGAATGATCACCTCGTCGCCGGGGTTCAGCGTCGCCATCAGCGCGTTGTAGAGCACCTGCTTGCCGCCGGTGCCGACGATGATCTGGTTCGGCTTGTAGGTCAGGCCGTTCTCGCGCTGGAACTTGGCGATGATGGCTTCCTTCAGCTCCGGAATGCCGCCGACATCGGTGTACTTGGTCTTGCCGGCCTCGATGGCGTGGATCGCCGCCAGCTTGATGTTGGCGGGCGTGTCGAAGTCCGGCTCGCCGGCGCCGAGCCCGATGACGTTGCGGCCCGCCGCTTTCAGCGCGCGCGCTTTATCCGTGACCGCGATCGTCGCGGACGGCTTCACACGGGCGAGCGAGGCAGACAGGAAGGGCATCATCATCTCCTGGCAAACGTCGTGACGTCAGAAATTCACGACTCTTTTTGATGGGAACGGGGCACCCTACGGCGCTGGGCGCTGCATCGCAAGAAGCTTGGCTAAATATGGGCGAACTTTAGGGAACATTTAAAGCTGGCTCGGTACGGTCAGAGCAATATCGGCGCAATATTCGTAAAATTCGGCAGTGAAATGACTCATATCCGGCAAGGGCTGCGATCCGGCGACCGGCCATCAGCCGGCGACGGCTTCGCATGGCAGAACCGTCGGGCGCGGGTCGCCTTGAGCAGGACGGGGAGCGCATCGGCGTCCGGGTCATGAAGTCCATGCAGAGCCAGTTGCAGCGTGCCGACACCACCATCTGGGCGACGATCGGCCTGATCGCGATGATTGTCGCTGCATCATCCGTTGTCGGATCCTTTCGGATCAACTGGGCGACCTTCCAGGCCGCTACGATCGCGAGCTCCCTGCTTTGCACGGCGGGCTGGTTCTACACACATGTCAGGAAGGATTTGCGCGCCGCCGCCGCGCTGATCTGTACCGCACAACTGGCCGTGTTCGCCGCGGTCGGCGCACCATTGTCCTATATCGCGGCAAGCCCGGCATTGCCGCTCTGGGACCAAACCTACGCGGCGTGGGATCGTGGGCTCGGGCTCGACTGGATCGCGTTGCTCGCCACGATGAACAGCTATCCCTCCGTGCACTGGATTTTTGCCGGCGCCTATCTGAGCTTTGCTCCGCAATCGATCGTCGTGGTCCTTGCATTGGCCGCCACGGGACGCATCCTGCGGCTGCGCGTGTATCTTTTCAGCTTCATTCTTGCAGCGCTCGTCACCATCGCCATTTCCGCCGTGATGCCGGCGCAGGGCGTCTGGGGTCACATGGGGCTGATGACGGAAAATTATGCCATCACCCCGGTCACGCGAGAGTTGCACCTTGCGATCTTTCATGGCCTTCGCGACGGGACCTTTCGCGACCTGGTCGCGCAAGGCGCAGAAGGAATCATCACCTTTCCAAGTCTGCATACGGCGATCGGGGTTCTCTTCATCCTGGCGATGTGGCCCGTCAAATATTTGCGCTGGGTCGCCGTGTTGCTGAACGTCACGATGATCGTGGCGACCCCGGTTGACGGTGGCCACTACTTCAGCGACGTGATCGCCGGCGCGACCGTGGCAGCACTGTGCTGGACCGCCGCAGCCCGTGCCTTTGGCGCAGCCTCCGAAAGCACGCCGAACCATCTCGCGACGATTGAAGATCCGCCCTCGATCGTGCCCGAGGCCGTTTCCGAAGCGGCATCGGGCGCCGCGTCGCGCAAGCTTGAATCGGTCTGACCGTCCGCTCTCGACCATGTGATCGCGGAGCCATGGAATGACTTTCCGCGCGCGTGCAGTGCGGTAGAGGATTTCGACTTTTTCCATTCCTCGGGACTTGCGACGCAGTAACATCGGCATCATTGTTTAGCCGCGTTGCGGTGCGATCCGCCGATGGCACGGGCGCGCAACCGCGGCGTGCCTGCTTCCTCGGGTCGGGGTGAAATCCAGAACGATGTACAAGCTCTATTCGATGCAGCGCTCCGGCAACAGCTACAAGGTCCGCCTTGCGCTGGCGCTGCTCAACGCGCCCTATGAGGCGATCGAGGTCGACATTCTCCGCGGCGAAAGCCGCACGCCGGAGTTTCTGGAAAAGAATCCGTCGGGACAGGTGCCTCTGCTCGAAGTCGCGGACGGACGCTATCTCGCCGAGTCCAACGCCATCCTCTGGTATGTCTGCGGCGGCACGTCGCTGGCGCCGGAGTCGCGCGTCGAACGCGCCGAAGCGCTGCAATGGATGTTCTTCGAGCAGCACGCGCTCGAGCCCAATATCGGCGCGGCCTATTTCTGGCTGTCGCTGGTCAAGGGCGGCCGCGACCTGCAGACCCATGCGCTGGAGGACTGGATGGAGCGCGGCTATGCGGCGCTGCAGGTGATGGAGAACCATCTCAAGACCCGCGCCTATTTCGCCGCGGGGCAGCTCACGGTCGCCGACATCGCGCTCTATGGCTACACGCACGTCGCCGACCGCTGCGACTACGACCTCGCCACTTTCCCCGCTATCCGCGCCTGGCTGCGGCGGCTCGAGCAGACCCCGGGTTTCGTGACGATGGACTGGCGGCCGGAAGCCGCGGTCGACGACCAGGCCAGTGTCGCCGCCGGCGCATAACCGCCGCGGCGCCCGGCCAACGTTCTGCTCACATTCCCGCGAGCACACCGCCAAAAGTTAACAATAGCGGGTATAAGGTTAACCTTTGCCGTGATTTGGCCGTTTTCGACGGCCGGTCGCCGCAATGTTGCCGGTCATGATTGCAAAGTTTTTCCTGACATCGCGGTGATTCGCCCCGCGTTACAAGGATTTAGACCCATGATACGGTCACCCGGCACGGTCGGCTTCGGCGGCTGCCGTGCGCCTGTTGCGTCTTCCAGATTGCTTGGTGCCATCGCCACCTCGCTCGCGATCGGCACGCTATCGCTTTGCCTCATGGTCACCATGACGGTGCTGTCGATCAAGGCCACCGTCGCGATGCCCATTCCCTGACCTCGGCCCCTTTTGTTTGCATCATTAGCGACCCGCGATGGAGTGACATCGCGATGTGGACCAGGATGAAGACACCTGTCGGCCTTGTGACCGTCGCACTGACGGTAGCGATCCTGCTTGCCCTCTCGTTCCTGATCGCTACCGGCACCCGCGGTGAACAGCCGGCATTCGACTCCTCGGCCGGCGAGCTCGAGGTCCGCACCATCGCGCGGGGCCTCGTCAATCCCTGGGGACTCGCCTTCCTGCCTGACGGAACGATGCTGGTGACCGAGCGCCCCGGTCGCATGCGCGTGGTTTCGGTGGAGGGACAGGTCTCGCCACCGCTCAAGGGCGTGCCCGAGGTCTGGGCGTCCGGCCAGGGCGGCCTGCTCGACGTCGTCACCGACAAGTCCTTTGCGCAGAACAGGACGATCTATTTCTGTTACGCCGAGCGGGCCGAGGGCGGCGGGCGCACCGCGGTCGCGCGCGCCAAGCTCAACGACGGCAAGGGCCGGCTGGATGAGGTCAAGGTCATCTTCCGCCAGCAGGGGCCGCTGTCGTCGGGCAATCATTACGGCTGCCGCATCGCCCAGGCCGATGACGGCAATCTGTTCGTCACGCTCGGCGAACACTTTGCCTATCGCGATCAGGCGCAAGGCCTCGACAATCATCTCGGCAAGGTGATCCGGATCGCGCCCGATGGCTCGGTGCCGCCTGGCAATCCGTTCGCCGGCCGCAGCGACGCCAAGCCTGAGATCTGGAGCTACGGCCATCGCAATCCGCAGGCGCTCGCGATCCATCCCGCCTCCGGCGAGCTCTGGGAAATCGAGCACGGCCCGCGCGGCGGCGACGAGGTCAATTTGATCGGCAAGGGCAGGAATTACGGCTGGCCGGTGATCGGCTATGGCATCGACTATTCCGGCGCCAAAATCCACGACGCGACGGCCAAGGACGGCATGGAGCAGCCGCTCAAATACTGGGTGCCGTCGATCGCGCCGTCAGGCATGGCCTTCTACACCGGAAAACTGTTTCCGAAATGGAACGGCAGCCTGTTCGTGGGCGCGCTACGCGGCGCGATGCTGGTGCGGCTGACACTGAACGGCAACGCGGTGACCTCCGAGGAACGCCTGCTGCAGAACCTGCACGAGCGCATCCGCGACGTTCGCCAGGGGCCGGACGGCGCGTTGTGGCTGCTCACGGACAGTTCGAACGGGCGCGTGTTGCGGGTGGCGCCGGCCGCGAAATGATTTCTGCGCCCTTGCGTGGCCTCGGATAGCGCGAGCACACCGCCTCGAAGCTACTTCAGCTTGCCGGTGGACATATCCATGATCAGGCGTGTGGTCAGATAGAGGCGCGGCACGATGGTGTCGATCAACACATACTCCGCATCGTTGGAATGCGCACCGAAGCTGGAAAGGCCCATGCCTTCCACCACGGCGCCCCTGGCCTTGAGGCCGGCAAAGGCCGCGTCGGTGCCGCCGCCGGTCGCCTTCTCCGCGACGTTGAGCGCGATACCGAGCTCCTGATAGATCGTCTTGCCGTGGCCCGCGACGCGGCGCGAGGCATCGCTCGGCTCGAGCGGCGGGCGGCGCACTTCGAATTTCAGGTTCACCTTGGCGGCGGGCAGCAGCCGGTTCTTGATCCTGTCCCGCAGCGCCTTCTCGAGCGCGTCGAAATCCGAAACCTTGAGCGCGCGCGCATCGGCCTGCGCCGCCGCCTCGGCGGGGATGACGTTGCGGTTGGTGCCGGCGGTGGCGATCGTCCAGTTCAGCTTCAGGCCCTGCTCCGGCTTTGACAGATCCTTCATCTGCAACAGCTGGTGCGACAGTTCGTACAGCGCATTGACGCCGCCCTCGGGCCTTGAGCCCGCATGCGACGCCCTGCCCTGCACGGTGAGATAGGCCGAGCCGATGCCGCTGGTGGCGAGCCGCAGCGTGCCGTCGAGGCCGCTGCCTTCGAACGATAACACCGCGTCCTGCTCCGCGGCGAGGCGGGTGATGGTGCTGCGCCAGGCGGGCGAAGATATCTCCTCATCGCCATTGATCAGCACCGTGAGCGTGCCGTATTCGCCGAAGTTCAGCTTCTTGAGCAGCGCCACGGCGTGGATGATGACGGCGATGCCCTGCTTGTCGTCGGCGATGCCGAGCCCATAGGCCTTGTCGCCGTCGACGCGGAACGGCTGATCCTTCAGCATGCCCTTGAGATACACGGTGTCCATGTGCGCGATCAGCATGATCTTCGCCGTGCCCGCGCCCTTGAACACGGCCTGCACGGCCGGGCCCACCTTCTCCGGGGTGTCGTCGAGGCGGTAGATCTCGGTGGGCTGCAGGATCTCGACGGAGCCGCCTACCCCCTTGAGCTGGCCGGCGATGCGCTCGGCGATCTGGTTCAGCCCGTCGATATCCTTGCTGCCGGATTCGATGTTGACGAGGTCGCGCAGCGTATCGAGCAGCGGCTGCTGCTCCTGCTGCGCCAGCGCGTGAACGTCGGTCACCGGCGCGGCGTCCGCCACCGTGGCCGCCAGCGCCAAAGCCATCAAGGAACGCACAAAGGACAAGGCAAAGCGCGTTGGGTGCATGACGGCCGCCTGCAGGTGGGAAAAAAAGGAAACTATCAACGTCCTTTCACGAAATCAAAGGATGGCAGGCGGCCGGCGCTTTATTCCGAATACCAGATACAAGAAACCTTCAGGTCCATTTGTGGAAGATCAGGAACGCGCCGATCGCGATGAAGAGAAAGCCGAGCGCGTGGTTCCAGCCCAGCGGCTCCTTGAGGTAGAGCACCGAGAATCCGGCAAACACCACCAGCGTGATCACCTCCTGCATGGTCTTGAGCTGCGCCGCCGAATACACCGCGCTGCCCCAGCGGTTGGCGGGCACCGCCAGCCAGTATTCGACAAAGGCGATCCCCCAGCTCACCATCACGACCGTCGGCAGCGGGCTTTCCTTGAATTTCAGATGGCCGTACCAGGCAAAGGTCATGAAAACGTTGGATGCAAACAGCATCAGGATCGGCAGCAACGCGGGTGACATAGTGGGCATCGGTATCCTCTTTCCAAATTTGTCGCGCGGCCCAATCGACAGGCGCGCGAAGGAGTTCCGTCACTTCGATATCATTTGATTCCAATAATGCGAAAGTCCGCTTCATCCGCGCAACGCCCCCTTAAGACTGGCGGCAGAAACGCGTGCACAATCGCAACAATCAGGCATGCTCGTGCCTTATTCCCGGCAAGTGGCGAGAACGGGCATGCGCTTCAACTGGCACGCGATCTCTGGTCCGATCCTCACGGCAGCGACGGCGCTCCTCGCCTTCCTGATCGACCGGCATTTCGTTCCGGTCCCCAATCCCGCGCCGCTGTTCGTCTGCATCGTCGCGCTTTCCGCTTCGAGCAGCGGCATCGCCTCGGGCATGGCGAGCGCCGTTATTGCGGTGGCGTCATCGGCGCTGTTCTTCCTCAACCACCGCGCCACGCCCGGCTACGACATGTCGGATCTGTCGCGCATGCTGCTACTGGCGGCGACCGCCGGCGGCACCGCGCTGATCACCGGCCTGCTGCGGCAGAAATGGATCGATACGCTGGCGTGGCAGAACAAACATCATGCCACCGCCGATCGCCTGTCGGCCGCGCTCGACCAGGTCGATATCGGCATCGTGCTGCTTGATGCCGACACCCGCGCCGAATTCATCAACCGCGCCTTCCGCGATTATTTCAAACTGTCCGACGAGCAGGCCGACAGCAAGCCGCCCTTCATCGCGCTGATGTATCACGGCCGCGACACCGGCGCCTGGCAACTGCCCGAGGACGAACTCAGCGCCTTCATCGCCAAACGCACCGAAATGATCCGCACCGGCGATTCCACGCCGATCAACATCGATCTCGCCGACGGGCAGGTGCTGCGCTTCACCTGCACGGCGCTGCCCGACGGCGGCCGCATGCTGAGCTACATGCCGGTCACCGACCTCGTCCGCCACTCCGACGATCCCGGCAGCGCCGACTATTATCGCGCGCTGCGCGGCAGCCATCGCAGCCTCGCCCACCACATCGGCGCTGCGGAATAGCGGCGGCCGCCGCACTCTTGCGACATTGATCCCGTACCGCCTCATCTGTAGTAATGAACGGACAGTTCCTGCGCGCCCCCGACGCGCCATCTCGCCACACGGAAATCGCGCAAATGCCCGGCGACCTCACCATCCGCTTCGTTACGCCTGAAGACCATGCGCAATGGCTTCCGCTATGGGACGGCTACAACGCGTTCTACGGCCGTTCCGGCCCGACCGCGCTGGCGCCGGAAATCACCGCGATGACATGGGCGCGCTTCTTCGACGCCTACGAGCCGGTGCATGCGCTGGTCGCCGAGCGCGGCGGCGAACTGCTCGGGCTGACGCATTACCTGTTTCATCGCTCGACCACCATGATCGAGCCGAACTGCTATCTGCAGGACCTCTTCACCAACGCGGATGCGCGCGCGAAGGGCGTCGGCCGCGCGCTGATCAACGGCGTCTACGACCAGGCCAGGCGCGCCGGCTGTTCCCGCGTCTACTGGCAGACGCATGAGACCAACCACACCGCGATGCAGCTCTACGACAAGGTGGCGGAGCGCTCCGGCTTCGTCGTGTACCGCAAGATGCTATGACGGCCGATGCCGCACCGGCGACATCCATGAATTACCTGATCAGCGGCGCCATCGCCTTGGTCTCGGCGTTCATCGGCATGTTTCTGCCGATGGTTTCCGCGGTCGGACCAATGCAAAGGCCGACGAATCTTCTATTTGGATTCATCTATGGGCTCGGCTGGTTCGTCGGAGGCTTCGTGGCGAACGTAAGATCCGCAAACGTGCAGACTTTTGGATCGTTGGTCTGGCCGTTCGCCGTCCTGCTGCTGGTGACTTATTTCCTCGGCCGACAGCTTTCGGATCGTCCCGATCGAAAATTGCCGATCGTACTTGGCAGCATCTTCCTCTCACTGCTGGTCATGCCGGGGAATTGGATTGTCACCACGCCGTTGAAGTACATCCCGACCTACGCAAGCATTCTGCTTGCGGTTTATTGAAGCCTCCACGCCGCACGCCACCTGTGGATAAGTCCTGCTGTCACGCCCGCGTAACAAAGCGCGGATAGGTTGCACCTGCGTCTGATCAGGCCCCCCGTCTCAGATCACGCGCCCCAAGCGGTCCCCGTCAGTCGCCGCGTCTGACCGGGGCCGCCTCTTTTTGTGCCGCATGGCTGCCAAGCGGGCCGCCGATGGTGCGGCCGCTTGCGGGCTGGCGCCGCGCGGGCCAAGATACCGGCCCTCTCCCGCTCTTCCCACAGGATCGATCCATGCAAATTCGCAACCTCGGCGGCTCCGGCCTGCGTGTTTCCGCCGTCGGCCTCGGCTGCAACAATTTCGGCCAGCGCACCGACCTGGAGACCTCGCGCAAGGTCATCCACAAGGCGATCGACCTCGGCATCACCCTGTTCGACACCGCCGACATCTATGCCGGCATGGGCGGCTCCGAGACCGTGCTCGGCACCGTCCTCGGCGACCGCCGCAAGGACATCGTGCTGGCGACGAAATACGCCAAGCCCATGAGCAATGACGGCACCAAGCAGGGCGCCTCGCGCCGCTACATCATGGAAGCGGTGGAAGCGAGCCTGAGGCGGCTGAAGACCGATTACATCGATCTCTACCAGCAGCACGACTACGACCCGCTGACGCCGATCGAGGAGACGCTGCGCGCGCTCGACGACCTCGTCCGCCAGGGCAAGGTCCGCTACCTCGGCAATTCGAACTTTCCGGCCTGGCGCATCGCCGAAGCCGAGATGATGGCGCGACAGATGAACGTGAACCGCTTCATCTCCTGCCAGGACGAATACAGCCTCGTGGTGCGCGGCATCGAGAGGGACCTGCTGCCGGCGGCAACGGAATACAAGCTTGGCCTGCTGCCGTTCTTCCCGCTCGCAAGCGGCCTGCTCACCGGCAAGTACAAGCGCGGCACAGATGCCCCCGCCGACACCCGTTTCGCCAAGGCCCCTGCCCTGAAGGACCGCTACGTCACGGCGCGCAACGAGGACATCGTCGAAAAGCTGCAGGCGTTCGCGCAAGCGCGCGGCCACACCTTGCTCGAGCTCGCCTTCTCCTGGCTCGCCCAGCGCCCGCAAGTCGCCAGCGTCATCGCCGGCGCCACCCGCGTCGAACAGGTCGAGCAGAACGTGAATGCGATCAGCTGGACGCTGAGCGCGGAAGAGATGGCGGAAGTGGATGGGATGACGAAGTGACAGGGCACTGCCTTCTCCTTCCCTCTCCCCGTTCTTCACGAGGAGAGGGTCGGGGTGAGGGGCTCTCTCCGCGAGTTGTGAACGCCGTGAGACCTGTACCCCCTCACCCGGATTGCTTCGCAATCCGACCTCCCCGCAAGCGGGGAGAGGTTAAGTGCAGCGAGCGGCGCGGGCAGAAAGTTCTGCCTGAAGTACGGTAAGAACGCCTTCGATATTGCCGAGCACATCGTTGTTCCAGAAGCGGAGCACTTTGTAGCCATGCTCAGTCAAACATCGATCGCGCACGGCATCTTCAGCTGCTTCACTGTGCTGCCCACCATCGACTTCGACGATCAGGTTGAGTTCACGGCAGACAAAGTCGCAGATGTAACCGCTGATCGGCACTTGTCGCGCGAATTTGTGCCCGTCGATCTGGCGATTGCGGATACGATTCCAGAGGAGTATTTCGGCATCGGTTTGATTGACGCGTAACCGTCTTGCGATTCGGATAGTTTTTTTCATTGCGGCCGCGCATTGCCTTGCCCCTCACCCGCCGCGCAAGGGCGCGGCGACCTCTCCCCGCAAAAGGGCGGCTGTTCGATTCACACATCGGGGAGCTGCAGGGTGGCACCAAATTTAATGCGCTGGAAGGCTTCTAGTCCCAGGCGCATGGTTTTCGGGCCTGGCTTGCCGTAGTAGCCGTCCCATCCGCCTAGACGGGCAATGACCCAAGCGGCGAAGGCCAGCGAACCTTTGGGGTGCGCGTTCTTTAGCCGCTCGGTCTTGCCTTCCAGGTTGGCCGAGACGGCTTCAAGGATGGGTTGATCGGCAGGCTCGAAGGTCTCGATCAGGTCTTGGCCGGTGGCGCCATCGCGAGCCTTGACCAGTTGCATCACCGATACGGCTGCGACGGCCACGGCGGCGACGAACCTGATCATGGCCTCGGGATCGCTGATGTCGGCGGCCTCGATATCGAAGCCCCCAGTCTTCTGGGTGTGGAAGTACTCTTCGACGATCCAGCGCATCCGATAGAGATCGACGATTCTGCGCGCATCGGCGATATTTGTGACCGGATGGGTCGTCAGCAGCCGCCAGTGGATCGGCTTGCCGCCGTCCGGTGTCGATACCTCGCGCACATCAACCACGGTCAATGTGACGGCGTCGGGGAGATCGGCCGTAGCGCCATGCAGTGGCTTGCGCAAGGTCACAGGCGAGAAGCGGATAACCAGTTCGCTACTGCGCGCCTTGCGTCCTGGCGCCGCGGGAATGTTCACCTTGAGCCGGCCTTGTCCGGGCAGACCATCGACGTATGAGAACAGCCGATCAATCTGCTGCTCCTCGTCCGTCTCGATCCGCCGGTTTTGGCATGCCCGCACGATCAGATGCGTCGTCTGCGGACGGAACGCGAAGTGCTCGTAGATGTCGCTTTCCCGGTCCGATACCACGGTGACGCTCGCAGCCTCCGTAAGCACCTCTGCGGCGCGCTTCGTGCTGTCGAGCCAGCGCTGCGATTCCTTCTGTTTCGTCGTTCGCGACCGTCGATGCTTGACCTTGCCGCCCGTGCGGTTCCACACCTTCGCCTCGACCAGGCCGATCACTCCCCCGTTGCGTGCATCGACCGCCAGAGCTGCATGCAGCAACAGGCCTCGCAGCGCGCCGCCTTTCCCGATCGGCCCGTAGCCGTTCGCTTTCGCATGCCGTCCTCCCAGCGAAAGCTCGCTCGTATCCTGCACCACAACGACATCTCGGCGCCTGGCACGCGCCGCCGTGCGCTCCGCCGCATATGCGGCTATCTCCTCTGCCGTCACCGCGTCGTTGCGAAGAAAGCGCGTGAACTGGATCTCGCGCGCTCGGCTGTGTTGCGCCAACTGACGGACGCACGAGCTTGGCCGCGCGACCAGTGCCGCATGCAAATACGCCCCCCTTTTTCCAGGCGCGCATCACCAAACCGTCCCAGCCCAAAGTCCATCCCTGACATCGCTCGCTCCCGCGAATCATCACCCAACTCACGGAATCAGCGATCAAATTCCTCCGCAAGATGTGTGAATAGGACAGGCAAAAGGGCGGGGAGAGGTTAAGATATCAACCCCTGCATCGGCTTCACTGCGCTGCTATCCGGGAACACGTTCTCCGCCAGCACCCTGTCGGCCAGCCCGAACTGGTCCTTCAGCAGGCCCTTCATCAGCGCGCGCAGGTCGGCGGTCGGGGCGAGGTCGCGGCCCTGGTAGAGATTGGCGGGCTTCAGGCCGGGCCAGTCGGCGATGACGCGGCCGCCGTTCACCGCGCCGCCGGCGAGCAGCGCGATCGTGCCGGTGCCGTGATCGGTGCCTTGCGTGCCGTTGATGCGCGCGGTGCGGCCAAATTCGGTGGCGACCACGATCACGGTGTCGCGCCAGCGCGGCCCCATCCCGCTTTCGAATTCGGCCAGCGCACCGTCGAGCCCGCCGAGCAGTTGCGCCAGCCGGCCGACCGTGCCGCCTTCATTGGCGTGCGTGTCCCAGCCATCGAAGGCGAGCGCGCCGATCCGCGGACCGTCGTCCGCCGCCATCAGCCTGGCCGCGCCGCGCGCCACCAGCCGCATCGCGCCGCCGCCATTGGCGCCCGGCTTCGGCTTCATGTCGTCGCCCTGCGCAGCCTTGTCGAGCGCAATGCCCTGCTTCAACGCGCTCGCCAGCGCGGGATCGCGGTGCTGATAAAGTTCGAGGAGCCGCATCGCGGTATCTTCCGCGGCTTGCGGCACCGCGACCGGCGCCCAGCCGACGGTCGGCGCCGCGCCACGCAGCACCAGCGGCGTGGTCGGTCCGACCGCCAGCGCGCTCGTCACGCGCTCGCCCTTGGGCAAGCCTTCCAGTGCGCGGTTGAGCCAGCCGGACTGCACTCGGCCGGGCCCGGCAAAACCGCTCTCGAGCACGTCCTGCCCGTCGAAATGCGAACGGTCGCGATAGGACGTCGCCACTGCATGGATCACCGCGGCCTTCTTCTCGCGGTACATCCGCGCGAATTCCGGCATCGCCGGGTGTAGCGCGAAGAACGAATCCAGCGGCAGCGCCGCGTTCGGCCCGCTCGACGTGAGCGCGATCGAGCCGTGCAGTCCGGCGTAATCGGGATCGCCGATCGGCGCGACGGTAGCGAGGCCGTCGAGCGCGCCGCGCAGGATGATCACGACCAGTCGAGGATCGCGGCCATCGGCGGCGCGGGCGAATTTCGGCAAGTGGGCCCACGCCGCAAAGGAGGCGCCGCCGAGCAACACGCCACGCCGCGAGATCGCTGACGATCTGATGCCTTCGCAGCAATCCATTGTTGCCATGGCTGTCATCTCCTCTGGAATTCCGGCGACATCAGTAGCAGCGCCAGCGCCTGCTGGCGCGATTCCGCGCGCTCGATGGTCCGCCGCGTCTCGATCGACGCCGCATCCGCGGCAACCAGTTCGAGCAGGTCGCGCGGATCGACGCCGTCGGCAAGCCGCGAGGCCATCTGCGCGGATATATCGAGCCGCAGCTTGATGCCCTCCGGCGACGCCCAGGCCGCGCCAGTATCGGGGAAGCCGTTCGGTCCGGCGGGCGACCACAATGGCTGGCCCAGCGTATTGAGACCGCCGAGATAGCGGGCGGGATCGTTCGGAATCTGCGCCAGCAACCGGCCGGCGGCGATCAGGAATTCATAGGGCGAGCGCACCTTGGCGAGCGGCGCTTTCCACGCCTCGTCGGAATCCACCAGCGCCGTCGCCAGCGCCTTGAGATCGCCGTCGGTTCTGGTGAAGACGTCCGCGAGCCGCGCCACCAGTGCCGGCGGTGGCTCGTCGGCCACGAAGTGCCGCGCGAACTTGCCGGCGATGAATTTCGAGGTCGACGGATGGCGCGCGATGTCTGCAAGCACCGCCTCGCCCTGCGCGACATCAGGGGCGTCGTAGATTTTGCCCATCACCCGCTGCGCGCCGGGCTGATGCGCATTGGCATTGAACACGAAGCTGCCGGGCGCGCCCAACTGGCCGAGCCTTCCGGCATAGGTCCAGCCCGTGATGACGTTCGCCAGCGCCGTCACGTCGTCCTGCGAATAGCCGCCGCCGACGCCGAGCGTATGCAGTTCCAAAATCTCGCGCGCGAGATTCTCGTTCAGTCCGCGGTTGCGGTTTTTCCCTGCGCGCGAGTCCGGCCCGAGCGATTGCTGGTTGTCGAGAAAGAACAGCATCGCCGGATGCTGCTCGACCGCCTTCAGCATGTCGCCGAAACGCCCGAGCACATAAGGCCGGATCGCCTCGCGCTCGAACGAGCCGGCCCACATCCGCGCCGGCCCGCCCTTATTGGCGGAAATGCAGAAATGATTGGACCAGAACACCACCAGCCGTTCGACGAACCCGCAATCGGCGATGATCCCCCGCTGCAGCCGCGCCAGCGCCTCGGCGCGAAAGGTCTTTTGGATGATGTTGAGCGGTGCCGGCGTTGGCCTTGGCGCGTTCGGCCGCATCGCATCGGTGGGCGCCACGGTCGCACTGGGACTTTCCGGCGGCTTCGCCGGCTGTTCCCTTGACGGTTCTCTCGACGGCTCTCTCGACGGCTCTCTTGGCGCCATGTCCATGGCGATGCTGTTGAGCGAAAGGTTTCGCCGCTGCGCTTTCGCATCCGGCGGCGATTGACCTTCGGTCGCAGGCGACGGCGCCGCCGACCTGGCCGCCGCGTCACGCGCCTGCTGCACCTCGAACTGATAGTCGAACACCGCCTTGCCGAGCGCCGGCGTCGACTGCAATCCCGGCACTTCGAGCAGCGCGCCGTTGGAACGGGCGAGATCCGCCTTGACGAAACCGCGCGGATCGGACGCCGCATTGAGAAAATCGCCCGAAGCCCCGCCGCGCGCGCCGAAGCCGAAGCGATTGAGCGCAACCAGCGCTGCTTGCGAATCGCGGGCCATCGGATTTCCCTTGTCGGATTTCCCTTGGAGTTTCACAGGCGTATAGTCGCCGCGGAGTATAACGCGGTTCAACGTGAACCCGGGATTAATTCCGTGTCAGGATACGGCCTCGTCGATGACAGATCGTTTGGAGAACCAGCCTTCGCGCCGCCTCGCCTGCGCCTCTTGCGGCACCGAGTTCGGCTGCAACCCGTCCGGCCCGTGCTGGTGCAGTGACGAGGCGTTCCGGATGCCGATGCCGGTCGACGGCGGCGATTGCCTGTGCCCGGACTGCCTGCGCAAACTCGCCAAACAGCGTACAGAGGCTGGTGCGGCGTGAGCGGAAAATGGGACGTCAGTGCTGTCCTGCTCGACATGGACGGCACGCTGCTCGACACCGAAAAGGTCTATTTCGACAGCCTCGTCGCGGCGCTCGACGCGGCCGGCTATGCCGATGATTCCGTTGCGCTGTGCCACGCCATGGTCGGCCTTCCCGGACCGGCCTGCGAAGCGATGCTGCTCGACCGCTACGGCGCTAACTTTCCGCTCGCCGAGATCAACCGCGCTTTCCTCATCAACCGCGACCGCTTGATGGAGGCTGGCCTGCCGCTCAAATCAGGCACGCTCGAACTGCTCGACGCCCTCGCCGCCGCCAATTGCCCGACGGCGATCGTGACGTCATCCTCGCGGCGCAACGCCGAGCGCAATCTGTCGCTCGCCGGAATCCGCGCCCGCTTCGACACTATCCTGACGCTCGATGACGTCACGCACGGCAAGCCGAGCCCCGATCTCTATCTCCTCGCCGCTTCGCGCCTCGGCTTCGCGCCGCAGCTCTGCGTCGCGGTGGAGGATTCCAACCACGGCGTCGCCGCCTCCCATGCCGCCGGCGCAATCACGATCATGGTGCCGGACATGGCGCCGCCGACCGAGGAGACGCGCGCCAAATGCGCGGCCGTGCTGCCGGATCTCAATGCCGTGCTGGCGATGCTGCACGAGCGCGAGGCGTTGGGACGCCGCTCGTCGTAGCCGAGAAGCGAAGTGCCGTAGGGTGGGCAAAGGCGCTTTTGCGCCGTGCCCACCGCGCGATACGGCACGAAGATGATGGTGGGCACGCTTCGCTTTGCCCGCCCTACGAAACTACGAAACCGATCGTCGTTGCGAGAGCTATTCCGCGGGGCCGGCGAATAGCAGCAGATTGCCGTCCGGGTCCTTCACGATGAAGTCGCGCGCGCCCCATGGCTCACGTCTCAGCATCTGGAAGAATGTCACGCCCGCCGACTGAAACGCGAGGAAAAGTCTTTTGATCTCGTCCGCCGTCGCGACCGTCAGCGAGGCGGCGAGCAACTCCTCGCGGTCGCGCAATTCGGGATCGATCGGCGGCGTGGCGACGCAGCGCAAATTGATCCGCGCCGCGTCGCGCGCAACCTGCGCGTAGAATGGCGGCTCCCCGTGGGTGAACACGATGCTGAAGCCGAGCTTATCGGTGAAGAAATCGCAGGACGCCTTGATATCGGCGACGAAGAGCTGGGGCTCGGCGCGGGTGATGACGGGCGCAGCGGCGGTGGTGTCTGCATGGTCTGGCATGGATGGCAATCCCGTCTTGAGCGCCTGCCAGCTTTCGAAACCATGCTGCCGCGCGACCAGTTCCTGCGCATCGCTCAGGCGAAAACTGTGCGCGAGGATGTCAGGATCGGTCATCTGGCTGAAGCGGGGCAAGCCCGACCTGATCTGGGCGGCGACCGGATAGTAACGGTCACGATGCCAGCGCAGGATAAGCTTGGCCTGCTTGCGGAGGTTTTCGAGATTCGGCATGGGCGCAGCTACTGATGACGTCGCGTAGGTGGGCATTGCCCCTTCGGCCCAAGGCCGACGCGCCCTACATGCAGCGGGATCAGGATGGCGGGCCATCTCGCGGCTGTCAATCGGCCCCTGGCGCGTTGTCTGCGCTAACGCCGGCTCCGCCGCCGCGCCATCGCCGCTGCCGTCAGGGAGGATGCCGCCTCACCCGCCGTTTCCATGTAGCCGGGATCGCGATGCAACAGCACCACGGCGAAGGAGCCATCCAGCAGCAGCAGGATTTGCCGCGCGAGTTGCAGGGGATCGGCGATGCCCTCCGCCGCGAAGGTCGCGCGCAGCCATTCCTCGAACTTCTTCTTGTGGGCGGCGCCGATCTTGACCGCGGGATGACCAGGCATGTTGGCGAGCTCGGCGGAGGTACGCAGGAAGCCGCACCCCTTCCACTTCGGATGCCGTGCCGAACGGGCAAGGTTTCGGAAAATCGCTTCGACCTTCGCAGGCAGGCCGCCCTCGGCTTCCGAAAACCACTTTCGGAACAGCGCCAGATTCGGCTGATCGCGGCCGGCGAGATAGGCCGCCACCAGATCGTCCTTGCTCCTGAAGTGATAATACAGCGTCCGCTTGGTGACGCCGGCTTTCTCGGCCACCGCATCGACGCTGACGCCGCGGATGCCGTCATTGTAGAACAGCGCGCTGGCCGCCGAGATGATGCGTTCGCGCGTCGGAGTACCGGGTCGTGCCATCGCTGCTATGTATACTAACCAGTGAATATACACAATGCAGCTGGACTTCTAGGCTGTGCCGCAATCAAGAACCTCTGCGGAGCCTTCAGATGTCCGATCCCATCCTGCTCGAAACCAGCGACGGCACTGCGCTCGTTACGCTGAACCGTCCGGACAAGCTCAATGCGCTGAACTATGCGCTGATCGACCGCCTGATGGCGGTGCTGGACACGGTCGAAACCGACCCAGCCGTGCGCGCCGTGATCCTGACCGGCGCCGGCGAGCGCGCCTTTTCCGCTGGCGCCGACATCCACGAATTCTCCGGCAGCGTCCGCCAGGGCCGCGACGCGGCCATCCGCGACTTCGTCCACCGCGGACAGGCCATGACCGCGCGGCTTGAAGCGTTCGGGAAACCGGTGATCGCCGCCGTCAACGGCCTTGCGTTCGGCGGCGGCTGCGAGATCACCGAGGCGGTTCATCTCGCCATTGCCAGCGAGCACGCGCAATTTGCAAAACCGGAAATCAATCTCGGCATGCCGCCGACCTTCGGCGGAACGCAGCGGCTGCCGCGCCTCGCCGGCCGCAAACGCGCGCTCGAACTGTTATTGACCGGCGATCCCTTCTCGCCGGAGCGGGCGCTGGAGATCGGCCTGGTCAACCGCGTCGTGCCGCACGAGGCGCTGCTGCCGGCCGCGCGCGAGCTGGCGCAGCGCATCATCAGGCATTCGCCGCTCGCGGCCAGAGGTATCCTCACCGCGGTGACGCGCGGGCTCAACATGGCGATCGCCGAGGGGCTGCAGGTCGAGGGCGAGCAATTCGCAGCGCTGGTGCCGTCGGCCGACCTCGGCGAAGGCATCAATGCGTGGATCGAGCGTCGGCCGCCTCGCTATCGCGGCTGCTGACGCCAGGCGCAACACTGGCGGCGATCACCGCCCGCATGTCGTCGGCCAGTTCGTGGTAATGCAGGCCGAGGCGCAGATACAGTTCCCGCTTCGCCGTATCGCCGGTCAATTTGCTGATCAGATCGCACTCGGCGGCGAGCGTCTCAAACCGCTCCAGTTTGGCTTCAAACTCGGTCATGACACGTCTCCCCTGAACGGCCATTGGGGAGACAGCTTACGCCTTCATTTTACGTCAAAGCTAACATCGTTATGGGGTAGAACTAATTTACAGCTTCGACGATAGCACGCAGAGGCGCGCAATCATGAACTGCCGATTTTCGCTGACGAGGCTGATCATTCCTGTCCTGCGCGCCGATCCGGCTGTAGGGTCCAACGTCGCTCACAATTCGTGGAGAGAGCCCCTCTCCCCGTGAAGAACGGGGAGAGGGAGTTGAGCGCTCCGACAGCGATGAAATCCAACCCCTACCGCACCACCGCCGCGGTCTGCCCGAACAGAATCTTCCGCTCCTCCTCGGTGCGATTGACCGGCTGGCCGAAATTCGGATTGATCTCTTTCGCCTTGGCGTAGGCGCGCTCGGTCGCGGGACGGGCGCGGATCGTCTCCAGCCAGCGCTTGAGATGCGGGAAGTCGTCGATGTTCTGGCTCTGGTTCTTCCACGGCACGACCCAGGGATAGGAAGCCATGTCGGCGATCGAATAGTCGCCGGCGATGAACTCGCGATCGGCGAGGCGCTTGTTGAGCACGCCATAGAGGCGGTTGGTCTCGTTCACATAGCGGTCGATCGCGTATTTGATCTTTTCCTGCGCATAGACATTGAAGTGATGGTTCTGTCCGGCCATCGGACCGAGCCCGCCCATCTGCCAGAACGTCCACTGGATCGCGTCGTAGCGGCCGTAGAGATCGGCGGGGAGGAATTTTCCGGTCTTCTCCGCGAGATAGAGCAGCATCGCGCCGGACTCGAAGATCGAAACCGGCTTTCCACCGCCCTTCGGTTCATGATCGACCATCGCAGGAATGCGGTTGTTGGGCGCGATCGCCAGAAACTCCGGCTTGAACTGCTCGCCCTTGCCGATGTGCACCGGAATGATCTTGTAAGGCAGCCCGGTCTCCTCGAGGAACATCGTGATCTTGTGGCCGTTCGGCGTGGTCCAGTAGTAGAGGTCGATCATGGGCAATTCCTGCTCAGCGTTGATTATTTTCGCAAGAAAGATGCGATTGCATGAATTTGGGCGGATCGCCGCGCCGAGTCAACCGGTGATCGATTGGCGAGGGTGCTGCACGCGCGAATGTGATGGATGGATCAGGCGCGGCGGCCGTGCGCGCGCAGGAACTCGGCGCCATGTTCGGTGATCGCGACACGCGCGCCGCCCGCCATCGGCTGGCGCGTGACATAGCCACGATCGACGGCGTCTTCCCAGATGGTCAGCCGCGGGCATGAGGTGCGCCACGTCTCGATCACCTCGGCATAGAGCCGTGGCTCGCGCGCGATCCACTCGACGAGATCGAGCACCAGTGCGTCCGCTGTTTCGGTCATCAGTGCCTCCACGTCAGAAGCGATCAAACTCAAAATGCCATCGCGCTGTTGCGCGTCAGCAGCAGCCAGCTTCCATAGAGAATGTAGTAGCCGGCAACCGTCGTGATCAGCCGGTTCGCCCAGGTGCGGAACTGCGCATCGCTCATCGCTTCCAGAAGCCGCCGCGCCAGCGTGGTGCCGAGCATCGAGGCGGCGATGGCCACCGCAGCCAATACCGGGTCGAGCGTCGCCGCCTGGTCGATGATGCCGCCGAAATAGACCAGTTTGGTCAGATGGCTCGCCACCTGGCAGGTCGCCTTCGTCGCCACCACTTCGCGGCGGTCGAAATTGCCGCCGAGGAAGAAGGTGTCCATCAGGGGGCCCGAAACACCGGTCATCAGCATCAGGCCCATGCAGATGAAGCCGTAGAACGAGCCCTGCCAGATGCTGTCCGGATTTGGCTTGAAGTTCTTCGGCATCAGCCGTGCCATGAACGGTGTCACGCCGAGCAGCAGCAGCGCAACCGGCTTGTCCGGCACGTAGCGGGTCAGCGACCACAGGCCGAGCGCCAGCGCGCAGCCGATCAGATAGATGAACACCGGCCGCCAGCGGATATGCGTCCGCCACAGGAAGGCGCGCCAGCCATTGGAGGCCATCTGCGTGATCGCGTGCAGCACCATCGCGGTCGGCAGCGGCATCAGCACCAGCAAAACGCCGATCAGGATCATCCCGCCGGCCATGCCGAACAGGCCCGACAGAAACGCTGTCGCGACCATCAAGGCACCCAGCGCTGCGATCATGAGGGGTGTCACGAAAAGTCTCCTGCGTAAGCTTGGCTCAAATCGAGATGCGAGCTCCTCGCGAAGCGAGGGACAAGGCTGAGAGCCGCCTTCTCCCTCGCCCCGCTCTTCGCGGGGAGAGGGTCGGGGTGAGGGGGCTGCTTCCGCAAACTCGGTATCAGCCGGACTCGCGGAAGCAGCCCCTCACCCGGCGCTTCGCGCCGGCCTCTCCCCGCGAAGAGCGGGGCGGGGTTGAAACCAGCTGCCTTCTCCATCTTCCGCGCGAACTGCGGGGCAGAAAGAGCAAACCACACCGATTCAACCAAAGGATATCACAGCTATTGTTGTGGCCCGCTTGGACGACGCCTGCAAACTGAGTTATCTTGCCCTGGCATCAGTTTTCCTGAGGGTTAAGTGCGGCGGCTGCTCTTTCTCAACGGCATCAAGGCATTCGAAGCGGCGGCGCGCACCGGCAGCTTCGCCGCGGCCGGGGCCGAGCTCAACGTCTCCGCCGCCGCGGTCAGCCGGATGGTACACCTGTTGGAGGAGCGGCTCGGGGTGGCGCTGTTCGAGCGCAAGGCCAACCGCCTCGTCACCACGGCGGCCGGGCGTGCCTATCAAGGCGGGCTGACCCCGATCTTCGATGCGCTGGCGGGCCTGACCGCGCAGGTCACCGCCCCGGCCAGCGTCCGCGTGCTGACCATCGGCGTCGGGCCGACCTTTGCGATGAAATGGCTGATCCCGCGACTGGCGGATTTCCGGAAACAAGAGCCCGACATCGATGTCCGCATCACCACTGGCGGCGCGGCGGTGCCGTTCGGCGAGGACTGGAGCTGCGGCATCAAGCTGGGCGACGGCGAATGGCCCGGCCTGATCGCCGAGCCGCTGTTCGCCGCCGACCTGCTGCCGGTCTGCGCGCCGCGCCTCGCCAATCAGCTCAAGCGCCCTGCCGACTTGAAGGGACCGAGCCTATTGCGGGTGGCGCACTCGCCGGACGACTGGCCATCATGGCTGGAGGCCGCCGGGACCGCGCGCATCACCGCCCGCGGGCTCCAGTTCGACCATTACGGCCAGGCGCTGCAGGCCGCGGTCGACGGGCTTGGCATCGCCATGGGAATCCGCCCCTATATCGACGACGACCTTGCCGCCGGGCGACTGGTCGCCCCCTTCGCGTTAAGCGTTCCGAAGGGCATGCGCTGGTACCTGGTCTATCGCGGCTTCAGCACCGCCCAACGCGATTTCACTGCCTTCCGGCGCTGGGTCATCCGCGCCGCGGCGGAGCCCGCCCAACGCCGCAAGAGCCAACGCCATGCCGGATGAAAAGATCGAAACGCTTGTGATCGGCGGCGGCCAGGCCGGCCTCACGATGAGCCACCAGTTGAAGCAGCGCGGCCTGCCGCATCTCGTGCTGGAGCGCCGTCGCATTGCCGAACGCTGGCGCAGCGAGCGCTGGGACGGACTGATATTCCAGTTTCCGAACTGGTCGGTGCGGCTGCCGGACTTTCCGTTTCCGCACGATGATCCCGATGCGTTCGCGAACACGGACACCATCATCAAATACATCGAGGCCTATGCCGAATTCGTCGCACCGCCGATCCGCTGCGGCGTTGCGGTCACCAGGCTCGCGCAGCGCGACGGCACTTTCATCGCCGAAACCACCGACGGCACGATCGCGGCCAAAAACGTCGTCGTCGCCACCGGGCCCTATCAGCGCAACGTCATCCCCGACATGCTGCGCGATCACCCCGTGTTCCAGGTTCACGCCAGCGATTACAGGAATCCCGCGCAGCTTCCGCCGGGCGCCGTGCTGGTCGCCGGCGCCGGCGCGTCGGGAGCGCAGATCGCCGAGGAATTGCAGCGCGCCGGCCGCCGCGTCTATCTCTCGGTCGCACGGCACCGCCGCCTGCCGCGGCGCTATCGCGGGCGCGACCTGATCTGGTGGCTGGCCGAAATGCGGCTCGACCAGATGACGCCGGAGGAGCGCGGTTCGGCGCGATTGGGCCCCGTCATCTCCGGGGCCTATGGCGGCCGCACCATCGACTTCCGCAACTTCGCCGCCGACGGCATGATTCTCGTCGGACGCATGGAAGCGGCGCAGGACGGCGTCATCGAAATCGCGCCGGGCCTTGCCGAAAGCCTCGTCGACGGCGACCTCGTCCACTCCACCTTCCTCGACACCGTGGACGCCTATGTGAAACGGCGCGGCCTCGAATTGCCCGAGGATCCCGCCGCCCGCACGATCGTCGCCGACCCGCCTTGCGTTACCGCGCCGCTGACGCGCCTCGACCTCGCCGCCGAGGGCATCTCCTCGGTGATCTGGGCCACCGGCTATGGCGTCGATTTCGGCTGGATCGACGTCCCCGTGCTGGACGAACGCGGCGAGGCGGTTCACCACATCGGCATTTCGGAAGTGCCCGGGCTGTATTTCCTCGGCCTGCAATGGCTGTCAAAGATGAACTCCTCGTTCCTGTCAGGCGTCGGCGACGACGCCGCCGTGCTCGCCGACCACATCCGCACGCGGGGCTGATAAAGGATGCTCGCCAGAGCCGGGACCCCAACCCTCTCCCCGTAAAGGACGGCCGTGAAGAACGGGGAGAGGGAGTAGAGAGCGGAACCCCAAAAAATCCGCCACATGTGAAACCGTTCACATTTGCCCCCGTCCCGCCGTGCTGATGTTGCCGCCTGGGCAATTCCGGGGGATGCGCCATGATTTATGGCCGCTTTGAAATTCAGTCGTTCGAAGCAGGGAGAGGGCTGTGGCACGCGAGGATTCAACGGACCGACCAGGCGCCGGTGGTGATCGATGGCATGGCGTTCCCGACGCTCGAAGTCGGTTTCGCGTGGTCGAATCCGGAAGCGGCGATCGCGGACGCGAAAGCCCATATCGACCGCTTCAGCCCGCGCTTCAGCAACCCGTAAACGCCGCCGGCGCACCCACCCGCTTCCCGCTGCCGCATCCCGAACAGATCCTGCAGGCGACGCCGGTGCTGGAAAGCTGCCCGGACTGCAGCGCCGCGCTCTCAGTGCTGCGCGTCATCCCCGGCCGCGCCGGCGCCGAATACTGGACCATGCGCTGCACGCGCTGTGGCGGGATTCATCTGGATATCGTCAATCCCTCGCCGGCACCGAGTCCCGGCAAGCTGCACCAGTGAGCGCCCCGCGCCGGTAGACTTTTCGTTCAGGCGCCGCTGCTGATGCCCTTCACGAAGGCGGCCGCCCGCCCCGCGATCGCTGTCGCCAGCGCGCGTTCCGACAGGCCGCAGAACAGCCCGATCAATAGCGCCACCGAACCGGACTGGCGGAACGGTTCGGCCTGCGTCTTGAGATTGCCGATTTCGAGGTTGATGGCGCCGTTCCAGAACAGCAGGCAGGCGGCCATGGTCAGCACGATCACGAAGAGAATGCGCATCGGCGGGTCGTACGTGCCTTCGTCCACCATGATCAGATCGTCGAAGGAAAACTGGACCTGCCGCGCCGAAAATGACGTCCACGCGCCGATCGCCGCGCCACAGGCCGCCAGCAGGAAGCTCTTGTGCTCGAACGCCCAGGGCGACGGATATTTTTTCGTGTAGATCGCGATATACGCCAGGAGGAGCAGCGCGGCCGTCGCGCTGGCCCAGGCGCCCAGCCGGCGCGTATAGATGCTCTTGATCCGGTCCGCCTCACGCGCGAAGAATTCGCGGCGGATTTCTTCGAGAGTCAGTTTGGCCATAGACGTGAATTCCAGCTCGAGGCCGATCCAGGCAACGCCGTAAAGCTTTTCAAGGAACTCGGTCTCCAGCAGGCGGGCCCGACGCTGCAGGGCGGTATTGGGCCCAAGCAGCCACGCACGCAGTCCGCGCTGCGAACGCTCGTCCAGGCGCTCGCACACGGTCCGGACAACGGTGAGGGCCTTGTTGATGTCGACGTAGAGCGCCAGCTTCTCGGGGGACGGCACGTCATGGGGCGCCGGCAGCCCGCTCATCAGATTGATGTCGAGAACCAGATCGGTGCCGTCATCCTCCGCGGGCCGCTTGGGCTCCGATTTCAGGGACACGTTGAACAGCCGCCGCTCCAGGCGGTCGCGCCGGGCCTGGTAGCGCCCGCGCATCAGCACGGCCTCCTCGGCGGCGGCCTTCGGCGAAGCGCCGGTCGCAACAAACTTCTCGACCTGAGACCGCAGTGAGTCCGCAACGGACTGCCGCAGCCTTTCCCTGAGCTTGACGGCCGTCTGCGAAAGCCGCTCGGAAACATCCTTGCGCTTGTCGTTGGCCATTTCAGCCTTGGCGGCCTCGATATTGTCGAGCAGCATTTGCTCGTCGGGCCCGGGCACATAGCCGAGAGCGACGACCGTATCGAAGTCGCCTTCAAACCGCGGCTCGGCCGTGTCCTTTGCGCCGTATTTCGGAATGCCGGCCGTATACTCCGCCAGGGCGGCGTTCAAGCGGGTGCGGTCGCCCGTCGGATTCTGGCCGCCGACGAACTTCTCGGCGTCCGCATCCAGCGCGGCCATTGCCGCCTTTCGCGCCGCCTGGCGCCCCGAAAACAGATTCTCGGGATATCGCGCCGCGATGTCGGCCGCATCATCGGCCGCAAGCTGGGCAAGCGCGGTGGATATCGCATTGAGATAGTCCAGCTCGCCGGCATTGGGCGCATACGTCGCGCTCGGTACAATGCTGAAATCACCGGGGAGGCGCGGCGAGGCCGCACTCGTCTTCACAAAATTTGGCATGACGGCTGCCCAAAATGAAAAAAATATGGACGCGGGACACGCGAGTACGGGCACTATCTAACAACAGCTTGCGTTGCGAACGCAATCTATAAGTGTGTCCATGAGTGTGCGCCTCGGTTCCCTCTGGCCATGGCGCGTCCGCGGCCCCATATTCGCTGCATGGCGAAGAAACCCGACACTCCCAAAAAACCCGTCAAAACCCCCAAATCCAAGGCGCACCGCCCCGACGTTCAGCCGATCGGGCCTGCGCTCGCGGAACTGCTCAATCCCGCGCTCAACCGCGGCGATGCCGGCATGGGCTCTGGCACCGGCCTGCAGCCGCCGCCCGACAATTCCTGGGACCGCCGCGCCGGCGGCGAGGCCGCGGCGCATCGCGCGCGCGCTTCGACCAAAGGAACGGGCGACGACGTCGCCAAACGCGATGCCGGACACGGCCTCGAAGAAGCCCCGCAGGCCAATTACGGCACCTCGGCCACCATTCCGACCCTCGACCCTGAACTGGCGCGCCAGCTCGGCCTGCCGACGGCGGAGGACGACGAGGACGCCCTCGCCCGCCCACCGCGCAGCAAGATGGAATCGCTCGGCGTCAAGGCGACCGCCGAGGCGCTGGAACATCTGATCCGCGACGGCCGCCCCGAATTCCGCAAGGACGACGGCTCATTGAAGGTGTGGACGCCGCACCGGCCGCCGCGCCCGGAAAAATCCGAAGGCGGCGTGCGCTTCGAGATCAAATCCGAATACCAGCCCAGGGGCGACCAGCCGACCGCAATCGCCGAGCTGGTCGAGGGCATCAGCCGCAACGACCGAACCCAGGTGCTGCTCGGCGTCACCGGCTCGGGCAAGACCTACACCATGGCCAAGGTGATCGAGGCGACGCAGCGCCCTGCCCTGATTCTCGCGCCGAACAAGACGCTGGCCGCCCAGCTCTATGGCGAGTTCAAGAATTTCTTCCCCGACAACGCGGTCGAGTATTTTGTCTCCTACTACGACTACTACCAGCCCGAAGCGTATGTACCGCGTACGGACACTTACATCGAAAAGGATTCTTCGATCAACGAGCAGATCGACCGCATGCGCCATTCGGCGACGCGCGCGCTGCTCGAGCGCGACGACGTCATCATCGTCGCCTCCGTCTCCTGCATCTACGGTATCGGCTCGGTCGAGACCTATACGGCGATGACGTTTGCGCTGAAGAAGGGCGAGCGCATCGACCAGCGGCAGCTGATCGCCGACCTCGTCGCGCTGCAATACAAGCGCACCCAGCATGATTTCACCCGCGGCACCTTCCGTGTCCGCGGCGACGTCATCGATATCTTCCCGGCGCACTATGAGGACCGCGCCTGGCGCGTGAACCTGTTCGGCGACACCGTTGAAAATATCGAGGAGTTCGATCCGCTCACTGGCCACAAGCAGGACGATCTCGAATTCATCAAGATCTACGCCAACTCGCACTATGTGACGCCGCGCCCGACGCTGGTGCAGGCGATCAAGTCGATCAAGAGCGAATTGAAACAGCGGCTCGACGAGCTCAACAACCAGGGGCGCCTTTTGGAAGCGCAGCGGCTGGAGCAGCGCACCACCTTCGACCTCGAAATGATGGAGGCGACGGGAAGCTGCGCCGGCATCGAAAACTATTCGCGCTACCTCACCGGGCGCCGCCCCGGCGAGCCGCCGCCGACGCTGTTCGAATACGTGCCCGACAACGCGCTCGTCTTCGCCGACGAAAGCCATGTCAGCATTCCGCAGATCGGCGCCATGTTCCGCGGCGACTTCCGCCGCAAGGCGACGCTCGCCGAATACGGCTTCCGCCTGCCCTCCTGCATGGACAACCGTCCCTTGCGCTTCGAGGAATGGGACATGATGCGCCCGCAGACCGTCGCGGTGTCGGCGACGCCCTCCGGCTGGGAGCTGAACGAAAGCGGCGGCGTGTTCGTGGAGCAGGTCATCCGTCCGACCGGACTGATCGATCCGCCGGTCGACATCCGTCCCGCGCGCACGCAGGTCGACGATCTCGTCGGCGAAGTTCGCGCTACTGCTGCGGCCGGCTACCGCTCGCTGATCACGGTGCTCACAAAACGCATGGCGGAAGACCTCACCGAATATCTGCACGAGCAGGGCATCCGCGTCCGCTACATGCACTCCGATATCGACACGATCGAGCGCATCGAGATCATCAGGGATCTTCGCCTCGGCGCGTTCGACGCGCTGGTCGGCATCAACCTTTTGCGCGAGGGCCTCGACATTCCCGAATGCGCGCTGGTTGCGATCCTCGACGCCGACAAGGAAGGCTTTTTGCGCAGCGAGACCTCGCTGATTCAGACCATCGGCCGCGCCGCGCGCAACGTCGACGGCAAGGTGATCCTCTACGCCGACCAGATGACCGGCTCGATGGAGCGCGCCATCGCCGAAACCAACCGCCGTC
>Ga0102590_1000630_pt1 | contig 70484 bp, 68 predicted proteins | sample AraplaMF_Col_mMF_FD_76859 | JGI IMG/M metagenome (GOLD analysis project Ga0102590, IMG submission 76859) | Arabidopsis root microbial communities from the University of North Carolina, USA - plate scrape MF_Col_mMF | ecosystem: Host-associated > Plants > Roots > Endosphere | place: USA...
GGGGACCTGCCGCAGACCCGCACGGGAGCGCATAATTCACGGTCCGTCAACCTTTGCGTGTCAATTTCTCGGCAGCGGGCGCCATCAAAAGGTTGCAGGTATTGAAGGTCGGGCTCACATCGCACATTACGTTCGTCCTGGTGACGCTCACCTGCGCGGCGGCTGTGTTGCTGTGCGGATTTGCGTGGCTCGCAGCGGTGAAGGTCGATGATCTCTCGCTCCGTCGGCAGGCCGATTTCGTCCGACAGGGACTGGAAGAGCAGATCGCGGCACTTCCGCGGGAGCAGGAAAGCGTCACCAAATGGGACGATGCCTTCCTCTATACCAAACAGCGGAACCATGAGTGGCTGCTCGACAATATCGGCCAGTGGACCAACCGGTATTTCGGGCACGACAGAACCTACATCTTCGACGACACCAATCGCCTGATGTTCGCCTTCCGTGACGGCGCCGATGCCATGCCGCCGCGGCTCGGTGACGACGACGGCCAAGAAATGACTGCTCTCGCCGGAGAGATTCGCGCCGTTCTCGTCGAGCGGGCTGCAAAGCCCGGCGCTGAAGCGCTTGGTCAACTGGCCAAGGTTCGGACGATTATGATCGGCAACAGACCGGCAATTGCCAGTGCGCGTCCCATTCTGCCGAGCTCGGCCAGGATGCAGATCGAGGCGGGCCAGGAGTTCATCGCCATCTCGGTCAAGTTCATCGATGGAAAAACTGCCGAAAACATCGCCCATCATGCGCTGCTCGAAGGGTTGCATTTCGCGCCTTCGAAAGGTGAGGACGAGCGGGCGCAAGTGTTGGTGTCGTCCCATAACGGCGGCACGATCGGCTATCTCGTGTGGCCGCCTATCCTGCCCGGTTTTATGCTGCTTCATCAAATCGCGCCGGCAGGGCTCGGTTGCCTGGCGCTGCTGATCACCGTGGTGTTCTGGCTCGGACGAGGTCTGCATCGCACCTCGCTGACCCTGCTGGACAGCCAAGAGCAGCTCACCCACCACCGCAACCATCTGGAAGAGATGGTGGCCGATCGAACGGCCGAGATCGAAAGGCAGAGAGAGGAACTGGACCGCCTGCTGGTGCACGAACGCCAGGTGAATGCGCTCCAGCGCCAGTTCGTCGCCATGGCCTCGCACGAGTTTCGCACGCCGCTCGCCATCATCGACGCCGCTGCGCAGCGGCTCTGCCGCTCGACCACCAACGTCAGCGGCGATTACGTTCACGAAAAGGCCGGCGTGATCCGCAGTGCGGTGGTGCGCATGGTCGATCTGATGGAGAGTATCCTCGCCAGCGGGCGGCTCGAAACCGGACAGATCACACTGAAGCGGAGCGAAGGTGACCTGAAAGCGGTGCTCGTCACGTGCTGCGACAGGCAGCGCCATCTCAGCCGCACGCATGTGTTCCATCTCGATCTTGAGCCCATACCGGATGTATTGACGTTCGACCGCAGCGCGATGGAACAGGTCTTCACCAACCTGATTTCGAACGCCGTCAAATATTCACCCGACGCGCCTGACATTCATGTTCGCGCCCGGGCCGACGAGAAGACGGTGGAGATCGCCATCTCCGACAGCGGCATCGGCATGGATGCGGAGGATCTGCCGAAGCTGTTCCAGCCCTATTATCGCGCCCGCAGCGCGACAGGTATTGCCGGAACCGGCATCGGCCTCAACGTCGTCAAGCAGGTCGTCGAACTGCATGGCGGCACCGTCGAGGTGACGAGCGAACTCGGCAAAGGCACAACATTCACCATTCTTCTGCCAATAGAGTTTCTATTGTCGGATCAACAAGTCGCAGCTTGAGGAAGAGCTCATGGTTACAGTCCTGTGCATAGAAGACGAAGTCGAGATCCGGAACCTCCTCGTCGAAGAGTTGAGCGAAGCCGGCTACAGGACGCTGGAGGCCTCGAACGGCGCCGAGGGACTGGAAATGATCCTGTCGAAATGGCCCGATATCGTCATTAGCGATATTTCGATGCCTGTTATGGATGGGCACCAGCTTCTGGCGGAAATTCAGATCAACCACCCCGAGCTCTCCAACATTCCCTTCATCCTGCTGACGGCACTGACCGACCGGGAAAACACGCTAGCCGGCCTGCGCGGCGGAGCGGCGGACTATCTGACGAAGCCGCTCGACTTCGATCTGCTACTCGCCAAGCTCGAAGGCTGCGTGACCCGTCTTGCCAACGACAAGGCGGTTCACCGGTCGTTCTGATGATCGATGGCGTTAGGGGGCGGCTGCGTCAATTCCACGCCTCGCGAGATTTTGACATTGGCGGCTCAGCCGGCAATGGTTCCCTGATGGAAGACGATTTTCCAGCTCCCGCCAGAGCTTTGCCAGATGGTGGTTCTGAGCGTCGTCCTGCCGGGTTCGTCCAGCGTGTAGTTCAGCAGATAGAGGTTTTCGGCGAGTCGGCGGATCGAGAAGTCCCGGCAGGGCCAGTCATGCCTTTCCGGCTGCTGGTAGCGCTCCAGTAGGTTGGCGATGACGAAGTCCCGCCGGTAGATCCTGCCACTTGCGCCAATCTCGAAAAAATCCTCCGCCGTCATGGCTTCCAGATCGTCACGGCTCGTGCCGAAGGCACGCCGGTGGAATATCGGCTCCCTCTGCCGGAGTTCGCCTAGAATGGTTTCGAGATCGAGATCAGACATCGTCAAATTCCCTAAATACGCGAATGTCGAACGATATCACTTTGTTTTCTCGCGGCGCTATCGCGACAGCCCGCCTGCTCAGCAACGTTAGCTCGGACCAGCATCGAAGGTCGCGCAGGGAGGCCGCGGCCCGCATTCCTGTTCGCAAAGCCGGTAGACTCCGTGCTTCGCGATGCGATCGTCCTCCGGCTCAAGCCGTTCTGCGACGCGCGTAAGCGCTGTCCTGCACGATATCGTTCAAATTGAATTGCCTGATCAACTGGCGAAGCGTGGCGCCTTCGTCGGCAAGCGATGCGGAAGCGGCGCTCGCCTCCTCGACCATGGCTGCGTTTTGCTGCGTGGTCTGGTCGAGGCTGTTGACGGCCGTGTTGATTTCCGCCAACCCGACGGATTGTTCCCGGGCGGAGACGGCGATGGCCTCGACATGGCGGTTGATGGCAACGATCAGCTCGCCGATGGTTTTCAACGCCTCGCCGGTTTTCGAGACCAGTCCGACGCCGGCTGCGACTTCTCCCGCCGATGCATGGATCAGCGTTTTGATTTCCTTGGCCGCCTGCGCGGAGCGTTGCGCCAATTCGCGGACTTCCTGCGCCACCACGGCAAATCCCTTGCCTGCCTCGCCGGCGCGCGCGGCCTCGACACCGGCATTGAGGGCCAAGAGATTGGTCTGGAACGCGATCTCGTCGATCACGCCGATGATGTTGGAAATCTGGCTTGAGGATTGCTCGATCCGACTCATGGCCTGGACCGCCTGGCTCACGATCTCACCTGATGTCGTCGCGCCGGCATTCGCCTGCGCGGCTACCTCACGCGCCTCCTCGGCACGCTTGGAGGCGGATGTGACATTGGCTGTGATTTCATCGAGAGCCGCGGCTGTCTGCTCGAGCGCCGCTGCCTGTTGTTCGGTTCGTTTCGCCAGGTCGTTTGCACTATTGGCGATTTCATTCGAGCCGCTGTCGATGTTGACGGCCGATCCCGCCACTTCGGCGAGGGTCTGGCAGAGCCTTGCGACGGCGTCGTTGAAATCCTGGCGCAGGCCCTCGAAATCTGCATCGAAAGGCTCGGTGATCTGAACGGTGAGATCGCCGCCGGCAAGTTGCTTCAGGCTCTCTGCCAATCCGTTCGTGGCTTGCGCCATCGCTGCAGCCCGCGCGCGCTCCGTCTGCTCGCGGCGCTGCCGCTCGGATTCCGTCAGCACCCGATTCGTTTCGATATTTTCGTCGGCTCTGATCTTGGCAAGCGCCGTCTGCCGAAAGACCTCAACCGCTGCCGCCATCGCACCGATTTCGTCCGTGCGGCTGGAATAGGGAATCTGCGTGCCGGTGTCGCCAGCGGCCAGCCCGGTCATCGATTGCGTGATCTTCTTGATCGGACGCGAGATCTGGATTGCCACATAGGAGATCGCGCTAGCAACGATCGCAATCACGAGTGCCGTGAACGCCGAAGTTGTCCAGAGAATGCCCAGGTACGTGGATTGACTGTTTTCGTAGGACGCCTCGGAGCCATTGACGTTTATCGTCAGCAATTCATTGGCCAATTCTTCCGCGCGGTCGACGAATGGCTCCATGTCGGAATAGAAGATCGTCTTGGCAACATCGTTGTCGTTCTTGCGGGACTTTTCCAGCATAGGCTCGGACGATTTCTGATAGCTGGCGGCCTGCTCCTCGATCTGCTGCAGCAATTGGCCTTCGCGCGGCGAGGATATAAGCGGCTTATAGGCTGCAATCGCATCGTCAAGCTCAGTGCGTTGAGAGGTAATCTTTGCTTCTGCGGCGGCGATAGCCTGGTCGCTGATCGACATGATATGGTTGGCGTAGGCAAACTTCATGCGTTCCAGCTGGAAGCCGATATTGCGGGCAACCGAAACACTCGGCAGCCAGTTCTTGGCGATTGCCGTCGTGTCCTGGTTAACCTGCTGCACGCTCCTGAGGGAAAACAGCCCAAAGCTCAGGAAGATGAACGCAAATGTTACATTGATGATTGTCAGCGAGGTTCGAACCTTTGGCTTGCGCATGCAACACCTTCTTACGGAGCAATGATCAGGCCAAAATTCTAGACTTGGTGATCGTTTGGCGTGTGCGAATTCTAACTCTCTGCATTTAAAGAAAAATGAATATATGTATGAGGCATAGCGGGCAGGCGGCTGTGTTCCCCGCGTCTTACGCGGATGACCACTAGTACGAGGACGGTTGCCGCCGAAGAGCACCCTTGTGTCTAATGCGTCTCTTTCGGCAGGAAGTCGCGGAGCGCCTCGAAGACGCGCGGGTCGAGCGTTTGAGACACGTTGAAGCGCATGAAATACGTTGCCGATTGCGACAGGCTGAATGCATTTCCGGGAGCCAAAACGATCCTCCTTTCCAGTGCGGCCCGCGCCACATCAGCCGCATCGATGCCGTCGGGCAGCAAGCACCAGAGGAACATTCCGGCCTGGGGCTCCAACCAGGGCGTTATCCCTAAGCCCTTCAGCTTGGCCGAGACCTCGCTCATCGCTCGGGAGAGCCGGTGTCTCAGCGTCTCCATGTGTTTGCGATAGCTGCCGTCGCTCAAGACGTTCAGCACCAGTTCCGCCGTCAGCCGGCCGCCGCCGAAGGAGGTGGCGATCTTGAGGTCTGTCAGGCCGTCGATCCATTCCGGTTTCGCCACGACGAAACCGCAGCGGGCTGAGGCCGACAGGGTCTTCGAGAAGCTGCCGATGTGGATGACCCGCTCGAGCCCGTCGAAGGCGGCAAGGCGGGGGGCCGGCGTATATTCGAAATCGGCGAAGATATCGTCCTCGATGATGGTCAGGTCGAACTGGTCGGCGAGTTTTAGAACGCGGTGGGCGGTAACAGGAGACAACGTCGCGCCTGTGGGATTGTGGATGGCGGAGTTGGTGATGTAGAGCCGCGGACGCTCACCGGCGACGACTTGCGCAAACGCTTCGATATCGGGACCGGACGGAGTGTAGGGCACACCGACAATCTTTGCCCGATGGGCGCGCAGCAGCGCATGGAAATTGAAATAGCAGGGATCGTCGACCAGCACCGTGTCGCCGGGTTCCAGCAGGAAACGGCAGAGCAGATCGATTGCCTGCGTGCCGGAATCGGCCAGCATGATTTGGTCCGGGGAGGCTTCGATCCCGCGTTCACCCATGCGGCGGGAAATCAGCTGGCGCAGTTGCGGCAAGCCGAGCGGCGAGCTGTAATCGGCGAGCGCCGGCCCGTCGGCGCGGGCAAGCGTTCTGAGCCCGCGGCGCATGCCGTCCCCCGGCAGCCAGGAGGGCGGCAGCCAGCCGCAGCCAGGCTTCAGGTCGGCTTCGGCTGCCTCCAGCGATTGCCGCGATATCCAGAACGGATCCACCGCGCGGTCGAGCTTCGGCCCGGTCTCGGCAAGCGCAAAGGGTGCTGCCTGATTGGCGACGTAGAATCCCGAGCCTGGTCTTGCCAGGATAGCGCCTTCGGCGACCAACCGTTCATAAGCGTCGACGACTGTCGATGTCGACAGCTTCAACGTCGCGGCCAGCCCCCGCACAGAGGGTAGTTTTGCGCCCGGCGTCAGGCTGCGCCCGGCGATGCGCTGCCTGATCGTCGCGGCGACCATCTCCACGCGCGTGCGTCCTTCGTTCATCCGTATTGCTTCCTGCACCATTACAGTTTCGCGAAATTGTATCAGACTGTGACTGTCATAACCATCCGTGTTGGCCGATAAGAGCTAGAGAATGAAGGAGTGCAGCGCATCATGGAGCGCGAGATGGACCGCATGGCATCGGGATGGATCAATGGTTTTATCGGGGTGGTGATCTTCAGCGGATCGCTGCCGGCGACGCGCGTGGCGGTGATGCAGTTCGATCCGGTCTTTCTCACCGTGACGCGCGCGGCGATCGCCGGCATTCTCGCCCTTGGCCTGCTGATCGCTTTCAGAGAGAAGCGACCGAGCCGGCGTGACATCTTCTCCCTTGCCGTCGTGGCGCTGGGCGTCGTTGTCGGCTTCCCCCTGCTAACGGCGCTGGCGCTGCAGCATGTCACGTCAGCCCATTCGATCGTCTTCATCGGCCTGCTGCCGCTCGCAACGGCGATCTTCGGCGTGATCCGTGGCGGAGAACGGCCGAAGCCGGCGTTCTGGCTCTTTTCGGTTCTCGGCAGTGCGCTGGTGGCGGGATTCGCACTGACGCAGGGGTTGACGGCCTCGCCGGTCGGCGATCTCCTGATGCTGGCGGCAGTCGTCATCTGCGGCCTCGGCTATGCCGAAGGGGGCAGGCTTTCGCGCACGCTCGGCGGATGGCAGGTGATTTCCTGGGCGCTCGTGCTGTCGTTGCCGGTGACGGTCGCGGTCGCGCTTTTCCATAGGCCGGAGACCTTCTCTGGCATCGAAGCGCCGGCGCTGCTCGGCCTTGCCTATGTCTCGCTGTTTTCCATGCTGATCGGCTTCATCTTCTGGTATCGCGGCCTGTCGCAGGGCGGCATCGCCGCCGTCGGCCAACTGCAGCTGCTCCAGCCGTTCTTCGGGCTGGCGCTCGCCGCAACCCTGCTGCACGAGCCCGTGACCTGGGCCATGCTCGCCGTGACGGTTGCCGTCATCCTCTGCGTCGCCGGCGCCCGCAGGTTTGCGCGGTAGAGAGGATCCCGGACCATTGATGGTTGACGTCGCACATGGTATCGCGCAGCGAATGATCAAGCTTCAAATTTCGAACATTGTGGCCCCTGACCTGCCAGGCGATGCTTGGATAATGGACCTTGATGCGGCCAGCGGTTACGATGCTCCCAGCGCCGATAATGTCAGCTTTGAAATACAATTCGATGTTGGTCCTGCTGACCACGATTGGACAGAACACTTCTTCGCGGATGTCGTCACGCCTAGCAGACGTGGCACGACGGGACGAAGGCGGAAGCCCATCGAGCTTCACGAATACAGTTTATCGAACCTCAAGCAATATTTGCGGGCCGCCGTATCAGCTTGCGAAAAAGAAGACTGGGAACACTCCTTGGCAGAGTTGCGGAAGCGGTTTCTGTGGGAATGGGATATGCCCAACATGTGACCTTAAGCGCTGGCCTGCTGAGGCTTAAGGTCCTCCGCGGTCTCTGCCTCAGGTTCGGTCGAAAACCTCGGGCTGCAATTTCCCGATCTTCATCAGATGTTGCAGCGTGTATGATATCGACAGAGCGTCATCGAGCCCATCATGCGCCAGCAGCGGAGGGTGGTCGACGTTGTAGTAGTCGGCCAGCTTGTTGCTCGGCGTCTTTGCCAAATCCTCGATCGGCATGCCCGCAGCGACGAGAAGCTTGACGGCGTTCTCGAACCGGCGGGCCGGGATGGAAGGCTGAATGCCTGCGACATAGCAGCTAATGGCCACCATGTTCATCTCATCCTTGCCCCACGACCAAAAACGGGCGCCGCCTGAGAAACTGTCGACGCCGGAAAGGGCATCCTCCAACGCTACGCCATGAGCGTCGATATCCTCTTCGGTGATGCCGGTCAGATTGGTGAAATAAGGATCGAGCGGATACCTCTTGCCGAAGCGATCGATGGGCCGGACGTAGGATTTGTACGTATCGAGGATCGGAAACTCGCCTTCGAGGCCAATCTTGACGGCTCCGATCTGCGCAATGACGGGATCGGGATCGTGGGCCGCGCACCAAAATCTGCGTTGCGAGCCTTCCAGGCAAACAAATTCACAGTCGAATATGATCGCGGTCTTCATCGTCGACACTACCCTCACGAATTTGGCCGATAAATTTAAGGAGGATGAGCCACGCAATCGCCGTCGCTCCCACACATTCCTGTTCATCAATCCGACAGCTTGGCTCGACGGCGAAGGCGTATAGGCAGATTGCCCCAACCAATATTGCCAAGCCTGCGATCGCGATGGATATCCAAAGTCTGATCCCTCGCTTCATGATCAAGGCGGCGATAAAGACTCCTGCGAAGGGCAACACCACGAGCCAAATCACGAACTGTCCCTCCTCGGTAGTGCTCCCGAGCGTGGAGTTTATCTAACCAGACTAACTATGCAAATGACGAGACTTCCCCGAAGCGGCCATTGCAACGCTATCCTCCAGTGTGGCGGTAAACTCACGCAAGCGGCCCTGCATCTCTTCGGAAGCTATAGCCGCCGGTCAACTGTGCCAGCGGCAGGTGCTGGCCTCGACAATTTCGCTCACCCGTTTTCGTCGACCGTGGCAAACTGCGATGGCGGTGATTGCGGCATTTCTCGCGAGGTCACCATCCACCCGCTGAATTCAGACGGAGGCACCGCAATGACCCGTCGAAGCTCCAAGCAGGCGTTGGTCTCCGCTTTGCGCGACGCCGACATTGCGACAAGCAATCACTCTGGCCGGTCTTTTCGCTGTTTCCGCGCCCCTTTGCTTCCCGCACCAGGTCCGGCATTCCATCGTGGGGACCGAGGGCGTGGGTGGGATGGCCATCCCACCAATCATCGTGCAGCGGTCGGCGGTGAGGGTGGAGCGGATAGAAAATGCGGTTCTCGGCCTTGTGGCGCTCGCCGACGACGAGGAGATGCACCTCGGCTTGCGTATTGTTGAGGAAACTATGGGCGATGCCGGTGCCGGCCGGAAATCCGACGGCGTCGCCCTGTTTCAGGCGATAGAGATGGCCGTCAAGCCAGACATCGGGCTCGCCTTCGAGAACGTAGACGAATTCCTCCTCGGCGCTCTCGGCGTGCGGAAAGGAGGTGCGCCGGCCAGGCGGCAAGCGCTCGTGATGAATGCCCAATTTTGCCAGACCGAAATATCGTCCGAAAGGCGCACCAATGCTCATCAGTTCGTCGTCATCGTCATAGTGCGAGTCGTCCGGCCGTTCGATCTCGCTCCAATGGACGATAAAGGACGGCCGCTCCAGCGTTGCCATGGCAATCCTCCTGAGTGTGAGAGGTTCAGATGACTGGGGATGCGAATTCCATCAATCCGTATGGCGATGCTGCCGTGAATGGAAAGCGACCGCAAGGGCGAAACGGCGCTCCCACGCAAGTGGCGCGGTCCTGAAGGTTCTGGGGCGAGCGCTTCGTGCAGCGGCGGCTCCCGATCCAGACGCGGGTTTCTACAACTGACTCACTTCGCTGGCACGACGAGCGTCTCTCCCTTGCGGACGATATAGGTTGCCAATTCCGAAGCCTTGCCGCTGCCGACGTTCTTCGCCGAGTGAACAACGCCTGATGGAATGAAGAGGGATTGGCCGGCTTTAAGGGTAACCGGCTGTCTGCCTTCGAGCTGGTATTCCAGCGTTCCCTCAATGACGAAGGCGATCTCCTCGCCAGGATGCGAGTGATGGGGGGCGAGAACGCCCGGCGCGAAATCGACGCGGACCTGAATGGCCTCGTGGCCGGGCACGTCGATATCGTTTCTGATGAGATCGGTGCGCTGCAACGGTTGGTCTGCATGTGCTGTTGCTGCGCCGCCGAGAACAAAGGCGAGCGCGATAGCCTGGATCATTTTCATGCGGTCATCCTTCCTGGATTTAAACCAATCTCGACCATTGGGTCGTGTCCGGATTTCACCTGAGGATTGAACCAGGGATGTGTCTGAAAACCCCATTTTTGTAATCCAGTGTATCACTACGCCGCCGACGACGAGTCTACGGGTCTGACGCCGGCGAGATTGGCGATGTCCGTGATGCCGCCGGAGGATTCGAAGTCGAATATTTTCTGGGTGACGAGGGCAGCGGCACCCCGAGCCCAGGAATTGTCCTCCCAGTCGGGCAAGAGGGGCGGGGCGGTTCGGAAGGTCCGGGCAGCGAGGGCTTCACGCAGTGGCGTCAGGAAAGGCTCGCCGAGGGAGACGGCTTCGCCGCCGGCGACGATGACTTCGGGATCGGTGATGTTGACGAGATTGGCAAGGGCGGTTCCGATGCCGCGGCCGGAATCGGCGACGAGGGCGAGGGCGGCGGCATCGCCTGATGCGAGCGCAGCCGACAATTCCGGCAGTCCCAGCTCCTCGCGGCCGGTCGCTTCCCGCCAGCGTCTCAGCATCGATGCTTCGGAGTGATAGGCCATCAGGCAGCCGCGCTTGCCGCATTCGCAGAGCCGGCCGTTCTCCTCGTAGAGGGTGTGGCCGAACTTGCCGGCCGCGCCGTTTGCGCCGCGGTAGAGCTTACCGTCGATGACAAGCGCGCAGCTGATGCCGACGCCGACGGCGAGGACGGCCATGTTGCGATGCTGGCGGCCGAGCCCGAAGAGCTGCTGGGCAATGGCATAAGCGTTGGTGTCGTCCTCCAGCCAGACCGGTACATGGACACGGCTGGCGACGAGCGAGGCGAGGGGGACGTTGTTCCAGCTGAAGCGGTGGCTGCGCACGCAGGCCGTCTGTTCGTGATTGATGACACCGGGCATGGAGATGCCGATGCCGGCGAGCTTCGCATCTGGCCGGCCGGCGAGCTTCACCAGTTCGGGAACGGTGCCCGCCAGCAGGTCGGCGACCTTATCGGGGTCGTGGCCGTCGAGGTTTACTCGCATGGCGGCGACGGGGTTGGTGGCAAGGTCGGTTGCCACGCACTCCACCGAGTCGACCATCAGTTTGAAGCCAACGGCGAGTGCGTGCTCGTAGTTGATATCCACCGGGATCGGGCGGCGGCCGGTGAGGCCGGGCACGGTCTTCCCTTCGATGACGATGCCTTCCTCCAGAAGGTCGGCGACGACGAAGGTGACGGCGGCAGGACTTAAACCAATCACCGTCGCGATGTCGGCGCGGCTCCTCGGCCCCTCGCGCCGGAGGAGATTGAGGATGAGGCGTCGGTTCATGGCTCTCGCCGTGGTCTGGTCGCCTTTTAATTTCACGATGCATTCCTTAATTTTGTAAATTAATTATTGCGGGCTGCAAAGATCTATGCATAAGTTCGGCCGCGGATCAACTCAGCCAGGCGGATTATCGCTGGAATCGCCGAGCGGATCGCAGCGTTGAATGCCTGGTCGGTCGTTTCATGGAGGAGGCGACGGTCGGGAGATGTTGATCGATCAACTGGGAGGAATTCAATGACATTTTTGAAGCAATTTCCGACGACCACCCGCAGACGCTTCCTGAAGGGCGCGGGGCTGGTTTCCGCCGCAGCGGTCACCGGCAGCTTTCCGATCCCGGCGATCGCGCAAGCCCAGGAGGTCACGATGATCTCCGCCGAAAACAATGGTGCCGCACTCGATGCGCTGAAGGCGATTGCCGCGGGCTTCAGCAAGGAAGCCGGCGTCAATGTCGTCATCAACAATATGGACCACGAGGCCCACAAGACGGCCATTCGCAACTATCTCGTCGCCGGCGCGCCCGACGTCTGCTCCTGGTTTTCGGGCAACCGCATGCGCGCCTTCGTCAAGCGCGGCCTGTTCGACGACATCTCCGACCTTTTCGAGAAAGAGAAATATAAGGACGTGCTCGGCGCGACGGCAGGGGCCGTCACCGACGGAGGCAAGCAGTATGGCCTTCCCACCGGAGGCACCCTCTGGGGCATGTTCTATCGCAAGGATGTGTTCGAGCAGCATGGCCTGACCGTGCCGAAGACGGCCGAAGAGTTCATGGCCTACGGCGACAAGTGCAAGGCCGCGGGTATCACGCCGGTCGCGATCGGCACCAAGGAATTGTGGCCGGCGGCCGGCTGGTTCGACCAGATGAACCTTCGCATCAACGGCCTCGACAAGCATATGGCGCTGATGAACGGCGGGATGAGCTATCTCGATCCAGCGCTGACAGCGGTTTTCGACCAGTGGGAGGCGATGATTTCGAAGGGGTTCTTCACGGAGAACCACACGTCCTTCGGCTGGCAGGAGGCCGCGGCGCTCTTGGCGCAGAAGAAGGCCGGCATGATGAATCTCGGCGCTTTCCTGCGCTCGGCTTTCACCGCCGAAGACCTGCCGCAGCTCTCTTACGCGACCTTCCCGGCGCTCGACGCCAAGGTCGGCCACTACGAGGAATTCTCGGTCAACTCGATCCACATTCCCGCCAAGGCCAAGAACAAGCAGGGCGCGCGCGAATTCCTTGCCTACTTCTACAAGCCCGAGAACCTGGCGGCCTATCTGGAGCCGGGCGGCAACGTGCCGCCGCGCCACGACCTGCCGCCAAGCAAAGACCCGCTGGTCAACGTCGCCGTCGAGACGATGAAGACGGTGCAGGGCACGTCGCAATATTATGACCGCGACAGCGACCCCGATATGGCGCAGGCCGGCCTCGTCGGCTTCCAGGAGTTCATGGCCAAACCCGACCGGCGCAAGGCCATCCTGACGCGCCTCGAGGGCACGCGCAAGCGCATCTACAAGATCTAGCAGCTCTCCCAGGGGCGGCGGCGAACCGCTGCTTCCAAGGGGTGGAGGCTGTTTGCCTCCACCCCTTGGAGGAGGTGCGCCTCTGCTCCCGGAGCACGCATGAGTCTGCTCCTGTATTAATGAGGTTCTTGAGATGTTGATGTTATGGCGCCGCCAGCGCTGGTGGCTCACCCCGACTTTACTCATCGCGCCGGCGATATTGCTGTTCTTCACCGTCATCCTGCTATCGGCCGTCAGGAGCCTCTGGATCAGCCTGCACGACTGGGACGGCTTCGGCCCGATGGTCTGGATCGGCTTCGGCAACTACGTCGAGCTTTACAACGATCCGCAATTCTACGTGTCGCTGAAGAACAACCTGATCTGGCTGGTAATGTTCATGGCGGCACCGCCGATCGGGCTCGCCATCGCGCTGCTGGTCAACCAGAAAATTCGCGGTATGCGCTTCCTGAAGTCGCTGTTCTTCATCCCGCTGGTGCTCGCCTCGGTGACGGTCGGTGTGGTGTTCACCTGGGTCTATACGCCGGAGTTCGGGTTGCTTGCGCTGATCTTCAGGGCCTTCGGGGCGACGGCGCCAGCGGTTCTCTCCGACGAGCATTTCGTCACCTTCGCCATCGTGATTGCAGCACTCTGGCCGCAGATCACCTTCTGCATGGTTCTTTATCTCGCCGGGCTCAACAATCTCAGCGAAGAGCTGATCGGTGCCGGGCGCGTCGATGGGGCGAGGGGCTGGAACATGTTGTGGCACATCGTGCTGCCGCAGCTGACCCAGGTCACTTTCATCGCCATTGCCGTCACCGTGGTCGGGGCACTCAGGTCCTTCGATATGGTATCGGTGATGACGAATGGCGGCCCTTTCGGCTCGTCCTCGGTTCTCGCCTACCAGATGTTCGAACAGTCGATCTTCTCCTACCGCTTCGGTTACGGCGCGGCGATTGCCTCCGTGCTGTTTGTGATCATGGGCGCCTTCATCGTCTGGTACCTCAGCCGCATCATCCATACAGAAGAAAGGGGAGGCTGATGTATCCTCGTCCCATTCCCGAAGCCGACGTCTGGCAGCGCCGCCTCTATGTGTTCGCCGTCGTCATCGTCCTTCTGCTCTGGCTCTGCCCGCTGTTTGCGATCATCCTCACCTCGTTCCGTTCGACCGAGGATGTCATGGGCGGCAATCTGTGGGGATGGCCGACCGGCATCGGCGTCATCGACAATTACACGGCTGTCTTCACGCAGACACCGATGGCCCGCTACTTCCTCAACAGCCTGACGATCACCATTCCCTCGGTGATTGGCGTCCTGGTGCTGAGCACGCTCGCCGGCTATGTGTTGTCGCGCTACCGCTTTCCCGGCAACATGCTGATCTTCGCGCTGTTCGTCGGCGGCAATTTCCTGCCGCACCAGATCATGATGATCCCGGTACGCGACCTGATGGTCCGGCTCGACCTGATCGACACCACGGCGGCGCTGATCATCTTCCACGTCGCCTTCCAGACCGGCTTTGCAACGCTGTTCATGCGCAATTTCATTGCCGCACTTCCCGATGAACTGTTCCAGGCGGCGCGCGCCGAGGGGGCCTCTCCTTTCCAGACGCTGGTGCATGTGGCGATCCCCTTGGTGCGGCCGGCCCTTGCCGCGCTCGCCATCCTGATCTTCACCTTCATCTGGAACGATTATTTCTGGGCCGTGGTGCTGACCGTCAGCGACTCCGTCAAGCCTGTTACCGCCGGCCTTGCCAATCTTCGCGGCGAATGGGTGTCGGCCTGGAACCTGATTTCCGCCGGCACCATCGTCGTCGCCGTGCCGCCCGTCGTCATGTTCTTCCTGATGCAGCGCCACTTCATCGCCGGCCTGACGATGGGAGCGGTGAAGGGATGAGCGATCTCCTAAAGTTCCAAGTTTCAACAGCAGAGAGCCAGGACGCATGACCAGTCTCGAACTCCGACAGATCAACAAGAATTACGGCGCCTATCATGCGCTGCGCGGCATCGATCTTTCCGTAGCGCAAGGCGAGTTCATCGTCATGGTCGGCCCCTCCGGCTGCGGCAAGTCCACGCTTTTGAAGTCGATCGCCGGCCTGGAGGAGATCTCCTCCGGCCAGATCCTGATCAACGGCCGCGACGTCAGCAAACAGGAGCCTGGGGACCGCGGCATCGCCATGGTCTTCCAGTCCTACGCGCTCTATCCGCATATGACGGTGGCGGAGAACATGGGCTTCGGTTTGCGCATGGCCAAGCGCCCGAAGGCCGAGATCGAGGCGGCGGTGGCGCGCGCCGCCAAGATCCTGAGGATCACCGACCAGCTGGAAAAGCGGCCGAAGCAGCTCTCCGGCGGCCAACGGCAGCGCGTGGCGATCGGCCGGGCAATCACCCGTTCGCCCGACGTTTTCCTCTTCGACGAGCCGTTGTCGAACCTCGACGCAGCACTTCGAACCCAGATGCGCGTCGAGCTCAGCAGCCTGCATGCCGAACTCGGCGCCACCATGGTCTACGTCACCCACGACCAGGTGGAGGCCATGACCATGGCGAGCCGGATCGTCGTCTTGAACCAGGGGATAATCGAGCAGGTGGGCTCACCGCTCGAACTCTACCGCAACCCTGACAACCTCTTCGTCGCGGGCTTTCTCGGTGCCCCGCGGATGAACTTCCTCGGCGTTACCATCGACGAGGTGTCCGGCCGCAATATCACGGTTTCGGCGCCGGGCCTTGTGCCGGTGACTGTCGAACTGGCGGAGGCCGCGGTGCCGCCGAAGGGCGCCAGCCTGACGCTGGGTGTAAGGCCGGAAAACATATCGTTGGTCGCCGACGCTGCCCAAGGCGGGGCGATCAACGGCGCGGTCCGACTGGTCGAGCATCTCGGGCGCGAAACCATCCTCTATATCGACGCCGGCAATCTCAGGACCATCGCCTCGGAAAGCGGCACCGGCAACATCACGGTGCAGCTCAGCTATGTCGCGCCCGTTACCGCCGACCAGAACGTGGCGCTGAAGCTCGACGCCAGCGAACTTTATCTCTTCTCGCCCGACGGCGGACGTACGATCAGCGCCCGCAAGACGATCCTCGACAGATAATCACAGGAAACATCACCGTGTCCGACAAGACCGCAAACCTTTCCGTATGGAACTCCGTCAAGACCGACCGCTTCCTCGTCGGCGCCCCGCATTATCCCGAGCACGTCGACGAAAGCTACTGGGAGCGCGACGCCGAGCGCATGGCGAAGGCCGGCTTCAACGTGGTCAGAATGGCCGAATTCGCCTGGCATATTCTCGAGCCGAAGCTCGGCACCTTCGATTTCGATCTGTTCGACCGTGCCATCGCCATGCTCGGGCGCTTTGGCATCGACACGATCATGTGCACGCCGACGGCAACGCCGCCGCGCTGGCTGAGCGTGGCGCATCCAGAGATTCTGAGGGTCGACGGCAAGGGCCGACCGATGAGCCATGGCTCGCGGCAGCATTGCGACACGGCGAGCCCGGTCTTTCGCGAACACAGCCGGCGCATCACCAAAGCGATGGCCGAGCACTATCGCGACAATCCCTTTGTCGTCGGCTGGCAGACCGACAACGAGCTGAATACCAGCATGCCGGAGAGTTTTTCGAAGGCGACGCTCACCGAATTCCAGGCCTTTCTGGCCGGCAGATATGGCGAAATCGACAAGCTCAACACGGCGTGGGGCGGCGATTTCTGGGCGACGGCCTATGACAGTTTCGACCAGGTGGTGCTGCCGATCGAGTTCGGCCCGACCTTTCCGAGCCCCGGACATCTCCAGGATTATCACCGTTTCCTGGCCTTTTCGACGGCGCGCTTCCAGCACGACCAGGTCGAGATCCTGCGCGCCGTGAAACCCTCCTGGTTCGTCTTCCACAATCTCGGGGGTCTCAGAGATATCGACTTTCGCGGCCAGTTCACCACCGATCTCGATTTCGTCGGCTACGATATCTATCCGATGCTCTACGACGAGTTCCAACGGCTCGGAAACCACGCCAAGGTCCAAGCGCTGCACCTCGATATCTGCCGCGGTTTTTCCGGCAACTACATCGTTCCCGAGCAGCAATCGGGCTTCGGCAGCCAGCCGGGCTTCTGCACGCTGACGCCGGAACCGGGCGAACTGCGCCGCATGGCGCTCTCCTCGGTCGCCCATGGTGCTGACGGGTTGATGTTCTTCCGCTGGCGCCCCGCGCATTTCGGCGCCGAGATCTATTGGATGGGCATCATCGACCACGACGACGTCGCCCGCCATCGCTATGACGAGGCGAAACGCTTCGCAACCGAGATGACCGCGCTAGCGCCCAAGATCCTCGGCACCTATGTGCGTATGGATGTCGGCATCGCCGGATCCGACTTCGACAATCAGGAAGCTCACAAGACCTATCCAATCGGCCTGCCGAGCCCACAGGACGATGCGATCCTGCTGCACCAATATTGCTACGACCGCGGCATTGCCTGCGGCTTCATTCATCCCGAGGACGATCTTTCCAAGCTCAAGCTGCTCTATGTCCCCCATTGGGTGATGTGGAAGGACGAATGGACAGAAAGGCTGAAATCCTTCGCCGAGCATGGCGGCACTGTCGTCATCGGCGCGCGCACCGGCACGCGCAACGAAGACAACCACGTCATCCGCGAGACCGCGCCCGGCACCTCGCTGTCTCAGCTCACAGGCGTGCGCGTCGAGGATTTCGGCCGTCTTGCTGCTCCGGGCGCCAACGGGCTGTTCGATGTGATGGAGCGTTCGGGCGGGCTTGTCATTCCTCCGAACAAGCCGGCGGAATCGCACCGGCGCGAGCGCCGCTTCAAGATTGGCAACCGCGAACTGGCTGCCGGCTATTTTTATGAAAACCTTGCGACCGACGGCGATGTCGAAGTGGTCGCGGCCTGGTCGAACCGCTATGCCGAGGGCCAGCCGATGGCGACGTCGCGCAAGGTCGGTAAAGGGCAGGTGGTCTATGTCGGCACCTATCTCACGCCGGATCTGACGGCAGCGCTTGCCGGGCGGCTATTTGCGCCCGTCGGCATCGAGCCGCTGATCGGCGAGCTTCCCGAGGGTGTCGAGGTGACCATGCGGATGAATGACGACCGTCGGCTGCTGTTCATCCAGAACTACACCGACCAGCCGGCCGCCATCGGCGGCGTTCCCGCTGGCCGTGATCTCCTGAATGATGAAAACCCCGTTGCCGGCCGGCTCGATCTCGAAGGTTATGGCTGCGCGATCATCGAATTGGAGGGATGAGCTTGCGCGCGCCGTCGAAGCTCAAGAGCTGCCTCACACCAACCCTCTCCCCCAAATGGGGCGAGGGAACGTGCCTGAAGCCCCTTCGGCTCAATACCGGTCATCATCGAGGAGCACCAGTCTGTCGAAGGAAGGCGGGAACGCAATGAATTTACTGCTCGTCGTTGAATGCAGTTTCGTGGAACTCATGTCCTCGACATGGGCGGCAGGTGATGATCTACGCTTATCCTCGCTTGGATCAGGTCACGCGCAAAGATGTGAAATCGAAGATTTTGCAAACAGCTCTTGAGCTTTTCTCGAGCCAAAGACGTAGATTCGCCCCGGAGAACGCCCCCGGCAATTTCGGCTTCCTGGACCGCGATCTGGATTCGATCATCGGTGACCCGTCGCGTGGCTGCTTCAAGTGCGGAGAACTCTGCCATTGCTCATCATAGCACAGTCCGAAGATCGAAACTGAGATAGTTTAAACGCGCCTTCATGAGTGCTGCGGGCGCCTACACAAGCCTGTTTACGAAAGGTCGAGCGGTCGCACCGGCTGGAAATGTGCTGCCACCTGCAAATACGGGGTTCCGCCTCGAGGTTTGCTGTCATGGACTACAAAAACGGATGCCGTGTTTCGTCTCATCGCAACTGCGCGCCGCACTGGGAAACGACAGGGTCATGTCACTACTGTCTGTTTTTCAGGCGATCGCGACGTCGTTTGCTATAGCCCCTGCATTCGCCGAAGTGCCGGCGGCAAAAGATCGTCTCGACGTTTCAGCGCCGACAACAATTCGTTTTCCGAGGATACGCCATTTCGAAACTCCGATTTGAGAAAGGTAAGCGCGGCACGCTTTTCTTCGGAGTCTGCAACAGCGTGGCTGCCCCGAAAGCCGGCACTTCGAAGGACTGTCCTGATAAGGCCGATGTCGGTTGGATCATCAATTTCTGACAAATGAGTGGAAGACACGACGTCCTCCTTGCTGGGGCTAGGGTAATTGCCCTCAAACAGCAGCGCCCGTGACATGGCTGCCGTAAGCTTTAAGGTGGTTACGATACCTTCAGTTTGCAATGATGCCCGCGGGCGGTGAACGTGGCATCACGCCGCCCGCCGATGCATCGAGAGCGACCGGGGCGCTATTCGATGAGTCCCGCCGTGGGGATAGGGACCGGCGAGGCAGAGCCATAACCGGTTTCAACTCAGCTGTTCTAGGAACTCGTTTTGATCCGCCTTCGTTCCAAATCAGGCGTGAAGCCTAGAAAACACCGCTCGCAACAGCTGGAATGCTCGAAAGTTCTTTATGCGTTCACGTAAGTATCAGTAAGTCTGCATAAAGAAAAATAGTGAAATTATCGAACCGTTGAAAATAAAATTTATAAAATACCTGAATAATTCATCCTTTTTCAATCCATTGTATTCCGGATTCAATAGTATTATAATTCGTTGCGTCAATAATTCACTTGGCTCTTAACCGAAGGATTGGAATTCAACGCGATCAAGCGCCGAAATATCCGGCCGCGATCCGCTTGAGATGACCAGGCGCACTTTCGAGAAAATTACGACCAGCGAAATCGCAGAACGCGCCGCAAAAACCGTTCGCCTTAAAGCATGGGCGGCTGACCTCCACTGTGGTCATCCCGCGTTAAAGCCGGATGATCCTACATCCAGCAAGGTGAGCTCAAGCTTGGGCCGGAAGTTTGGGAAGGGTCTCATGATTCAGTGGGAGTGTCGCTTTTGGGTCGAGCGCAGCGTCGACGGCATCTGGGCTATGAGCGACAGCAGAACCGGTTTGCCTGCCCGGCCTTCTGATAAATAGGGAATAACGATGATGACTTGGCGTCGTGAAATTGTTCGATGAACTGGGCTGATAGCGGCGCATTCATCTTGGAGCAGTTTCAACAGAGGGTTCTGTGTCTGCAAAAAAAAGAGCATATCCGTACTCAAACAAAACGGAAATGCTCTTTCGTAGTTTAGTGCGGAGCCATACTTATCAGCTCCACACCGCTCGCACCTGAATTCTCGGCTATTCGTCTGATGTCACCGGCGCCGCGTTCTCCAGAGAGGTGCGGATTTGATCGATCTTCCCGTTTGCGTCGCCAACCCCCAAGATGGTTTTGGCTTCGTCCAAAACCGCCGGGCTGACTTCTCCGGTTTTCGTCGCTGAAGCCAATGCGTCCTCCAGCGCCTGATCCCCCAACAGAGGGTCATCGGCTGCGGGCTCGATTCCATTGTCGAGTTCATATTGGGCATAAGCCACGGCATAGGCCGCGATAGCGGTCATGCGTGGATCCGACGTATGCATCAGTGCCTTATAGTTCCGCTTCAAGGAGTTCAGACCCGCAAGCTGCGCCGACAGGTTTTTTTCTTTCGTGCCGATTTTAGTCTCGTCTGCCTTCGCGGACTTCGACTTGCTTGTCGCCTCGGTGGATTTGCCTTTCACGCCTTGAGATTTGGAGTTGCCGTGGTTTGAACTGCCACCCTGGCTGTTGCTGCCATGGTTGCCACTGCCGCCGCCGTGACCGCCACCATTGCCTCCACCATTGCCTCCACCGTTGCCGCCACCGTTTCCACCGTTCTTCGCCAGTGCCGTCATATCGATTCCGACAATTGTTGCCGGGCTCGTCGCAAGAGCCAGCGAGAGCGCGGTCAGGGACGCTAAGGTTGCGATCCGCATTGTTTTCCTCCAAATCAGATCAAGCGCCGCGCAGATACACGGCTTGAGCAGATAGGAGAGGTTAGACGGTGATCGCGCATTGCACATCGGACCGAGGTCCGATGCCGCTCCGGCAATGGTCTTAGACGACCTGAAATGCTTAACGATTCCCTCTTCGCGCGAAGCGGCCATCGGTTGAGCTCATTGCTGCTCAGTATTTTCCGGCTGTCTCGTCTGCGGACGCATCGCGGGACGGGTGCAACATAGCGGCGGCGAGCTCCTGTCGGGCGTAAGCGGCCTGGTGATACCGGCCGACGAGTGCGCTGAAGTCGGCGGCCTTCATCCCTTTAATCCCCAGGGCACCCAGCGTGATGATGCGCTGCCGGCGGTCGATTTTACTATAGATCGCACGCCAATGTTTTTTTGGCACTGGCGCATCCTGATTGAGCCAGAGGCGCAGGGCAAAACGGCTCGATGCGTAGACCGCGTAGCCCGCAACATCCGTCCAGGCAACCGGCTTGTCCAGTCTGGAGGCGAGCAATGCATCCGGGGTCAGCACCATGAGCGGTCGTGCCGCGCTCCGATACAGAAAGGCCGCGTAGAGAAGGGAGGTGACAGCGCCGAAGGCGGTGATCGCGGCGATCAGTGACTGTGCGAATTCATCGTAGCCGAGGCCCAATTGGCCGCTGAGAAAGACGACCGTCAGGCCAAATCCGGCGAAAATCATGGCGACGATCACCATCGTCCAGATCATCGGCTTGACGTTGTCGTAGACGACGGTCTCCTGTGAGGCCCCGGCAACCACCTTTTCAAGCACTTCGCGACGGCGGTCACGCATCATGCGCGCGTCGTCGATGAAATCCTTGCTCAACAGACGGCATAGTCCGGCCCAATCCGAAAACAGATCGTCCGCAAAAGAGCGAGCTCCCGGCTCCGGCTGACGCATCGCTCGTCTCAGGAGGTCATCGCCAATTTCCACACCGAGGGCCGATATCCGCTGGATCGTCGGCGGATGGCTGTCGGTCGGATGCGGTTGCCGATCTCCCAAAAGGGGCATCGGATCGCTCCATCCATTGGTGGTGACCAGTTCCGTTGTCTGCGCGACGAGGTCAGGCCAGGCATCATCGGAACCGGTATCATCCGGTCCGGCATATGCGCGCTGAAGAACATAGGCGACGGCGGGAGCGATAATCCCCGTGCGGATGAGAGCCGAGGCGGCGTCTGCCGGCGTCGCCAGCAGACTGCCGCTACGGTCAGCATCGAATTCTCGCAGCCGGCTCCAGTGTGCGACGGCATGATCGAACCGCTGCATGGCGTGAAAGCCGAGCTTCACCGCCGGATACAGGACGAAGCGACCACCGTCGGCGCGTCTAAGAGCTGCAAGAGCACGCCAGAGGCCTGCATAAATCGGCGTGAATTGCTGGCTATAGGTGGTGTCTTCGCCAGAAAAATGGGCGAGCTCATGGCCGATGATTGCCGCGATTTCGGCCTGATCGAGAAGATCAAGATAGGCCGCAGGCAGATAGAGCGACCGTCCGGTCACCAGTCTGTCCTCAGGCCAGAGACGCAGCTGGCTCTCCGTTACGAAAAAGCCCTGGCCGAGGCCAACGATGATCGTGTCGGGCAACAAAGCGTGTTGCCGCCCGGCCAGGCTGCGGACGAAACGCCAAAGTTCCGGAGCCTCCGTTTCTTCGATGACGCGTCCCGCCGCGACAAGCGGTTCGGGTGTGAACAGGGCAAAGACATCTTTCAAGCCACGCAGCGCCGTGAAGGCGCTGTAGGCTGCGATGACGGCGAGGACGACGGCGACCGCGAAAAGCTTGGCACTGCCCGTGGTAAAATCTGCCCATAGTCCCATGCTGACTGCTTCGAACAGGGCCGCCGAAATGACGCCGATAGAAAACCCGATCACAACGGTCGCAAGAATGGACGGAAGGAGCGACCGCAGACGTTGAAAGCTCGCGATCAGTTGGCGTTGGGAGACGCGCGCGCGGATCCCGGAAATGCCGGCCGCCATCAGTCCCAGCGCACCGCCGAAAAACGCAAGTACGGCTCCGCCGATCGTTCCCCAAACCAGTGGCCGGCGGATCTGCGAGATTTCCAGCTCCTCGTCGGCTTGAGAAAGGGCTGCCTCGATTTGCGAAACGGCGACCAGGGCGGCAAGGGAGGTGGGCTCGCCCGCTCCCTGGAAGGTTAGAATGGCTGTTGGATCGGATGCCGCGATGTTTTTCACCTGAGCCAGGGTCGTCGAGAGTTCGGCCGAAGAACGGCGCGCATGTTCAAGCGTTTCGGCTGCACGCTGTGTCTGCCAAATCCCCAAAGAGACCAGTGCGATCGGTAGGAGCAGCACCCACGCCGCCAAGCCGAGGCTTGCAATTTTGCGGGTTTCTTGTCGACGGCTGGTTTGGGCCATGCTTGTTCCCCCCAATTTTTTTCTCCCCATTTGCGAGGTCAAAAAAACTTGGCCGCGCGCCCGTTACCGAAAGGATGTCGACTTCATACAAGATGCCTCGCTGAGTTTCACGAGAGTGTTAAACGGCAGTCGCAAGATTCCACCGTCAGCACGCAATCATCGCGGCGTCAGATGGATGCCTGCGAGCGTGCAGCGGACCGATCCACCGGCGCGCTCGATGGTCGGGATATCAAGCGCGACCAGTTCGGCGCTCTCTTCGATCGTGTTGCGTTGATCCCGGCTCAGGGATGCAAACGCCGTGGTCGAGAGCGCAAGGATACGCCCCGCATTTCCCTGGAGTTCGAGAGCGTTGCCAGTGAAAGAGGCGATCTGATCGTTGGTGAGTGCGATGACGCCGCGGCCGGAGCGCTCCAGTCTTAGGACGACCTCCCGCCGTCTTGCTGCATCGGTCATCATCTCCAGTCCGATCATGGCGAAGTCGGTGGCGATGCACATCAGGACATTGGTGTGATAAACGGCGACGCCATTTCCATCCCGCGCGTCGAATACCATCGGCTCGAAGTTGAAGTGGGTCGAGAAGCGTTCCAGCGCGATCGGATCGGTGCGGTCGGAGCGGACGGCATAGGCCACCCGATCGATGTGATCGAGAACCATGGCGCCGGTGCCCTCGAGAAACAGTCCGTCCGGCTCGAGGCCGGAATAGTCGATCACCTCCTGCACCCGATACTGGCTCTTCAGCATTTCGATGACGTCGCTGCGCCGCTCGCGCCGGCGATTGACGGCCGTCATCGGATAGATCGCCACATGACCGCCGGCATGGGTGGAAAACCAGTTGTTGGGAAAGACCGAATCCGGTGTCTCGGTACCGGTGTCGTCGAAAAGATGCACTGCCACGCCATGGCTTCTGAGCACATCGGCCGCCCGGGTGATTTCGTTATAGGCCGCCAGTGAAAGGTCTTCCGTCGTATCCGGGCTGGACTGGAACAGGTTGTCGATGGCGGTCTCGGTATTCACGGTGAAGTGGTGCGGCCGGACCATGACGACTGCAGAGGGCGCCTGGACGGAATATGTGACGTGTCTTGGCATCGTCGCGCTCCTATGCCTGCCTTGCTCGCTGCAACATGCCGAACAGGTCGCGCGGATCGTCCGGATCGGCGATGATATCGAGGTCCTGGTAAAGCCCGGTCCCCCTGAGCCTGTCACGGACATAACGAAGAGCGGAAAAATCCTCGATCGCGAAACCGACGCTGTCGAATAGGGTGATTTGACTGGCATCGCGGCGACCGGTCGCCTGTCCCGTCACAACCTGCCAGAATTCGGTGACAGGATAGTCGGCATCCATCTGCTGGATCTCGCCCTCGATGCGGGTCTGTGGCGGATATTCGACAAAGGTGTCGGCGCGCAACAGGATGTCGCGGTGCAGCTCGGTCTTGCCCGGGCAGTCGCCGCCGATGGCATTGATGTGGACGCCGGAGCCAACCATGTTGTCGGTCAGGATCGTCGCGTACTGCTTGTCGGCGGTGCAGGTCGTAATGATATCGGCATTTTCGATAGCCGATTGGGACGAGCTGCAGGCGGTCACCGTCAGCCCCGTGCCTGCAAGGTTGCGGACCATCTTTTCCGTCGCCAGCGGATCGATGTCGTAGAGCCTGATGTGATCGATGCCGCAAACGGCTTTCATGGCAAGCGCCTGGAATTCCGCCTGGGCGCCATTGCCGATCATGGCCATCGTGCGGGCACCCTTAGGTGCGAGGTGCCGCGCGGCCATGGCTGAAGTTGCGGCGGTTCTCAGCGCTGTCAGCAGGGTCATTTCGGTGAGCAGTACCGGATAGCCGGTCGAAACTTCTGCCAGAAGGCCGAAAGCCGTCACGGTCTGCAGGCCTTGCGCCATGTTCTTCGGGTGGCCGTTTACATATTTGAAGCTGTAGATTTCGCCGTCCGAAGTCGGCATCAGCTCGATCACACCTTCGCCGGAGTGAGAGGCAACGCGCGGGGTTTTGTCGAACGATCCCCAGCGGCGGAAATCCGCCTCGATGACGTCGGTAAGTTCGGTCAAAACGGTTTCGATGCCGATGTGGTGGACAAGACGCATCATGTTCTCGACGCTGACGAAGGGTACGAGAGCTTTTTCCGATGGAAGGGGCGACGACATGCTGAGTTCCTCCTGCATATGCTCGAGGAGAAAGACTAACTGTCCTGCATGTTGGCCGAAAGTTCAAATCTGTGCTAATTCTGGCAGTAAATTGTGCAATTCGTTCAGTTCATTTGCGCGAATTTAGCAAGGAGGCAATATGACCATCGCGAAATACGCACCCGACGATCTGGATCGCCGGATTATCGCTCACCTCCGCGCCGATGGGCGCGCTTCCTTGAGCAAGCTTTCCGATGCACTCGGTGTTGCACGCGGCACAGTTCAGAACCGGCTGGATCGCCTGATGGAGACGGGTACGCTGCTCGGCTTCACCGTCCGGGTGCGGGAGGACTACGACGTCAACGCCGTGCGTGCCGTGATGATGGTCGAGGTTGTCGGCAAATCGACGACCCAGGTCATACGAAAGCTCCGTGGCCTGACGGAGATTTCAGCGCTGCACACGACCAACGGCAACTGGGACCTTGTCGCCGATATCCGGGCCGCAAGCCTTGCCGACTTCGACCGGGTTCTACGCGAGGTGCGCATGATCGACGGTGTCGCAAACAGCGAGACCAGTCTCCTCCTCAGCAGCGTCTGAGGGCTGCCAAGCGTGGGTCGACGCGGAGCGCCATCACCACGGGCTGGCGCTGCGGGGGCTGGCGAAGAGCCAAGGATACTGCTCAAATTCGGCAGTTGTTGGCGTTGGCTTCGATTTATGACGGCGCGTCGAGGTGTGAATTGGCTCTCCTCCGAAAGAGAATCACGCCAAGCGCAAATCGAGAAGAGGGTGTAACTTCTTGAGATTCGGGAGGGACTTCGCTTGCCAAGGATATTGGTTGGTGCCTTTGACAACGAGCAGGAGGTCGCCCATCTTTCTGGCTTCAATAGTCAGCTTAGCCAAGAGATTTATGCCAGAGGAATTGAGGAATTCGAGACCCGTCAGGTTGAACGTCACCTGTTTGTGCCCCTCGTGGAGCAGGCCGAATACCAATGAGTAAATCGGCGCATAGGCGTCCGGTCCGGCCAGCCTGAATACGCCATCGAAATACACTTCGTTTTTCTCAGCCCATACGCGGAAGTTTTCGTCGCTGATTTCCATTCTTCGCTCACAGATTGGAGGAGGGTGGCATCGCCACAGCCGCAGTCGTCGTCAGTATGATATGCCGGTCATTATTCCCTTCGAATGCCCATGCCATTTTTGCGTCATAGTCGCTCAAAAGGGTGAGCAACCCCAAGCCCGAACCGCTTGCAGCCGATATGGCATTGGTTTCGATTTGCTCGAGAAGAAGTTCCCCAGGGTCCTTCGATTGAAGGCGATGCAGCAGTAACTGAAACCGAGATGATGTCACGCCATCGATCGTGTTCTTGACCCTTATTAAAAAGGTTCCGTCGAATATGCCGGCTTCAATGAGGATCTCCCCAGGCTGTCGAAACTTAACGGCATTTTCGATCAACTCATTGCTGAGATATCCGATGTCATGATGCGCCTGCACGTAGTCTTTCCTTGACCGTGAATAGGGCAGAGCCATGACTTCCGCTATGAAGTCCGAGGTCATTCCTGAGTGCTTCCATCCAAGCTGAAGCGGTCCATCGCTTAACGTAAGGCGAGTGCATGAATCCAGGCTTATGCCCACCAGAGATTCGATACCATATACCGTTGGCGTCATGTCTCACCTATGTCGCACTGCGAGAAGCGTGATGTCGTCGTAAATCTTCTGCGATCCGATAAAGAGCATTAATGTCGCTACAATTCCGGAAACGACTTTCTCAGCGCTCTGATCCTTCAGGCGAAGTGCTTCGCGGCACAGACGTTCGATGCCAAACAATTCTCCCGCGTCGTTTTCGGCTTCTGTCACGCCGTCCGTATGCAGGAGTATGACGTCCCCCTTCTCGAACGCTATTTCACGGGTTTTAATGAAGGCAGAAATATCGGCTTCCAGCCCGATCGGTATGCCCAGATCCATGGTGTCTATGCGCTCGACCTTGCCGTTCGCCCGCACGATGACAACTTCCTCGTGTTGTCCCGACAGGATCATCTCTTTTCCGTCGTAGTCAAGAAACGCCAGAGTGAGATGCTTATCGATTTTAGTCCTCACTATGTTTTTAAACAGGGCGCTGTTCAGGTCTGTGAGAAATTTGACTGCATCGGTGTTTCCGGCTTCCTGCAGGGCGCGGGCGACGGACTGAACCATCAACATCAATACGCCGCTTTCGAGCCCGTGTCCGGTGACGTCGCCGATGCCGATCTTCAATCGGTTTCCGCTCTTCAAGACGTCATAATAATCGCCGCCGACTTCTTCCGCCGGTCTCATATAGGCTGCGATCTCGAGGGCCTGAAACTCCTCAAGCTCCTGATGCAGCGGAAGAACCATGAGCTGGATTCTCTCGGCGACGGCGAGCTCTGTTCCGAGACGTCGATTTTCTCGCTGGAGCTGTGCGTTCAGTGTCGAAATCTCTTCCTTTGCATCTTCGATTTGAGCGGTTCGCTCTTCGACGAGTTGCTCGAGATTTTCGGTGTGATAGCTGATCTGCTCAGCCATCCGGTTGAATGCTTCCCCAGCCTCGCCGACCTCATCTTTACTTGCTATGGCCACCCTGACCGAATAGTCCTTCGCTTGTATCCGTCTGGCGGCATCTGCAAGTGCACTGATTCCGCCCGTTATTCGTTTCGAAGCCGCAAATACCGCGATCGTTACAATAAGCAGCGACATTAAGATCGCTAGAATTTGGTAGAGCACGATCCGGTTCGTAGCGTCTGAAATCTTGGCTTGGGCCGCATAGAGGGAGGCCTCGATTTCTCGTTCAGGCACAACCACTCCAAGAGACATTGCCTCTTGCCGAACCGGGCCGCTGAGCCAGAGATTGGTCGCGGGGAGCTTCTTCACGATAAAGATGTAGGGGACCTGGTTGCCGTCCTGCTGCAACAGCAAATGTTGGATGCCCTGTTCGCGGTCAAGGGCCAGTTTCGCTATGGCAGGCTGGGAGCTTCCCTTCAGGGAGCGCTCCAATCCGGTCACGCCGGTTCCGCTTGCATCGCTCGCAGAACGCAGACCGAGCGTTTTTTCGCCTGTGCTGTTGATCGCCACAACGTTTCCGTCGGACATTGCGAGGAATCCAAAGCCGGACTGGGCCACTTTCACATTTTCAACAGTCTGCGCGAGCTGGTCGAGTGTTATGTCCGCGCCAGCCGTCCCGGCGACATCCTTCCTGTCGGCTGTCCATAGTGGATGAAAGAAACTGACGATCAGTTTCCCGGTAATGGCATCGGTATATGGAGCTGTCTGCGTTATATCGTCCGCGACCGGCCGCGTTTTCATATCCTTGGCCCAGCCCTGCCAGGACTCATAAAGTCCAGGAAAAAAGAAGTCCCAGAAATTGGCCTCGTTGTGACCGGGATAAAGGCGGTCGAAGGTTTGAGCCTGGTCGGTATAGGGCGCTGTCCTGAAGATTGGTCGTTCTTTCGATCCGATGTAATACATCTGCAGCTTTGAAGCACCGTGCTGCAGCAGGCTCGGTGCAACAAGGTCCAGAACCGCGCTCGTCTGGATATCGGTCTGGACGTCAGGCTTTGGATTGTGGTCTTGTCCGAGCAAGTAACTCCAGACGCTGACAACCGAGACGGAGCCCGGAGCGTTCTGAGACCACTTTCCCGTCTGATCGTAAGCAAGGCTGACGCTGCTGGGCGATGTGCGAGCGATCGCCGCGCCGACGTCGGAATTACGCTCGGGATCGTCGATCTGCGCCTGGAGCACACCTGCCAAGGTGCTGACGTCGTTATGAACCTGCCGCAGGAGCAAACTCACCTGGGCTGCGGTGGAATCAGCATATGTACGAATGTATTCTTGGTTTGCCGCTTCAAGGCCCTGTCCGACTTCGAGGGTTGCGTCGCGCGACAGCCTCTGAACGTTCCAAAGTGCCAGCCCGCCGCTGACCAGCAAGTCAAAGAGGACTGCTCCACCGACGACCAAGATGAATTTTGCCCGAAATGAGCCTAGTCTTGTCGGTCTCTTCAATGATCTCTCGTCCATCATAGCGGCTTTCGGCCGGAAGCTGCCCAGATCGGCCAGCCTGCATAACCCTTGGGGTGAAGAGCAGCAAAGACATGATCTTTGAATCCCTGCCGGAACCTGCGAATGAAATCCAATGAGTCGCCCCTTCGAACGGCCATCTCACCTGCGTAGACATTTTCCCAAGCTTCGATGATGTCTGCGAAGTCTTGGGGATCCCCGTCCAGGTTGGTGACCATAAAGGAATCGACCCTGATACTATCGAACCCCGCGTCGGCGAGGAGATGGCGGCTTTTCGGCCCCATCTCGACATCCATGTCGAAGTACCTGAACAGTTTGGCGACCTCCTCGTAAGTCCATCTTATTGTTTCAGCATGTGGTTCGCCCAGGCAATGCGAATTTTTTTCGTTCGTGATGTAGACACGGCCGCCAGGCTTGCAGATGCGATAGAGCTCCCGCAGCAGCATCTCGGGACGGTTGAAGATCTGCAGCGAATGTCGGCAGGTCACAAAGTCAAATTGATTGTCTCGCAGCAGCATTTGGGAGGCGTCACCATAGGTGTACTCGATTCCCTGCAGATCGAAGTCGGCAGCGACCCTGCGCGCATATTCGAGGCTGCGCACGGAATGATCCAGCGCGACAAGGCGTGCCGGTTTAAATTCCCTCTGAACCAAGGCCGCGAAATCCCCAATTCCGCAACAGATATCCGCGATGACAAGACCGCTGCGCAGGCCGTGGCGAGGCAACAGTTCACGTTCGTGCCTCCATGTCATTTTCGTCTGGGTGCGCAGAATGGGGATGAAAGTCTCGTCCTCGACAAAGCTCTGGCCCGGATAAAATGCCGAATCGTAGACTTCAACCGACAAGTTTGGTTGTGATGCCGCCAGCGTCTCGAACAAAGAGGTCGACCATGCCACCACGCTCGACGTGATGATGACAATCTTCCGTTCTGGCCTGGTCCGACAGCTTGCCGCGAGGACATCGGACAGGGTTACGAAGGCAGTCATGTTAATGTGCGTCAGACGTTTGACATTGAGGTAAACGATCCCGCTGTATTTTTCCAAACTTTGCTGCACCAGCTTGAGGGCATCGGCAATCTCAGTGGCGCTTTCCGGTCGCATCTTGCCAGACAGCAAAAGCTCCTGATTTGTCGGATCAAAATGAACAGTGAAGGGCTGCGGGAGCAGGCTCATCGGAAGTCCTCGGCCGAGGGGAAATCCGCAATGATCTGTATCCCTTGTCCGCCGTCTTTCTCAATCCGGATCGTCGCGCGGAATATTGCTGCCAAATCGCTGAGCAAAACCGTCCCGTCGGACTTCATCACCAAGTATCCAGAGCCGGCGCCGGGGACCGGCTGGCGTTCACTTGATCTTGCATTGGCGTGCTTTCGGCCAAATGCTTCCTCGCCGGGAAACACAATTCTCAGCCGATTGACTGTCGCGCTCCGATAGAGACTGAAACTTATCCTTCCTGGCTCGCTCGTTGAACGGAAAGCAAGTTCAATGAGCTCATTCGTCGCGACGGAAAGAAAATTGGAATATCGAGCGGGATCGCTGTGACCTTGGCCGAGAATGTCTGAGAGGTATTCGGTAATCCTGTCGCAAAACTGCCATCGGGATTTGAACATCGCAACGTTCAGTTCGAGCGATACCATCGGCGCAAATGCATGGTCATCGAAGCTAGCTGCTTCCTGTTCCAATACACCCTCCTTTCGTTTGCCTGGGGCGTCAGGTTGATGCACGCGATCGCTAAAGGCGCGGCGAAAATCGGTTGTTCACTGTGGTAGCGCGGGTCTTACGGATGTTTCCGCCCGGGTGATGAACTCGCCAATCGCCTCGACCGGAAGCGGCCTGCTAATCAAATAGCCTTGAAGTCTGTCGCAGCCCACACTGCGCAACCATTCCGCCTGACCTGGCGTCTCAACCCCTTCGGCTGTCACCTGCATGTCGAGGTCATGGGCGAGGTTAACGATGCAGCGGACGATTGCCTGGCCTTTCAGATCGCTTTCGAGGTCGGTGATAAAGTATTTGTCGATTTTGATCGTGTCGAAAGGGAATGTCTTCAGATAGCTCAAGGAAGAATATTCTGTCCCGAAATCATCAAGCGAGATTCGTATCCCTAGCACGTTGAGAGTATTCAGGGTGTCGATATTGTTGACGGTCCGCTCAAGGAGCACGCTTTCGGTTATCTCAAGCTCCAGACGGTCTGGCGGCAACCCGATCAGGTCTAGCGTTTGGGATACCCGATCAGTGAGGCCGCTTGTCAAGAATTCAGCCGCGGACACATTGACCGCGACGATATAGTTCTGCGGCCACTTCATTGCCTCGCGACATGCCTGCTCCAAAACCCATGCACCTATTTCCGGCATGATTCCATCGGCCTCGGCCATCGGAATAAATGCCGTTGGTGGGATTTTTCCAAGTAGAGGGTGGTTCCATCTGAGCAAGGCTTCGAAGCCGACAATGCTGCCGCCCTCGGCGATGGGTTGGTACTCGATAGAGAATTGTTGTTGGACCAGGGCCATGCGAAGGCTGCGGCGCAGCAGTTCGCGTTGTTCCAGCAACTCAAGCATTGAGGGATCAAACGGTCTTGCGCGACCGCGTCCGTCCTTCTTCGCGGCGTAGAGTGCGACGTCGGACGCCTTCATCAGCTGCTCCGGATTTGTACCGTCCGGTGGGGCAGCAGATATGCCGATGCTGGCACCGACAAATAGCGCGATGCCATCTATCGTGAAGGGCTTTTTGAATGCATCAACCAAAGCTTCTGCTAGCTGGTGTCCTTTGGCGGGATGTCCCGGGCCCCTTGATATGACGGTGAATTCGTCACCCGCCAGTCGATAGGCTCTGTCGTCGCTGGTAAGGCACTCTTGAATGCGGCTTGCAGCCAGCTGAAGGAGCTTGTCGCCGGCCGGATGCCCAAGGGTGTCGTTAACGGGTTTGAAATCGTCAAGATCGAGTTGCATCAGGGACAGAGTCTCGTTCGAGCCTGCGGTCTCCCGTAACAACACAGCGAGGTCCTCGCTGAACTGGCGTCGGTTCGGCAGTCCAGTGAGCGGATCGTGGGTGGCCAGATGCAAAAGGGTCGCCCGCTCATCGTCGATAGATTCCTCGGACCGAACCACGGCAAACAGATCTCCGATCCGATAGATCGTCAGTCCGTGCGACGCTGGTGCGCCAAAATCCCCCGATATTTGCAAAGGCTGGGCACTGTCGCCCAATGAACGGAGGGCGAGTGTGATCGCCGATTTGTCCAATTCTGGAAAATGTTCCCAAAACGACGCTGCTGGTTTGACAGAATCAGGCAGCTCAGTGCCCAGCAAATTCTCGACGGGATTGAAATCGCGGTCAAAGAACAAAAGCCGGTCGATCGAGCTCGAAGCTCTCGCCTCTGTTTGTCCGAGCGCCGAGGGGGCCGCACGAATTTTCTGCATGTCCGAGGCCCTCCTTAGTCTCATGTCATAACCAGATATTGTAGCAAATTAGCTCCCACACAACTTGTGCACGCCAAGATTTACATTAGGCATTTCTGATTAACAATCCCCAACCTCGGCCCAACTCGCTCACGGATGGGCTTATGCCACATCTTTATTTTCGCGACCCATTTGCATCCATCGTCTCGGCGGCGACCCTTCGATAAATTGCGGGCAGGGGATCTCACGCGCCCGATCCGCACTCCGTCATGAACCAGTCGATAAAGCGGCGCACCGGCTTTTTCGCCCAGCTGTTCGATATGACGTAATAGCCTTGGTTTTCTGCCGTCGCGATGTCGGAAAGCACCAGCAGATCGCCGCGTTCGATCTCGCGGCGGAACACCTCGACAGGGCAGAGCGCCACGCCATGGCCGGCGACTACGGCCGTCGCCAGCATGTTGAAATCCTGGAATATCGGACCCCGGAGCGGCTCCGGCGCTTTCTGGCCGGCCTTGCGGAACCATTCCTTCCAGCCGTCGGCGGATTCGTCGTGCAGCAGATCGGCGCCGGCGAGCGAGACGTCGTCGACCGTCCAGTTGCGTTTGGCAAGGTAATGGCCGCTGGCGACGGGCTGGTTGCGGCGGGAGAAGAGCAGGCGGCTTTCCCTGCCGCCGCTCAGATCCTCGCCCATGGTGATCAGCACGTCCAGGCTCTCGTCGTCGAAGCGTTCTTCGGCGCGTGCATAGACGATCCTGACGTCGAGATCGGGGTCGCTCTCCTGGAAGGAGGGCAGGGCCGGGACGAGCCAGCGGGAGGCGATCGAGGGAATGCAGCCGACGGTGATGGCCCGCATGTTGTGATCGCGCCGCATGTTGCCGGTCGCATGCGCGATCGCCGCCAGCGATCCTGACACGGCGCGGTAATATTCGCCGCCGGCTGCGGTCAGCGCGACACCGCGGCCCGATTTCTGCAACAGCTTGCGGCCGAGCCAGGTCTCCAGATGCTTGATCTGATGGCTGATCGCCGCATGGGTAACGTGCAGCTCGTCGCCCGCTTTCGAAAGGCTCATCAGGCGGGCCGTGGCTTCGAAAGCGCGCAGGGCGTTCAACGGCGGCAATTGCATTTGTAAAATTTCCTCACAGATGACGCAAGAATCATCATTTGAAAATGCCAGCCATTTCAATAGCTAATTGTCGTGAGCGATAAAAAAAGAATCATCGCTGCATCTTCAATAATTTATCAGGAGAATCGGCGATGTTCGTCAGAAATCTGAAGGAGGTGGAGCTCACCGAGCGTTTCGTCGACTGGGGCAACGGCACGAGCCACCGCTTGCTGACCAAAGACGACGGCATGGGCTTTACGGTGTGCCATACCGTCGTTCGCGCCAATAGCGAAGCCCTGCTTCAGTACCGCAATCATCTGGAGGCCTGCTATTGCATCAAGGGCGAGGGCGAAGTGGAGGATATGGACGGCAACGTCTTTCCGATCCGCGCCGGTGATATCTATGTGCTGGACAAGCATGACCGCCATTATCTGCGCGGCGGCAAGGATCAGGATCTCATTCTCGTCAGCATCTTCAACCCGCCGCTGACGGGCACCGAACGGCACGACCTGAACAACAAGAGCGGGTCGCAATACTGATCATTTCGTCGACTTCTTAGGTGGAAAGCAGAGCCCAGCAAATGGCGGGCACTGCTTCCGGCGCGAACGGCAAGACGTCCGCGGCCAGTTCGTGGCGACTTGCAGCGCCGCGCGCAGCCTATTGCTGCGGCTGCTGCTGCTGTTGGCCCGGCGGTGGCGTGCCGATTTTTTCCAGAACTTTCTTGGCCAGAGCCGGGTCGCTCTGGGCGGCCGTCAGGATCGAGGAGTATTCCTCGACGGAGATGTCGGGAGAAGCCTTGACGGTGTCGACCATCTGCTTCTTGGCCTCCTCCTGCAGCTGCTGCTTGGCAGTCTCGTCCTTCGTCGCGCCGATCTTGGCCGAATATTCCTGCCTCACCTTGTCGACCTGCAGATAGGCAACGGCGAAGGCCTCGATTTTCTGATCGCTGACGGCTGCTGTCGCACCGGTGCCGCCCTGCTGTCCCTGCATCGGCGTCTGGCCCTGAGCCGGCGGCTGCGCCTGTGCCGGCTGCTGTTGCGCCTGGGCCATGTCGACAGCGGATGCCGGGCTGAAAGCAAGCAGACTGAAGACCACAGTGCTCAATGTTGCGACAGATGTGTAACGATTGATCATATTCATTCCTCTTCAAGTGCATGATTTGATCGGCAGCAAGACCGCCTCGGTCGATCGCTCAGCCGCTCAAAGGCCGGCGAGGTCGCGACGATGGAACCTTTAAGAGGGCACGGTGCGGCGGTAACGGGGCGATTTGCTGACGATTGAGCGGCGGCTTTGTGACCGCCGGCATGTCGACTGGTGCGGGAAATTCCAGCGCGAGCCGGTCAGCCCGGGGTCTCGCGCTGCGCTTTTCCAGCGCGGGTCTTGGTCGGCTCAGCCCAGACAAACGGATGTCGCGCGCGACCTCCGTTTGTCTGGTTAGGCTTCGGCTAAAGCAATTCTAGCAAACGCTGCGCGGGAGAGCTTGTTTCGCAGCGCAGCCGCTCTATGTCCTCTCCCGTTTCAGCATGAGATCTGCAGGCAGTATTCACCGTAAAACCGGGCGCCGACGGTGTTGTCCGCCGGCTGGCTTGAAGGAGCTGAGCAATGAAAATTCTCATGGTTCTCACATCGCATGATCAGTTGGGAAACACCGGCAAGAAGACTGGATTCTGGCTCGAGGAGCTTGCTGCTCCTTATTTCGTTTTCCGCGACGCGGGGGTCGACATCACACTCGCTTCGCCGAAGGGCGGCCAGCCTCCGCTCGATCCGAAGAGCAATGAGCCGGCGTTCCAGACCGAAGACACGAGACGGTTTGAACGAGACGCGGCCGCAATGGCTGCGCTTGCAAACACCATCAAGCTTTCTGAAATCGACCAGGCGGACTATGACAGCGTGTTCTTCCCCGGCGGGCACGGTCCGCTTTGGGATCTGACGAACGATCGCAATGCGCTGTCGCTTATCGAGAACATGCTTTCGGCGGGAAAGCCTGTGGCGCTCGTCTGCCATGCACCCGGTATCCTGACGAATGTGAAGGCGCCGGATGGAAAGCCCATCGCCAAGGGCCGGGCCGTCACGGGGTTCACCGATTCAGAAGAAGAGGCCATGCACCTGGTCGAGGTCGTTCCCTACCTGCTCGAGGACGTCCTGAAAGAGCAGGGCGCAAAGTTTTCGAAGACGGCAGATTGGGGCGTGCATGTCGTCCAGGACGGCCTGCTGATCACCGGCCAAAACCCGGCCTCGTCAAAACAGGGCGCCCGGACGCTGCTTGATGCCTTGGGAAAGCAGGCCGCGGCTTAAGCACTTCAGCCCCTGGGCATGATTGCCGCCCGGGGGCGAGATCTCCTCATTCGGCTTGTGCCGGCGCCGGCCGCAGGCGGGTTTCGACGACCCTCTGCGGCACCAGCGCATCGGCCCGAAAATCGGAATCTATTGTCGGGCCGATGCGAGGATTGAAAGAGGGCGTCCTTTGTGGGTCATAAAGGACGCACGGCACTCTGAGGCGGTGGAGAGCCAATCGCACGACGTTCGAACACGGGATGGGAGGCATCTGACATGACCAGGAAATATACCGGGCAATGCGCCTGCGGCGCAGTAAGATTTGCCTTCGACACGGACCCGAACTTTGTCGCCAATTGCCATTGCCTGGACTGCAAGAGGGCAACGGGCGGCGAAGCCGCCACGTTCTTCGCCGTGCCGCAGGAAGATTTCACCGTGATCAGCGGCAGCCCGAAGGCGTTTCATTACATCGCCGATTCAGGCAAAGGGCTCGACCGCAACTTTTGCCCCGATTGCGGCGCCAGGTTATTCAGCAGCAACCTCGAGAGTTTTCCCGGCCTCGTCTTCGTGACGCTTGGCAGCCTCGACCGGCCCGAACTGATCAAGCCGGGGGTCGAAATGTTCACCCGGCGCCGGCTGGCCTGGGCAAGGCCGCTCGATCTTCCGCAGTTCGATGGCATGCCTGGTTGAGCCGCGACGCCGGATCGAATTCTTCTTGAAGAAAAATTCGATCCGGTGTCGGATCGGCCAAGCCACGCCCGTCCTAGGTTCGTCCATTCCGTAAATCCAAAAAGGATCACGACCATGCCGAGTACCATACGCCTGCACCGCGTTCTGGCGACCACCCCGGAGAAAGTCTATCGCGCATTCCTGGAAGCGGACGCGCTTGCCAAGTGGCTTCCGCCGAACGGCTTCCTCTGCACCGTGCACCATTCGGAGCCGGTTGTCGGCGGCACGTTCAGAATGTCCTTCCGCAACTTCACGACGGGCAACAGCCACGCCTTCGGCGGCGAATATCTCGAGCTCGTCCCGGGCGAACGCCTGCGCTACACCGACAGGTTCGACGATCCCAACCTGCCTGGCGAAATGGAAGTCACCGTGACGCTGAAGAAGGTTTCGGTGGGCACCGAGGTGGATATCGTGCAGGCCGGCGTGCCTGATGTCATTCCGCCCGAGGCTTGTTATCTCGGCTGGCAGGAGTCGCTGCGAAACCTTGCCAGGGTCGTCGAGCCCGACATCCAGGAATAGCGCAAGATCGCGCCTGCCGGGCGGCAACGCCCGGCGCCCGCGACATCAATTACTGCCGATGCCGCGTTTGGCCAGGGCGTTGCGGGCGGCCGCAGCGCCCCAGTCGTCGGAAAGGTCCTGCCCCTCGATTTCGGCTTCCTTGATCGGCGTTGCCAGGATCAGCGGCGCGGAGCCGAAAGGCAGGCCGTCGATCCGGCCTGCGTCACGGCTGAGCACGATCCGGGTCATCGGGCGGTAATCCTCGGTCAGCCGGCAGAACAGGATGGCGCCGTGCTTCTCGACATCGCGGGCGACACGATAACCGTCTGCCACGAGGTCGCCGATGTTGATCAACAGGTTCGCCCAGTTTTCGATCCCGGCCGCATCCAGTGTCGCGGCGTCGAATTCCATGAAAAGCTCGCATTCGACGCCGTTCTCAGGCTCGGATATGCCGGCCCAGGGGGTCGACAGCCCGTCGGTGGCAAGCGTCAGCCTTCCCGGCGCATGGATGGCGAGGATCCGGCGGTGCGGGCCGAACCATTTCGTCTGGGCGTGAATGTTGGCCGTTCCGCGCTCTGCGGCAAAATCCTCCTGGACTGTACCGCGGCTCTGCCAGAAGACGCGCCGCGTAGCGGCAGCGGTTTCGTAGATCGGGTCGTCAGGGCCGCGCGGCACGATCGTCCGGTCATAACTCGTTTCGAGCGTGATCTCTCCCCGCATGAAGGGGAACTTCGGCTTCCTCCAGCGGATTATCACCTTGTTGAAGCGGGGCATCCCTGATGCACCGAGCTTTTCAACGACATCAGAGATGATATCGAGCGGATGCCTGGAGGCCTCAGGGACATAGTTTCCCTCGGCATCGCGGTAGCCGCCCGTCCGGGAGGAATGCCCTGCCTGCATCGTGGTGGCTGTCCATTCGCCGCTGACCGCGCCCGCCGGCGCCTTGTCGAGAGCCGGCGCAAGTTCCCGGATCGCATCGTCAATCGAATAGGATGCCACGTCGCCCCTCCGCCTTCGCCCAAAGATTGTATGCCCCGCGGCCGGTCGGCAGCGAGCAGAAGCTAGCGCGGAGGCGTCGCCGATCAATAGCGAGGTGGATGGCTCAAGCAGGGGAGGCGCCCAGATCCCTGGGCGCAGGAGAATTCTTCACTTAGGTGCGGTGAGGCCCGCGGCGCTTATTTGCTTCCATCGTTCGGCCGCGCCTTGGCGCTGCCGTTGTTGGTGGACGAGGCGGTTTTTCCGTCTGGTTGCTGCCCGAAATATGTCCCGCCGAGATGGCCGCCGGCGCTGGTGTTCCTCACCTGCCGTTCGGCGCGTTTCTGGAGTTCACGAACGTTGGTCTTGCTCATTTTCGGCTCCATGTTTGAGGTGGACATCTGGTCAACCGATGGCGGACGACACGGTTCCATATTTTTGCGGAGGGCGGTGTCCTTTACGTCGGCGGCGGGCTTGGGGGAAACGTTTGCTCACCCGTCGTCGGTGTCCCGCTTCGCTGCCGCTCACCCGATGGAAATATTCGCACGTCGGACATTTGGAGCTCCTTCTTTTGGCTTCGTTGTAGAAAGCCGATCCGGGACAACATCCCGATGAAATGATCGGCGTGGAGCAGCCGGTGCCGACCTAAGCGAGGAAAAGCGGAAAGGCTCTAAAGTTTGGGCCTGCGCTTCGCAAGCGCCTTGCGCGCCGCCATCCCACTCCACTGCTCGTCAGGATCGAGGTCTGCGACTTCGGCGTCTCTCGCAGCGAATTCCTGGACAAATTTACCATCACAAGAAAATCGTCTTTCATTTCACAGTATATGTGTTAACACTTTATTAGGGATGGGGAGTATTCCGGTTCTGATTTAAGAAATATGGGCATTGTTGCCGATAATATCGGCGCGACCGCATGTTAAACGCGTGTCATGCTGGTTTACTAATCTTGAATCAATGCCGGGTTACTTGTTTTGTATTATGGGGGGTTATTTTTATGAGTACGCAAAGCACCGGCGGCGGCAGCACGACTTCTTTCTCCAATACGCCGCAGGCGAAGGATGACTCTTACATCTGGACAGAAGACCAACTGCTCAGTCTCCAGCTCTACAATGCGGCCACCAAAACCATAACCCTCGACGTCATGTCGAATGATCTTGGCGGGAATGCCAAATCCCTCTTTTCGGTCGACGACGGTGATGGCAATCCAATTACCGCCGACTACGAGCTTCTTGCGAAAGACGTCGGAGCGAATGGGGCATCTGCCTGGGAGAAGTCCCTGCTCGGCAATTGGGTCAGGATCAATAATGGAAAGATCGAATACCGTCTTAGTGACGGAAGCGGCATCGCGGGCTCGGGCGCGGATATCAACACGCTGTCTGCCGGTGAAATCCTCAAAGATAGTTTCGTCTACGCGATACGGCTCGGCAATGGCACGCTGAGCGAGGCAAATGTCTCGATCTCGCTCACCGGCGCCAACGATGCGGCTTCGATCGTCGTCGATGCGACGGTCACCGACGATCGGGCGACGGTCGAGGCGGGTGCGGCCGGCAGCGGCGATCCGAATGCCTCCGGCAAGCTGACGGTCAGCGATGTCGACGACGGCGAGGCGGCGTTTGCCGCCCCGGCCTCCCTCAACGGCATCTATGGCAGCTTCACCTTCAATGCCGCCAGCGGCAGCTGGACCTATACGCTCGACAATAACCGGGCCGCGACGCAGGCGCTCAACCAGGGCGACGCCGTCAGCGACACGCTGAGCGTCAGCTCGCTCGACGGCACGGCCAGCCACAACATCGTCGTCGCCATCACCGGCGCCAACGATGCGGCTTCGATCGTCGTCGATGCGACGGTCACCGACGATCGGGCGACGGTCGAGGCGGGTGCGGCCGGCAGCGGCGATCCGAATGCCTCCGGCAAGCTGACGGTCAGCGATGTCGACGACGGCGAGGCGGCGTTTGCCGCCCCGGCCTCCCTCAACGGCATCTATGGCAGCTTCACCTTCAATGCCGCCAGCGGCAGCTGGACCTATACGCTCGACAATAACCGGGCCGCGACGCAGGCGCTCAACCAGGGCGACGCCGTCAGCGACACGCTGAGCGTCAGCTCGCTCGACGGCACGGCCAGCCACAACATCGTCGTCGCCATCACCGGCGCAGATGATGGTCCAGCTAGGCAGGCGCCGACCGACATTAAGCTGACGCCTGTCGTTCCGGCGGATAGCGTTAACTTCAATAGTTTTGAGTTCAGTGGGCTGCTGGCGGCGACTGATCCCGACGCAGGTGGATTCAGCTTCAGCATTGCCTCGCAGTCGAATCCGGGCTTGTTTTCGATTACCGGCAATACGCTTCATTCGGATGCGCTATCGACGAACGGTACATTTTCAGTGACGGTAACGGCAACGCAGACCGGTGATCCTATAGGCCCGGCCTTCGAAAAGACCGAGACGTTCACGATTATCACCGGTGGCAATGGCAACTCAGTGGACAATCCGACCGGTGGAACGGGCGACGATATGCTCTACGGCGGTGGCGGTAACGATATGATGTTCGGGCTCGGAGGTGACGACACTCTTTTCGGCCAAGACGGCAACGACACCCTAAACGGTGGTGCTGGCAACAACACCCTGACCGGGGGCGTGGGAAATGATACCTTCTTTTTCCAAAAGTTTGCCACCACCACGAACCATATGACTGACTTCAACGCTGGGACGAATAGCACAACCGTGGACAGGTTCCAGTTGGACGTCGGAGGCGGCACGTTCGAGTTCGCCGTCGGCAACAACAATACAAACGTGGACAATGTGAAGGTGGGAAACAACGGCACGATCAATGTTGCCGGAACGGAGGTTGCCGTCAAAACGGACGTGAGCGTCACGAACGCAACCGTCCAGAGCACCATCAATGGTTACAGCAACATAACCACAGGGGCATTGTTCGTGTTCCACAACACGGATCTCGGCCATGCGGCGGTCTACTACGATCAGAACCCAAGTTCAGCCGGCGGCGCGGTGCTGGTTGCTGAATTCGACAACATCACCACCCTCAGCGGGCTTACAAATTTCAACTCGGGCGACTTCTTGTTTAGCTGAGGCGGTCTGTGATCACCACCAGCATTCATCGCAGACGCAGCCCAATGGAGACCTCGCCTGCGGCGTACGTACTCGGGCCTGACGGGGAGGTCCCGGACGTTTGTGCGCCCAGCGCGCTGGGCGCGACGGATTCATCGGGTAGTGGATAGCATCAGGTCACACGCGTTGCGGCAGCCTTCCGATCTCAATTGCCGTCGTTGGGCCGTGCCTTGGCGCTGTCATTGCTGCTGTCCGAGGCGGTTTTTCCGTCCGGCTGTTGGCCGAAATAGGTGCCGCCGAGGTGGCCGCCGGCGCTGGTGTTCTTGACCTGCTGTTCGGCGCGTTTCTGAAGTTCACGGGCGTTGGTCTTGCTCATTTTCGGCTCCATATTTGAGGTCGACCTGTGGTCAACCGATGGAGGCCGACACTGTTCCATATTTTTCTGCGCCAACGCCGGGGCTGGCTGTTCGGTGAGAGCAAAAGATCGGCCGACTGGCTGGCATTTGTGAGACTGGGCGGGAACAGTTCGGGGTTTTGCCTGTTGTTCGAATTCAACATGGAGAAACGAGCATGGGCATGACGACACCGAAAGACGGCGCCCCCGGCACGACCGACCAGTCACCCCGCTGGGAAGGGCCGAGGGGGAATAAGCCTCGCGGCTACATGAAGGCCAAGGATGATCCGGATCGCGACCGTGACGCGCATGGCGAAAACAATCGCGACCCCGAGACCAGAGATCTCGGCGATGCGCTGAAGCAGAAGGGCGATTGACATGGCCAACCCCGAGAAAGACGCGACCGGCCAGTTCGCCAAGTCGCGGGCCGACCGGAAGAGCACCGGCGTCGCCAGCGCCAAGCCGACCGTCATCACCGGCTCCGAGGATGCGACGGTAAACAAGAACCCGCCCGGCAAGAAAAAGCCTGAGAAGGATTGGGAAATTAATTACGATCCCGCCGATAGGAACGAGAGCCGGTCGCACTAGCTCGGGCTGCCGCCGGTTCTCCTCACGAGCCAAGCCGGGAGGCATTTCCGTTTTTTTCCAGTCACGGAAATGCTCCATTTTTATATGCGGGCACGGTTACGCTACCCACCGAAATAGGCCGGGTGGTCGATATCGGCGAGGAGGCCGGGCTGTTGCGGCTGCCAGCCGAGCAGCGCGCGGGTATGCTCGCTCGAGGTCGGGACGTCGAAGCCGGCAAACATGCCGAACCAGCCGAAATGCTCGGCCGCTTCTTCCCGTGAGAGCGAGACGGCGGGCACATCGAGCCGCCGGCCGATGACCTCGGCGATCTGCCTGAAGGGAACTCCCTCTTCCGCGACTGCCAGGAACGGACCGCCGACGGCGCCGCGCTCGATCGCCAGCCGATAGACGCGGGCGGCATCGAGCCGGTGCACGGCCGGCCAGCGGTTCTCCCCTTCGCCGATATAGGCTGAGACGCCCTTGCGCCGGGCCAAATCGATCAGGATCGGCACGAAGCCGTGGTCCCCATGGCCATGCACCGAGGGCGGGAGCCGGACGGTGGAGGCGCGAACGCCGCGGGCGACAAGCGATACCGCGGTGATTTCGGAGGCGCGAGGGTAGGTCTCCGACGTCGGCATGGGCGGATCCTTCTCGGTGCCAACGCGCCCGGGGGCAAAGCCGAGGCCCGCCGTGACCAGCAGCGGCCGGCCGGAGCCTTGGAGGGTTTCGCCGAGCGCCTCGATGGCGCGCCGGTCGGCGGCGCAGTTCTCCGCGAATTTCGAGAAATCGTGGTTGAAAGCCGTGTGGATCACGCCGTCTGCCTCCGCCGCGCCGCTCTTCAGGCTTTCCAGATCGTCGAGCGTGCCGTGATGGACTTCGGCACCAGCAGCCGCCAGTTGATCCGCTCCTTTGTTGGAGCGGGTGAGCCCAAGCACCTTGTGGCCGGCGGCGATCAGTTCATCGACGACGGCCGAGCCGACCCAGCCGGTGGCTCCAGTGACGAATACGAGCATGTGATATCTCCAGTTTTTGCCGGAGACACATATCGGCTCTGCCTGTATCATGGTAAAGTAGTGACATTATCATGGTATAAAGGCTAACAGGATGGGTGAATTCGTCACCTCAGACAACCGGCTCGGCGCCTATCTGAAGGGTCGCCGCATCAGGCTCGATCCCGCCGCCCTTGGCTTTGCGGGGGAGAGGCGGCGCACGCCGGGTCTGCGGCGCGAGGAGGTGGCGAGCCGCGCCAATATCAGCCCGACCTGGTACACCTGGCTGGAGCAGGGGCGCGGCGGTGCGCCGTCTGCCGACGTGCTCGACCGGATCTCGCGCGCGCTGATGCTGACCGATGTCGAGCGCGAGCATCTCTTCCTCATCGGCCTCGGTCGGCCACCCGAGGTGCGCTACCACAGGCAAGAGGGCGTGACGCCGAGGTTGCAGGGCGTGCTCGATGCGCTCGACCCGAGCCCGGCGCTGATCCGCAACGCCATCTGGGACGTGATTGCCTGGAACAGGGCGGCGACGGTGCTTCTGACCGATTACGGCGCGCTGCCGCCTGAGGAGCGCAACGTGCTGCGCTTCATCTTCCTCGATCCGCGCGTACGCGCCGCCCAGTACGACTGGGAAAGTGTTGCCCGCTTCGTCGTCGCCGCATTCCGCGTGGATGCGGCCCGCGCGGGTGCCGCGGCCGAGGTCGAGCCCCTCGTCGACGAACTCTGCCGCAAGAGCCCCGAATTCCTGGCGATGTGGCGCGACAACGACGTGCGCAGCCACGGCGAGGGCGCCAAGCACATCAAACACCCCATCCTCGGCCCACTCGCTTTCGAATATTCCGCCTTCCAGGTGGATGGCCGGCCGGATCTCAGCATGGTGGTGTACAACCCGGCGACGGCGGAGGATACGGCGAAGATCAAGGGGTTGGTGGGCTGAGGCGAGGGCAATTGGTCGATCGATGATATTGCGGTCTTCATCGCCTCAGTCCCGACAAATCTGCAGTCATTCTGTGGATAGGCGCGCCCAAGATTTGAGCCGCGCGGATGGGGGATTTCAATGAATTCATATTTGCCGCGGTCTTGGGCGCCGCTTCGGGCTTGCTAGCATGACAAAGCTGTGAAAGGCTAAAATACCACTCCTGCTAGAAAATTTATTGACCGACCCGGTCTCAGCTGCTTTCCTCCCGCTAGACCAAGGCGAATGGAGCTTGAAGGAGATATCCATGACAGTGCTTGCAAAACCTGTGGCGGTCGATGATGTCAGGAGCGCTTCCGAGAATGATGTGATCTCAGGCAATCTGCTGGATAACGATCTCGCCGGTGGCTCCGGCAACATGTCTCTCAATTTCTTCGACGGCGAGAGGGTGCTTGCCAAGAAGGATGGTGCGATTACCGATATCGAGGGTGAATACGGCACGTTCCACGTCAAGGCAGACGGCTCTTACACCTATACGCTGAACGAGGCGGCCAAGGCGGGCTTCGTTGACGGAATGACGCTGACGGAGACGATCGGCTACAAAATCTCCGACGGCGCCGGCAATACCGATGTCGGCCATTTCACGCTCGACATTCACGGGGTCACGAGCCCGCCGGTCGCGGTCGACGACGCCTTCTCGTTCCGCGAAGGAAGCGAGATGGCCGGCAACGTGCTTGCCAATGATCACGCTGGAGAGGCGGGCGCGCTTTTCCTGCGTTCGGTCGAGGGCACGAGCATTCCTGCCGGTCAGGGGCAAGGGCAGACAACCGACGTGGCGGGTGAATTCGGCACCTTCCATTTCGCAGGAGATGGAAGCTTCACCTACGATCTCGATCCGGCCGTAAAGGCGGGCCTCAACGACGGCGAGCATATCACGGAGAAACTCAAATATTACAAGGTCTCCGACGGCGCCGGTCACGCGGATGCCGGCGTGATCACGCTGACCGTCGACGGCGTGACGGACGGGAAGTCGTTGAACACCAATCATGTCGAGGCCCAGGCGGATGTGGTGCGCCCCTTCCTGGACCATTACGAACTCCAGGGGGTCGCGATCGATCCGCTAACCGGCAAGTATTACGTCAGTTCCGGCCATGGTTTCCCAGATGGTTCCATGGTGAGCATTTACGACAACGCAGCCGCATTTGAAGCCGACAACGCCAGCGGCGCCATCTCTCTCGGCGACTATGACAAGGGCGAATATGACATCGGCGGAACCTATTTTTCGGTCCGCGGCGGCGAGATCATCGGAAGAACCAACGAGGCGAGAGGCGAGGAGGACCCTTTCCCCGATCAGACCTATCTCGCAAAGTGGGATGCCGCCGACGGATCGCTCGATCAGAAGGGCGACCCGATTCCCGGCCTTATCGGTAAGAACGGGGCGGGTACGTTCGACTGGGGTGGATACACGGCCGTCAATACGATGCAGGATTCGACCGGCATTTACGTCGTCGGCCGCATCGATGATGCTACCTGGCAGGTCTCCAAGATCGATCCCGACACGCTCAACCCGATCGAATCCAAGACCTTCGCGGCCGGCGGGCTCGGCTACGGCTTTGCCGTCGACGGCACGTTCTTCTTCGGCGATTCCTCCAGCAGCGAGCATATCGGCACGGCCTTCGACTTTGAAACCGGGGTCAAGACAGCGGTCGACGTCAACATCGCCATACCGGGAGACGACTTGATCACCAACGTGGTCTATGATTCAGCGGCGGATAATCTCTACATCACCAACACCGGGATCGACGAAATCTCCGTGGTGCACAATATCTCGGACATACTCTTCGCCTGACGGTCTTTGCTGGCCGAACGCCGACGCCGCCCCGCCCGTTCTCTTAAACGGCGGGGCGTTTAACCGGCCGGAGCCTTCGTAAACACAAATCAGCGGAAATTGCAGCTGCGCTACTGCAGCGTGCGCGTCTGAACCTGCTCGGCGGCGTGAGCCGCTGATGCGGGCAGCGCGCTGCCTTCCAGGCCGGTCGCGACCACTGAGACGCGGAACTTGCCGTCGAGGCTGCGGTCGAAGATCGCCCCGACGTATGCAGTCTTGCCGTTCCGGACAAGGCCGCTCTCCTGCCAGTACGAGGCGTCTCCGGCTGTCCTGGCAGCAAGAGCGGCGGGCCGTGCGGAACATGGATGGCGGCCGACGCCTTCAGCCGGCCGCGTAGACCGGTCTCGGCCGATGATTTGGAACCATGATCCCTCCGTACTGTTTAACAGGAAGGCGCGGAAGCGCCGATAACGGGGATGCCGATTGCCGGCCAACCCGGTAATGACGATCGGCCTTTCGGTTCGCCTATGGAGGAGCACGACATGCAAACGACCCGATCGAAAGAACTGGCGGACGAATACCTGCGGCTTGGCGGCAAACGGTTGGCCAAAATCGATGACAATATTGTCAAGATCCGCCACTGGGATGATGACACGCCGGAGGCCGAGGCCTTCTGGCAGAAGCACATTGAGCCGTTGGATGACAAGCGCCGCGTAGAGGTCGAAACGCACCTTCCGACGATCAACGACCGGTGATCGCGGCGATTTCGCCGGAGCGCAGGACATTGAAGCACGACAGCGCCGCGCGTCTGAAAAGACGCGGCAGGCTGTCGTGCTCGGATATGTCGCGCCGCTGCGCTTACTGCAGCGTGCGCGTCTGGATCTGTTCGGCGGCGTGAGGCGCGGATGCGGGCAGGGGGCTGCCTTCCAGACCGGTCGCTACCACTGAGACGCGGAACTTGCCGTCGAGGCTGCGGTCGAAGATCGCGCCGACGACGATATCGGCGTCTTCCTGCACTTCGTCACGAATGCGGCTTGCCGCCTCATCCACTTCGAACAGCGTCATATCCGAACCGCCGGAGATCGAGATCAGTACGCCCCTGGCGCCCCGCATCGAGATATCGTTGAGAAGCGGGTTGGCAATCGCCGCTTCCGCCGCCTTCATCGCGCGGCTTTCACCGGAGGCTTCGCCAGTGCCCAGCCTCGCCCTTCAGGCCGCTGATGGGTGCTTGCATCTTCTCCGTCATCTCTATTGCCGAGGTGTGCAACCCATAGGGCGAAGCCCTCCAAAGTATGAGAAAGCTGTGAAAGGCTAGAATACTACTACTGATAGAGAATTCGTTGACCAACCCCGGTCTCGGCTGCTTTCCTCCCGATGGAACAAGGCAAATGATTCTTGAAGGAGATATCCATGACAGTACTTGCAATACCTGTGGCGGTCGACGATTTCAGGAGCGCTTCCGAGGATGACGTTATCTCTGGCAATCTGCTGGATAATGATCTGGCCGGGCGCTCAGGCAATATGTTTCTTAGATTCTTCGACGGCGAGAGGGTTCTTGCCAAGACGGATGGTGCAATCACCGATATTCAGGGCGAATACGGCACGTTTCACGTCAAGGCCGACGGCTCCTACACCTATACGCTGAACGAGGCTGCCAAGGTCGGCTTCCTCGACGGAATGACGCTGACGGAGACGATCGGCTACAAGATCTCCGACGGCGCCGGCAACACGGATGTCGGCCACTTCAAGCTCGACATTCACGGGGTGACGAGCCCGGTTGCGGTCGACGACGCTTTCTCCTTCCGCGAGGGAAGCGAGATGGCCTGCAATGTGCTTGCCAATGATCACGCGGGAGGGACGACGGGCACGCTCTTCCTGCGCTCGGTCGAGGGCACGAGTATTCCTGCCGGCCAGGGTCAGACGACCGACGTGGCGGGTGCATTCGGCACCTTCCATTTCTCGGCCGATGGAAGCTTCACCTACGATCTCGACCCGGCCGTGAAGGCGGGCCTCAACGACGGCGAGCATGTTACGGAGAAGCTCCAATACAAGATCTCCGACGGCGCCGGTCAAACAGATGCCGGCGTGATCACCCTGACCGTCGACGGCGTGACGGACGGGAAGTCGGTGAACACGGATCATGTCGAGGTCTCGGGGGATGTGGTGCGCCCCTTCCTGGACCACAACCAGTTCCAGGGGGTCGCGATCGATCCGCTGACGGGCAAATTTTACGTCAGCTCCGGATATGGCGACCAGGACGACCATACGGTGGCGATCTACGACAATGCCGCCGCATTCGAGGCCGGTCACGCCAGTGGCTCCATCTCTCTTGCCACGTTCGACATCGCCGGAACCTATTTTTCGGTGAGGGGCGGCGAGATCATCGGACGAACCAATGAGATCGGCGCGGGGCCATGGCCCGACCAGACCTACGTGGCGAAGTGGGATGACGCCGACGGATCGCTCGATCAGCAGGGTGTCTCGATTCCCGGCCTTATCGGTGAGAACGGGCCAGGCACCTTCGGCTGGGGCGGACTTACGGCTGTCAATACGATCCAGGATTCGAGCGGCATCTATGTCGTCGGCCGCATCGACGGTTCCACTTGGCAAGTCTCGAAAATCGATCCCGATACGCTGAACCCGATCGAATCCAAGACCTTCGCCGCAGGCGATCTCGGATACGCATTTGCCGTTGACGGCACCTTCTTCTTTGGCGAAATGCACAACAGCGGGCATATCGGCACCGCCTTCGATTTCGAAACCGGCGTCAAGACGGCCGTCGACATCGATATCGACATCGCCGTGCCGGGAGAAGCGGCATACGATTACATCTCCAACATCGTGTATGATTCCGCAGCGGATGCTCTCTATATCTCAAACACGGTGCCTAGGGAAATCTCGGTGGTGCACAACATCTCGGATATACTTTTCGCCTGACCGTTCTTACTGGCCGAATGGTACGCTGCCCCGCCCGTTTTCCAAGGGCGGGGCAGCGTTTATCCGCTCAGTGCCGTGGCGAACAGAGCAGTATAACAAGTGGCCGCTTACTGCAGCGTGCGCGTCTGGATCTGTTCGGCGGCGTGAGGCGCGGATGCGGGCAGGGGGCTGCCTTCCAGACCGGTCGCTACCACTGAGACGCGGAACTTGCCGTCGAGGCTGCGGTCGAAGATCGCGCCGACGACGATATCGGCGTCTTCCTGCACTTCGTCACGAATGCGGCTTGCCGCCTCATCCACTTCGAACAGCGTCATATCCGAACCGCCGGAGATCGAGATCAGTACGCCCCTGGCGCCCCGCATCGAGATATCGTCGAGAAGCGGGTTGGCAATTGCCGCTTCCGCCGCCTTCATTGCGCGGCTTTCACCGGAGGCTTCGCCAGTGCCCATCATGGCGCGGCCCATGCCTGACATGACCGACTTCACGTCGGCAAAATCTAGGTTGATCAGGCCTTCCTTGACGATCAGGTCGGTAATGCAGCCGACGCCCGCATAGAGCACGCGGTCGGCGGTCATGAAAGCATCGGCGAACGTCGTTTTTGCATCAGCAATTCGGAAGAGGTTTTGATTGGGAATAACGATGACCGTATCGGCCGCCTGGCGAAGCGCCTCGATGCCGATTTCCGCCATCCGCATGCGGCGGTTGCCTTCAAAGGTAAAGGGCTTGGTGACGACGCCAACCGTCAGGATGCCTGCGGCACGCGCAGCGCGGGCGATGACAGGTGCAGCACCCGTGCCTGTGCCGCCGCCCATGCCGGCGGTGACGAAGCACATGTGCGAGCCGGCCAGGTGATCCATGATCTCATCGAGCGACTCTTCGGCAGCCGCATGGCCGACCTCCGGCAACGAACCGGCGCCGAGACCCTCCGTCACATTCGCGCCAAGCTGGATGCGGCGCGTCGCCTTGGAGGTGGCCAGCACCTGAGCGTCCGTGTTCGCAGCGACGAATTCGACGCCCGCCAGCTTTTCCGCGATCATATTGTTGATCGCATTGCCACCACCACCGCCGACGCCAATGACTGTAATATGCGGCCGTAGTCCAGAAATGCCGCTCTTGGCGTCCGTCATCGCGCTCTCCTTTGATGCTTCGTTCATGCCCACCCTCGTTTGCGGACGGCGAATCGGGCGTCAGGATACGCGAGCAACAAGGCAGAGGCGAGGCGAAAGACGTCTCAGCAGGAGTGGAGATGATCGGCATCGCCTCAGCCATAGGTCGCGAAGAGCAGGTTTGAGCCAGAAGCGGCTGTTGCGATGCGACCAAAAGAGGGACGTCAGTCACCTTTTGCTGCAATGTGATTTTGCGTTAAAAGACGGCGTGCAATTACATCACGACGTCACCAGATTCGCTGCCATTCTCAGGAAGTTAGCACTGTTGCTTATGGCCAACGGTGCTGTCTTTTGGGCGAGCCATGCCGAGACATGTCTGCGGGCTGTCGAAAACTCTGACACCTGGGGATTGCGCCGTTTCAAGGAGATGTTTGGCGGCACGGGTTCTCTGAATGACCTCGTTCTTCAACGCGACGGTAGCCCGCTTCTGCAGGAGAACGATGAACTTCGTGCCCTCCTTGACGAGGCTTGGATTCTGGCGGACGAGCTTGCCAGAAGGGAGTTATAGCGCTTCGCTTGCGGTTACAGGGCTTGCAGCCTCCGCCATTCGCTCCGCTTCGGTGCCTCTTCGGATGATCGGGTCTCCGAACTCCCTCGCGTCGACCGTTTCCCCCAATGTTTCAAGAGAGTACGCCCTCAAGGGATACTGAAAATTTGAGCCTTGCCGTTCATGGTCCAGGCGTGAGTCTCTGATAGGGTTTCTCCCAACCTGCTATGGGAAGCGGCGATATCCCGGTCATTACGGGTGGAGAACAGATGCGTAGATATTTCCCGATCTCGCTCGTCGGCCTTGTGGTGACGGGGGGCGTCTTCGTGCTTCAGGCCATACCGTTCACAGGCATCTTTCTGATGTTCGCGTTCGCCATGGCCTGGTCGATCGTGCTGGTTAATGCCAGCATGATCGGCGTTGCCATCGAGGCGGTTGTCGGGCGCGTGTCGCGTCTGTGGCTTTTGCTGCCGCTGATCTTTTACGGAGGATACTGGACGGCTGCGGCGCTCGATCATTTCGCCTTGCGTGATCTCGCCAGCCGCACGGATTCCGCCAATGCGCAGGTCGTGACCGGATTTGATCCCGCTCGCCAGGCGCTGGTCTTCGCGAAAGGCGGGGCGTGGGATGGGGCGTGGCTAACCCAGAATTTCGCCCTACCGGTCGCTTACTCCGTCAATCCCAACTTTCCAGAGGGATATCTGTCCGATCGGATGATCGACAGCGCGGTTTGCGCCAAAGTCCGCGCCACACGCGCGCTGCAGTCGGCCTTCGTACAAGCGCTCGATTTCCATGACGGCGAAGCACTTGACGACAGGCGCACGGAAAATCGTTTCTGCAATCTATCCATGCCGGAAAAGCCACAGCTGCCCATCGTCACCGTCAGTCAGGAGGAGACGAAGGAATTCGAGAAAAGCCTGCCGGTGAGACGGATCACGACGACGATCACCATGCCGGACGGTCGACGCTTCCAGCTTCTCGGAGGTACGGCTGCACCGCTCAGCTGGATACCCATGCCGATCATCGGATGCTTTCTCAACTCCGGAGCGCCGAGCTGGGACTGCAGCGCGCAATTCACGCGAAACGGATTCACGTCCATCTTCTCGGGCGATAGCCCATACAAGGGCGATTCCACGGCGCTCGCCCGGGCTCTCGGCCTCAAGCCCGTGGCGGTCGAGAACCGGGTGGGAAGCGATAGCGCTGTCATCCTGGCGAAGATCGCTGCGACAGAGGAGGCGACCCTGGCGCGCCAGATTGCCAATGTCGACGCCATGATCGCCGATCCGGCCGCCAAGGTCACCGAATGGCAGGTCGATGTCCTCATCAATAGCACCGACGCGCTTACCTCCCGTGCCGACGCGATCATGACGGGCATTGAGCGGGCAGCCGCGATGACAGGGCGATTGCGTTCTTCGGCACGGGAGAGCGGCCGTATTCTGGCCCGCCTGGCAGCCGCCCTGCCGCCGGACAAATTCGTGGAACTCGGCCCCCGTCTTCTGTCGGTTTATGCTGCTGCCGACAACGACCACTGGCTCTGGGAGGCGGAGCCGCTCTTGCGCCGGCTCGGCGATCTCGGCCCCGGCGCTTTGCCCTACCTCGCCAATCCGCGCGCATCTCTGCCTTCGGTCAATGGCGCGGGCGTCGAAGGCCTGTGCCGGGTCGGCTCATCAGGGCGTGCTGTTGCCGAACCTGTCCTGCTCGCGCTGTGGGCGAAGCCCAATCTCGGCTACGACAGACTTGGCGATTTGTTCGCTGCAATGCGGCGCATGGGAATCACGCCGCCGCCTCTGGTCGATGACAAGCGCAAACTCTTCCCGAGGCTGCAGGCCGACTGGGCCGATGTCTCGCCATCGTCGCCGCCTTGGGTCTGCGCAACTCGCGCGGAGCTGAGCGCCCGGCAACAGGAAAGGAACGGCGGGGTCCGTCGCAATAACCTTTACTGACTTACTCTTCGAGAATTGGCAGCGCGCGTTTTCCTCAGAAAACGTATGGTTGTGCCAAGAGCGGGCGTAAGATCGGATTACACTATTGGGCGATATTGCCTACGCGGTCCGTGGCTTTCTCTCAACAAGAAACATCGCCTGCATCGATGGAATACCGACCACCATCATTCGAGTGGTTTGATCGGCCGTGCCAAGCATACGGCCTAGAATTGCTTCATAATCTGAGATTTGCTTGCCAACGAAGTCATCAAGTTGTTCGAAAGGCTGGTCGTCGGTGCAGAAGGCAAATGCTTTTTGCCATCCGTAGATTTTTTTGCCTATCGAGTCCAGCGTACCGGTTCGAGACAGCTTCTGATGGAGCGACTTCTTGGTTCGGAGCGCTTCCTTGATGGCCGATTTGGAATCTGAGAGCGATTTCGTAACACCTTCTTTAAGGCGCGTAATGGATGCAGCGCTGGGAACACAACGTTTGGGCTGAATTGTGCAACCAAGAAAATTGATAGCATTGCTGCACTCGCCTCTAGCTGCCTTGTCGCTGCCTTGAACAGGAGTATAGAGGCCGAAGCCAAAAGACGTTAGCGCTGCCTCCGCATGCTTGATCGCTGAATCAAGAAGCGTCTCTGCGCTCGCAACCATAAGTATGTCGTCAATATAGCGTACGGCAGTAACGCCCATATCATTTAACTTGTGGTCCATTTCATACAGCAAGACATTCCCAGCAAATGCGGAGAGAGAAGATCCCTGTGCAACGCCGATGCCGCCTTGAGGGAAAAGCTCGGCATATCCCTGTAGCTCGTCCTTGTTTGCCAGATGGATGGCCAATCCCTTCTCAAAAAGGTCAGCCAACGCATCATCTCTGGTTTCGGCCCGTACGAACTCCACAACTCGCGCGGTTGGTATTTTCGTAAAGAAAGCCTTGATGTCAGATTGATAATAATACTTGGCGCCCGCATCTATTCCTTCGCGGATGAGCTTAATCGCTGGTGACACGCCTCCGTAGGGATAGATGAGACCTCCGACGCCAAACTGAGACTGGTTCACGTCATTTATCTTTCCGAGCCGCTCGTCGCGCTTTGTTTCGTATCGGGTGTCTTGTTCTTTTAAGTCCAAGGCGACACGAGGCTGTAGAACCTGCAAAATTGCCCGTTGGACGACACGGTTCTTGAGGGTGGCGATCGCGATCGGACGCGGGTCTTTTCCCGCGGCTATTCGCTTCCGGGCGTCCTTCAGAACCCCTTTGACTGGATCAAATGTAAAGCGGTTCTCGCGGAGCTGCGTGATGATACGACGCAAGTGTCGTTGATGGGCATGCTCGAACTCTGATGCAGCCCCACGGATTTCATCGTTCTGAGACGATAGTGCACTCCGTTTCACGTGCCGCCATGCCGAAAAGATGTTGTGCTCTGACCTGACATCCTGAATCAGTGTTGCCATCTATTCTCCGCTCGGGTCCCCGTACATACCATCCCGACCGTTGACAAGCACCCATCCACTGCCCACGGCAGATCCGCGACGACAGACACCTAGGCAGCAAGTGCCACCTTGGCGTGGTCCCCTTGGCGCGCGATCCGCATGGACAGGTCCAGCTTCACGTCCGACGCCATGGCAACCATGGACGCTGCGGCAAGTGCGAGGACGCACCAGCCGGTTACCAGACCCAGGCGGGCCGGTTTCGAGGCAAGTTCACACATTTCGTCACCTTCCACCTTAGCAGGTTTTTGGCAATGTCAAGCGCTTCCCGCCCCGGCCACGCCCGCCGCTTAAATTGGCTATCTGCTGCTTGGGGACCATCCGAAGACGGCGTATTCGCAGCTTCAAGACCAACTCAGGTTCAGCCCATCCACTGCCCACGGCAGATCCGCGACGACAGACACCTCGGCAGCAAGTGCCACCTTGGCGTGGTCCCCTTGGCGCGCGATCCGCATGGACAGGTCCAGCTTCACGTCCGACGCCATGACAACCATGGACATGACCAATACTGGTGGTGTCTTCGCCGTTTTTCAAGGCCAAGTAGCAGCTATTCCACAGTATTCTGCGAGACAAACTCTGTTGAGATATAGGAGCTTGGCGTCACATCTGGAGGAGAGACGGTTACGCGTTTCAATATGCCACGATGACGTGGCCTGCCAGATTTTTGCATGGTGGTGTACAATCCGGCGACAGCGGTGGATGCGGCGAAGATCACGGAACTGGAACTGGTGGGAAGGGCGCTGGCGGTGCTTGAGGAGCGGGCTTAGTTGAGAGGCCTCTTTCCGGCGAAAGAGCTGGCCGGCACCGCCACCGGCAAACACAACGCGCACCGCAACCCCATCGCCCCATTCGCCTCCAGCACCAGCGACCCACCATACAATCCCGCCAGTTCGCTCACGATACTCAGCCCAAACCCATTGCCCGGCACATGCTCATCCTCCCGCACACCCGGCAGCAGTACAGCAGCGAGGCGGTCCGGTGGTATCCCCGGCCCGTCGTCTTCGATGGTGATGCGGGCGATCGGGCCGTCGCGGCGGGCGCGGAGGGTGACGCGGGAGGCGGCCCATTTGAAGGCGTTGTCGATCAGGTTACCGAGCATTTCCTCGACATCGCTTTCGTCGCAGGCGACCCGCAAGCCTTGGGCGATATCGGTGTCGAAGGCGATCTTGCGTTCGGCGTGGATCTGGCCGATCGCCCGGTGGAGATCGGCGATCGATGCCGCCATCTCAGTGCTGGCGACATTGTCCGACGAGGCCATCACCCGGCGGGCGGCGGCGAGGTGGTGCTTGATCCTGTTGTCGATCCGGGCCGCGAGGCTGCGCAATGCGCCCTGCGGATCGTTTTTCTCGTCGAGCGCCAGCAGCAGGCTCGCCACCGGTGTCTTGAGGCCATGGGCAAGGTTGGCGAACTGCATGCGTGTTGCCGCCAGCCGCTCTTCGTTGGCCGCCAGCAGCGTGTTGGTTTTCAGTGAGAGCGGCGTAAGCTCGACGGTCGCCTCATCGGGCAGGCGGGCGCGTTCGCCCCGGTTGATGGCATCGATATTGGCCGCCATGGATTTCAGGGGGCGCAGGCCGAAGCGGATCTGCCAGAGCGTACCGGCCATCAGCACGAGGCCGAGCAGCAGCATACAGGGCACAAGCCAGAAGAGCGCGCGGAGCGCCGGACCGACGAGGGCGATCATCGGCGCCGTCGCGGTGATCGTCAGCGTCATGCCGTCGATGCTGCGCACCGCCTGGCGCAGGTAGAGCGGCCCTCTTCCCCGATCACCGCCGCTGCCTGATGTCGGCATGCCCATCAGCACATGACGCAGATCCTGCCGTGGCGGCGGTGCGTCTATCGTGCCATTCATCAGGGAGCGGGAGGTCAGGCGTTGCCGCCCGTCGTCGATCTGCCAGTACCAGCCGGAGGAGGGGCGATCGAAGGGCGGCGCATCGAGCGGCGTGGAGAGGGCGATCCTTCCCTCAGCGTCGCGAGTCACCGCGCCGGCAAGGGCACCGATCTGGATGTCCAAACGCTGGTCGACCTGCTCGCGCACCACCGTTTTCAGCGCCAGCCAGAGCACGATGGCGGCCACAGCGAGCGCCAGCGTCACGAAGATGCCGGAAAACATCAGCAGCCGGCCGGCGATCGAACTTGGCTTGAGGGACGGGGCCTTCATGGCGCCACTGCCGCCGTCAGCATATAGCCGCGGCCGCGCACCGTCTCGATCCGATCGGCTCCGAGCTTCTTGCGCAGGCGAGCGATGATGACTTCGATGGAATTGGAGTCGACTTCGGCATCGCCGTCATAGACGCGCTCGGTGAGTTCGCGCCGGTCAACGATCATCTCCTTGCGCAACATCAGACAGGAGAGCACCCGCCATTCCAGCGCCGTCAGCTTCAGCGGTAGTCCGTCGAGCTCGAAGGTGCCGAGCTGCGCATCGAAGACCAGTGCGCCGCAGACGAGCCGTGCGGCGGCGTGGCCGGCTGCCCGGCGCACCAGGGCGCGCAGGCGCAGCACCAGTTCCTCCACCTTGAACGGTTTGGCGAGGAAATCGTCGGCGCCGGCCTTGAAGCTCGAGACCTTGTCCGGCCAGCCGTCGCGGGCCGTCAGCACCAGAACCGGCAGGTTGCGGTCGCCCTCGCGCCAGCCCTTCAGCACGCTGACGCCATCGATCTTCGGCAGGCCGAGGTCAAGGATCGCGACATCGAAGAGTTCGGTGAGCCCCGCATGGAGGGCGTCCTCGCCGTTGCGCGCGATATCGACGACGAAGTTTTCCGATCGCAGCACGGCGGCGATCCGGCCGCTGAGGTCTTCGTCATCTTCGACGAGCAATACGCGCATGGGGCAGGGCTTTCATCGAAGGGTATCTCTGGGGACGGGCCAAAACTATCGGGCCGAGCTTAACTCAATCTGAACGGAGAGGTTCAGGCAGGCGAGGGGGTGTGGCGGTTAGATTGCCGCCATTACTGAAGCAAGGAGCAGATATATGCCTGATGAAGACCAGGACAACGGACATCCCGAAGGCGCCGCCACGCCTATGCCGCCAGGATACCGCCGGCGCCGGCTGGCGATCCCCGTGATCGCGGCCGCCGTGGCGCTTGTCATCGGTGCTGCCGGGGGCGCCGGCGCCGTGAAGATGATGCGTCCCACGCCTGAAATGGCGCCGCTGACGCCGGTGGCGATTTCGGCCATGCCGGCCACCAGCCTCATCACCATCAAGGGCAAGGTCGCCGAGGTCTATGGCAACAAGTTCGTGCTGCAGGACGAGAGCGGCAAGGCGCTTGTTGAAACGGGCCCGGCCGGCGAGGGTCGCGCCCTCGTCACCCGGGATGAAGCTGTCACCGTTCAGGGACGCTTCGACGATGGCTTCGTGCATGCAAGCTACCTCGTTCGCCAGGACGGACGAACCGAAGCGCTGCGTCCGCCGAAGGGTCCGCCGCACAGACGATTTGCCGATTTCGATCATAGGCCCTGACGGGCGTGAACCAAAGCCGCGCTGCGGTGTTTACAGACACGCCTCATAACTCCGAAAGGAAAGCTTCTCATGCAACGACTTCTCCTATCAGGCCTTGCCCTTGCCGCACTGGCCGGCACCGCCTTCGCCCAACAGCCGCCCGCTCCGCCATCCGCCGGCACTCCGCCCGAAGCGGCCGATCCGGCGTCACCGCCGCCTCCGCCGCCGCCGTCTCCGTCCGCCTCTGATGACGATGAGCGGATGATGGGCGAGCCGGATGCGCGGCCGGGAGATCGCCCCGATTACCGCTGGCATGGTCGGAGAGGCGACATGGGCTTCCGTGGCGACATGGGCTTCCGTGGTCATCGCCCGCCACCGCCACCGCCGTCCAAGGCAGCCCATTTCCGGATCGAGGATGGGAACACCCGGATCGATCTGAAATGCGCCGAGGACGAACCGATGAAGGCCTGCGCCGATCTGCTGCTGCAGGTGATGGACCGCCTGCAGGGCCAGGACTGATCATCCGCGCTTGAGGTGGTTTCCGGATGATGATGCGGTTGCCTACGTTTTCTCGCGGGCGATTGCAGTTTGACGCGAACACCACCCCTGTTCCGTCACGTCAGGCCTTGTGCCGAGGATCTGCGGCACCAGATGCAGATGCTCGGGACAAGCCCGAGCATGACGAAAGAGGAGTTGGCGCGTTTTCTCGCGGGCGGCTTTGCGGACTTCTCGGGAACCGTGGCTCGGTGCGGCTGACCGCTATCCGACCTTAATTGGCCTGCTATTTGATGACGTTCACGTTCAACACCATCTCCTTGATCTCCCCGTCTCCAACAGGGAACCTGACAACGAACCTGTCACTGCCGATATAGCCTGGCTTTGATTTATAATAACCAGCGACGCCTCCCACCTTGACCGTCCGGCATTTTGCCAGTTTTCCCTGTGCCTCGTCGGGGAATATCGGTTCATGGATAATCTGGAGACGCCCATGCCTGGGCTGCTCGATGATATGCGTAGGCGGGTAATCGGCGAGGCTGCAATCGCTGTTGATATGCCAGTTCTGGCCCGCCCTCGTCTTTTCGCCACTGTGTGCCGTCAATGATGCGGACTCTCGTCGGGAACTGTCAGAGGTTGTCGTGCAGCTCGAAAGCGAAATTACCGCCGCTGCCGATATCAAGTATACAAAGATGCCTTTCACTATAAATCCTCAATTTTTGCTTGAATGAATATTGGATTCTTCTCAGCAGTCAATCAAAGTGCGAAGCCCTGATCCTGGAATTCTCCTGCTTGCAAACATTGGCGAGGCAACCTTGAAAAGACGTGTCGTGGGGTGGGTTTTCCTGCTCGCAGCGGGCGCAGGGGTACTCCCGGCCGGCACCGGTGATGCCGGTGGCGTCCCTTTTTCCGCCACCGAAACTGTTCCGGACTATACCGCTTCGATGACTGTTCGAGAGGTGTATCATAAGCCGGAAGAATATCCGCGTTCGGTTCTTCATCACGATGGATGGACCCGGGTCGAAGAGATCATAGGCAATGAGACACGCATCGCCTATGGAAGCGCCCTCGATAACGTCGTGTTATGGGCGAACCGGACCGGCGACGAAGACTTTACGTCGGTCGTCATCGACAAGACCAAGCCGCGGGAAGCAAGGGAAACCGGGGATGCAGAGAGTCAGGCCGGTGAAGCTTGCAAATGGTCGGAGATCACCCGCAAAGGCTCGCAGGATGGACCGATCTGGCTCAGCTGCCTGTCAGGTGACGGCATTGAAATTGGCGAAAAGGTCTTGTTCAAGAGCAAGGAGCTTGTGGCCGACACGCGATTGGTCAGACTCGAGCGAAAACCTGTTGCGGATTCCGAAGTCAGGCCACCGAAGAGGCTCTTCGATCCCGAGTTCTGGCTGAAGCCGCTTAGGGACTATCCGGACAGACCCGCCGCGCGCGTCGATTTTGAAGCGACAATGCCCGGGATAAACTCAGACCTCAGAATACTCAGGCATTATCCCTGGCAAGCTGAAGAGCGTCGCGGCAAGGACGGATCGGTGCTGTTCACGGTTTGGAACGACCTCGAAAACCAGGGAATCAATGTCATTTACTCCAAGCGCGAATATAGTCTTCAAGCCTTCCGCTCCCCGCTTGATCCCGCCCGACCGTTCAATCAATTCGACGCTGAAAGAGGTCAGGCCGACATGAAACGCAGAGATAATCACCTTGGTGAATCCTGCGCCTGGTTCAACATGACGCCTGACTCTGCAGACGCGGGCAGAATGGAATGTTTGACGCCGGATGGCGTGCCCCTGAAAGTCGACGCTTGGGCTTGGGGTGGGGACGGTGAAATCTACACCGCGGTCGAGCTCAAACGCCGCCCTGTCGACCTCAAGGAAATGCTGCCGCCGCGCGAATTGATCGAGCCCTCGGCGTGGGGATTTACGGTTGACGACTGAGGGCGCCGCTCCCTGCGTCCATCGGACGCCGGAACGCCCGCCTCATCCTTCGAGGCCCCTGCGGGGCAACTCAGAATGAGGCTCTCTTTGGCGTTAGCGGACGGTGCACTGGCGTGAGACGGTGGCGCAACGGGAGCCGGGAGACATTTTCTCACGCTCATTGTTGGGTGCGTCGGCTCACGGCGTGACGCGGGCTGCCGATGTTGCGGAGTAGCGGTCGCCGTGGACCTCGATGCCTGAGAAGACCGCGTCGATCTCGGCCAGTTCTTCCGATGTGAAGGTGATGTCGGCGGCGGCGATGTTTTCTTCCAGCCGGTGCAGCTTGGTGGTGCCGGGAATGGGGACGATCCAAGGCTTGCGCGCCATCAGCCAGGCGATGGCGACCTGGGCTGCGGTTGCCTTTCTGCGAGCGGCAATGGCCTCGATCGCATCGACCACCGGCTGGTTTGCCTTGCGGTTTTCGGCCGAAAGGCGCGGATTGGTCTTGCGGTGGTCGTTGCCGCCTTCGAAACTGGTGTTCTCATCCATCTTGCCGGTGAGGAAGCCGCGGCCGAGCGGGCTATAGGGCACGAAGCCGATGCCGAGTTCTTCGAGGATGGGCAGGATTTTCCGTTCCGGGTTACGCCACCACAGCGAATATTCGCTTTGCAACACGGTGACGGGCTGCACGGCATGGGCGCGGCGGATAGAGTCGGCATCGGCTTCGGAGAGGCCGAAATGCAGCACTTTGCCGGCGTCGATCAGATCCTTGACCGTGCCTGCCACCTCTTCGATCGGTACGGCAGGGTCGACCCGATGCTGGTAGAAGATATCGATGCGATCGGTGCGAAGCCGCGTGAGGGCTTCTTCGATAACCTGCCGGATGCGAACCGGCCGGCTATCCAGGCCCACATCAGGCCGGCCATCCTTGAAGCCGAATTTCGTCGCGATCACCACCTCATCACGGATCGGCGCCAGCGCCTCGCCGACGAGATCTTCGTTGGTGAACGGCCCGTAGGCTCTGCCGTGTCGAAGAAGGTCACGCCCCGCTCATGCGCCGCCCGCAAGAGCGCAATGGCATCGCCGCGCTCCATCGCCGCCCCGCGATGATAGTTCAGCCCCATGCAGCCGAAACCGATCGCCGAAACGTCAGGGCCTCTTTGGCCGAGCTTGCGTTTGATCATGCGGATGTCCTCCTCAGGTTTGATCCTACCCTAAGGGCAAAGGCTGGTATCGATTAGCCGGTGATATCGGCATGGGCTTATGAGTTGGGTTCATGAATGTCGCCCGACGAACTGGAAAACGGCGAATTGCAAAAGGGCGGGCGAGGGCTGGTTTGCGCTGAAGGCCGATGGCGTGACGTCATGACGCCAGCCGGAAGGCTCCGCTTTGCACGGCTTCGATAACCGCGCCCAGCGTCTCTTTCCTGTCGTGCCCATCCGTCGACAGAACATGTCGCTCAAACGCACCCAACGATGAGAACTGTCGATGGAGCTCTGCAATAGGGCCGGGATCGGTCAGCGTATCGCCGCCACGCTCCCGGCAGCGCCGGATGGCGACATCGAGCGGCGGACGCAGAATCACGTAGTGGAGGGGTGTCGCGATTTTCCGGAACGGTTCCAGGAACCACGGCCCGACAATGCCGTCCACGACGACGAAGTAGCCGCCGCCGGCATAGCCCGCCGCGGCCTTCGTCAACACGTCGACGACGACGATGTTCTGTTCATGAGCTTCCGGCAGATAGGGCGGGATCACGCCGTTCTTGATGAAATGCCAGAAGTCGTCGGAATGAAGATGGACCTTCGGCGAGCCGGGCTCGCTGGCGAGCGCCTCGGCCGTCGTGGTTTTTCCGGAGCCCGGCGGCCCGGTGAGAATGAGAACTTCACCCGTGTGATCCATCGCGCGGCAATTTCGCACGAAGCAGCATCGTTTCGCAATTAGCCGATAGGGGGTGGGTAATAGCCCGGTATGCCCCTTCGTTCCGAGGATGCCGCTGAAGCGGCAGCTACTCCGGCAGTCCCGCCATCCTGAGAGCCTCGATATATCGATTGCGATCGTCCGGTCGCCGGAATGGTGGCAGCACGTCGGCGAGATTGGAAAGCCGGAGGGCGGGGTCCATCAGGCACAGGCGAGTGATTGTTTCCCCGGCTTGCGCCAGCCGTCCGGCCATGGCCTGGCCCGCCGCCATCACGCGCATGGCGCTCGGGTAGTTCGGCTGGTGCCGTAGCGATTTTCCCGCCCAAGCGGCAGCGTCGTCATAATGGCCAGCGCAAAAATGCGCGAGGCCGGTGTTGAATTGCCAGGCGAACAAGCGCGGATCCAAAGGGCTGAGGCGCATTGCAAGTGCTGCGTGTTCAACGGCCTTGTCGGGCTCGCCGAGGCAGGCCTTCACCCAGCTGCTGACGCCGAGCGCAGCGGCCAGGTTCGGGTTGAGAAAGACTGCGCGATCGATGCAGGCCGCACTGTCGTCGAGGTCGCCGCCGACATAACCGATGACATATCCGCCGTAGGTGAGCGCAACCGCATCGTCCCAGCCGAGTTCGACCGCTCTGCGGGCCAGCCGGGTGGCTTCGGCGGTTTCCTCTGCGGGATTGAGCATCCAGCCGTTGCTCTTTCGGGTGGCGTAGCAGCGCGCCGCCCGGGCATGGGCCATGGCGAATTCCGGGTCACGCTCGATCGCCTTCATGAAAAGCCGTAGGGCCTCGTCGATGACCGATCTGTTGGTGATCGTCCGGTCGAAGGCCGCCAGGCCGCGGAGATAGTAGTCGTAGGCGTCGAGGCTCTCGGTCGGCTTGCGTTTGGCGCGCTCGATCTCAGCCTCCTCCACTTTCGGGGTTATGGCGCCGACGATGCTCGAGGCGACCTGATCCTGGAGATCGAAGACATTCGCCAGGGTTCCGTCAAAACGATCGGCCCAAAGATGTGTACCGGTCGACGTATCGATGAGCTGCCCGGCAATGCGCAGGCGGTCACCCGTCTGGCGCACACTTCCTTCGACCACATAGCGTACGTCCAGCTCGCGTCCGACCTGCTTTATGTCGACCGCCTGACCTTTGTAGGTGAAGCTCGAATTCCGTGCGATGACATAGAGGTGGCGGAATTGAGCAAGCGCGATGGTGATGTCCTCGACGATGCCGTCGGCAAAATATTCTTGCTCCGCATCACCGCTCAGGTTCTGAAACGGCAATACGGCAACCGACGGCCGGTCGGGATGTTTCGCCGGGGCTGGGAAGACCTGCGGCTGTAAGGCCACGTCGAGGCTGGGTGCCGTCCGCTGATGTTCGGATCCCTGGCGCGATTGCAGCGAAGCGGCCAGGGAAAAGGTCTCTGCCTCGGGTTCTGCCTGAAGATGCTTCCTCAAGAACGCCCGACAGGCTTCGAACTGGCGCAAGGCCGCGTTTTCGTGACCCCTGAGAGCGTGGATCCGCATCAGCGCCCGATGGGCGGCCTCCACGGTCGGGTCCACAGCCAGCAGCCTCTCGGCGAGCCCTTCGCAAGCCGATTCTTCCGCGGAGCCCGGCTCGGAGAACGCGAGGCTCAACCGCTCCACCAACTGCAGCGCCTTGCGTTGATATGTGCTCCGATAGGGTCCAAACCACTCATCCAGCCCGTCCGGAATGGCCTCGCCTGCGAGCACCTCGCCGCGGTAGAGGTCGGCGGCGAAGGCGAGATCGGCCGTCCGGCCGGCCTCCAGTTTACGGTCGAAGATCGAAATGTCGGTTTCATCAGGACCTGTTATCAGCGCAACGGTCTCCTGATCCCCGTCGATGTAGACGGCGGCATCTCCCCCGCTCGGGAACGATCGTCTGATATCCACCAGCGCCTGCCGCAGGCTATTGCGGGACTGCTCACTGCCTCGTCCCGGCCAGAAGGCTTCGGAAAGCAGTTCCCTGCGATGGCCACGGCGGCCTGCAAGCGCCAGGGCAGCAAAAAGAAGTGACGTCTTGCGCGTGGTGAAGCGGATTTGCCGGTGCTCCCGGGACGTCACTTCAAGGCCACCCAGCAACCTGATGCGCACAGATCGTCTCCCAGATTTCGGCCGCCACCGCAGAATAGCATTTCGGCAGATAGATTTAACACCGATTTAGCGGCGGCTTGTCGAAGTTTTCCTGGCCGTTCACGCTGAACCGAACAGCCGCAATACGTCCGCGTGTCAGCCTCCCATCTGCAAATCTCACAAATGGGAGACTGAAAATGGCTCACACGGAAACTCACGCCGGCATCAGCGCGCCGAAAGGACAGTTGTTCGGGTTCAGGTCCAACAGCGTCGCAATGATCGTCGCTGCCCTGAGGAAGTGGCAGCGGAGCGTCGCAAGACGGAAAGCATTGGCAGACATGACGCCCGACCAACTGAGGGACATCGGTCATCCCCGGGCCAATCGACCCGTGCTCGAAATCAAAGCGGGGCTGATGACGAAGTTGATGTCGATGCGATAATCGGAACGTTCCACCGTGCGGACGCGTCGGCTGTCGGTCGACAAGGCGAGGATCCAAGGCGCAAGCTTTGACCGAAGGCAATCATTGATTCCTCCGAGGATGTAATGCCGATCGATTTTCAGCATGCACAGCCCCGTCAATGATTGGCGGGGTTTGTTGCTGTTCGGCGGCAGGTGGGCTGTGGGTGTGGGCGAGTCCGCTCTGTCGGGGCAGGGACCGTTGATCTGGCATTCACCCTTCGCCATCAGAGTCGTCTGTTTTTCCGCTGCGGCGATTTCGACTATGATGGGGCGCGGGAACGATCGGGAGGGCACGGCATGATCGATCATATCACCATCGCAGTGAGTGACCTTGAGAAGAGCAAGCTGTTCTATGAGCGCGCTTTCGACCCTCTGGGTTATCGCCTCTCCTTCGGAAAGGAGGGCGTGTTCTGGGCCTTCGATGTCGGCGGCAGTCTGTTCGAAATCCAGCGCACTGACGACAAGCCACCTTTGACGCGTGTGCACGTTGCCTTCCGGGTTCGGAGCAGGGCGGAGGTCGAGGCGTTTTATCGGGCCGCGCTCGACGCCGGCGCCCGGGACAATGGCGCGCCCGGCCCGCGGCCGGAATATGAAGAGAACTATTATGCCTGCTTCGTTCTCGATCCCGACGGATACAATATCGAAGCGATGCTCAATGAGCCGGCGCCGCAAGGGTGAGGCGCAGGGCTCCGCCCAAAGAATGCAATCGAGGGGGAGGTGGATATGTCGAGTTTCAGGAACGCCGTCGTCTCTTTGCCCGGCAAGGAGCGCGTGGCGAGGACGCCCTTTGGCGCGAGGATCGTCATCCATGCCACGGCCGCCGAGACCGGCGGCGCGTTCGGGATGTGGGAAACCTTCACACCGCCCGGTCATGGCCCGGCCCCGCACACGCATACGCGGGAGACGGAAGTCTTTCGGGTCATCCGCGGGCTCTATCGATTCCAATGCGGCGACGAGGCGTTCGACGCGCCTGTGGGAACCGTCGTCGTTCTGCCGCCACATGTGCCGCACAGCTGGCGAAACATAGGCGACGAACCCGGCCAGATGTTCGGCACGGTCACGCCAGGCGGCTGCGAGCAATTGTTCATCGATATCGAGGCTTTTGGTGCTGATACGCCCGAGAAAATCGCGGTGATCGAAGCGCGACTGGGGATCATCAGCGACATCACGCTTGCCCTCGGATTGACAGGCCCGCAACCGCGCTGATCGTCCATCAGGGTGTCGATCGGATCCAGTTCAGACCTGCGCCATCGCCCGCCACAACAAGTCTCATTGGAGCGGCTCTTTGACTTGGGCATCGGCCCTCTTGCATCTCAGCCTTCAGTTTCGATGACAGCGGCAAGATCGGCAGTTGTGAACGGCTTGGTCAGCACCGGTCGGCCGGCAAAGGCGGGATCGATACCCGCTGGCCCATATCCGGTCGCGAAGGCAAACGGGATACCGCGCTGCTGAAGGACTGCCGCCACCGGGAATGACTGATGCCCGGCGAGGTTCACATCGAGAATGACGAAATCAAGGTTACCGTCGCCGGCAACCTCCAGCGCCGTGGGCAATCGCGCGGCTGTCGCGACCACTTCGTGACCGAGGTCCATGAGCATGTCCTCGATCATCATGGCGATGGTCATTTCATCTTCAACGACAAGGACGCGCTTGGCCATGTCATTCATTCCGCAGACGGTCTGCGGGAGCGTCGAGACGGAAGGAAAAACCCGTTTCGGCGAACGAGATATCCACACTGCCTCCGGTCTCCGCGGCAAGGCCGCGCTGGATGAGGACCGTGCCGAATCCCTTCCTCTTCGGCTGCTCGACGCGCGGTCCGCCATGTTCGTCCCAGTCTATGCGGTAGCGTTGCGTTCCGTCGTCGATGATTTGGAGGGAGCATTTGACGCTGACGGCGCCGCCATCATTCGACCATGCGCCATGACGGACAGCGTTTGTGCCGAGTTCGTGAAAGGCCATGGTCAGCGCCAGGGCCGTTTTTGCGGAAACCCGGATATCGTCTCCGGTCAGCTTCCATCGCTCGCCGTCCGGCCGATGCGGAACGGTCGCCTGGTCGAGCGTCTGTTTCAACGACGCGCTGCTCCACAGTTCGCCTGTCAACAGATCATTGGCACGGCCGAGCGACACCAGCCGCGCCGTGAAACTGTCCAGTGCACGAGGGATGTCTTCAGCATCGCGGAAGGTGCGGTACGCAAAAGCCTGCACCATCGCCAGATTGTTCTTAACGCGATGGTTGAGCTCATGAACGATAAGTTCCAGCTGTTGCTGCTTGCGTCGCCGCTCGGTGATATCGGTCGCGGCCCCAAACCATTCGACGATAGCGCCGCCGTCATTCAAGACTGGAACCGCTCGTGACAGCACCCAGCCGGTACTGCCGTCGGCCCGCCGGACGCGATGCTCGCATTCGAAAACACCCTTGCTTGCGATGGCCTCGTCGATCACCGCCTGGATCGCGGGAATGTCCTCGGGAAACAGATAGGCCTCCTGCCACGCGACAGTTGGATTGGCCGTGTCTGCGAGAACATTGCGCCCGTCGAGCTGCTGCATCTCCTTCCAGTCGGCGCTCATACGGTAGACGATGTCGGTCGTCGCGGTCGTGAACGCCCTGAACCTCTCTTCGCTCTCGCGCAGCCGACGCTGGGCAAGGACGCTTCTCGTGGTTTCGACGACGATCGCGATGACGCCGGCGGGTTTTCCGCTTTCGTCGAGAACGGGGGAATAGTCGAGGTTCATCCAGGCAGGAGCCGGACTGCCGTGGCGCAACAGCGTCAGCTCCTGATTCTCGTAGGCGAGTGTTTTCCCTGACAGTCCGACTTTCATTACATTGTCATTAAAGTCGGCAATTTCGCTCCAGCCCTCGCGGACCTTCGAACCGAGAAGATCGGGATGACGGCTGCCTGCGAACACGGAGTAGGCGTCGTTATAGATCATCACACCGTCTTCGCCCCAGAGAAGAACGATCGGCACGGGTGAAAGCAGGAGCATATTGGTGGCCGTCTTCAGACTTTGCGGCCAGAGGTCGAGAGGACCGAGCGGCGTTTTGCTCCAGTCGCGGGTCTGGATCAGCCGGCCAATTTCCCCGCCACCGACAGGAAAGCGAGCTGTGAGTGGCTGAGGGGATTCGGAATCCAAGGCTCGCTCCAAATTTTGATGGTGTTTCTAATTAGCGCATCCCTTGATTTTTTCCACCCATGGATGTCGTGGCTCCTCCCTACCAACCTCTCTTGAGCATCGGCGCTTATTGAGCCGATCACCCTCTACGCCCGCGCCATCGCCCGCCAGGCGGCCGGCGGGGTGGCGAAGGCGCGGGAGAAGGCGCGGTTGAAGGCGGCTTCGGTGGCATAGCCGGCCTCGTAAGCGATCGCCGCGATCGGCTGGCTTGTGGTGGCGAGCGCCACGCTTGCGAGGTAGAGCCGCCAGTCCCTGATATAGCGGATCGGCGAGGTCGAGAGCACCGTCTGGAAGCGATCGGCGAGGGCGCTGCGCGAGAGGCCAGAGGCCGCCGCCAGTTGCTCCAGCGACCAGTCGCGTTTGGGATCGTCATGAATGAGGGAGAGGCAGCGCGAGAGCGCGGGGTCGCCGAGCGCTGCCAGCCAGCCGACCGAGCTTGGCTCGGCCATCATGATCTGATGGCGCAGGATCTCAATGAAGATGATTTCGGTCAGCCGCGGCAGCATCGAGACGCCGCCGGCGCGCCGCCTGTCGACCTCCTCGACCATCTGGCGGATGGTGGCGCGCAGCCAGTCGCCGTCATTGGCGGCCCGCGTTCTGACATGGATCAGCCTGGGCAGCGCCTGGCGCAGCGGCGCAAAGCTCAGCCCGCCCCATTGCAGATAGCCGCAGAGCAGCCGCACGCCTTGCGCGGCCTCGCCGTAGCGCAGCACGGGAATCTCACGCCACGGCTTTTGCGGCAGGTCGCGGGTCGGCAGCACCAGCTTGCCGTCTCTTCCCGCGCCGAGCTGATGTCCGGTGCCGAAGGGAAAGACCAGCACGTCGCCCGCCTCGAGATCGGCCTCTTCACCTTCCGTCTTCAGCCAGCAGCGGCCCTCCACAACGATGTGAAACGGCATCGTGCCCGAAGCCTTGGCCGAAAGGCTCGCCAAGGCCGGCGTGGCATCGGTCTGCCAGTCGCCCGTCGGCATGAAGCAGAACTGCAGTGATCCCGACAGGCGGATCGTCGACAGCAGCGCCGACAGCACGTCGTCACGCGCGACACCCGCAGCGCCTGGATTTTCGGACAAGGCTTCACGCATTCCGGCCAAATACGCGCCCCGCGCACCCTCCTATCATCAGCTCGTTCAAACAGGGTGAACGCTGTTCACCCTGACAAACGGGAGAATACTATGCAAACCCAAAGCGACAAGCTGGTCGTGCTCGTCACCAAAGGCATCGAATCCGAACTTTCCTCCGTCGCCTTCACCATTGCCAATGGCGGCATCACCGCCGGGCTGAAGGTCTCGGTGTTCCTCACCAGCACCGGGATCGACCTGGTGCGCAAGGGCGGCCAGCGCATGACGCATGTGCCGCCGCTCGATCCGCTGTCGAGCCTGATCGAGAATTTCCAGCAGCGCGGCGGCACGATCTGGGCTTGCCCGCCCTGTGTGACCTCGCGCGGTTATACGCAGGAAGACTTGCTCGACGGCGTCGTCATCGTCGGTGCCAGCGCCATGCATGCCGAGATCAAGGAAGGTGCTGCGACGCTGTCGTTTTGACGATACTCGGCCGGGATGGGCGGGAGTTTGGGCGGCGTCTCCCGCCGGTTTCTTCAGGCTTTGCGGATCGGCGACAGGTGCTGAGAAATACCAAGCGCCTATTCTTGCATTCGGCAATATACTTGTGAGATTGTATCGATATACGTGCGATAATGCCTGGTGCGGGCAGCGCGGGGGCTTCGATGACATCCGTGAGGGTCAATGAGCTGATATCGGTGTCGGGGCAGCCCGACGCCGCAGGTTTTGCCGCCTTCGCGGCTGATGGCTTTGCCGCCATCATCAATGCCCGGCCGGATGGCGAGGAGCCGGGGCAGCCGGGCAATACCTCGGAAAAGGCTTCCGCCGCCGCCGCCGGGCTCGCCTATAGCTTCGTGCCGGTGAAGGGGACCGAGATCACCGAGGCCGACATCCGTGCCTTCCAGGCAGCGATGGCCGAGGCCAAGGGACCGGTCGTCGCCCATTGCAAGAGCGGCACGCGGGCGTTGACGCTCTACGCGCTGGGCGAGGTGCTCGACGGGCGGATGAAGCCCGGGGATGTCGAGGCCTTCGGTCAAAACCTCGGCTTCGATCTTGCCGGCGCGCGCCGCTGGCTGGAAAAGCGGGCAGGGCAGGCGGCTCATGTGAAGGCCTTCTTCGAGCCTCGCACCTGCAGTGTGCAATATGTCGTTTCCGATCCGGCGACGAAACGCTGCGCCATCATCGACCCGGTGCTCGATTTCGACGAGATGTCGGGGGCGACGGGAACGGCCAATGCCGACGCCATCCTCGCTCACATCGAAAGTGAAGGGCTGACGGTCGAGTGGATCCTCGACACGCATCCGCATGCCGATCACTTCTCCGCCGCGGATTATCTGCATGAGAAGACCGGCGCACCGACGGCGATCGGCGCCCATGTCACCGACGTGCAGACGCTCTGGAAGGAGATCTATAATTGGCCGGCGCTTAAAGCCGACGGTTCGCAATGGGACCAGCTGTTTGCCGATGGCGACACGTTCGAGATCGGCGCGCTCAAGGCCCGCGTGATGTTTTCGCCCGGGCACACACTCGCCTCAGTGACCTATGTGATCGGCGATGCCGCCTTCGTGCACGACACGGTGTTCACGCCGGATTCCGGCACGGCGCGAACCGATTTTCCGGGCGGCAGCGCCAGTGCCCTCTGGCACTCGATCCAGGCCATCCTATTGCTGCCCGAGGAGACCCGGCTCTTTTCCGGCCACGATTACCAGCCAGGCGGCCGCCACCCGCGCTGGGAAAGCACGGTGACCGCCCAGAAACGCGCCAATCCGCATATATCAGGCATCGACGAGGCCGGCTTCATCGCGCTGCGCCAGGCGCGCGACCGCACGCTGCCGAAGCCGAAGCTGATGTTGCATGCGCTGCAGGTCAATATCCGCGGCGGGCGGTTGCCCGAGCCGGAGGAGAACGG
>Ga0102590_1000631_pt1 | contig 70311 bp, 75 predicted proteins | sample AraplaMF_Col_mMF_FD_76859 | JGI IMG/M metagenome (GOLD analysis project Ga0102590, IMG submission 76859) | Arabidopsis root microbial communities from the University of North Carolina, USA - plate scrape MF_Col_mMF | ecosystem: Host-associated > Plants > Roots > Endosphere | place: USA...
ATGCGGCCGGAGGCTAACTCAGCAGCGTGCGGACCTGGGTGGCGGCATCGTAGATTTCGACCTGGAGCATGGGATAGGCCGTCTTCAGTTTTCTGCCGGCTGCTTCGGCAGCCTCCGCAGTGTCGAACTCCGATTTGAAATGGCCGTCGATGACGGTCACGAAACCCTCGGTAGGCGGCCGGTCGGCTCGCGGCAATTTCTTCGGCTCCGGTTCTTCAATTGAGAGAAGGGACTTTTTCATCTGCGATCCTTTTGCTGGTTCTGATGCTTGGGTCGGTCTGCACCGCGAGACGGTATGGGCCGTGCCTCAGGCACGGCATCGCGGAAAACCTGGCGGATACTTATCCGACATCGTGGAGCGCCGTACGTTCGACTGGAATCAACCCAGCCTGACAAATTCCGGCGGCAACGGCAGACGTACCAGGCCGCCCAGGTCCAGGGTCTCACCGCTTTCCGTGATGTCCGAGAACAGCACCTCGACATAGGGATGCTGACGGTTGCGAGCGGCGCCGCGCTGGTATTTCGCGGCCACGATCCGCTCGATGGCCGCCAGATTGCGCTTGCCTAGCGCGTTATACTGATCGCGGAACAGACTCTGTCGTTCTCCCCGATGTTCGATGGATTCGACCCAGACGTCCAGCACCTTCCGGCCGATGAACGCTTCGACTTGCTCAGTTCCGTCCCGCGCGAGAAGCCGCAGCCCGTCCATGTTGTGCGGGCTGCCATCGATGGCGAATTTTGTCAGTGACATATTTTTGCGTGACATGGGGAGTCCTCCTGTTGCCGACGTTGGTTCATCGCGGCAGTCGTCGGGGACTGCGGTTCCCCCAGCGTCCCTTCGCGTCTGGGCGCGGCGTCCGATTTCGCGTCGTCCCTCGAAGCCCTTTTGCTCCCCGGCATGGTTCTGATACTTGCGCAGATTACGGGTTACTCTTTGAACCAGGCGAGCGCAGCCACAGGCTCATATGCGCGCCAGCCTCCGCCTGCTCAGCACGCCTCAGAATCGCTTCGCGAACGACACCGGGGGAAAGCGACTTGGCTTCATCACGCAACCGCATTGCGTGGTCGATCAGCCGTTCTTCAAGAGGCTGTGTGGAGCGGAATGGTCGTCTCTGCATCGCTCTGCGCCCTTTTGCGAGTAAGGCGGGAGCGCAACTGTCTCTCAGTCGCCGATAGATACCATTGAGGGAGCGGCGATGATATGAAGATGGGTATCCTGTCCGTCGAATATAAGAGCATGGAGCATACGGCCTGGGTTTAATTCGAGGACCTGGACACCTTATCTTCAGCAAGCCACTCTCTAGGCCGCATCCTTACGTCGGCGATTGCAGCTGTCCGCGAAGCCATGTGTGCGTTCTGGCTGATGTCATCGGGTCGATCAGCAGTTCGACCACGGTCTGATGGAGGTGACCGCACGCAGGGCATTCGAACGTCCGGATGTCGAAGCCGGTCGGGCCGGGCGTAACCCGCGCCAAGATGGTTCTCGTTTGGCAGACGGGGCAAAGTGGTCGAGGGACGATCATGATGTTTCGCCTTGGATTGGGCGGGAGCGCTACAGCACTCTCAGTCACCGGTAGACACCGAGGGGGCGGTGATGGAACATCATCCGACTTCTGTTCTCCCGCTGCTGGTCAAGTTTGCTCACTTTTGAAAAGTTAATGAGCCGGGGCGCGGCTGATGGCGCGTCAACCCCGATGCGAATAATCCCATCGGACAAGGAGGCATTGCAAAACGCGTCCCCGGTGAGCGCGTCTAAGCCGGCGGCTTCAACCCGCCGGCAGTCCAGCGGTTCGAGACCGCACTCACCGGGTCCTGGGCGATCGCGTTGGTGAAGCTGTGGTCGCACGTTCTGCACTCAAACGTGCGCAGCTCAAAGCCGTCCGGGCCGGGCCTGATCGCCGCCAGCAACGTGCGGCTTTGGCATTTCGGACATGCGGGTCGGCGGATCGGGAGCAGGCAAGGCTCGGGACGCATATGCAGTTCTGACATTGTGCATTCCCTTTCCCTTTGCTGTTACCGGTGCATGTCATTGACATGCGGCGATTCAACCAGCATGGCGCAGGTTGGGCTGAATCGACTGTGCAATTTTGCTCATTCAGGAAAATATAGGCGCCGTGGCGCAGCCGACTGGTCAATTTGATACAGACGGCGACAAGCCAGGTTTGTCATGCTTCCTCCGGGGTAAGCCCGCGAGGTCACCAAATGCACATGTCGAGTGAAAGCCTGTTGGTCATATTGTTTGTCGGCCTCGTCGCCGGTTGGCTCGCCGGCCAGATCGTGCAAGGGACCGGCTTCGGACTCATCGGCGATCTTATCGTGGGAATCCTGGGCGCCTTTTTCGGGAGCTGGTTGCTGCCCCAACTTGGGATCCATCTCGGGACTGGATTGATCAGTGCAATCATCAACGCCACAATCGGTGCCGTATTGCTCCTGCTGATCGTGCGCCTCGTTCGAGGCGGCGGATGGGGGTGGCAAAGGAGCTGGTGGCGCCGATAGTTGCCGCGCTGCTCGCGTCGGGCGGCGTTCGGTTACGCAGCAAAGTGGCGTCAATGACGCGAGATATCAGCTCACGGCTCGCGCTTGATCTCGGGCTTGTCGTACAAGACCGCGTTCAGCAATGAACTGTTGACCTCGAGTTTTCCGTTGTAGCTGATGAAGCCAAGCTTGCGGAACTTGTTCATGAAGAAGCTGACGCGGGAGCGCGTCGTTCCAATCATCTCCGCCAATGTTTCCTGGCTGATATTCGGACTGATCGGTTGAGGGTTGCCCTCCTTGCCGAAATTCGCCAGCAGGAGCAGCAGGCGCGCCAGCCGTTTCTCACTGGAGTTGAACAGCTGGTCAATCAAATCTTCTTCAATCCGGCTGTTGCGGGTCAACAGATACGTCATGAACAACTCGGAAAACTTCGGTTGATCATGGAGTGCCGCGAGCATGGCCGTCTTCGTTATCGCGGTGACCAGGCACTCTTCCATCGCCGTCGTCGTTGCGATACGCAGCGAATGGCCGTTCATGCAGCCTTCGCCAAAGAACTGGCCCGTCTCTAAAATGCCGACCACCGCTTCCTTGCCCTGCTCGGATATGACGACAACCTTGACGCGGCCTCTTTGAATGTAGAAGACCGCATCCGCCACATCGCCCTGCGCAAAGATGGTCTCGTCCTTGCGAAATTCAAGGATGGTCTTCCCTTCGCCCACCCTGGCGAGAAACTCCTTGGGATCAAATATTGCTTGGTTGGTGTTGTTTGGCATGTCCCGTTTCGTCCCCGCGGTGGGACGCCTACCTTACCATTCACGGCAGCGGCGTTCGAAGTAAAAAGTACCGCAGGAGGAGGCCTTTTTGCAGCAGGATGAGCCAGGAGGGCTGGTCAATATTGACCACTATTGAACATTCTCTAGCAAGAGCGGCCCCAGTGTGGGGGGACACTGAGGCCGTCCATGCAGGATGCCTTGGGCAGGAAGGCGATCCATGCCGCGTCAAGCTCCCTTGCCAGCATTTGTTCCCGGTCCTTTGATCGTGAGTCCGACTGGAGGCCGCCGCGTCGAGCGCGCACTTTGGAACGATTGAGCACTTTGTTACTTGAATGCCGCTCTACCTTAGAGGAATCCGATGAATGTACTGCCAGTTGACCGCGCGCTGAATATTTATGGCGCCCTCGCCGACCGCCGCGAGCTGGAAGGCATGCGGGAGCGGCTGTCCAGGCATCTTATGAAAAGATATATCGAAGGAGAACGAGACGAGCACCGTCTGACCGTGGAAGGCCTGTCATACTTGCGAACCCTTTACCGTGAAATGGATTCTCGAAATTAGCGACAAGCCTTTTGCGCTTCACGCTGTTTCTTGAGTGATCGGCGCCGGCTTATCTTTGCTTTCGCAAGGCGGACGGCGTCATCTCTATCTGGTTGTTTTCGGCTTGTTGAAGCGTCGCAATGTGCCCCTGCCGTGGGCATGAGAGGAAGCGCCGCACAAATTGTGAGGCGCTGAGTCGTTTGGGTGTTCATCGGACCAACGGGCGTCTTCTGCTTTTTTGTAAGTGACATTGGGAATCCCTCCCGGTTGCCGACGTTGGTTTACTGCGGCCGCCCGTCCGGGACCGCGCCTCCCTCATTATCCCATCGCGACAGGGCCGCGGCGCTCGATTTCGCGTCGCCTTGCGCGTCCTCCCTCGAAGCCTTCTTGCGATCGGCACCATCCTTGTGCTTGTGCAGGAAGCGGGCGATCTGCCCGCGCAGCGCAGCCGTCTCCAATACCTCGCCGACCGATGCGGCGGTGTCGAAGATTTCCCGTTGCGTGGATTTTGGCAGCGCGTTCCATTGCATGATGATGGCTGCGCCGAGACAGCGCAAGACGCGCTCTTCTTCGGTCGCGAGAGCCGGGCCGCCAGCGCGATCCCTTTCCGTTGCGTTTACGGCGCTATCGTAGTTGTTGGCCAGTTCCTGCTCGTTCTCGGCGATCGCCGCATGGCGATCCCTTAGTTTGTGGAGCTTGTCGCTCTCGTCCCGGGCGCTCGAATGCCTGATCAGTTCGCCGTACGCGGCGGCCTTGTCGCGGTGCTGCTGAGGTTTAAACATGCCGCCTCCTTTCGTTGGAAGTGTCCGCGCGTTCCGACCGATTCCGATAGTTGACGAGGATGAAGTGACATATGGGGATCAAAGGTCGAATAACGAGCTCCGGTGACAAATCACCACGTCGTCGATCGCGGGGCAAAAGCCGCTCCTGACGGATAGTGGCGCTCCCGCGATGCTCGAATACGGGCTTATGCGGCCGCTGAAGTCAGATGAGCCATCGGCACGTCGAAAGTGTAGACGAAACCGGCTGGCTCATAGGTTAGCTGCACGTCGCCCCGGAGTTGCCGACCGAGCGTCTCGATCAGCCGCGTCCCAAAGCCGCGCTGCTTCGGCGACCGGACTTCCGCGCCGTTCTTCTCGGTCCATGTGAGGTGGAGGCGCTGCGCCCGCTGATCCAGCGTCCAGTTGATATCGACGCACCCTTGCGGGGCCGACAGGGCGCCAAACTTCGTGGCGTTGGTGCAAAGCTCGTTGAGTGTCATTGCGAGGGCAATGACGGTGCCCGGCGCCAGCTGGATCTCGGGTCCTGAAATCGAGAACTTCCGCTCGGCGGGATTATCGAAGGCTTCGGTGGCGTTGCGGACGATTGTGTCAAGGTTCGCACTGCCGCCTCTCGCCTGCAAAAGAAAATCATGCGCCCGTCCCAGCGCGAGCAACCGGCCGTTGATGGCGTGCTGCACGTGCTCGGAGCCTGGCAGGCTGCGTAGACTCTGCGAGACGATGGCATCGACTGTCGCGAGCGTATTCTTGATACGATGGTGCAGTTCCTCGAGAATAAGCTTCTGCAGCTTGTCGGACGCCTCGCGCTCCCTGGCGTCGAGGCCCGCCGCGGCAAGCAAGCTCAATGCATCGATTTCGGCCTGCGCGAGCAGGAGCCGCAGGCTGAGATTTTCTGCAGCCAGATCGTCCTGGTATGGAGTTTCACTGCTTGTGAGGCGCGGGTCCGTATGTGGATCGGCTTCAGACGCTGTCGACAGGTTTATCATGAGCAGGCTACCGCACTAATCTTCGGGAGGCGGGCTTGCCGTCATCAGACGCCCTACCGGGCATCGACGCGGGTTTTTTGCGCACTATTTCGGTGCTTGCACGCCAGGAGATGAAAGCCACGCATTGATGTGAGAGGCGGCCTCGGCTTGCCGGGCGCGTCGGATAAGATGATCGCGTTCAATGCCCGGTGGAACGCTCATGGCTTCTTCTTGAAGGCGCTGCACCTCTTCGGCCAAGCGCTGATCGAGGGGCGCAAGTCCCTTGAAACGGCGGCGTCGCTTAATCGCCTCGCCCTGGATCACCATTGAATAACCACCGCCGCGGCGACCAGCAGCACGAAGAAGATCGGCATCAGTACCGGCGGTACCAGCCACTCACGTAGATCGAATCCGAGGAAATTGGACATGTCATCGCCCTTAAGGGTTGAGGGCGGGAGCGCAACACTCTCAGTCACCGATAAGAGCCCGGGGCGCGCGGTGATCTACTGGATATAGTGACTGCCGGCCGATTAGCGAGAAGAAATCTCAGTTTGTTTTGCGGACGGGCCAAACAGGGCTTGTAATGCGGCAATGAGTAGCCACTTCCCTGTCAGCGCCATCGTATGACTTCAGCATCGCCTTTGCGGCAGCGCGAAGCTTAACCACGGCAACTCCTGTCAACAATATTGCCCCATTGTGCACGCGCTTTGGCGTGCTCTTCAGCGGCCGGGTGCCGGATCGCGCGGGAGCAGGCAGGATCCCTCGTCGTTAGCCGAGAATCTGGCGGTGCCTGTCATGATCGAGTTTCCAAACCATAGCCGTTCCTACGATCAAACGCGCCGGGCCGTGCGGTTTTGGGGGCACGACAGTGCGCTGGAAACGACCTTCTTTGTCGACGAAGACACGTTGAGGCGCATTCAACCGGATGCTTGCCCGGACGAGGCGGGCTTCCTGCAGGCATTCGATTGCAACCGTGATGCCATATGCGCGGCGGCTGCGAAGGTTTATGTCCGCGGGAGCCGCGGATCCTACGATCTGATCGCTGCCGATTTTCGCAAATGACCGTTTGATCTGTTCAGCAGACGCGGCGCGGCGCTGTTTGCCGCGGACAGAAGCTGCATGCATCAACCCTGGAGAACGTCATGGATATCAATACAGCACCGACCTTCCTGGCCTGCGGCGCATTTTTCGTTCTCTCGTTCGTCGCGATCTGGGCTTTCTGGTTCGTAGAGCGGCTGCGGGGAGCAAACGCTCCGCGCGTGTGAGGCCGGTCAGGTCGCGAGCCGTGCCTCGCACCAGAGTGACTGTGATGCCGGCAGATTTTTGCAGCGAACCATCCAGGAAAAAGCCGCGGATCGCTCCGCGGCTTGGTCATGTTGAGGCGCTTGTCGGGTGCCTCAATAGCGGTCGGTACCAATTCCGACGCTGACCCCCGGCGTGCGGATGCCGATCCCGCCACCTTCCCCGTAGCCGCGACGCTCGATATGGCGCTCGCGGCGCGGGGCATATCCGTATGAATCGCTGTGCTCACGGATGATGACCTGACGCTGACCGCGCTCGCGCCAGCACTGTCCTGCCTCGTTGCACACCATGCGGACGTTTTGGATATTGCTCTCCGGTACGATCGATCGATCGGCGGCAAGCGGAGCAGCGGAAGCAGCCGTCACGAGAAGCGCGCTTGCTCCGGCCGCCAGGCAGATTGCGAGATTTTTCATGTTGTCTCTTTCCAAAGGTGGTTGTGTCAGGAAGCCAATAGGTTGGTATGGCAATGGTTCCTGTAGTCGGCGATTAAATGTCGCCGGTCGCGCGTGATGAGTGCATCTCTTGTTATGCGCAGGCCACGAGGCCGCGGGTGCGGCGCACACCTGGTCCTCCCTTCGCCCTCTGGATGGAGAGGGTGGAAGTTCAGGCAAAGCTCGGGCAGATCATGTTGGGAAGTCGTATCTGCGTAGGATGGGTTTCGCTACGCTCTAATTTGCGGGCGGCGAGGGCGCACTGCCCCTAATTCAACACCCGCCGCCCGTTATCGGGGCTGTCCAGCGAAAAGGTCGGCACGTCGATCTCGAACCGTTCGCCGCTTTCGTTGACCATCTGGTAGCGGCCGGTCATGAAGCCGGAGGCGGTCTGCAGCGGCACGCCGCTGGTGTATTCGAAGCGCTCGCCGGGCGCTAAAACCGGCTGCTCGCCGACCACGCCTTCGCCGCGGACTTCCTGCTTGCGCCCGGTCGCGTCGGTGATGATCCAGTGCCGGGTGCGCAACTGCACGGTCTCCGCGCCGGTATTGGTGATGACGATGGTGTAGGACCAGAAATACTGACCGCGATCGATCGACGAACGCTCTGGCAGGAAGTTTGGTTCGACGGTAACTTCGATCTGGCGGGTGACGGCGCGGTACATGCGGGCAAATTTCCGGAAATTCTGCGCCGTATCATAGCCGGGAAAACCGGCGGAACCAATCGCCGCGCTATCCGGTTTGTCGCTTGCCTGATCGCGGTTTCAACACAGTTCCGCTCTAGAGCGCAACCGCGCGCGGTCCGGCCCGTACCTTCCGTTGGCGTATCTTGTGTGCAAGTTGCGGGCCGATATTATCTTTTCCGGACAGTGCACGCGTCAAAGCTCAACCAACGGTGCCCGATGTCGTCCATTGCTGATCCTGTTGCCGGAACGCCTCGCAGCGACGCCAAGGCCAGTGACGCCAAGGCAATGGCGCCTGCCGCGATGGCGTTGCCGGTCGCCGGCGAGCGCGAATTGCGGCTCGACCTGTTTCGCGGCATGGCGCTGTGGCTGATCTTCATCGACCATCTGCCGGCCAACATTCTCACCTGGTTCGCGATCCGCAATTACGGATTTTCCGACGCCACCGAAATCTTCATCTTCATCTCCGGCTACACCGCCGCCTTCGTCTATGGCCGCGCGATGCAGGAGGCCGGATTCGTCGTGGCGACCGCGCGCATCATGCGGCGCGTCTGGCAGATCTACGTCGCCCACGTCTTCCTGTTCACGATCTTCCTGGCCGAAATCTCCTATGTCGCGACCCGTTTCGAGAACCCGCTCTACAGCGAGGAAATGGGCATCATGGATTTCCTCAAGCAGCCGGACGTCACCATCGTCCAGGCGCTGCTGCTGCGCTTCCGCCCCGTCAACATGGACGTGCTGCCGCTCTACATCGTGCTGATGCTGTTCCTGCCCGTCATCCTGTGGCTGCTGAAGTGGCGGGCCGACGTCGGGCTGGCGCTGTCGGTGCTGCTCTACGCGCTGACCTGGCAGTTCGACTGGTATCTGACGGCCTATCCGAGCGGCTTCTGGATCTTCAACCCGTTCGCCTGGCAATTGCTGTTCGTGTTCGGCGCCTGGTGTGCGCTCGGCGGGGCGCAGCGCATGTCCCGCATCCTGTCCTCGCAGGTGACGCTGTGGATCTGCGTTGCCTATCTGCTGTTCGCGTTCTTCGTCACGCTGACCTGGCACATTCCGCAGCTCAGCTTCCTGATGCCGAAGAAGCTCGAACAGTGGATGTACCCGATCACCAAGACCGACCTCGACGTGCTGCGCTTTGCCCATTTCCTGGCGCTGGCAGCCCTCACCGTGCGCTTCCTGCCCAGGAATTGGTCAGGGCTCAAATCGCCCTGGCTGCGACCTTTGATCCTCTGCGGCCAGCATTCGCTTGAGATATTCTGCCTCGGCGTCTTCCTGGCCTTTGCGGGGCATTTCGTGCTGGCCGAAGTTAGCGGGGGTGCCCTCACGCATGCCCTCGTCAGCCTTGTTGGAATCCTCATCATGTGGGGCGTGGCGTGGGTGATTTCGTGGTACAAGCATTCGGCCGACAAGGGAGCGTCGAAAACGAAAAAGCCGGTGATCAATGCCGATATGGCGGGGGGTAGCGTATGAAACCCCGCTCCGGAGCTGTTCTGGCCCTGGCGCTGCTCGCGGGCCTTGCAGCTGCCGGTCCCGTGCGCGCCCAAGACAAGGTCCAAGATAAGGCCCAAGACAAGGCCCAGGACAAGAATGCCACCGCAGCGCAGACCTGCGAGGTTCCGTCCTACCTCCTCTCCACCGAAAGCACGCTTCCGAAGGTCGCCGAGGCCGTCAAGAACGGCCGGCCGCTTACCGTCCTGGTGGTGGGGAGCCGCTCCTCGACCATCCTGTCCTCGGAGAGCAGCGCCTACCCGGCCAAGCTGCAGGCGGCCCTGAAGGAGAAGCTGCCCACGATCCCGATCAACCTCTCCGTAGAACTACAGAGCGGCAAGACCGCCGAGGAGGTCGATGCCGGCCTCGTTAAGCTGGTGGAAGCAAAAAGGCCTACTTTGGTCATCTGGCAGACGGGAACCGTCGATGCTATGCGATCCGTCGATCCCGACGATTTTCGCGGTGCCATCGACAGCGGGGTTGCTGCGCTGCAAAATGCGGGAACCGATGTGGTGCTGGTCAATCTGCAATATAGCCCTCGCACGGAAACGATGATTTCCGCGCCGCCATACCTAGATAATATGAAGGTTGTGGCGCAGCAGCATTCGGTTCCGCTGTTCGACCGTTTTGCCATCATGCGTCACTGGAACGACGCCGGAGATTTTGATCTGTTCAGTACTTTTCACGGCGTCGACATGGCCAAGCGGGTTCATGGCTGCCTCGGCCGCGCGCTGTCGAAATTTGTGCTCGATGCGGCCCGCCTCGATCCGGCGCAGCAGAATTAGGGACCAGCGTTAATGAGTTCTCACTGCCCTTTTCGTTTGTCGATATGGCTGGCCGTCTCGGCCGCAGCCCTGGTGCTGCTCGGGCCGGTCTCCCCGCTGAAGGCGCAGACGGTGTCGCAACCGGGCGGCCAGCATGCGGCGCTGTCCGATCACGCCAAATCTGAAAACAAGACCGAACCCAGGACCGAGCAGAAGCCCCCGGGCGAGGGCGCCCCGCCGCAGGCTGCCCCGATGGCTAATGCCAATCCGGCCGCGCCGAAGGGCCTCACCGGCAAGGCGATCGAGAAGGTGAAGGAGGTCGCCAAATCGGCCGGCGACATCTTCAGCCGCGTTCCGTGCCTGCCCCCCAAAGGCGGCTCCAAATCGATGGGCTCGCTGCCGCGCGTCGCGAGCAAGCTCGCCAATGGCCAGCCGGTGGTGATCGTGGCGTTCGGCTCGTCATCGACGCAGGGCTACGGCTCCACCGCACCGGAATTCACCTATCCCAACCGTCTCGCCGCGCAACTGCGCCGGCAATATCCGACGGCCTACATCTCCGTCGTCAATGCCGGCAAGGGCGGCGAGGACGCACCGGAGATGATGAAGCGGCTGCAGACCGCGGTGATCGACCTGCATCCGGACCTCGTGATCTGGCAGGTCGGCACCAACGCCGTGCTGCGCAACCTCGATCCCGACGAGACGGCAAAGCTCGTCGAGGAAGGTATCTCGCGCATTCAGGCGGCCGGCTCCGACGTCGTGCTGATCGATCCGCAATATTCGCCGCGGGTCAACGAGCACGCCGAAAGCGCCGGCAAGATGACGAAGCTGTTGGGCAAGGTCGCCGAGCTGCGCAAGGTCGGGATCTTCCCGCGCTTTGCTGTCATGAAGGATTGGCACGAACAGCAGGCGATCCCGATCGAGAATTTCGTGATCTCCGACGGCCTGCACATGAGCGACTGGGGCTATGCCTGCTTCGCGCAACTGCTCGGCGACGACATCATCAAGTCGGTCGGCCAGATCAAGCTCGGCGTCAACGTGCCCAGCGACGTGCGGGCTTACAGGCCGATGTAGTTAGTGCCGTAGGGTGGGCAAAGGCGCGTTGCGCCGTGCCCACCATTACATCCGCGTATGCAATGCGAGATGGTGGGCACGCTTCGCTTTGCCCACCCTACGCATCGTGATCTCGCCTCTACGCCTTCTCCAGCGCCTGCGCAAAATCCTCGATCAGGTCGTCCGGATGCTCGAGCCCGGCCGAGAAGCGGATGAAGCCCTCGCTGATGCCGAGTTCGGCGCGCGCTTCCGGCGTCAGGCGCTGATGCGTCGTCGTCGCCGGATGCGTGACGAGGCTCTTGGCGTCGCCGAGATTGTTCGAGATGCGCGAGACCTGCAGCGCGTTGAGGACGCGGAACGCCGCCGCCTTGCCGCCCTTGACCTCGAAGCCGATCAGGGTCGAGCCGGCGCGCATCTGCTTCTTCACCAGTGCGGCCTGCGGGTGATCGGCGCGGCCCGGATAGATCAGCCGCGAGATCTTCGGGTGCGAGGCCAGCGTATCCGCAATCTTGGCTGCCGTCTCGGTCTGCGCGCGCACGCGCACGCCGAGCGTCTCCAGTCCCTTGAGCAGGGCCCAGGCGTTGAACGGCGAGAGCGAGGGCCCGGTCTGGCGCATGAAGTTATGGATGTGTTCGGCGATGAACGCCTCCGAGGACAGGATGATGCCGCCGAGGCAACGGCCCTGGCCGTCGATATGCTTGGTCGCGGAGTAGACCACGACGTCGGCGCCGAGCGTCAGCGGGCTCTGCCAGATCGGCGTGGCGAAGACGTTGTCGACGATGAGCCGTGCGCCGCCGCTGTGCGCGATCTCGGCAATCGCCGGGATATCGAGCACGTCGAGCGTCGGATTGGTCGGGCTCTCCAGGAAAAACGACTTGGTGTTCGGCCGCAAGGCGCGCCGCCACTGGTCGAGGTCGAGGCCGTCGACCAGCGTCGTCTCGATGCCGTAGCGCGGCAGGAGATCCTGCACCACGTAAAGGCACGAGCCGAACAGCGCTTTCGAGGCAACCAGATGGTCGCCGGCTCGAAGCGGTGCGAGGATCGCGGTCGTCACCGCGGCCATGCCGGTCGCGGTCGAGCGCGCGGCTTCCGCGCCCTCGAGCTCGATCATGCGGCGCTCGAACATCGCAATCGTCGGGTTGGAATAGCGCGAATAGATGAAGCCGGGGTCTTCGCCCTTGAAGCGCGCCTCGCACTGCTCCGCGCTGTCGTAGACGTAGCCCTGGGTCAGATACAGCGCTTCCGACGTCTCGCCGAATTGCGAGCGCAGGGTGCCGCTATGGACCATGCGGGTTTCGAGGCGGTAGCGGGCGGCAGACTTCGATTCAGACATGTGACCTCCGACGTGACCATCGTTGAAAATGGTCACAAAAAACCGGCCTGGAAGAATTTCCACAGGCCGGGATCACACGTGTCCCCGGCCTGTTTAGCTACTTATTTAACGTGGCTGCAAGCCGGCCGGCTCAAATCACCACGGGATAAGTCATGCTGATATTCGCTTGCGCCCTTTCAGTCAAGGCGGCCATCGGATAACCCGTAAAAGCCCCTATTTATGAGGTTTGGATGACATTTGGGCATCCGGAAGGGCCACCTCAGAGGACCGCGCCGTGCCGTTCACGCTCCCGCCCGACGCCAACGGAATTCTGCCCGACCGCATGATCGCGGCGATGGCGGATGCGGGCCTGATCCTGCCCGAATATCCCTTTGTCGAAAGCCAGATCCAGCCGGCAAGCCTCGATCTGCGGCTCGGCGACATCGCCTACCGCGTGCGCGCCAGCTTCCTGCCCGGGCCTGACTCGACCGTCGCCGAACGTATTGACGAGTTGAAGCTGCACGAGATCGACCTCTCCGACGGCGCGGTGCTGGAGACCAACTGCGTCTACATCGTGCCGCTGCTCGAAAGCCTCGCGCTGCCGCCGGAGATCGTGGCCGCCGCCAATCCGAAGAGCTCCACCGGCCGGCTCGATGTCTTCACCCGCGTGATCGCCGACGGCACCCGCCGCTTCGACATGATCGGCGCGGGCTACCACGGCCCACTCTATGCCGAGATCAGCCCGAAGACATTTCCCGTGCTGCTGCGCGAGGGCTCCAGGCTCTCCCAGGTGCGTTTCCGCACCGGGGATGCCATCCTCAATGCCGATGAGCTCGACGCGCTGCACGATGCCGAGCGGCTGGTCGATATCGACGATGCCGACCTTGCCAATGGCGTCGCGCTGTCGGTCGATCTGTCCGGGCAGAACACCGGCGGCTTCGTCGGCTACCGCGCCAAGCGCCACACCGGTGTGGTCGATATCGACCGCCGCGGCGGCTACGCGGTCGACGAATTCTGGGAGCCGATCCCGGCGCGGCCGGACGGCAGCCTGATCCTCGATCCCGGCGAGTTCTACATCCTGGCCTCCAAGGAGGCCGTGCAGGTGCCGCCGGACTATGCCGCCGAGATGGTGCCGTTCGATCCGCTGGTCGGCGAATTCCGCGTGCACTATGCGGGCTTCTTCGATCCCGGCTTCGGCTATGCCGGCGCCGGCGGCAAGGGCGCGCGCGCCGTGTTAGAGGTACGCTCGCGCGAGGTGCCGTTCATCCTCGAGCACGGCCAGATCGTCGGCCGTCTGGTCTACGAGAAAATGCTGTCGCGGCCCGATGCGATGTACGGCCAGCGCATCGGCTCGAACTACCAGGCGCAGGGCCTGAAGCTAAGCAAGCATTTCCGCGCCTAGGGTCGCGGCAACCGGCGGGCAGCAAACATGGGATCGATCTCAGCCGAGCCGCTCGCATCGCTGGTGACGAAGCTTTCGCAAAAATACGGCATCGACTGCTGTGTCGAGACCGGTACCTATCTCGGTGATGGTGCCCGGTTTGCCGCCACGGTATTTCCGCGCGTAGTCACAATCGAGATCAAGCGCGAATACCAGGAGCAGGCAATCGCGCAATCTCCGAATGGCAATATCGAGTTCGTGCTGGGCGACTCGGCATCGGTGTTGCCTGGCATCGTTGCCGGTCTCACGCGCACCGCGTTCTTCTGGCTGGATGGACATGCCGGTGCCGGCTTTTTTGCCGAGGAAGACAATTGCCCGCTTCTCTCCGAGCTCAAGGCAATCGGCGCGTCGCCGCATCCTCATGTCATCGTCGTCGATGACGCGCGCGCCTTCCTGGCCCCGCCGCCGCCGCCGTTCAAGTTCGAGGCCTGGCCGACGCTTCGCGAAGTCCTGGAGGCCGCTTGTTGCCGCTTCCCCTATTATTGCGTCGTGATCTGCGATGCCATCGTCTGCGTTCCCCAGGCGATGCGGATGGACGTCGTCGAATTCTGCAACACGGTCCGGCCCACGATCTAGCGGCCCTTATCGCGCCGCCGATTTCGCGGCAGGCGTCACGCGCCAGATCGTGTTGCCGACGTCGTCGGCGACGAGCAATGCACCCTGCTTGTCGAGCCGCACGCCGACCGGGCGGCCCTGTGCGTCGCCCTTGTCGCTCAGGAAGCCGGTCAGCACGTCCTGCGGCCCGCCGGACGGCTTGCCGTCCTTGAACGGAACGAAGATCACCTTGTAGCCCGCCCGCGGCTTGCGATTCCACGAGCCGTGCTGGCCGATGAAGGCGCCGCCCTGCATCTCCTGCGGAAACAGGTTGCCGGTGTTGAAAGCAAGTCCAAGGGAAGCCGTGTGCGCGCCGAGCGCATAATCCGGCGCTATCGCCTTCTGCACCAGGTCGGGCCGCTGTGGCTCGACGCGGCTGTCGACATGGCCGCCGAAATAGCTGTAGGGCCAGCCGTAGAACGCGCCATCCTTCACCGAGGTCATGTAGTCGGGTACGAGATCGTTGCCGAGTTCGTCACGCTCGTTGACGACGACCCACAGCTCGCCGGTCTGGGGATTGAAGGCCGGGCCGTTCGGGTTGCGCAGGCCCGACGCGAAGACGCGCCACTTCCCGCTGGCGCGATCGACTTCCAGCACCGCGGCGCGATCCTTCTCGGCATCTATGCCGTTTTCCCCGACATTGCTGTTGGAGCCGACGGTCGCGTACAGTTTGGTGCCGTCGGGGCTGGCGGTGAGGTCCTTGGTCCAGTGGTGGTTGAGGGTGCCGGCCGGCAGGTCCGCCAGCTTCGTGCCAGGCGCGCTGATCTGGGTGTCGCCCGCGTGATACGGGAATTTCATGATGGCGTCGGTATTGGCGACGTAGAAATCATCGCCGACCAGCACCATGCCGAACGGCGAATTCAGATTGCTCAGGAACACGCTGCGGAATTCGGCGACCCCGTCGCCGTCGGCATCGCGAAGCAGCATGATGCGGTTGGCGCTCGGCACGCCGGCGCCGGCCCATTTCTGCGCCTGCCTGTAGATGAAGCCCTTGATGCCCTTGCCGTCGTCCGGCTTCGGCGGCGCGTTGCTCTCGGCGACCAGCACGTCGCCGTTCGGCAGCGTGTAGACGGTGCGCGGGTGGTCGAGCCCGGTGGCGAAGGCCGCGACCGTCATGCCGCTCGCGGCCACCGGCTTGGCTCCATCGGGCCAGCGATTGACCGAGGCGATATCCACGGTCGGGATCCACGAATGTTCCGGCGGCGGCAGGGAAGGCGAGGGGCCATAGCTCTGCGCCACGGTCGCGGTGTCCCTGGGGTCGTTGCAGGCGGCCAGCGGCAGCGCCAGCACGGCGACGCCAACGGCCAGCAGGATGTTTCTACGCATGGTTGGGCTCCATCGGGATGTCGCCCTTACAATGCGTTGCGCGGCGGAACGTTCTTGGCCTGGCACTGAAATCCCCGTGAAAACGGTCTGAAATGGCGAGTTGCCCGCAATCCCGCAGGGCCCCATTGCGCCCCGCGCACGTGGAATCACCCCCTGCCGTGTTAGGAAGCAGCGCGCCGTGGCACCAACGCCCGCGGGCGGGGAGCAGAAATGTCCGACCTCGGCGTCGCCGAAATTCCCGTAGACGAGAAGGAGCGCCCGCTTCCGCTACCGGGCGCACCGGCGAAGAATGCGCTGCTCGACGGCCCGATCCTGCGCACGCTGCTGTGGCTGGCCTGGCCCAACGTGATCGCGCTGACCGCCGGCACCTGCGTGGTGATCGCCGAAACCTCCTATATCGGACGGCTGGGCGTGGAGGCGCTGGCAGCGATGGCGCTGGTGTTCCCGACCGTGATCCTGACCATGACCATGTCGGGCGGGGCGATGGGCGGCGGCGTCGCCTCGGCGATCGCCCGTGCGCTCGGTGCCGGCGACGTCGATCGCGCTTCGACGCTGGCGTCGCATGCGCTCCTGATCGGCTTCTGCTTCGGCCTCGTCTTCATGCTGGGCATGCTGATTTTTGGCCCCGCGCTGCTCGAGCTGCTCGGCGGGCGCGGCAATGTGCTGACGCAGGCGGTCGCCTACACGCAGATATTCTTCGGCGGCGCCGTCGTGCCGTGGCTGATGAACACGATGTCGGGCATTTTGCGCGGCACCGGCAACATGAAGTTGCCGTCGCTGCTGATGCTGTCCTCGTCGGTCTGCCAGATCATTTTGGGCGGCACGCTGAGCCTCGGCCTCGGCCCGATCCCGCAGTTCGGCATGCGCGGCGTCGCGGCCGGCTCGCTGATCGCCTATCTGATCAGCATCTCGGTGATGTCCTGGTATCTGTTCTCGGGCCGCGCGCGCGTCGTTCCCAAGATCCGCGGCCTGCGCGTCCGGATGCCGATGTTCATCGACATCCTCAAGGTCGGCGTGATCGCCTGCTTCTCGCCGTTGCAGTCGGTGCTGACCATCAGCATCTTCACCCATATGCTGGCGAGCTTCGGCACCGAAATCCTCGCTGGCTACGGCATCGGCGCCCGGCTCGAATTCATGCTGACCTCGATCTCGTTCGCAGTCGGCATCGCCTGCGTGCCGATGGTCGGCATGGCCGTCGGTGCGGGGCGCATCGCGCGGGCGCGCAGGATCTGCTGGATCGCGGGGCTCGTCGCGTTCGTCTCGGTCGGCGCGGTCGCCAGCTTCATCGCCGCATTCCCCGACATCTGGGTCAATCTATTCACCGATGATGCGCGCGTCCGTGCCGCCAGCCGGCAGTATTTGTCTACGGCGGCGCCGATGTATGCTTTCCTCGGCCTCAGCACCGTCTGTTATTTTTCATCGCAAGGCGCGGCCAAGGTGATCGGCCCGGTGCTGGCGCAAACCGCGCGGCTCCTGTTCATCGGTGCCGGTGGCTGGTGGCTGATGTCGCACGACGCCACCGCGCAGAACTTCTTCGTGCTGGCGGCGTCGTCGATGGTGCTGCTCGGCGGGCTCTCCTGCCTCAGCGTGGTCCTGACGCGGTGGGGGCCGAAGCCGCATGTGCCAGAGATCAGGCCGGCGTTGTCGTAGAGGTCGTCATTGCGAGGAGCCAACGGGTCGCGCATGCGCGCCCGATGACAGGCTCCGCGACGAAGCAATCCATCCATCCTCGCATGCGGAAAGATGGATTGCTTCGCTTCGCTCGCAATGACGAAGGTTAACTACCGCCGCGCACGTTTCCGGCCGTGCCGGCCGCCGCCGACATTGGCCATGCGCACCAGTTGCGGGACCATGCCCATCAGCTCGCTGCCGCCGGCGCCGCCGAGCAGACCCATGAAGCCGCCGCCGCCGGTGCCGCCGTAGTTACCCGTGGTCACGCCATAGCCTTCGCCCAAGTAACCGCCGCCTGTCGGAATGCCGCCGAAGCCGCCCGGCATTCCGCCGCCCATCATGCCGCCAAAGCCGCCTCCGCCGTTTTCCATCATGCGGCTCATCATCGGGCCCATGGTCTGCATCATCGCGGCGAAGCGGCGCTTGCCCATCTTCGCCTTCATCATCTCCAGCATCGGCGCCATCTGCGTCATCATATCCTGGCCGCCACCGCCGCCGACGCCGGCGAATTGCGCCTTCGCCGGCATCGACGTCAGCGCAAGCAGCAGCAACAGCGCGGCCGCCTGGCAGATTACCTTGTGAGCTCCCGTCATGGTCTTCACTCCTCATGCGCCGGCAGCCGCGGACCGCGGCACCGTTCGTGCGCATTGGAGTGAGGCTAGGAACCGGTAGGTCGCCGATCTGTGAGACGGATCACGCCGGCGTCGATCGCTCAGGCCGCACTTCGGCCCAGGGCCTTCTGCATCGCCGCGAGCCCCAGATCCATCTGCTCGTCCATGTAGGAGGCGATCTCGTTCGGCAGCACGTCGGCGATCCAGACGAAGCGGGTGCGTCCATCGGCCTCGGCAAACACCTGCGCGGATGCGCTGTGCTGCCTGATGCGTTCGTTGACGATGGCATAGACCAGCCGCCGCCGCGTCTCGCTGCAATCGACCAGGATTTCGCGTGCGACCGTGCCGTTCGCGAACGTGACGATGCGCGCATCGCCGTCGAGCTTGGTGTCGGTCACGAAGCCCGGCACCAGGCGGGTATGCAGCGCGCCGAAATCGCGCAGCGCGTCCCAGACGTGGTCAGGCTTTGCGTCGATGATGATCTCTTTGTAGATGGAAGCCATTTGATGAGTCCGTTGCTTGTGGGGGTATGATTGTTGAATTCGTCATTGCGAGGAGCGAAGCGACGAAGCAATCCATCTATCCCCGTGCCGAGATGTGGATTGCTTCGCTCCGCTCGCAATGACGGGGAACGAGCAGCGCGTTACGTGCAAACCGCCTCGACATTGTTGCCGTCGGGATCGATCAGGAACGCGGCGTAATAGGTCGGGCTGTAATCCGCGCGCAGGCCTGCGACACCATTGTCACGGCCGCCGGCCTTCAGGCCTGCGGCATGGAATTTTTCGATCGCGGCGTGGTCCTTGGCGCGGAAGGCGACATGCGCGCCGGTGCCGGCCTTGGCCTTGTGCAAATGCAGCCAGAGCGCGGGCGCGCCCTTCGGCCCGAAGCCGGCGCCGGAATCGTCGCGCGAGCATAATTCGAATCCGAGCGGCGCAAGCGCGGCCGTATAGAAGCGCACGCTGGCGTCGAGGTCGGCGACGCGTAATCCGATGTGGTCGTACATGCTGTTCTCCAGTCAAAGGCGCCGCGAAAAGCGCGCGGCCTGGAGAAAACCTAGCTAGTGGAGGGCAAGCCGTTCTTGGAAAATATTGCGCATCCCGCGCGAGGCCTGGCGGAACTTCAGCGGCGAGGCGCCGGCGGCGCGATGGAAGGTGCGCACGAAATTGGAGAGGTCGGCAAAGCCGACGTCATAGGCGATATCGGTGATCGGAGCGTCGTCCTCCGTAAGGCGCCGCGCGGCATGGCGCAGCCGCGAGCGCACCAGATATTGATGCGGGGTGACGCCGAGCGCCTGCGAGAACAGCCGCAGGAAATGGAATGGGCTGATCCCGGCCTCCGCGGCGGCATCCTCCAGGTTGATCGGCTTATGCGAATTGGCGTCGATCCACAGCGCGGTTTCCACCGCGCGGCGGCGGTCGCGCGCGGCATCGGGGCCGGATCTACGGACCTTGCCGGAAACCACCTCGACCAGGCGGCTCGCCAGCACCTGGCCGATCTCGTCGAGGCCCAAGTCGCTGCTGCCATCTGCTGCCGATTGCGCCAGTTCGCCCAGCACGACGATCTCCGGCAGCGGCGGCGCCGAGCCGATCTGCCACGGCGCCCTGCTGTCGCCGATCGTCTCGACCAGGTCGGGGGCGAAGAAGAACGACAGGCATTCATCGCCGCAGACGTGCTCGTGGGTGCAGGTATATTCGTCGCCGGGATGGCCGATCAGCACCGATCCGACCACCAGCTCACTGGATTTGCCGCGGCTGCGCAGGCCGAAACTGCCCTTGCGCACATAGGAGATCGAGTAGCCGCCATGCTGCTCCGCGAACGGCTTGTCGCCCGGTCCTGCGGTGCAGCGAAAGTTGAAGACGGAAACGGATTTGCGTTCAAGCAGCGTGGTCGCGATCATCCGGCCTACTTAGGGATGCGCGCGGGGCGGCGCAACCGGCAGCAGCACGTCGAACAGCGTCTTGCCGGGCATCCGGCTGGTGCCCTCGATCGACAGCAGCCGCCGCTTCGAGATCGCCCCGCCATTGGCGGAAATCTTGTCGGCGTAATTGCCCGCTTCGAGCACGCGGTGGCACGGCACGATGATCATGAACGGGTTGCAGCCGATCGCCTGCGCGACCGAACGAGTCGCCCCCGAAGCGCGAACACCGGCAGCCACTTCCGCATAGGTCCGCGTCTCGCCGCGCGGGATCGCGCGCACATAGGCATAGACGCGCTGGTTGAAGGGGGGAATGCCGGTCATGTCGAGCGTCACGTCGCTGAAATCGCAGGCCGCGCCGCGCGATAGCGCGGTGATGCCGTCGATCGCGGCCTGGGTATTCGCGGGCGGGGTAAGCTCGCGGGCATCAGGATAGAGCTGATAGAGCCGCCGCCGCGTGTCGAGCTCGCGCACCTCGGGGAGTTGCACGCCGATGATGCCCGCCGGGCTCCATGCGATCCCGCAGCGGCCGATCCCCGTGTCGAAAATGGTGTAGCCACGCCCCGTCATACGCTACCCGTCCCGAAAGCCGATCATAGCACCGGCGTACGGAGGCGCATCTGGAATTTTGCGAGAAGTTAACAGTCAGGCAGGTCGACCGACGGAATAGCTTGGCGGATGGCGCGAGGTCGGCTAAATCATCCGGAGCGACCTCGCGGGCGTAGTTCAATGGTAGAACGGCAGCTTCCCAAGCTGCATACGAGGGTTCGATTCCCTTCGCCCGCTCCAAATTTTTCACATCTTGCCAGCTTCAAGATGTGCTAGGTTGGTTCCATGGTCAAAACGCTCGAACAAGCAATTGCGCAGGTTTCTCGGCTTCCTTTTGCGGATCAGGAACAGATCGGCCGTAAACTGCTTGTGCATGTCGAGAAGCTCAACGCGCTTCGCGCTGACATCGACAAGGGTTTGCAGTCGCTCAATGCGGGCGATGGGCATGCCTTGGACATGGAAGCATTCCTTCGCGAGAAAAATTCGCGGCATGGCGGAGCATAGGCCCGCGATCGGTCGCCTGAAGCTCTCGCCGACATTGGGCACATTTGGGACTATTACGCTCGATCGGCCGGACGCGGAGCGGCAGACGGAGTTTTGCGCGGGATCGCCAAGGCCGTTGCAGTTCTCGACGCTTTTCCGTTCGCGGGCCGGGCACGCGATGAAATCCGATCCAGCCTGCGCTCCGTGGCGGCCCCTCCGCATACCCTGTTCTATCGATTGAAGGATAGCAGGCCCGAAATCGTGCGAGTGCTCGATGGCAGGCGAGATGTCGAAGAGATTTTTTCGGATGACGAGAACCTCTAAAATCGCGTCGAGCGATATAGCAAATGGAGGCGAGCGTTGACCCAGGCGATCACTTCCGCCGACATCTCTCGCAACAACCTGCTGATGGTCGCCGCCGGCGGGCTCGTATCGGGGATTTTCACGTCGCTGCTGCCCGCGCTGGTCGACAGCTTCATCGGCACCAATGGCAAATTCCCCCTTGTCCAGTTTCGCCTGGCGTTGATTGCGCTGCCGTTCGCGGTGCTCGTCTTCATTCTGGTCCGCCGCTTCAGCCGCAATGCATGGTGGGCGGCGCTGATCGCCGCGATCGTCACCATGATCGCCTTCGTCTGTGCGGTGGATGCCGCGATCTTCGTCGAGGGCAATACCGGCGACGCGCCGCGCGCCATGCGCTACCTGCTCGCCGGCCTGACCGGCGGTCTGATCGGCACGGCCGTGATGGCATTCGGGATCGCGCTATTGCCGGCGGCGCCGCGGCAGCCCGCGGCGTGGTGGCCGATGCTGATTACGGGCGCGCTCCTCGGCACGCTGCTCGCGCTCGATGATGCGCTCGGCCTCGACAAGATCGCATTGCTCTATCCGCTGTGGCAGGCCGCCGTCGCGCTGCGGCTGGCGATGGTGCTGCGGCGGTCTTGATCGCCCAGGACAGTATTTTTACGGAGCCCGCACAGTCGTTCCCGGCCGCCTGCATTAAGGCCGCCTTAGCCGAGTTCAGTGCACGTTGACAGCAACTTAACCCAGCGGAATCAAAAGATGCGGATCGGGCGGCTTTTTGCACTGTCGATGCTTTCGGTAACGGTCCTGGCGGTCATCCTCGGGGCTGGGGTGCTTGTCCCGCAGTACCGGACCTTCGCCAGCAAGAGCGAGGCGATCAAGACCGTCGAGGCCTATGGTGCGGTGCTGGCGGTCGGCCAGCAGGTCGCAGGCTTTCGGGCGCCCTATGTTGGCCCGCTGTTCCGGGAAGAGGCCGCGACGCCGGCGCAGCTCGAGGTGGTGGCGAAGGCGGTGCAAGCGGCCGATGCCGCTTTCGCAAAGGCGCGAACGGTCGTCGGCGCGCTCAATGATGGCGCGGCTGTTATCCAGGGCCTTGACCAGGCGGCGGCCAAGCTCAACGAGGTTCGCGCGGCCAGCGATCGCGCGCTGACCGTGCCGATGAGCGCGCGCGATCCGGCCGCGATCAAGGGCTTTCTGCCGGGCGTTGCCGCCGTCGTCGGGATTCTCGAACCGCTGCTCAACCGGCTGGAAAACCAGGTCGCGGTGGCCGATGCCTCGCTGACCGCGCTGCTCAATGTCGCGCGCACCGCGCAGGATCTGCGGATTTCGGCCGGCGGCCGCGCTGCCACCATGTCGCTTGCGATCAGCACGCGCCGTCCGCTGACGACGGCCGAGATTGCCATGACCGACCGCGGCCAGGGCCGTGTCGATCTCGACCGTGAGCGAATCGAGGCCGGCGTCGACCAGATCGGCAGCCCGCCGCGGCTTGCCAAGGCGATGAAGGATGCCATCGAGGGCTATTTCGGCAAGGCCGCGCCATGGCTGGAAAAGGAAATGGCGTCTGGCCGCGCCGACGGCAACTACGCCATCAATTCCGACCAGCTCGCCGGCATGATCGTGCCGGCGGTGCAGGCTTTCTTCGCGGTGCGCGATGCGGCGCTTAACGAGGCTGCCGAGCGCGCCGGCGCTGCGCGTGACGGGGCGCTCTCCATGCTGGCGCTGGCGGGCGTTGCCGTCCTGGCGCTGCTTGGCGTGCTCGCCGGCGTCACAATGATGCTGCGCCGGCGCGTGATCACGCCGCTCGCGAACCTGACCGACGTCGTCGGCGAACTCGCTGCCGGCCGGCACGACGTCGCGATTCCGACCATCGGCCGCTCCGATGAGATCGGCGCGATGGCCGGGTCGCTGCAGGTGTTCAAGGATGCCCTGATCGCCAAGAAGGCCGCCGACGAGGCAGCCGCGGTGGAGGCGGATGCCAAGATCCAGCGCGGCCAGCGCGTCGACCGCATCACCAGCGATTTCGAGGCGATGATCGGCGAGATCGTCGAGGTCGTATCGCAGGCCTCGACCGAACTGGAAGCCTCCGCCGGCACGCTGACGGCGACCGCCGAACGTGCGGAGGAGCTGACCAGCGTGGTCGCGCAGGCTTCGGAGGAGGCCTCCACCAATGTGCAATCGGTCGCCTCCGCCACCGAAGAGATGGCTTCCTCGGTCAACGAGATCAGCCGCCAGGTTCAGGGCTCCGCCAGAATCGCCGGCGAGGCGGTCGAGCAGGCGCAGAAGACCAACGATCGCGTCGCCGAACTCGCCAGGGCCGCCACCCGGATCGGCGACGTCGTCGAATTGATCAACACCATCGCCGGCCAGACCAACCTGTTGGCGCTGAATGCCACCATCGAGGCGGCGCGGGCCGGCGAGGCGGGGCGCGGCTTTGCCGTGGTGGCCTCCGAGGTGAAGGCGCTGGCCGAGCAGACCGCCAAGGCGACCGGCGAGATCAGCCAGCAGATCTCGGGCATCCAGGCGGCGACGCAGGAATCGGTCGCGGCGATCAAGGAGATCGGCGACACCATCGGGCGGATGTCGGAGATTGCCTCCACCATCGCGGCCGCGGTCGAGGAGCAGGGCGCGGCGACCCAGGAAATCTCCCGCAACGTGCAGCAGGCCGCGAACGGCACGCAGCAGGTCTCTTCCAACATCGCCGATGTGCAGCGCGGCGCCAGCGAGACCGGGTCCGCCTCGGCCCAGGTGCTCGGTGCGGCGAAATCGCTTTCGGGCGAAAGCGAGCGGCTCAAGCACGAGGTCGGCAGGTTCCTCAGCTCGGTGCGGGCGGCCTGAGCCGCCGGCCCGCAATGACGGCTACGGCGCGATCGTCAGCACCGCCTTCATGTTCGGATGAAAGCGGCAGTAATATTCGATCGTGCCGGCCTTTTTGAGCACCGACGTCACCGTCTTCTTCGGCGGCATCATCACGTCGAAATCACCGTTGCGCGCGGTTGCGGTGTGAGCGAACACGTCCTTGTTGATCCATTCGACGGTGTCGCCGACCTTGGCCGAAACCTCCGATGGCGCGAACACCAGATCGGTCGTCGCGATCTGGATCGTCGCCGCCCGCGCCGGGGCCGCCATCGCGCCGAACAGCAGGGCCGTCATGACCGGCAGATAACATCCCCAGCGCATCGCGGCCTCCCTACTTCAGCTTGGCCGCGACCTGTTCGGCGTGCTGCTGGTGGCCCTGAAAAATCTTCAGGCCGGTCTGCAGCAGGCTCTTCAGTTCGGCATTGCTGGCGGACGGAATCAGTTGCGTCTCCAGAGCGCCATTGACGGCCTTGTGGTAGGCTACCTCGTTGGCGACATAGGCCTTGTCGTATTCGGCGCCTTTCAGCTTATCGAGCTCGGCGAGCTTTTCGGTGGCCTGCTTGGACAGCGTCTTGCTGGTGTCGTTGTCCTCCGGCGTCACCTTCAGCTTCTTGACGAGGTCGAGCGCCTGCTTGTTGACGGCCTCATGGTCGCGCACCATGTCCTGCGCGAACGACTTGACGTCCTTGTTGCTGGCCTTGGCGATCGCCTGCTTGGCGGCGTTGATGTCGATCACGCCGGCGGTGTAGGCGATATGCGCGATCTGCGGATCGGTGGGCTTCGCGCCCTGCGCCAGCGCGGCGTTGCCGAGCAGGCTCAACGCGGCGATCGCCGCGCTCAATCGAATGAACATGCTTGATACTCCTGTGGCGCGGTGGGCCGCGCGTTGTTGATGCACAGGAGTTGGATGGTGGAGGAGCGCGGAGGTTCCGGAAAAATTACCTTGTTGCAGCATCCGGGCCTGCATGGTTCGCCCGGCGATGCAATGCATCGTCCGGAGACGCGCGGCTTCGCCGCGCTCCTCACCATGAGGTGTCAGACCTCATCCTGAGGAGCATCGCGAACGCGATGCGTCTCGAAGGATAGAGCCCCGCTGTTTCAGTACCCCAGCCGTTTCAGCACCGCGTCCGTCAGCCGCTCGCAGCGCTTGCCGGCAAAGGGGAACGCCTCCATCACCACGGGTCCGATCTTCCGCTCGACGATATCGCGCAGCATGGTGCGCGCGCGGTGCAGCCGGCTCTTCACCGTCTCCGGCTTCAGCCCGAGAATCTCGGCCGTCTCCTCCACATTCATCCCCTCGATCACGCGGGTGATGAAGACGAGACGGAACGCTTCCGGCAGTTCATCGACGGCATGTTCGACGACCGCCTGAATTTCGCGCTGGGCCATGGATTTTTCCGGATCGTCTGACGCGGCGAGGGGGAAGGGGATGATCTCGGCTTCGAGTGCGCCCTGTGGCAGCGCATCCAGTGCGACGGACGGCCGCGCGCGGCGGAGCCGACCAAGCGCCTCGTTCATCGCAATCCGCGACAGCCAGGTCGACAGGCTGGAATCGCCGCGAAAGCTTTCCAGATGGGTGAAGGCGCGAACATAGGCTTCCTGCACCACGTCCTCGGCCTCGGCGTCATTGCGCAGGATGCCGCGGGCGAGCCGATAGAGCCTGCGGTTGTTCGCCTGCATGATGGCGCGAATCGCGGCCTCGTCGCGGGCGAGGGCGCGGGAAACCAGTTCGGCATCGCCGGTGCCGAGGGGAACGGTCTGCGGTAAGCGGGCCTGGCGCATGATGGGTTCACCAATAACAGGGTATTGGGGTTGGATGCGGCAGGGACGGATAGGTTCCCGAAAAAAATCCGCTGCGTAGGGTGGGTTAGGCGAAGCCGTAACCCACCGAAATCTCGCCAGGAAATCGGTGGGTTACGCTAACGCTAGCCCACCCTACGCATCCGTCACGCCGGCACCTGATCGAGGAACCCGGTGACGCTGCGGATGCGGCCGTCGCTGAGCACGGCGAAATCCGTGCCCTTGATCGGGCTGTCGCCGCCATCGGGGCCGAGGCCCCAGGAGAAGCGGACATGGTCGCCAAAACCGTTGGGCTCGCCGATCAGGCGGAAACTGAAATCCGGAAAGCGCTGCTGCACGCCGGCGATCAGCGCGTCGACGCCGTCATGGCCGTCGCCGCTCATCAAGGGGTCGACATATTTCGCATCCGCCGTCCAGTTCGCCGCCAGCATCTCGCGCCGGCGCTGCGGGGCGCGCTCGTTCCACAGGTCGATATAGCGGTGCGCGACGGTCTTGTGATCGGTCATGTTGCTCTCCTTCGGTGCGGCCGGATTGATCGGCTGACCGCACTATCGAGGGTTCGCTCCGGCTGATCGATTACCTCCGAGGTCAAAGGATTTGATCCTCCGAGGTCAAGGAGTTCGATTTTGCTCGCTATTGTCGCGGGCATCGCAGGGCGGTCCACGAGGACCTCGCGATCATCGAGGCGCAGCGGAGGGGGTTCGATGCCGGCCCGAACGATCAATTGCTCGCCACCGGTGCGGCCGGTGGCCGCGCCGTGGGCCCTGATAAAGGCTGGGAGCTGCGCCTGATCTGGCGTAAAAGCACGGTCTCGACCCCGTCGGTTGCCGGGGCGAGGCTCTTGCCGTCGTCCTCATCGGGGAGACGATCGATTGGTGGCAGAAGAAACCAGGACGACGAAGCCGCAGGCGGGCGGCGCCGATTGGGCGCAGCAGGCCTGGCTATGGCCGCTGGAAGCCACGCGGATTGCGCTCGACAGCTACGCGCAATGGTTCGCCGGTCACAAGCCCGCGCCGGCGCCCGACCAGGCCCCGCTCGCGTGGACGACGCCGAATGCGGTCACGCTGCAGCTTCCATCGATGCGGTTGCGCGCGTTCTCGCCGGCGGGTTCGGCGCGGCAGCCGCTTCTCATCTGCGCGCCCTATGCGTTGCATGGCGCGCTGGTTGCCGACTTCGCACCCGGCCATAGTATTGTCGAGGCGCTGCGGGAAGGTGGCGTGAACCGCATCTACGTCACCGACTGGCGCTCGGCGACGCCGGAGATGCGCTATCTGTCGATCGACAATTATCTTGCCGATCTCAATGTGGCGATCGACGAGATCGGCGCGCCGGTCGACCTTGTCGGCCTGTGTCAGGGCGGATGGCTGTCGCTGGTCTATGCCGCGCGTTTTCCGGACAAGGTGCGGCGGCTCGTGCTGGCCGGCGCACCGGTCGATGTCTCCACGCCGTCAGAGCTGTCGAAGATGGTGACCGCGCTGCCGCCGGCAGCTTTCGCGCAGATGGTGCAGCAAGGCGAGGGCATCGTCAGCGGCGAACACATGCTGCGAATCTGGAACATGCCGTTCAGCCCGCATGATGTGGAGGCCGTGCTGCAGCGGGAACTCGGCGATGGATCGGACGAGGCGCAGATGCTTCTCGAGCGCTTTATGCGCTGGGACCGTGCGACGCTCGATCTGCCGGGGAGCTACTATCTCGACGTCACCGAGCGAATTTTCCGGCAGAACCAGATCGCGAATGGCCGCTTTGTCGCGCTCGGCCGCAGGCTCGATCTCGCTGAGCTGCGCGTGCCGGTTTTCCTGCTCGCCGGCGACGACGACATCGTCGTCCCCCGCGATCAGGCGCTCGCCACGGCGCGGCTGCTCGGTACGCCGCCGTCCTGGCAGGAACGCGCCTGCGAGCCGTGCGGCCACCTCAGCCTGTTCACGGGACGAAACGTCCTGAGCCATTCCTGGCGCCGGATCGCGCGCTGGCTGCAGGCCGATGCCGGCGACGTCGCCGGTGTGAAAATCCGTGCGTGAGGCGCAAATGAAAGCCCCGGATTGCAGGGGCAATCCGGGGCGATTTTCGTTGGCGGATCGCCTTACTTCGCCGCGATCACCATGATCTCGACATTGTACTGCGGCGCCGCGAGCTTGGCCTCGACGGTGGCGCGCGCCGGCGTGTTGCCGGCCGAGACCCAGCCGTCCCACACCGCGTTCATTTCAGGAAACGTCTTCATGTCGGTGATGTAGATCGTGGCCGACAGCAGCTTCGACTTGTCGGTGCCGGCCTTGGCGAGGTGGCCGTCGATGATCGCGAGGATGTCCTGCGTCTGCTCGGTCACGCTCTTGCCCGCCGCCTTGCCGGCGACGACACCGGCGAGATAGACGGTGTTGCCGTGGACGACGGCCTGGCTCATGCGAGGTCCGGTTTCGAAGCGCTGGATGGTCATATTGTTCTCCTGATAGGGGGCGGCGGCTTCTTAGCGTGCTCGGGCGCCATGCGCCACTGCGTTATTTGCATCGATTGTACCGATGCCTTGCTTAGCTCACAGCCTTCGCCGCGGCGCGTCCGGCATTCCGGCCCGAGAACAGGCAGCCGCCGAGGAAGGTGCCTTCCAGCGAGCGGTAGCCGTGCACGCCGCCGCCGCCGAAGCCGGCGGCTTCGCCTGCGGCATAGAGCCCGCCGATGATCTCGCGGCCATTGCCGAACACGCGCGAGTCGAGATCGGTCTCGAAGCCGCCCAGCGTCTTGCGGGTCAGGATGTTGAGCTTCACCGCGATCAGCGGGCCGTGTTCGGGATCGAGAATCCGGTGCGGCCTCGCGGTGCGGATCAGCTTGTCGCCGATATAGCGCCGCGCGTTGTGGATGTTCATTACCTGCGCGTCCTTGACGTAGGGGTTTGACATCTCGCGGTCGCGCGCCTCGATCTGCGCCTTGATGTGGTCGTGGCCGAGCAGGTCGTTGCCGGCGAGCGCGTTCATCGCGCTGACGAGGTCGGCGAGGTTGTCGCGCACGATGAAGTCGGCGCCGTTCTGCTTGAACGCTTCCACCGGCGCCGGTGCGCCCTTGTTGGTGGCGCGCTTGATCGTCATGCGCCAGCTCTTGCCGGTGAGATCGGGATTCTGCTCGGAGCCGGAGAGCGCGAACTCCTTCTTGATGATGCTCTGGGTCAGGATGAACCAGGAGTAATCGTAGCCGGTCGACATGATGTAGTGCAGCTGGCCAAGCGTGTCGGAGCCCGGGAACAGCGGCGCGGGCAGGCGCTTGCCCGTGGCGTCGAACCACATCGAGGACGGGCCGGGCAGGATGCGGATGCCGTGGCGCGGCCAGATCGGGTTCCAGTTCTGGATGCCTTCAACGTAATGCCACATCCGGTCGCGGTTGATCAGCCGCGCGCCGGCCGCCTCGGTGATGCCGATCATGCGGCCGTCGACATGTTCGGGGACGCCGGAGATCATGAATCTCGGCGGTGCACCGAGGCGCGTCGGCCAGTTCTGCCGGACCAGATCGTGGTTGCCGCCGATGCCGCCGGAGGCGACGATCACGGCCTGCGCGCGCAACGTGAAGTCGCCGATCACTTTTCGCGACGTACTCTTGCCGCGCTCGATACTGTCGGGCTCGAGCACTGCGCCGCTGACGCCGTCGACCGCGCCGTTCGTCATCATGAGTGTGTCGACGCGGTGGCGAAATTTAAACGTTAACCGGCCGTTTCTTTGTGCTTCGCGCGCGCGGCGTTCGAACGGCTCGACAAGGCCGGGGCCGGTGCCCCAGGTGACGTGAAAGCGCGGCACCGAATTGCCGTGGCCCATCGCGTCATAGCCGCCGCGTTCGGCCCAGCCGACCACCGGAAAGATACGGTGACCCATGGCGCGCAGCCAGTCGCGCTTCTCACCGGCGGCAAAGCCGACATAGGCTTCCGCCCATCGCTTCGGCCAATGGTCGTCGTCGCGGTCGAAGCCCGCGGTGCCCATCCAGTCTTGCAGTGCGAGATCGTAACAATCCTTAATGCCGAGCCGGCGCTGTTCGGGACTATCGACCAGGAACAATCCGCCGAACGACCAAAAGGCTTGTCCGCCAAGGCTTTGCTCGCCTTCCTGATCGACGACGACGACGCGCTTGCCGGCGTCTGCGATCTCCGTCGCTGCGACCAGTCCCGCCAGTCCGGCGCCGACCACGACTACGTCTGTGACCTCGGTCATCGTTTCCTCCCCCGTGCCGTTATTGATTCAAGCCCGCGACTTCACGTGCGGTCAACGGGCAAACGGGTCCTTGCCTTTGGCCGCATCACCACCTCGGCGGGAGTCGTTTGTTCCAGTTTGGGACCTTTGCGCGCGGAGGGTGCAGCGGCCAAGCAACACTTAATTTGAATTTGTTTTGAGCGGCAGTGTTTGCCTAGACAAAATCACGATCTCAAACGACGCTACGTCCTGTCTTGCATCACTAAGACGATCAGATTCGGTTTCGACACTTTCGACTGGGGCTGGGATATGAAGCTGCTGACGGGGTTGCTTGCCGCGGTGCTGCTGTTGGCAGGGGTGGGGGCAAGCCAAGCCGTGGTGCGGATAGCCGATGATCGCGGCGGGCGGATCGGCACCTATGTCGACAAGTACCAGGGCCTGCGTACCTCGGGCGAAACCGTCATCATCGATGGCCTGTGCGCCTCGGCCTGCACCATCGTCCTCGGCGCGGTTCCCCATGACCGGATCTGCGTCACCTCGCACGCCAATCTCGGCTTCCATGCTGCCTGGGATTTCGGCGCCAACGGCCGCGCGATTACCAACGCGGAAGCCACCCAGATGCTCTATTCGATGTACCCGCCGCCGGTGCGCAAATGGATTGCGGCGCGCGGCGGGCTGACCCCACGCATGATCTTCCTGCGCGGCAAGCAACTGCAGGCAATGTACAAGCCCTGCTACCTTGACGCCCAGGCCTCCACCAACAAGCCGGCGTCTCGCTAAGCGTGCCAAGCAAGCTGACGTCGTGGCCGGGCTTGTCCCGGCCATTTGCTTTTGGTGTCCCCTTCGGCCTGCCTCCGCAGGACGTGATGTCAGGCGCGGCCATTCCGCTTGCCTGCCCCGGGAACTGGCCCTATCTGAACCTCATGGTTCAGCCGATCTCCACGCAAGCCGGAATGATGGCAGCGACCCCGCGTCAGGGCTGGGTGGCATCCATGATTGTTTGGGGCGCCGCCGGCCTCGGCGTGCTGGCCGTGCTTGCCGCGGCAGTACTGTGGTTCCATTACGGCACCACGGTGTTCTTCGAGATGATCTCAGCCGGCATCTCGGCCTGCTTCTGACGAGCGAAAAGGAAATCGACGATGGACCGAGCCATTCGCCCGCTGGTGATTTTCGCTGCCTTCGCCGGCAGTCTCGCCGTCGGGCTCCTGGTCATGCTGTGGGCCATGGGCGGCTTGAAAACCGTCACCGCGCCGGCGGCGATCGGCGGGCCGTTTCAACTGGTCGACCAGGCCGGCCAGGCCGTCAGCGAGCAGAGCCTGAAGGGCAAGCCGACGCTGATCTTCTTCGGCTTCACCCATTGCCCGGACGTCTGCCCGACCTCGCTGTTCGAGATTTCCGAAGTCCTGAAGGCGATGGGCAACGACGCCGACAAGGTGAATGCCTGGTTCGTCTCGGTCGATCCGGAGCGCGACACGGCCGCGACGATGAAGGACTATCTGTCCAGCTTCGATCCGCATCTGAAGGGGCTGACCGGCGATCCCGCTGACGTGGCCAAGGTGCTGTCGGCCTACCGGGTCTATGCGCGGAAGGTCCCGCTCAAGGACGGCGACTACACCATGGACCACACCGCGCTCATCTATTTGATGGACCGCGACGGCCATTTCGTCGCGCCGTTCAACCTGAAACGGACGCCGGAAGAAGCCGCCAAGGATTTGAAGCGGTATCTCTGAGCGTCGGCCGGTCTGGCCGAGAGCCGAAAACGGCCCTCGCATCCAAGGCCGGATGGTCTATAAGGCCATGAAATTTCCGCTAGTTTGCCAAACGATGCCATATCTTACCGCCGCGTTAACCATTGCAACACTGCGCCGCACGTGCCGCGCCTGGCTGGCCGGCCTGTCGCTCGCGGCTGCATGGGTGATGGCCGGCGATATCGCGGTGCAGGCCCAGACCCAGCCCCGTCCGGCGGTCGAGGCGGCGCCGCAGGCGGTGCCCGGCTTCTGGGACCCGCGGCGGCGTCCGGACCGGCCCGACATGTCGCGCCTGACGGTGATCCGCTTCCTGACCGAGACCGATTACCCGCCGTTCAACTTCACCGGCGCCGACGGTAATCCGGCCGGCTTCAATGTCGATCTGGCGCGGGCGCTGTGCGACGAGATCAAGATCTCCTGCACCATCCAGATGCGCCGGTTCGAGACGCTGGTCGACGCCATCACCAGCAACCGGGGCGATGCCATCATCGCCTCGATGGCGGTGACGCCCGCCTTGCGCGCCCGGCTCGATTTCACCGATCCCTATTACCGCGCGCCGGCCCGCTTCGTGTCGCGGCGCGAGGCCGTGTTGCCGGAGGTCCGCCCCGAATATCTCGAAGGCAAGAAGGTCGGCGTCATCGCCGGCACCTCGCACGAGGCCTATCTGAAGGCGATGTTCACCGACGCCGAGATCAAGTCCTACCCCAACGACGATGCGTTGCGCCTCGCGCTCCGGCGCAGCGAGGTCGACTTCATCTTTGGCGACGCGATCTCGCTGGCGTTCTGGATCAACGGCACCGATTCCGGCGACTGCTGCGCCTTCTCGGGCGGCCCCTTTGTCGAGAGCCGCTATTTCGGCGAGGGCATCGGCATCGCCGTCCGCAAGGGCAACGATCTCTTGCGGACCTCGCTGAACTGGGCGCTGTTCCGGCTCTGGGAAAAAGGCCGCTTCACCGATCTGTGGCTGCGGTATTTTTCGATCAGCCCATTCTGACGCTGTCATTCCGGGGCGATGCAAAGCATCGAACCCGGAATCTCGAGATTCCGGGTCTGGTGCTTGCGCACCATCCCGGAATGACGGCCTTGCCGTCATTTTGCATTTTGCCGCGGAAGCGCTAGTTTCCCGGCCCCCGGAGAGAGCCTTTAAAAATGTCCGTTATCGACCTTGCCTCCAGCCCGAGCGACCTGCGTGCGCTCGCCGAACAATCCAACGCCTGGCCGTTCGAGCAGGCCAAGGCCATTGTCGCACGGCTGAAGAAAAGTCCGAAGGACGAGGTGCTGTTCGAGACCGGTTACGGTCCGTCGGGCCTGCCGCATATCGGCACCTTCGGCGAGGTCGCGCGCACCACCATGGTGCGCCATGCCTTTCATGTGCTGACCGAGGACAAGATCAAGACGCGGCTGCTGGCGTTTTCCGACGACATGGACGGCCTGCGCAAGGTGCCGGACAACGTGCCCAACCGCGACATGATGACGGCTCATCTCGGCAAGCCGCTGACACGCGTGCCGGACCCGTTCTCGAATGAGCATCCCTCGTTCGGCGCAGCCAACAATGCACGCCTGCGCGCATTCCTCGATCACTTCGGCTTCGACTATGAGTTCGCAAGCTCGACCGACTACTACACGTCGGGCCGCTTCGACGCGACGCTGCTCAAGATGCTGGCGGCCTATGATCAGGTGATGGCGATCATCCTGCCGACGCTGGGGCCGGACCGGCGCGCGACCTATTCGCCGTTCCTGCCGATCAGCAAGACATCAGGCGTCGTGCTGCAGGTGCCGATGATCCGCCGCGACGTTGCGGCCGGCACGGTCACCTATGTGGACCCGGACACCAACCAGGAAGTCGAAACGCCGGTTACGGGCGGCAACGTGAAGTGCCAGTGGAAGGCCGACTGGGCAATGCGCTGGGTCGCGCTCGGCGTCGACTACGAGATGGCCGGCAAGGACCTCATCGACTCGGTGAAGCTCTCGGGCCAGATCGCCAGGGCGCTCGGCAGCACGCCGCCGGAAGGCTTCAACTACGAGCTCTTCCTCGACGAGAAGGGCCAGAAGATCTCGAAGTCGAAGGGCAACGGCCTCACCATCGACGAATGGCTGCGCTATGCCTCACCGGAATCGCTGTCGCTGTTCATGTACCGCGAGCCGAAGGCGGCAAAGCGGCTGTACTTCGACGTGATCCCGCGCAATGTCGACGACTACCAGCAATTCCTCGACGGTTTTACGCGACAGGAAGCGCGCCAGCAGCTGCAGAACCCGGTGTGGCACATCCATTCCGGCAAGCCGCCGAAGGCCGATATGCCCGTCACGTTCCAGCTTCTGCTGACGCTGGTGTCATCGTCGAATGCGGAAAACGCCGAGACGCTGTGGGGCTTCATCGGCCGCTATCGTCCGGGCGTGACGCCGCAGACCCATCCGAAGCTCGACGCGATGGTCGGCTACGCCATCAACTATTATCGCGACTTCGTGGCGCCGACCAAGCAGTTCCGCGAGCCGACCGATGGCGAGCGCGCCGCGCTGCAGGATCTGCGCGATGCGCTGTCGCAATTGCCGGCCGGCGCGAGCGCCGAGGACATCCAGAACGTGGTCTATGAGATCGGCCGCCGCGAGCCGTTTTTGGATCAGGTGAAGAAGGGCAAGGACGGCCGCCCCGGCGTCTCGCTTGACTGGTTCAACATGCTCTACCAGGTGCTGCTCGGCCAGGAGAAGGGCCCGCGCTTCGGCTCCTTCGTTGCGGTGTACGGCGTGGCGAATGCGGTCAACATGATCGACGGCGCGCTGGCGCGGTCGGCCTGACTTTTGTCGTCCCGGCGTAACGCCGGGACGACGCGGAGATTCAAAGCGGTTCGCCGGATTGGGTGGTGAACCGATAGCGGCCATCCGGCCCGAGCACCGCGTGCATGTCCACATCGGGATAGCTGATCTCGTCGCCTGGGCTGCGATCGCCGATGACGAGGAGCATGGCGTCGCGCGCCGACCGATTGACGAAACGGTGCGCGTCGCCGGTCCCGGCGGGAAATCCGGCACACATGCCTGCCGTCAGGGTCTGCTCGCCACCGTCGGTCTGAAGCACCACGTCGCCTTCGAGCACGTAGACGAACTCGTCCTGGCGCGAATGCGCATGCCGGTAGGACGACTGTCCTCCCGGCACGATCCGGGTCAGGTTGACGCCAAAATTCGTCAAACCCGCATGGTCGCCGAGCCGCCGGTTGTAGCGCATCGAATTCACGGCGCGGTGCGGCTCCGGATAGCTGGTGAAATTGCTCTCGCTCACCGTGGCCGGATCGAAGGCCGGAAGTTGTAACGCCGCTTCTTCGGTCATGTCGGATCCTCTTCCAAAACGAACCTCCAGGGTTTTACCTGTAGGAACGGCACTGCCGCCAGTATTGGCTGAAATTGCAATCGCGGCAGGTGGAGTGGGAGGCGTGCGGATCATCCCGTTCGCACTGCGGCGGCGAACTGCGCCGGCGTGATGCCATAACACCGCCTGAAGTGCTTGTTCATCGCGCTCTGGTCGCAGAAGCCTGCCTCAACGGCGCACTCGGCCAGCGGCAAACCGCGCTTGAGCAGACGGCCAGCGGCACTAAGCCGTACGTGAACGAGATAGGCGTGCGGCGTCAGGCCGATGGTGCGCTTGAACAGTCCGATCAACTGGAATTTGGTGAGCCCAGCTACGTTCGCGAGTTCCTCAAGGCCGAGATTCTCCGCATGACGCGCGCGCATCACCTCGATGATCCGGTCGGCAACGGCCCGGCTTTGCGGGACCGGTTCAGGCCGGCCGCCGCCGCTGCCGTGGCGGTGGAACAGTTTTTCGAATGCGTCGATGGCGAGTTCTTCTGTCCGCAAATCATCGCGCTCTCCTTCAAGCGCGCGGTGCAGGCGACCGAAGCGTTCGATCAAGTCTGCGTCACGAAGCATGTTCCGCATGAAATAGGGCGTCGCCTCGATGCCGAGGCCCTGGCCGACGGCATCGATCGCCGGACGCGTCAAATAGAACGCGCGGTAGCGCCAACGCTCGCCTGCCTCCATCCGCGCCGATTGGCCCTCATCCGGATTGGAGACGAACAAGGTGGCAGGGCCAACTTTTTCCGTGATGCCCCGGCTGGATATTTCAGCTCCGCCCGCCTCGGTGATGGCGATCACGAAAGCATCGTGCGTATGTGGACTGAACTGGCAGGCCGCGAAATCGGCACGCAACAGGCTCATGCCGGCAACGCGCTTGTTTTGCCAATAGATTGTGCGGTTGCCCGTGTCCCGGCGCGCCATCTCAATCAGTTCCGCTGTTCGGGCTACGCCTGAGCCAACAAACCCAGGCTACAATATTCCGACAACAATAACCGCCGGTTTTTCGGCCACCCGGCAATTTCGACCAATACACGCCTGACGCTGATCTGGATGCTGATGCGAGATGCCAAGGGAGCATTGATATGATTGCCCGTATTTGGCGTGCGACCGCTTCGCATGCGAACGCCTCGGCCTATCACCGTCACTTCGCGGGAAAAGTCGTCAGGCATCTCGAAGGCATCGCCGGATATGAAGGCGCCTCCCTGCTGCAGCGCGAGGTCGATGGCGGCGTCGAATTCCTTGCGGTGACGCTGTGGAACTCGGTCGACAGCATCCGTGCATTCGCCGGGGTCGATCCTGCCGTGGCCGTCGTCGATCCCGAAGCCCAGGCGGTCCTGACGACGTTCGACAGGACCGTTCACAATTATGAGGTGGTCTTCACCGATGACCGGAGCCACGGCGATGGTCACCACCCGTAGCGGTTTTCTCAACTCGACTGCAGCACGTAGCGGCGATTGTCCTTCTGCGGCGGTCTCGCGTTCATCGGATAGAGCTTTGCAAAAGCCGCCACGTCGCTGGCCGCGACCGGCATCGGCGTCGTCAGCACCAGCCATTCCACGACTTCCGAGCAGGGCGGCGTCGTCAGCGATCCCGGATAGCGGTAGTAGCTGAGCTTCCGCGGGAGCAGAACGTTCGGGTTGATGCCGGCATCCGCCTTCACCGCCGGGCCTTCCTTAGCGGGCATCGTGGCGATGATTTTTGCAAAGCTCGCGTTCGGCTTTCCTTCCGTCAGGAGCACGCCGACCACGGCCAGCCCGCCGCTGTCGGCGCGGTGCACGAAATGCGCTTCCATCGGAAAATTCCTGCCGCCGACGAGATGCTCGCTCGGCCGGTGGAAGTGCACCTGCAGGAGCTTGTAGGTGGTGTCGCCAAGCTTCAACGTCGAACCCTCGGCGAAATTGAGCTGGATGGTATGGCCGTTGTTGACGATCGTATCTGCGGTCTTGCCCCAGGAAATCTTCAAGGCCGGTAGCTGCGACCTGACGGTGCTGGCGATATCGATCGGCGATTGCTGCGCGCCGAGCGAGCAGGCCTTGTTGGCGGCGTCGAGGTCGCCCCACTTGGCCGGTCCGCCGGCGCCTTCATAGCTCCAGTGCGCGCCTTCCGCGGCAAAGCCCGTGCTCGTGCATACCGGGCATATCGCCAGCCCTGCCAGCGCCTTCAATAGATTTCGTCGGTCCATTTCAAATCTCCCAAATAAAAGTAACGCGTCTGCACTATCCGATTCCCCTGACGCGGTAAGCCGAAAAGCAGGTTGCGGGACGGCTGATTTGATAATCGCGGCGGCCGGGCCGCCGCTCAGATACCCGGCAAACCGGGATGGCAGGCCCGCTGCATTTTCAGCGGCGGCCGCGCCGGATTGCGCTACAATACTGCGCATAACGGCCGTCAAAGCCTCCGCCGAGGGGCAGGCAACCTAGCGGATCAGGGAGAAAGCTTATGCAGTTCAGGGTTTCGCCGAAGTCGCTCAGCGAGTACAGCGCCGAGGAATGGCAGACGCGGATCGATCTTGCCGCCGCGCATCGGCTGGCCTTCATCCAGGGATTTTCCGAAGGCATCTTCAACCATCTGACCTTCGTCGTGCCGGGCAAGGGCGACCGCTACTACCAGATCCCGTTCGGCACGCACTGGTCCGAGGTCACCGCGTCCTGCTTCATGGAAGTCGGCATCGACGACGGCGAGGTCAAGGCGGGCGAAGGCGAGGTGGAACGCTCCTGCTATTGCATTCACGCGCCGATCCACAAGGCGCTGCCAAAGGCCAAGGCGGTGTTTCACACCCACATGCCGCATGCCAGCGCGCTGACCCGGCTCGAGGACCCCCGCATCAAGGAGATCGGCCAGACCGAGGTCGGGCTGTCGGGCGCCATCGCCTATGACGACGAGTACACCGGTCCGGCGCTCGATCCCGCCGAGGGCGCGCGGCTTGCCAGAGTCATCGGCGACAAGACCGTGCTGTTCATGGCCAATCACGGCATCACCACGGTCGGCGCCAGCGTCGCCGAGGCCTATGACAAGCTCTATTATGTCGAGCGCGCGGCGCAGGTGCAGATCTATGCGATGTGGACCGGCCAGAAGCTGAAGCAGTTGCCGACACCGGTCGTCGAAAAGACCCGCCGCGATTACATGGACGATCATCTCTACAAGGGGCCGACTCCGGCCGAACGGCATTTCGCGGCGCTGAAGCGGATGCTGGATCGCAAGGAGCCGGATTACGCGACGTAGTCCGCTTCGCCCTTGGAACGCTGCCGTAGGGTGGGCAAAGGCGCTCTTCGCGCCGTGCCCACCATTCTCCATCCGGATTGGTGCTGCGAAGGGTGGGCACGCTTCGCTTTGCCCACCCTACGCTTTCTCACCCCGCCGCTCTCACCGCTTCCGCAAACCGGTGCCAGACCTCCGGCCGCCAGCTTCCATTGGCGGCGCCTGAGGTCGACGGCAATATCCACACTTTGGTGTCGCCGATGACTTCACGCTGCTCGCCATAGTCGCGCGCGCCGCCAAAGAATTTCTGTCCGGCCGTCTTGCTGGTGAAGGCGAGGAAGCGCGGACGAAATGTCGTGATGGCACGGTTCAACCGCGCCCGATCCGCCGCCGACAATCTGGGAAGCGTCGCACGATCCATCCCGGCGGCCACTTTCACGAGATCCGTCAGGCCGATCCCATGTTGCAGCAGGCTGCGATACTGGCGCGGCTGTAGCTGCTCCGGCGTCAGCTTCGTCTCGTGCAAGATCTTCCAGAACTTGTTCTGCGGATGCGCGTAGTAGGCCCGCTCGGCGGCGGAGGTCGTCCCCGCGGCGGTTCCGCACAACACGACGCGAAGGGAATGTTGCAGCAGATCGCTGAGAACATCGGTCACGAAGTCGCTGGTCCTACTGGCTCACCCACACGATCCTGGCGATCCAGGCGACGTCGTCGGCATCCAGCGTGCGGTCGGCTTGCGCCGGGTTCAGCGACTGCAATTCCAGCGTCCTGGTGGTGCGGCGCTTCAATTCCTTCACCATCACTTCGCCGCCCGACGTCTTCAGCACCACGCGGTCGCCGCGCCGGATCGGCGTGCCCGGCGATACCATGATGATGTCGCCGTCACGATAGGCCGGCCGCATCGAATCACCGGAGATTTCCAGCGCATAGGCGTGCTCGTCGCTCGCCAAGGGCAGCGCCGCCTCCTCCCAGCCCTTGCCGGCGGGAAAGCCGCTCTCGTCGAAATGGCCGGAGCTGCCGGCCTGTGCCAGCGCGAGCAGCGGCACCGATTGCAGGCCGCGTGCGCCGTCGCCGATCAGCTGCACGAACGTGTCGATCGACGCATTGGTCGCGGCCAGCGCCTTGGAGACTGATTCGGTGGAAGGCCAGCGCTCGCGGCCATCCGCCGTGATGCGCTTGGACTTGTTGAAGGTGGTGGGGTCGAGGCCGGCGCGCCTGGCAAGGCCGGAGGGCGACATGCCGGCGCGTTCCGCCAGCCGGTCCAGCGCGGCCCAGACCTGGCCGTGGGTCAGGATGCGGTGTGCCTTGGATTGCCTGGCCATCGAAAATCCCCGACGCGGTCTAGGAATTATTGCCTGATCCGGCCGGTTTGCGCAAATCTCGTGCTACGCGCTGCCGCAGCGGCGCTTGAGTTGCCGGCCTGCCGCCTTTACGGTCGGCCGCCCAACCCGGCCATTTCCGGGAAACACCAAGAGAAACACAAGTCCGGAACGTCGTGCCGATAATTTATAAAATCACGCCCGCCTCGGCCTGGCGCGAGGCCGAACGGCAGGGCGTCTATCGCGGCAGCGCGGACGATCTGCGCGACGGCTACATTCATTTTTCCACCGCCGCCCAGGTCGCGGAGACGGCGCGAAAGCACTATTTCGGCCAGACCGGCCTGTTCCTGGTTGCGGTCGATGCCGACGCGCTCGGCGCTGCGCTGCGCTGGGAGCCTTCGCGCAACGACGAACTGTTCCCGCATCTCTATGGCGAGCTCGATCTCGGCGCGGTGACCGATGTCCTCGACTTGCGCGCGCGTTCCGACGGCACGCACGACATTCCGGAGCTTGCGCCGTGATCCGCGCCTTCGACGCCTTTTCGCTGCCGCTGCTGCGCTGGTTCGATCCGGAGGATGCGCATCGCATGGCGATCCAGGGCCTGCGGCTGCTGCCGCCGGTCAAGCCGCGCGCCGACGACCACAAGCTGGCGGTGCGCGCCTTCGGCCTGAATTTTCCCAATCCGATCGGCATGGCCGCCGGCTTCGACAAGAGCGCGGAGGTGCCGGACGCGCTGCTGCGGCTCGGTTTCGGCTTTGTCGAGATCGGCACCGTGACGCCGAAGCCGCAGGGCGGCAATCCGCGGCCGCGGCTGTTTCGCCTCGAGCGCGACGAGGCCGTCATCAACCGCATGGGCTTCAACAATGACGGCGCTGAAGCTGTGCTGCGCCGGCTTGCCGCGCGCGCCCATCATGGCGGCATCGTCGGCGTCAATGTCGGGGCCAACAAGGATTCTCCGGACCGCGTCGCCGATTACGTCAAGCTGATCGAGACGTTTGCGCCGGTGGCGAGCTATTTCACCGTCAACGTCTCCTCGCCGAACACGCCGGGCCTGCGCAATCTGCAGCAATCGGCCGCGCTCGACGATCTCCTGGCCAAGGTGATCGATGCGCGCGAGCGCGTGCGCAAGAATGCCGGCGATTCGCCGGTGCTGCTCAAGATCGCGCCGGATCTCAGCCTGGCCGAACTCGACGACGTCGTGCACATCGCGCGCTCGCGCGGCGTCGACGGCATGATCGTCGCCAATACCACGCTGGCGCGTCCTTCGAGCCTGCGCGAGCAGGCGCGCGCGAAGGAGCAGGGCGGATTGTCGGGCCGGCCGCTGCTCCGCCTGTCGACGCGGATGGTGGCGGAGACCTATGTGCGCGTCGAAGGCGCATTCCCGCTGATCGGCGTCGGCGGCATCGATTCCGGCGGCGCCGCGCTGACGAAGATCCGCGCCGGCGCCAGCCTGATCCAGCTCTATTCGTCGCTGGTCTACAAGGGCCTCGGGCTGGTCGAGGACATCAAGAACGATCTCGCCTCGACCTTGCTGCGCACGGGACGCGACTCGCTTTCCGAAATCGTCGGCGCCGATGCGGCGACGATCACCGCCGAGGACTGGCCGGTGCAGTGATCTCCTCGCGCGCAAGCGCGTTTTGAGTTACCTCGCCCCGCTCTTCGCGGGGAGAGGTCGGCGCGAAGCGCCGGGTGAGGGGTGTTCCCGCGCATTCAGCTCCATCGTATTCTCGGAGACAGCTCCTCACCCCGACCCTCTCCCCGGGAAGATGTTCAGACCGGGGACATGGTGGACGGGTGTTCGGAGACATCGTGGACACTTTCGACAGCAAAGCAAGGAGGCTGTCGGATGCCGTTCCGCGAGGTGTCTCGGATGGACGCGAGATTGGAGTTTGTGATGTTGGCCTCGGAAGAAGGAGCCAACGTTCGGCAATTGTGCCGTCGTTTCGGCATCAGCCCGACGACCGGCTACAAGTGGCTGGAGCGTTGGCGACTCGACGGGATGGCCGGACTTCAGGAGCAGTCGCGCCGGCCGCAGACGTCGCCGACGCGCAGTGTCGCGGCGATCGAGGATGCCGTGCTTTCGGTGCGCGCCGCGCATCCGGCCTGGGGCGGGCGCAAGATCGCCAGGCGACTGAAGGATCTGGGGCGGGAAGCCGTTCCAGCGCCCTCGACGGTTACGGCGATCCTGAAGCGGCATGGGGCGGAACTGGGCAAGTTCGGCGGCAGTCAGTCCGCCTTCACCCGCTTCGAGCGGTTGCGGCCGAACGAGTTGTGGCAGATGGACTTCAAGGGCCACGTGGCCTTGCACGTTGGCCGGCTTCATCCGCTGACCGTGCTCGACGATCACTCGCGCTTTTCGGTGGCGCTGGCGGCGTGCGCCGACGAGCGGACCGAGACGGTCAGGCTGCACCTCATCGCTGCTTTCCGCCGCTACGGCCTGCCCGAGAGGCTGATCACCGACAACGGTTCGCCCTGGGGCGACGGACCGGGCAGCCCGTTCACCCCGCTCGGGGTCTGGCTGATCGAGCAGGGCATCAAGATCAGCCATTCGCGGCCCTATCATCCGCAGACCATGGGCAAGGACGAACGCTTCCACCGCAGCCTCAAGGCCGAAGTGTTGTCCGCTCCGCCCTTCGCCGACATCGGCGCTGCCGCGCGTGCTTTCGAGCGATGGCGCATCGTCTACAATACGCAACGGCCGCACGAGGCGCTCGAGCTTGCCGTGCCGGCCAGCCGTTATCAGCCCAGCCCGCGCGACTATGTCGAGACCGTTGCGCCATTCGAATACGCACCCAGCGACACCGTGCGCCGTGTTCAGCAGGGCGGTCACGTCAGCTTCCTCGGCCGCAACCTCAAAGTCCCCAAGGCCTTCCGCGGCAAAACCATCGCGTTCCGGCCGACCACACAGGATGGCCTCTTCGACGTCGTATTCAGAACCCAAACGATCGCATCCGTCGACATCCGGCCTCTCGACGGAACGCCCGAAAGTGTCCACGATGTCTCCGAACACCCGTCCACCATGTCCCCGGTCTGAACAGAAGAACGGGGAGAGGGAGATACGAGCATCGCGCCTACGAACCGAACGACTTCCTCAGCAGTGCCGGATAGCGCAGCGCCTCCAGCCCGCCGCGCGCGGCATAGTGCACGAGCAGCGCGCCCCACAGCCCGGCATTGCCGAACGGGCGCAGTGCAAACCATGCGGTGAGGAAGATCGCCAGCGAGGCCAGCATCAGGTTTCGCATGTCGCGCGCCCAGGTCGCGCCGATATAGATGCCGTCAAAGGCAAAGGCGAACACGCCGAGCAGCGGCGCAAAGATCACGAACGGCAGGTAGTCGCGCGCGAGGCGGCGCACGTCCACGCTCGCCGTCATCGTGTCGATCAGCGCTGGCCCGAACAGCAGGAAGCAGGCGGCGACCGCGAGCGCGAAGCCAAAGCCCCAGGTCACGACGAGCTTCACCGCACCGGCAAAAGCATCCCTGTCGCGCGCGCCATAAGCGCGGCCGCAGAGCTGCTCGGCGGCATTGGCAAGGCCATCGAGGAAGAAGCCGCTGATCATCAGAAAATTGTTCAGGACCGCGTTGGCCGCAAGCGTCGTGTCGCCGGCGCGGGCGCCCTGCGCATTGAAGAACAGGAAGGCCGCGATCAGCGCGGCGGTGCGGATCATGATGTCGCGGTTGACCGCGAGCATGCGCGTCAGCTTGGTGCGGTCGAACAGCAGCGCGCGGGACGCTGCGAATTGTCCTTTCGAAAGGTGGCGCGCGATCAGCAAGCCGAGCAGAAGGCCGACGGCCTCTGCGATCAACGCGGCGATGGCGGCGCCGGCGATGCCGAGGTCGAACACCAGCACCAGCAGCGCGGTTCCTGCGACGTTGGCAAGGTTGATGGTGATCTGGGTGCCGAGCGCGAGCCTGGCGCGGGCCTGCCCGATCAGCCAGCCCAGCACCACATAATTGCCGAGCGCCAGCGGCGCCGACCAGATCCGGATGACGAAGTAGGTCTTTGCTGCCTGTGTGACGCCTTCGCTGCCGCCCATCGCGCCCAGCAGAACGGCAGCCAGCGGAACCTGCAGCACGATGAGCGCGCCGCCAACCAGCGCCGCGACGATCAGCCCGCGCATCAGGATCGCGCGCAATTCCGACGTCTCGCCGGCGCCCAGCGACTGCGCCGTAAACGCCACCGTGCTCATGCGCAGGAAGCCGAACAGCCAGAACATGCAGTCGAACAGCACCGAAGCCAGCGCCACGCCGCCGAGCAGGGTGGCATCGCCGAGCCGGCCGATCGCTGTGGTCGAGACGATGCCGATCAGCGGCGTGGTCAGGTTGGCGACCATCGCGGGGCCGGCGATGGCAAACACCTGGGCCGTCGTGACCCTGGAAGCAGGATTAACTGAATGCATGCCTAGAGCTCGACGACCATGCCGTCATGGGCTGCCGTATAAGGCAGTTCGCCCAGCTGTCCCAGCATGTCGTCGCTCATATGCGTCAGCACCAGCCGTTTGGCGCTTATCTCGGGCAGATGCGCTTCCAGCGTCTTCAGGCTGAGATGGTTCTTGACGACCTTGTCGTAGTAATAGGCTTCCGCGATGAAGAGATCCGCGCCGCGTGCCGCCGGGATTAGCGTCTCGGTCCATTCGGTATCGGCGCTGTAGGTGATGACGCGGCCCTCGGCCTCGACCCGGTAGGCGAGAAACGGCCCTCCGGATTCGCCGTGGACGACGGCATAGGGCGTCACCTTGACGGCGCCGAACGTCCGGCTCTGTTCCGGCTCAAGCGCGATAACGGAAAGATCGAAACGTTGCTGCGTTTTTGAGGAATGCTCGAACAGCGCTTCCCGCAAATTGGCGAGCTTGGCCTCGATGCCTTGCGGACCGGCAATGACGAGCGGACGGGAGCGGCGGGTGAACTGCGCGTCCAGCAGCAGGAACGGCAGGCCGGCAAAATGGTCGCCGTGGAAATGCGTGATCAGGACCAGGTCGATGTCGTCACGCGCGATACCGAGGCGCTTCAGCGCCGGCAGCGACGACGCGCCACAATCGATCAGGAAATTGACTGACGTGCCCGTGACGTGGAAGCAGGTGTTGAACCTGCCGCCGGAACCGAGGGCGTCGCCGCAGCCGACAAATCGCACTTGCATCGGCTGCAGCCTTTCACGCCTGACTTATCGCCCGCGCGGGGCGCCGAACAGCCGCGACAGCAGCCAGATCGGGATCACGATCACGGCGCCGAGCAGGAAGTAGCGCCACAGCCAGTTGACTGCGTCGAAGCCGAGATCCCACAGCCGCTGGAACAGCATGCGGATGCTATGCAGGATATTCCAGGGATCGAAGCCGATGGCGGCGAGCACCACGCCGACCAGGATCGACAGCAGGATCAGCCGGAACGCCACCGACAGCGGCGAGCCGCCGAGAAAGCGGTACAGGCCATCATTGCTGGCCGGCAGGTCTCTGGCGTCGTTGGGCATCGGTCTCTCCTTGCGGGTCGTGCCCATTATACGGCACGGCGGGGCACATGGGGAACCCGCCGTTTGCCGTCAATGGCCGCCATGCACCCACAGAATGTTAATTTGCCGTCACGTTCTTCAGCATCCGCTCCAGCGTCTCCAGCCGGTCTGCCTCGCGCGGCGGCTTGTCCCAGCGCAGGCGGCTGATGCGTGGAAACCGCATCGCGACGCCGGATTTGTGCCGCGGCGAGCGCTGCAGGCCCTCGAAGGCGACTTCCAGCACCAGGCCCTGGTCCGGCTCGTGCACGACGTGGCGGACCGGGCCGAACTTTTCGGTGGTGTTGCGGCGGACGAAACGGTCGATCTGCAGCAGTTCCTCATCGGTGAAGCCGAAATAGGCTTTCCCGACCGGCACCAGCTGCTCGCCGCCCTCGCCATTGGTCCAGACGCCGAACGTGTAATCCGAGTAATAGGACGAGCGCTTGCCATGGCCGCGCTGCGCATACATCAGGACGGCGTCGATGATGTGCGGATCGCGTTTCCACTTCCACCACTGGCCCTTGGGGCGGCCCGGCAGATAGGGCGCGTCGCGGCGCTTGAGCATCACGCCCTCGACCGCATCGGCATCTTCACCGGCGCCGGCACTTTTCGGGTCGGCGCGCGCCGCCATCAGTGCGTCCCAGCTTTCGAATGCAATCGTCGGGGACAGGTCGATCCTGACATCGTCGAGCTTTTTGACGAAAGCCTCGAGATGCGCGCGGCGTTCGGCAAACGGCAGTTCGCGCAGATCGTTCTCGTCGTCGCCGAGCAGGTCGTAGGCGCGCAGGTGAATCGGAAATTCCTTGATCAGTTTCGGCGAAACCACTTTCCGGTTCAGCCGCTGCTGCAGCACATTAAAGCTCTGCACACGGCCCTCGCGCAGCACCAGCAGTTCGCCGTCGATAGCGCCGGGCAGATGCAGCGATGGCACCAGGTCGGGGAAGCTCTTCGTAATGTCCTCGCCGGTGCGCGAATAAAGCCGCGCCTGGATGTGGCCGCGCTCGTCGCGGCCCGAGACCGCCTGCACGCGAATGCCGTCCCATTTCCATTCCGCGATGAAATCGGCCGGATCGAGGCTGGCGAAATCCGTGTCCTCGATCGCATGCGCCAGCATCACCGGCCGGAACGGTGCGGGATCGCGGTTGACCGGCTTGTCGCCGCGGCCCTCCAGCCAGGCGAACAGGTCGAGATAGGGCGGGGCGAGGCCGGGCCAGATCAGCTCGATGTCATGCGGATCCTTGTCGCCCAGTGCGGCCACGGCGGTTTTCGCCAGCCGCGCCGATATCCCGATCCGCATCGCGCCGGTGACGAGTTTTAGCAGCGCCCAGCGTCCTGTCTCATCGAGCTCGTCGAGCCAGCGCGCAAGCTGTTTTGGCAATTCGGTCTTGCCGAGGGTGCGGAGCGTGGTGACGACCTCGGAGAGGGTGGGCGGCGGCGGGTTATTGTGGCCGGCCAGTTCCACCTTCGGCCACATCAGCGCTACCGTCTCGGACAGGTCGCCGACGTAATCGTAGGACAGCCCGAACAGCACCGGATCGCTGCGGTCCATGATCAGGTCGCGGATCAGCCCCGGCTTGGCGTGCTTGAACGACAGCGCGCCGGTCAGCGCCGCCAGCGCGTAGCCGCGGTCTGGATCGGGCGTGTCGCGGAAATAGGCCGTGATCAGCCGCAGCTTGTTGTTGCGGCCGGGCTCGTAGGCGAGCCGGTCCAAAAGTTCGGCGAAGCGGTTCATGCATCAGCCTCGCCGGCCGTGGCCACCTCGTGCTCCTCCTCGTCGCCATAGCCGACGAGGTCGAGCGGCCGCGCGGCAAGCCCGCGCGACTTGCACCAATGCACCAGCGCGTCTTCCTGGCCATGCGTGACCCAGATCTCGCCGGCGCCGGTCGTCGCGATGGTCGCGGTCAAGCCGTCCCAGTCGGCATGGTCAGAAATCACCAGCGGCAGCTCGATGCCGCGCTGGCGGGCGCGTGCCCGCACCCGCATCCAGCCCGAGGCGAACGCGGTCACCGGATCGGGAAAACGCCGTGTCCAGATGTCTGAGGTGGCCGATGGCGGCGCCAGCGTGATGGTGCCGGCAAGGTCGGCCTTCTTCATGCCTTTGACCGGCTTTAGCTCGCCAAGCGCGATGCCACGGCTTTGATAGTAATAGGTGATATTCTCCATCGCGCCATGCAGATAGATCGGCGCGTCATAGCCCTGCTCGCGGAGCAGCGCGATCACGCGTTGCGCCTTGCCGAGCGAATAGGCGCCGACCAGATGGGCGCGTTCCGGAAACAACGCGACCGACGCCAAGAGCTTCTTTATCTCTTCGGCTGCGTCGCCATGGCGAAATACCGGCAGGCCAAACGTCGCCTCGGTGATGAAGACGTCGCAGGGCACGACTTCGAACGGCGCGCAGGTCGGGTCGGGCGCATCCTTGTAATCGCCGGAGGCGACGATGCAGGTATCCTTGCAGCTCACCGCGATCTGCGCCGAGCCCAGCACATGGCCCGCGGGGTGGAATTTGACCCTGACGTCGCCAAGCGTGATTTCCTCGCCATAGCGGATCGCCTGCGTGCTGCGGGCGAAATGATCGCCATAGCGCAGCCGCATCATGTCGAGCGTTTCCTGGGTGGCGAGCACCGCGCCATGGCCGGCCCGCGCATGATCGGAATGGCCGTGGGTGATCACGGCGCGCTCGACCGGGCGGACGGGGTCGATATGGAAGCCGCCCGGCTTGCAGCACAGGCCAGCGGGAAGGGGGATCAGGATGTCCTGCGGACGCATGCCCCCTATATAGGCGATCTACCCGTGAAGTTTAGCGGTGCGATGCTTGGTCGTCTTATGCGGGCTTGACCAGCGCCGCCATCTTTTGCGATTTCTCTGTCTTTCTTTGACGGATCACCGGATTGCGCCCGGCACAACTGGTTCCCCAACATGCCTGCCCGCCTTTTTCTCTCCTCCGGCGATCTGATGGCCGACCGCCGGTTCGAATTTGCGCGCGACCTGCAATTGAAGGGCGATCTGCCCGCCGCCGCCGATCTGCTGCTGCAGGCGATCGACCTGGCGCCGGATTTCGCATCCGCCTGGTTCACGCTCGGCGGCATCCGCGAACAACTCGGCGAGCGCGAGGCGGCCATCGCGGCGTTCCGGAAGGCGCAGGCCTGCGATGTCGGCGATCGCCATGGCGCCGGGCTCCGCCTGATGCGGCTCGGCGCGGCGCCCTTGGCCGGAATGTCGCAAGCCTATGTGCAGACCCTGTTCGATCAATATGCGCCGCGCTTCGAATCCTCGCTCGTTGGCGATCTCGATTATCGCGGCCCGGAGCTGCTGTTCCGCGCCGTGCTGAGGGTGCGATCGGCCGAACGCAAGCCGGCGTTTTTCAGGCGCGCGATCGATCTCGGCTGCGGCACCGGCCTTGCGGCATCGGCCTTTGCCAAGGAGGTCGATCATTTCATCGGCGTCGACCTGTCGCCGCGGATGATCGAGCGGGCGCGCGGCACAGGGCTTTATGCAGAGCTGGAAGTTGCCGACATGCTGCAGGGGCTCGTTACCCAGCTGGCCGCCAGCGCCAACCTCATCCTTGCCGCGGATGCCATGGTATATGTCGCCGATATCGCGCCCGTGCTGGAAGAGGCCGAGCGTGTGCTCGTCGCCGGCGGACTGATCGCCTTCACCACCGAAACCCATGCCGGCGAAGGCGTCATCATCGGCGAGGGGCTGCGCTACGCCCATGCGGCAGCGCACGTGCGCGCCGCGGTCGAATCCGCCGGCCTCAAATTGTCCCTGCTCGAAGACCGATCCGCCCGCAATGAGGACAACACGCCGGTTCCCGGGCTGGTCGCGGTCGCCACGAAAACTTGAGTCTAGACGCTACGCATGCCGCGAATGGCGGAGTTGCGACATGTCAGCTATTGCCACCCGCCGCGGAATGCCGGATCAAGACTCCCACAAGGGAGAACAACAATGAAGAACAAGCAGACCCGGCGCGAATTCGGCGCCACCGCGCTCGCATCCGTCCTCGCATCCACGCTGCCGGCGCCCTTCGTCCGGGCGGCCGAGAAGAAATACGATCCGGGCGCCAGCGACACCGAAATCAAGATCGGGCAGACCGTGCCGCATTCCGGTCCCGGCTCGCTCTATGGCGTGCTCGGGCGTGTCGGCGAAGCCTATTTCCAGATGCTGAACGAAAAGGGCGGCATCAACGGCCGCAAGGTAAAATTCTTTTCCATGGACGACGCCTACAGTGCGCCGAAATGCGTCGAGGCGACGCGGCGGCTGGTCGAGCAGGAGGAGGTGCTGGCGCTGTACGGCTCGCTCGGCACCGCGCCGCAGACCGCCGTGCACAAATATCTCAATTCGAAGGGCGTGCCGCAATTGCTGCTCAACACCGGCGCGTCGAAATGGAACGATCCGAAGAACTTCAAATGGACCATGGCGGGCCTGCCGCTCTATCCGACCGAGGCGCGCATTCTCGCCCGCCATGTCGTCGGCGTGAAGCCGGACGCCAAGATCGGCATCCTCTACCAGAATGACGATTTCGGCCGCGACTTCCTTGCGCCCTTCAAGAAGGTGCTGGCCGATGCCGGCGGCACCGCCAAGGTGATCGTGGAGCAGACCTATGATCTGACCGAGCCGACGATCGATTCGCAGATCATCAATCTCTCGAAGTCGGGCGCGGATGTTTTCTACAACATCTCGACCGGCAAGGCGTCGTCGCAGTCGATCCGGAAAGTCGCGGAACTCGGCTGGAAGCCGCTGCATCTGTTATCGGCGGGATCGACGGGGCGCTCGATCCTCAGCGCCGCCGGTCTCGAGAACGCCACCGGCATCGTTGCGATCCGGTACGCCAAGGAAGTCGGGGTGCCGCGCTTCGAGAAGGACCCCGACGTGATCGCGTTCGAGGAACTGCGCAAGAAGTATCTGCCCACGATCGACCCCGACAACACCATCGCCTTTGCAGGCTATGGCCAGGTCGCGTCGATGGCGGAAATCCTGCGCCGCTGCGGCGACGAACTCACCCGCGCCAACGTGCTGAAGCAGGCGACAACGCTGGCCGGCTTCCACTCGCCCTATTTCCTCGACGGCGTGAACTACAGCTACACGCCCGAGGACTACACGCCGATGAAGACGCTCTACATCTCGATCTTCAACGGCAAGGACTGGGATATCTCGGACAAGCCGGTGACGGAGTAAGGCGGCAGTTTTGCTGCATGTCCGCCGCCGCTATCTCCGTCATTGCGAGCAAAGCGAAGCAATCCATTTCCCGGCTCGGGGAAAGATGGATTGCTTCGTCGCTTCGCTCCTCGCAATGACGGAGAGGGGGGCCGACGGTGGGCGCCCGGCCCACTGCCACCTGCCGCCATTCCCGGCCAACCCTCGACGAACCCCGCTGAAACACCTACCTTTTGGGGGTGTCGACGCTCGATCTCTTCTCCGTCACGCCGTCGGAAACGGCCGACCTGCTGCCGCGCCGGTTTCGCGACTGGTTCGCCGCGCGCGGCTGGTCGCCGCGCGAGCATCAGCTTGCGCTGCTGGCCAAGGCTAGCGAGGACCGCTCGGCACTGCTGATCGCGCCGACCGGCGCCGGCAAGACGCTGGCCGGTTTCCTGCCGACGCTGGTAGAGCTTTCGCAGCCCGCCACTCAACGGAGTGAAGGCACCAAAAGCCTCATCTCCACCGGCCGTAGCGTCAAACGAACCGGCGGCCTCCACACCCTCTATATCTCGCCGCTGAAGGCGCTCGCGGTCGACATCGCGCGCAACCTGGAAACGCCGATCGCCGAGATGGGGCTACCGATCAAGGTCGAGACCCGCACCGGCGATACGCCGGTCTCGCGGCGGCAACGGCAGCGGCGCTATCCGCCGGATATCCTGCTCACCACGCCGGAGCAGCTGGCGCTGCTGCTGTCGTCGGACGACGCGCCGTTTCTGTTCTCCTCGCTGAAGCGCATCGTACTCGACGAACTGCATGCGCTGGTCACTTCCAAGCGTGGCGACCTGCTGTCGCTCGGCCTGGCGCGGCTGTGGCGGCTGGCGCCGCAGATGCGCGCGATCGGCCTGTCCGCGACGGTGGCCGAGCCCGAATCGCTGGCGCGGTTTCTGGTGCCGCAGCGCGAGGGCAGGGAAGACGCTGCCGATATCGTCGTCGCCGGCGGCGCGGCAGCGCCCGTGGTCGAGATGCTCGACACCAAGGAGCGGCTGCCCTGGGCCGGCCACACCGCGCGCCACGCGCTCGGCGAAATGTACGAGCTGATCAAGCGCAACAAGACCACGCTGATCTTCGTCAACACCCGCAGCCAGGCCGAAATGCTGTTCCAGGATTTCTGGCGGATGAACGACGACGGCCTCGCCATCGCCCTGCATCACGGCTCGCTCGATGTCGCGCAGCGCCGCAAGGTCGAGGACGCGATGGCGGCGGGCAAGCTGCGCGGCGTGGTCTGCACCTCCTCGCTCGATCTCGGCATCGACTGGGGCGACATCGACCTCGTCGTCAATGTCGGCGCGCCCAAGGGGTCATCGCGGCTGATGCAGCGGATCGGCCGCGCCAATCACCGCCTCGATGAACCCTCGCGCGCGGTCCTGATCCCGGCCAACCGTTTCGAGGTGCTGGAGTGCCGCGTTGCGATCGATGCGATCGCCGAGAACGCGCAGGACACGCCGCCATTGCGTACCGGCGCGCTCGATGTGTTGGCGCAGCACGTGCTCGGCTGCGCCTGCGGCGAGCCGTTCCTTTCCGACGAGCTCTACGCGGAAGTGCTGACCTCGGCGCCATATGCGTCGCTGACGCGAACCGATTTCGACGACGTGGTCGATTTCGTCGCGACCGGCGGCTATGCGCTTAAAACCTATGAGCGCTTCGCCCGCATCAAGCAGGACAAGCAGGGCCGCTGGCGCGTCGCCAATCCAAAGGTGCGGCAAAGCTACCGCCTCAACGTCGGCACCATCGTCGAGGAGGCGATGCTCAAGGTGAGGCTGGTGCGCTCGCGCGGCGGCGGCGCGGGCTCCACCGGCATGATCGGCCGCGGCGGCAGGATGCTCGGCGAGATCGAGGAATATTTCATCGAGGGGCTGGTCGCCGGCGACACCTTTGTGTTCGGCGGCGAGATCGTGCGCTACGAGGCGCTGGTCGAGGACCAGGTCTATGTCTCCCGCGCCAACGACCGGGATGCAAAAGTGCCGTCCTATATGGGCGGCAAGTTTCCGCTCTCGACGTATCTCGCCGAGCGCGTGCGCAAATTGCTGGATGACCGGCGGCAGTGGAACGCGCTGCCGGAGCAGGTGCGCGACTGGCTGTCGCTGCAGCGGGATTTTTCTCGCGTACCCGCCGTGCGCGAGCTTCTGATCGAAACCTTTCCGCGCGGCGGCAAGCACTACATGGTGTGCTATCCGTTCGAGGGCCGGCTCGCGCACCAGACGCTCGGCATGCTGCTGACGCGCCGGCTGGAGCGCGCCCGAGCCCGGCCGCTCGGCTTCGTCGCCAATGAATATGCGCTGGCGATCTGGGGGCTTGGCGACATCTCGCATCTGGTTCGCCATGGCAAGCTCGACTTCGCCGCGCTGTTCGCCCCCGACATGCTCGGCGACGACCTCGAGGCGTGGCTCGCCGAATCCGCGCTGATGAAGCGCACCTTCCGCAATTGCGCGCTGATCTCGGGCCTGATCCCGCGCCGCTTCACCGGCGAGGAGAAGAGCCGCCGCCAGGTGCTGTTCTCGACCGACCTCGTCTATGACGTCCTGCGCAAGCATCAGGCCGATCACCTGCTGCTGCGCGCCGCGCGTGCCGATGCCGCCGCCGGCCTGCTCGATCTCAAGCGCCTGGGTGATATGCTCTCCCGCATCCAGGGGCGAATCACCCACCGGGAACTCGAACATGTTTCGCCGCTCGCCGTGCCGGTCATGCTGGAAATCGGCCGCGAGTCAGTTTATGGCGAAGCATCGGACGAGTTGCTGGCTGAAGCCGCCGACGAACTCGTCAAAGAGGCGATGGGATAGGCGGGAAGGCACGTGATAGCGGGGGTGCAAGCTTCGGAAGTCGATCAAGAGATGCGCGCCTCGAAGGTCACGATATCTGATGTGACGTTTGTCGCCGATATCTCGGGCGCGCTGTTCTGGCAACAGCAGCGCCTGCTGGTCGTCTCCGACCTGCATCTGGAAAAAGGCTCCAGCTTTGCGAGGCGCGGCGTGCTGCTGCCGCCTTACGATACCGTTGCCACCCTGAGCCGTCTCGCCGCGGTCATCGCACGGCATGACCCGCGCATGGTGATCGCGCTCGGCGACAGTTTTCACGATTCTGACGCGCATGAGCGGCTGTCGGCACCGGACCGCGAGGCGCTCTCGGCGATGCAGGCGCGGCGCGACTGGATCTGGATCTCAGGCAATCACGATCCGGCCCTGCCGACCGATCTCGGTGGCACGGTGGCGAACGAGGTCGCGATCGGGCCGATTGCCTTCCGCCATGAGCCGACAGGCGCCGCCGGCGAAATCGCCGGCCATCTGCATCCCAAGGCGCGCGTGCCAACGCGAGGCCGATCGATCGAGCGCCGTTGTTTCGTTTCCGATGGCGAGCGCGCGGTGATGCCGGCGTTCGGCGCCTACACCGGTGGTCTGAGCATCCGCGATATCGCCTTCACGAAGATTTTCGGCGCGCCCGATTTCATGGCGCATGTGCTCGGCGACAACAGGCTGCACAGCATCATCGCATCGCGGTGTTATTGAGATCGCACTGAAGCGTGGGGTGGGCAAAGCCAACGGGTCGCGCGAATGCGTGCCCGATGACAGGCTCCGCGTGCCCACCATTCACGGGCGATGTCGTCGATGGATGGTGGGCACGGCGCTGTGCGCCTTTGCCCACCCTACGATTCCTCATTCCGCTACGCCGCCTTCGCCTGCACATTGTTGCAGAACTCGGCGAGGCGCCCGGCGAGCCGCAGCGTGGCCGGGCTGGCGTCGGGCGAGGCCACCAGCGCGACTTCGGTGCGGTCGATCGGTGCGAAGCCATCCTTCGCCGTCAGCACGCGGTGATCGGCCTGGATCGCCATTTCCGAGAGAATAGAGAGGCCCATGCCGGCGGCGACCGCGGCCTGGATGCCGGAGAGGTTGGAAGAAGTATAGGCCATGTGCCAGCTGCGCCCGGCGCTCTCCAGCGAATGGATCGCGCCCGCCCGATACAGGCAGCCCGAGGGAAAGCCGATCAGCGGCACCGAGCCGGTGCTGACATCGCGCGGATGGCTTTTGCTGGTGACCCAGTGCACGCGCTCCGGCCACACCGCGATGCCGCCCTTTTCCCCCGCGGCGCGCTTGAACAAGGCGAGATCGAGTTCGCCGCGTTCAAGCTCGCGTTTGAGGTTGGCGCTTTGATCGGCGCGCACGTCGAGCCGCAGGCCGGGATGCGAGCGCGAGAATGCCGCCAGCAGTTTCGCCAGGCGATAGGCGGCAAAGTCCTCGGGCACGCCAAGCCGCACCGCGCCCTCGCTCTCGGGCCGCGCCACCACGTCGCGCGCCTCTTCGGCAAGCGCCAATAGCCGCCGCGCGTAGGACAGCAGCCGTTCGCCGGCTTCCGTCGGCGTCACGTCCTTGCCGTTGCGGTTGAGCAGCGGCTGGCCGACATCGTCTTCCAGCCGCTTGATCTGCTGGCTCACCGTCGATTGCGTGCGGTGAACGCGCTGGCCGGCGCGGGTAAAGCCGCCGGCATCGACGACGGAAACGAAGCTGCGCAAGAGCTCCAGATCGAGCATGTGAATGCTCCATTCATAAATCCACTGGAATCCAGTTTATCATTTAATTTCCAAATATCAAGGCGCGGCTCTAGATCATGGGCAAAGGAGACTTCCCATGTCGCTCGCGCCCTCCGTCGCCGTTCCCCGCACGGCCTTCAACCCGCTGCCGCTCTATATCGCGGCCTTCTGCCTGCTCTGGAGCTTCGCCTTCGTCGCCGGCAAGATCGGCGTCACCGATTGTCCGCCGCTGATCCTGCTCGCCGCGCGTTTTTCGCTGGCCGGCGTCCTGATTCTCGGCATTTCGGCGCTGCGCAGCGAAAAATGGGATCTGTCGTGGCGCGACGCCGTCGTGTTCGCCGTGCTCGGCGTCGCCAATAACGCGCTCTATCTCGGCCTCGGCTATACCGGGCTGAAGACGGTCTCGGCGGGTCTCGGCGGCCTGATCGTGTCGGCCAATCCCGTGTTCACCGCGATGCTGGCCGCGCTGCTCCTCGGCGAGGCCATGACCTTGCGCAAGGTGACGGGCCTGTTGCTCGGCATCGTCGGCGTCGCCTTCATCGTCTGGCATCGCATGTCGGTCGGCTCGGATGACTGGCACGGCATCCTGTTCACGCTGGCGTCATTGGCCTCGATCGTGGCCGGCACCATCCTGTTCAAGGTGCTGGCGCCGAAGGGCTCGCTCTGGATCGGCAACGGCATCCAGAACATCGCCGGGGGCCTTGCGGTGATGCCGTTCGCGTTCACGCTCTCGAGCCTTGGCGACATCGTGCCAAGCGCGCGGCTGCTGGGTGCCTTCGCCTTCCTCGTGCTCGGCGGTTCGATCCTCGCCTATCTGCTCTGGTTTCATCTCCTGAAAGTGTGTGGCGCGACGGCCGCCAGCGCCTATCATTTCCTGATGCCGCCGCTCGGCATGCTGTTCGCGTTCCTCGTGCTCGGCGAGCACGTCGAATTCCGCGACCTGCTCGGCATCGTTCCGGTGGCGGTCGGCATTTACCTGGTGACCCGCCCGGCGGCGGCAACATCGATCAAGAGGAGCGTGACATGAGTCTTTCCATCACCCTGATCGGCGGTCCGACCGCCCTGATCGAGATTGACGGCTTTCGTCTCCTCACCGATCCGACCTTCGACGGCCCCGGCGACTATCAACTGCCGCATGTGAAGCTAGAGAAGTTGGCAGGACCGGCGATGAGCGTGCGCGATGTCGGCGCGATCGACGCGGTGCTGCTGAGCCACGACCAGCACTCGGACAATCTCGACCATTCCGGCCGTGATTTCCTCAAGGAGGCGAAACGGGTGCTGACAACGGAAGCGGGCGCAAAGCGGCTCGGTGGCCACGCCGAGGGTTTTGCGCCCTGGGCCTCGACCGAGTTGAAGAAGGCTGGCCAGTCATTGACCATCACCGCGACGCCGGCCCGTCATGGGCCGGCCGGCATCGAGCCGCTGTCGGGCGACGTCATCGGCTTCGTGGTGGGATCGAGCAAGGCCGGCAGTCGCCCGATCTATATCAGCGGCGACACCACCTGGTTCGACGGCGTCGCGGAAGTGGCAAGGCGCTTCAAATGCGGCGTGGTGCTGCCGTTCGCCGGCGCCGCGCAAACCCGCGGTCCGTTTCACCTCACCATGGACACCAACGACACGATCGAGACCGCGCGCGCCTTTGCCGATGCGGTGATCGTGCCCGTGCATACCGACGGCTGGGCGCATTTCCGGCAGAATGCGAACGATCTGCGCGCCACCTTCGACACGCTGGGGTTTGGACCGCGCTTGCGCATTCTGCAACCCGGTGTTGCAACCATCATCGAGCCTGTCGTGATGGCGTGATGCTTGTCTGCCCGGCGGCGGTCGGGCAGGTTCGTTGCCGGGAACCTGTTCCTGTCAGGTTCGTTGTCGCGGCGGCTGGACCTTTGGCATGGCAGATCGCACCAAATCGAATTCGAAACATCTCGAGCATGGAAATTCAGGCCACGCGAAGCCGGCGGGTAAGGTCGAGCCCGCCCGGCCGTTTCGCTTCCGCGATGCACTTAGGGCGCTCGGTCCCGGCCTGATCACCGGCGCGTCCGACGACGATCCGTCAGGGATCGGCACCTACAGCCAGGCCGGCGCGCAGCTTGGCTACGGCATCGGCTGGACCATGCTGCTCACCTTTCCGTTGATGGCGGCGATCCAGGAAATTTCCGCGCGCGTCGGCCGTGTCACCGGCCACGGCCTGTCGGGCAATGTGTGCCGGCATTATTCGTCATGGCTGCTCAATGTGGTGGTGGCGCTGTTGTTCATCGCCAATACTATCAATATCGCCGCCGATCTCGGCGCCATGGCCGATGCCAGCAAACTGCTCATCGGCGGCCACAGCATCGTCTATGTCTTGTTGTTCGGGGTGACTTCGGTCGTGGCGCAGATCTTCCTCGACTACAAGCGATACGTCTCGGTGCTGAAATGGCTGACGCTCAGCCTGTTCGCCTATGTCGCGGCGCTGGCCTTTGCAAAGGTGTCGTGGGGCGAGGCGCTGGCCGGCGTCCTCGTTCCGCGCCTGACCTGGAGCCTCGACTACTTCACCACCATCGTCGCGATCCTCGGCACCACGATCTCGCCCTATCTGTTTTTCTGGCAGGCCTCGCAGGAAGCCGAGGACCAGCGCGTCGATAAGACCAAGCGTCCGCTGATCGAAAGACACTATGGCGCGCGGCGGGAATTTGGCCGCATCCGCGCCGATACCATCATCGGCATGGCGTTCTCCAATCTGATCGCGCTGTCAATCATTGTCACCGCGGCGGCGACGCTGCATGCGACCGGCAAGACCGATATCCAGACGTCGGCACAGGCCGCCGAAGCCCTGCGTCCGATCGCGGGCGCGTTTGCGGAAGTGATTTTTGCGCTCGGCATCGTCGGCACCGGCCTGCTGGCGATCCCGGTGCTGGCCGGCGCCACGGCTTACGCCGTCGGCGAGGGGCGGCGCTGGCCGGTCGGCCTTGCCCGCAAGCCGAAGGAAGCCGCCGCCTTCTATGCCGTGCTGGCGTTGTCGGCAGGGATCGGGATCGCGCTCAACTTCACGCCGATCAACCCGATCTCGGCGCTGTACTGGAGCGCCGTCATCAACGGCGTGCTCGCTGTGCCCGTGATGGTGCTGTTGATGCTGATGGCCCGCCGCAGGGATGTGATGGGCAGGTTTGTCGTCGGGGGACCGCTCTATTGGCTGGGCTGGCTCTCGACAGCCGCGATGATGCTCAGCGTCGTCGCGATGGGTATCGGGTTCTTTGTCGGGAAGTGAACGGCACCGGTTCCCTCCGACATGCGTGGTTCAGATGCCGGGTGGCCCGAACAACACGCGAAACTTTGCCCGCGCCCCCACGGCCTTGCGGACGTCGTGGAGCATCGCGATCCATTCGCCGAGTGCGATCCGTACCGGATTGAAGGATCGCTTGCCGCCGACCAGCCCGTAGCGCAGCGGCTCGTCATCGGGCGCGCGTGCGAACGTGCCGAACAGGCGATCGAAGACGATCAATATGCCGCCGTAGTTCTTGTCGAGGCAGGGCTCGTTCGAGGCGTGATGCACACGATGGTGCGCCGGCGTGTTGAGCACCCATTCGAGCGGCCCCAGCCGCGGTGCAAGCTCGGTGTGGATGAAGAACTGATAGGTCAGGTTGATGCCGAGCATCGTGACGACGGCGAAGGGATGAAATCCGATCCATACCAGCGGCAGGAAGAACAGGAAGTTGCCGGATATGTTGCCGGTCCAGCCGAGCCGGATGGCCGCCGTCAGGTTGAATTTCGTCGGCGAATGATGGACGCGGTGGGTCGCCCACATCCAGCGAATGCGGTGCGATGCGCGATGCTGCCAGTAGTAGACGAACTCGCTGCCGAGAAACAGCCCGAGCATGGCGGGCGCGCTTGTCGCGGAGAATTCGAACAGGCGGTGCTGGTAGACGAAAGCGAACGGGATCGCGACGATGCCGGCCTCGATCACGCGGACGAGGTTCTGAACGACCGCGACCCCGAGCGTCGCCGCGCTTTCCCGCCAGTCATGCGTCTCGCGGTGCACGAGACGGCCGAGCCCGTATTCCAGCGCCATGAAACCGAGCGCCGTCATCAGGACGAGGCCGCGGAAGTAAGGGCTGGGGAACACCGACTCCATGGCGGACAACTCCTCTATTTCGGCGCCGCGCCGGCGGCGGTCGCGCTGTCCCTCAGCGATTGGGCGCGCGGCACGGCCTGTCCGCAGGCGGCGCTGAGTTGGCTCGCGTGGTTCTGGAGACAGGCAAGCACCCTTCCGCCGCCGGGCTGCACACCGGCGCACAGCCGGTCGTAGTCGCCACGGCAAACCCGCATCAGCGCAATCGCTTCGCTGCGCATTTGCGGCGATAGCTGCGCTTGCGCCGAAGAAGCCATGGCGAGCGCGGTTGAAACAGAAGCCAGACCGGCCAGCGCGAGAGCCGGTATCGAAGAAACGGAAAACCTGGGCATGTTAATATCCTGACGATAGGGAGAATGGCCGGGATGCGATCGCCCGAGGCCGGCAGGCTTCGAGCGACCGCCACTGCCGTCAATAGCGGGAGAACGTGCTCTGGCGGCTGTAGGTGTTGCCGTTGGGGCCGGTGCGGGTCACGGAGCGCGAGCAGAAGCCACCGGCGCAGCTACCCGAGGCCTGCACGCTCGACGTCCCGCGCGGTCCGGTCGAGGTCGCGGAGCGGGTCCAGGCGCTGGCGTCGGCGGCGGCAGCGATCGAAAGAGCGCCGGCAAGCGTGGACATGGCGATGAGTTTCTTCATGGTCGCGGTCTCCTTGGTGGATGAAGGCTGCCGTTGCGGTAGCCATGCGAGGAGACTGACGGCGCCGTGTCAGCCCGATATTGCCGCGGAGAAACGGCCGATATCGTTTTGTCGACGGAATGTAACAGTGTGTAACAACGGCGCCCGTGACCTTGCACGGCGCGCGACCTTGTTCAGAATACGGCCATGACCGCGCCCCTCGCCTCGCTCTTGATCGTCGAAGACGACCCCGAAATCAGCCGCCTGCTGGCCGACTTCCTGCAGCGTGAGGGATTTGAGGTCGAGTGCGCCGACAGCGGCAAGGCGATGGACGCCGTGTTGCAGCGGATGCGTCCCGACCTGCTGGTGCTCGATCTGATGCTGCCGGGCGAGGATGGGCTTTCGATCTGCCGGCGGCTGCGTGCGGACGACCATATCCCCATCCTGATGTTGACGGCGAAGAGCGACGAGATCGATCGCGTGGTCGGCCTCGAAATGGGCGCCGACGACTATCTGACCAAGCCGTTCGCGCCGCGTGAATTGCTGGCCCGGGTCCGCGCCATCCTGCGCCGCGTCAAGGCGGCGCCGGCCAAACTTCCGGTGCGGCGATACGCGTTCGACCGGTTCGTGATCGACCTTGATTCGCGCAGCATCCAGTTCGGCGATTCCGGCCACGACTCCCTGCCGCTCACCAGTGCGGAATTCGACCTGCTCGGCTGTTTCGTGCTGCGGCCGCGGCGGGTGCTGACGCGCGACCAGATCCTCGACTGGACCCGTGGACGTTCGGCCGAGCCGTTCGACCGCACCGTCGACATGCTGATCTCGCGGCTGCGCAAGAAACTCGATGCCGCGAGCCCGGGATCCGGCCTGATCACCACCGTGCGCAACGGCGGCTACCTGTTCACGCCAACCGTGAAGCAGGTGTCGTGATGCTGCGGGTGACGCTCGCAACCCGCCTTGCCCTGATCGTCATCGTCGCGCTTTCGGCGATCAGCCTCACCGTCGTTGCCGTGTTCTATCGCACCTCGGTCCGGGAAAAGGAACTGGCGCGCCCTTCGCCGGAGCGGCTCGCGGCCATTGCGGAAATGATCGAGCGATCCGATCCGCGCATGCGCCGGGTGCTGCTCGACGCCGTTTCATCGCCGCAATTTTCGGTCCGCGTCGAGGCCGCCGGCGCGCTGCCGGTGCTGCGGCCACGCGTCCAGCGAAATCAGCAAGCCAGGCTGGACGAAATCTATTCCGCCGCGCTTCCCGATCGAGAGGTTACGGTCGCGCCGACAACGGCGGCGACCTATGACCGATGGTTTCCGCGGCTGGCGCGCGCCATGTCGAATGCGGTCGAGTTCCGGATTGGATTGAACACCGGGGAGACGCTGGTGGTGGACGCGACCACCCGCTTGCCGGTGACATCGTTCGGCCTGCCGATCGGTCTCGGCGCCGGATTGTTCGGGACCATCGTTGCGCTGCTGGCCTTGCTGGTCATGCAGCGTGAAACCCGGCCGCTGGCACAGCTTGCCGCTGCCGTGGATCGCGTCGATCTATCGGCAGATCCGCCGCCGCTGCCCGAGGCTCGCCGGAGTGCGCCGGAGATTCGCGCCGTCATCGCCGCGTTCAACCGTCTGCAGACGCGGCTCAGCGAGATGATGCGGTCGCGCATGACCCTGATCGGCGGCATCGCGCACGATGTCAGGACGTTTGCGACGCGCCTGCGGCTGCGCGTCGAGAAAATTCCTGACGCGGCCGAACAGCAGCGCGCGATCGCCGACATCGAGGACATGATCCGCCTGCTCGACGACGCGCTGCTGTCGAGCCGTGTCGGCGCCGGACAGCTCTCCCAGGAAATGGTGGATTTCGCGGCCCTGGTGCGCGCGGAGGCCGATGACCGGCGCGCCCAGGGAAGCCGCGTCGAACTGTCGGCAGATGAAGCCGCGCGCGATATCATCGTGCTCGGCGACCGGCTGGCGCTGCGGCGGATCGTCGCCAACATCATCGACAATGCCGTCAAATATGGTCGCGTTGCCCGGCTGCGGCTTCAACTGGAAAATACTTCGATCGTCCTGACCGTCGACGATGAGGGGCCCGGGATTCCAGCGGACAGGCGTCAGGCCATGCTGGAGCCGTTCAATCGCCTCGAGACGTCGCGCAATCGCTTGACCGGCGGCGCGGGGCTTGGCCTCGCGGTGGCGCGCAGCCTGGTGGAAGCGCATGACGGAACGATCGGCCTGGCGGATGCGCCGGGTGGCGGCACGCGCGTGCGCATCGGATTGCCGATGTTCCGCCCGGGCGCCTGATTGCGATGTGGCTCAATCCTTCCTGAACACGATCGAGGCCATCCATCCCGTCATCAGCGCCATGAAGGCGGTGATCGCCCCGTAGACCAGGCCGTGCTGCTGCGCGGTGGTGGCGACGAACTGCTCGAAGCCGACCTTGACGATTTCGAACGCGGTGTCGGTCTTGGTCACCAGCTGGCCGTCGGCGAACAGCTTGATCTCGACATTGTAGAGGCCGATCGGCACTTCCGCCGGCAGCGGAATGCCGGTGCGGAACAGCGTCGGCGTCAGGAAGGTCACCGCCGAGGTCTCCTCGCGATAGAGGCCATGCTGACGGCGCAGCCGCACGAAGGCGCTGCGGAATGCATCGTCCGGGACGACGTCGGCGTAGTCGCCGCTGACGCGCTGGGTCAGCAGGACGTTGTTCAGCCCGAGCTGCTGCCGCCGCTGCACCTCCGGCGAGGCGATCGCGTCGAACGGACGGTTGGAGAACAGCGCCAGATAGCTCGGCACTTTCAGGAATTGCCGCGAGTCGGTGTTGATCCAGATCCCGAACCGCCGTTCCTTGCGCCGCGTCACCATGTCGGCGCGCGGGCCGGCAACCGTCACCACCAGATCGTAGGTACGGCCCGGTGGCGTGTTGGCGTCCTTTTCCACCGAGCCGAACAGCACCAGCTCCTCGCCGGAATAGTTCGGGGTCACGGTGACACGGTGGTTCGACACCGACACGATCAGCCGTTCGGCCTGCACCGGCGATGCGGCGAGCAGGGCGCCCAGCGCCAGCCATCCCAGCATGCGGGTGAGGCGTGCGGTCATCCCGTCACCCCCGTTTCCCGCACGGTGAAGAGGTCCTCGGGCCGGATCACCAGCTCGACGGCGAAACGAATGCCGACGGCGAGCACCAGCAGGCCGAGCAGCAGGCGCAGATGTTCGCCGCGGATTTTCTGCCCGGCGCGGGCGCCGAACTGCGCGCCGGTGACGCCACCGACCATCAGGATCAGCGCCAGCACGGCGTCGACCAGGTGATTGGTGACCGCGTGCAGCATGGTGGCGAACACCATGGTGACGAGGGTCAGCACCATCGAGGTGCCGATCACGGTCGAGGTCGGCACCCGCAGCACGTAGATCAGGAGCGGCACCAGGATGAAGCCGCCGCCAATGCCCATCACGGCGCCGATGAAGCCGATGAGCAGCCCGATCACCACGACCGGAATGACGGACAGATAGATCTTCGAGCGCTTGAAGCGCATCTTCAGCGGCAGGCCGTGGATCCAGACATGGCTGCCGGGGCGGCGCATCGTGACCGGGCCGCCCTTGCGGGCCCGCAGCAGCGCCCGCAATCCTTCCCAGAACATCAGGCCGCCGACGGTGGTCAGCAGGATGACGTAGGACATCGCGATCATCAGATCGAGCTGACCGAGCGAGCGTAGCAGCGTGAAGGTCCACACCCCCAGCGCCGTGCCTATACTGCCGCCGGTCAATAGCACCGCCGCCAGCACCGGATCGATGGCGCGCCGCCGCCAATAGGAGATCGCGCCGGAGAACGAGGAGGCGGCGATGTGGCTGGCGACCGAGGCGACCGCGACCGCGGGCGCAATGCCGACGAAGATGAGCAGTGGCGTCATCAGGAAGCCGCCGCCGATCCCGAACATGCCCGAGACGAACCCCACCGCCGCGCCCATCGCCAGGATGAGGAAAACATTGACCGGGATATCGGCGATCGGGAGGTAGAGCTGCACGCGCGCCTGCTTTTGTAGCTTTGCCGCACGATGCGGCCGGGAAGGCCGCTCGGGACGTGGTTTCTATTGGGTTTGCCGGCAGTGGGAGCCGGTTTGCACATGCATCATTGCGTGCGCAGCGCCGGTTCCCGCACCTTTGCATAACTGAATTCATAGGGATGAGGGACTAAAAATGCCCGGAAAGGCAAATTTTTGCCTGACATGCCCGCGCGGGCAGGCTCAGGGCTTTTCGATGGGGTCGGTGACGAGGTTCATCGTCAGCGCCTGCCGGGGGCTGAGCCAGCGGATCTCCCGGGTCTCCGACATCGCCTCCACGATCGAGGACGAAACGCCCATTTTGGTCATGTAGCCCAGCACCGCACCGGATATCCGCTGCGCCTCCGCCACGGGATCGTTCACGGGCCTGGTTGTGACAAACCTGTGAACGCCCAATGCCGATCCCAGCACGCCGTAGCGGGGCTTGCCCCCGGCATAGGCGAGCACGCAGGCGCTGGCGCAATAGGCCGGCTTGACGCGGCCGGAGGCGTCGGTGCTGCCGACCGCGGTTGCGAGCGAGCGCTGCCGGATGATCTCGCCCATGATCATGGCCTGGTTCAGATCGCCGCCGGGCGAGGCCAGCAGGACGATGTCGCCGGCGGCGAGATTGGCCTGCTCCAGCCTGGCGCGGAACCAGCTCGCCGCGGCCGGGCCGATGGTGCCGCTGACGAGCAGCGCGCGCTGGCCGCGGCTCGAACCGTCGAGATGAAGCGTGTCGATCACTTCCGACGTCAGGCTCGGCGAGACGTACTGGTCCTTCCAGTAGTGCCACGCTTCCGGTCGCGACAGGTCCCGGTAGGCGCGAATGCCGATGCTGGAAAGCAGGACGAGGAAGACCGCGGCCGACCAGAAATGCCATCGGGGCCGCGGCGCCTGGGCCGGCGGCGGCGCCATATTTTGAGTTGGCGGGACCTGACCGGGTGGGATGCGCGGCGCCGCGACCGCAGGGCCTGTCGGCGACCTGCGGAAACGGTTTTCCCCCTGGCTATCTTCCGTCGACAATCGATCTCTCCGCCGGCCGGCCCCGGGTCAGGGATCAGGCCAGCCTGAAGCAATACACGGGTTTTGGACGCGGATATGGCCACACCGGTTCATGGTCCCGGACGCAGCGCTCAAGCGATGCGCCGCAGAGCCGGGGTCCATGTGCTGGGCCCACATCTCAGCGGCGTTGCGGCCTTGACGTCAGTGGATGGCGGCGGTGCGCTTGGCTGCAGCAGCCGGCTTGGCGGCGGGCTTGCCCGTGGCCGGCGCCGAGTCCCAGCCACCGGCGGGCGAGGCCACGTTGACGGCATCTTCGGGCTGCGGCTCGACCGTGAAGGTCTGGATCGCGAGCCTGGCTGCCGCGAGCGACTGGGCGTCGAGCCGCTTGGCGACATCGTCGCGCTTGCGGCCGGCGTCGGCGTCGCCCTGGGTGGCCGCGAGGCTGAACCATTTGAAGGATTCGGCGAGGTTCTGTTCGACGCCGATGCCGCGGGCATAGAGGATGCCGAGGTTGAACTGGCTGTCGGCGACGCCACGGTCGGCGGCCTTGCGGAACCAGATCGACGCGCTCTTGTAATTGGCGCCCTTGCCGCCGCCATCGGCGTCCAGCACGGCGAGGTTATGCATCGCCTTGGCGCTGCCGCGCTCGGCCGCCTGCAGATAATAACGCCGCGCGATCTCGACGTCCTTTTTCACGCTCAGGCCCTTCTCATAGAAGGTGCCGAGCCGGAACAGCGCCGGCACGATGCCGGCCTGCGCCGCGCGGTCATACCATTTCGCGGCCTCGTCGAGGTTCGGCGCGACGCCCTTGCCTTCGGCAAAGCGCACGCCGATCTCGTAAGCCGCGGCCGGGTCGCCCTTCAGCGCGGCGGTGCGCAATGCAGGACCACCGATCGCGTCAGGCAGCCGTTCGGTCGGCGGCACCGCGATCATGGCGAGCTTGCCGCCGGTCGCCGGCACCGTCGCAATCGCGCCGGTGATGTCGCTGGCCGCGGCCTGCGGTACCGCGGTCTGCGGCAGCACGGGAGCCTGCGTCGGCGGCGCGATCCGCGCGCTATCGAGTGTATTCGGTGCCGAGGAATTGTTCGACTGCTTCTCGACCGGCGTCGGCGAAATCATCATCGGGGCCGGGGTCTGCGTCGGCGCCATTGCGGGCCTGGTGGTCTCTGCCGGCGCGGGCGCCTGCGCCGCCGGGGGAGCCGGCTCGCTCGGCTGTTCCATCATCGGCAGCTGCAGCACGCTGCCGGTATCGAGCAGCGTCATCGCCATCTTGAACGTGCCGAGCACGATCACGACCACGCTTGCACCGACCAGCAGCGAGCGAATCTTGGAGGAGATGTTCGAAGGGCTCTTGTCGTCCGCCTTCGCCTTGGCCTTGTCGCCGCCCTTGTCCTTGGGCGCGGCCTTGGCTGCACGTCCGGCCTTCTCGGGCGGGGGCGCGGCAGCGGCGGCCTGCGCGGCGCGGCGCGCGGCGGCAATGAAGCTCGACGAATTGACCGGCTCCTTCGGCCCGGCCGCGATCTCGCTGATCGCGTTTTCGGAAGCCGCGATCCGTTCCGACGGCGAAGCCATGCGTGCGGGCGGCCGAGTGCCCGGCTCGAGCGGATGATCTGGCGGCAAGTCCGGCGCGATCGCCGTGCGCGGCGCGGCGGCGTGCGGCTCGAGGATTTCGCTGATCGCGCGCGGCGTTGCCGGCGGGGCGACCGGCGCGGCCGGCGGCTGCGCCGCGTGGAAGTCGCGCGGGGCGGCGGCAAAGGTCTCCGGCGCCGCCGCCTGCAGCGCGGCAGGGTTCGGCAGTTCCGGCTTGGTTTGCTGCGCATAGGTTTTCAGCGGCGTCGTCGGGCGGGGTAGTTCCTCGCTGATTTCGGCGGCTGCAGGCAGCAGGGCGGGGGTGGGCGGTGCGGCGCGCAGATCGCCTTCGATCATCGACAGGCGGTCGACTACATGGCCGAGCGTGCTGTGAACGGTTTCCAGCGATTCCTGCGTGCGACGGTCGGTCTCCGACTGGCTGAAGCGGATGTCGGACAATTCGCGCTTGACCAGATCGACGATGCCGGAATCCATCGGCTGCGCAGGGCCAGCGGCGTTGCGGCTGGAGTCGGCGAGGGCGACCAGGCTGGCGTGCTGGCGCTCCAGCGAACGCAGAATGTCGTGCAGGCCTTCCTCGACCCGTCCGAGGTCGACGGCAGGCGCGGCGGAACGGTCGTTGGAGGCCTCGAGGCGCTCCAGCAGGTAGGACACGCGCTGCTCGAGATGGGCAAACGCGGAGGCATTGTCGTTGCCGACCGGGATGCGGTCGAGCCGCTCCGACAGCGTGCGCAGCGCGTTCTCGAAATATTCGGAAGGTTCGCCCGCGGCGGGAGCCGGCCTGCTTTCCAGCGTCGAGGTCAGCGCGGCGAGGCGCTGTTCGAGCTGCCCGAAGGCATCGCTGTTGCCGTCGAAGCGGGACAGCTGGTCGACCTTGGCCGACAGCGTGTGGACGTCCTCGGAAAGCCGGGCCAGCGCGTCATTCGAGGCGACGTTGGAGACGATGCCGCGCAGCGCCGCAATCGCGCTTTCGAGCTGCTGCACGGTCGACGGATCGTCGTTGGTGCGCAGGATCATGTCGAGCTTGGCGCCGAGATTGCGGATCGCCTCGTCATAGCCGGTGAGCTGCTCGGCCGGCGTCAGGGAGCCCAGCGCTTCGCGGATTTCACCGAGGGCACGCTCGATATTGGCGAGCACCTGGGCGTCGGAGCCGTGCTGGCGGCTGTCGTCGATGCGGCGGGACAGCGAGCGGATTTCGTTCTCGAGCGATTCGATCTCCCGGCGCGGCACCGCCTCGGTGATGGCCTGGCGGATTTCGGCGAGTTCGCTGCGGAAGGCGGCGATCGACTGCTCGATATGGTCGGGCCGCTGCAGCGCCTCGATCTGGCTCGTGATCTTGAGCAAATGGCGTTCGAGCGACGAAAAGTCCGGCCCCGCGGGAGCCGCCGGTTGCACGGAATGGGGCTGTGCCGGTGCAGCGCCGCCATTGCGCGGCGGCATCTGGCGCGGCGGCGGGCTGTCGAGCTCGTTCTGGCGCGCGGTGATTTCGGCGATCGCAAAATCCATCGAGGCCGGGCTGAGCGGCGGCGCAGGGCGGTAGACCTGGGCGGCGGCGCGCTCGACCAGATCTGTCTGGCGCTGCTTCTCCTGCATCTGGACCTGCCGTGCCGGCGCGGAATTTGAAATCTGCGACAGCCGCGCGTCGAGACGCGAAATGGCGTCGTTGAGCTGGCGGGCCACCGTCGGCTCGCCGCGCGGCGCCGGCCGCGAGATCTGCTCGATCTGCCGTGTGATCGAATCCAGCCGCTGGTGAATGTCGGCGACGTCGGGGACTTGCCGGCCGGGCGCAGTCGCCCGATGCGCCGAAGCCGCGCCGAAATTGGGCGGCGCGGATTCGCCAAGGGTGGAGTTGAGCCAGTCGTTCAGGGACATGCCGGAACGGCGCGCGGCCGCCTCGGCCCTGTCGCGGACGGCAGGATCGATGTCGTCAACACTCCACGATACGCGCGAATTCATGCTCTGGTCCGGTTCCGCTACGGCGCCCCACCTGCGCCATCAGCCTCCCCGCGCGTCCCACTGAAGAGACAATCGAATTTTGCGCAGGTCGTCTGCCTCAGAACCTGACTTTTGTTCCTTACGGTAAATAACGGGTTAAGGAACGGGGCGGACGGCCGCAAAAGTTACCGGCCGGCAGGTTGGGCGGCTTTCAGCCGTTATTTTCCCGCTTGCCGGCCTCGATTGGAACGACGTTGGGCTGCTCCGCGCCCGTGGACAGGGCCGACAGCATTTCGATCGCCTCTTCGCACCATTCCGCCACCGCGCGTTCATGGCTCATGCCGATGCGAAGCCCAAGCAGCTTGCCCACATCGGCCGGCGGCGCCGTGCCGTCCGGAAATCGCTTGTTGAGCAACCGCTCGTAGCGGGCGAAACGGTCGCGGTGATGCTCCAGCCGGGCCATCAGGTCGGTGCGCAACGGTTCGACGTCGACGCTGTCGAGCGCATAGAGCCGCACCAAAAGGTCGTCCTTGATCGAGGCCGGCACGCTCGGCCGCTTGGCCCAATGCCGGAGCGCCGCCCGCCCTTCCGGCGTCAGCGTATAGACCAGCTTGTTCGGCTTGCCTGATTGCACCACCTCGCGGCCCTGGATATGGCCGCGGTCGCGAAGTTTTGTCAGTTCCCGATAAATTTGCTGGTGGTCGGCCTTCCAGAAGAATCCAATGGAGTTGTCGAACGTCTTGGCGAGCTCATAGCCCGTCATCGGACGTTCGGTCAGGCAGGCAAGGATCGCGTCACCGAGCGCCATGACGCCGGATCTCCGGATGAACAGTGATTGACATTATGCATAAAGTTGCATATGCGTCAATGCGCATAGGCGCCGGAGAGGTGAAGTCACCTGCGCCAGCCCGTCATCGCCCGCCACAGGAGACATGATGACCATGAGCGGCCTCGACAAGTGGTACGCCTACATGAAGTCCCATGACACGGCGGCGTTGTGGGAGTTGCTGCATCCCGACGCGGTGTTCGAAAGCCCCGTGGTCCATACGCCGCAGCGCGGCCGCGACATCACCTTCAAATATCTCGCGAGCGCCGAGAAGGTGCTCGGCGGCCCCGGCTTCAAATATACCGGCGAGTGGCGCAACGACCGCGGCGCCGTGCTCGAATTCGAGAACGAGATCGAGGGCATCAAGATCAACGGCGTCGACATCATCAGCTTCAGCGATGACGGTAAGATCACGCACTTCAAGGTGATGGTGCGTCCGCTGAAAGGAATCAACCTGCTGCACCGCCTGATGGGAGAGCAACTCGCCAAACAGCAGTGAGGTGCGGCTCGCGCGCCCGTCGCCGTTTATGTCGCATCGGCTGACGGGATATTTGCAGGCCCGCTCTCTCCCGGGAATCTCCGGAACCGGATAAGGTCTACTTCCGGTACGCCACCCACGAATTCATTTCGAACGTCGTCGTCACCCTTTGCCCCTGCCGGGAGAACACCATGCCGATCTACAAAGCCCCCGTGGAAGACGTCACCTTCCTGCTCAACGACGTGTTTCAGATCGATCGCTACGACAATCTGCCGGGGTTCACCGACGCCTCCGCCGACGTGCGCGAGGCGATTTTGGGCGAGGCGGCAAAACTCTCCGAAGAGGTGCTGCAGCCGCTCAACCGTGTCGGCGACCTCGAAGGCTGCAAGCGGAATGACGACGCCAGCGTCACCACGCCGAAGGGTTTCAAGGAAGCCTTCAAGCAGGTCGCGGAGGGCGGCTGGCTCGGCCTGTCGGCGCCGACGGAATATGGCGGGCAGGGGCTGCCGGTGACGCTGAGCCAGGTCGTCACCGAGTTCCAGAGCGCGGCCAACATGGCGTTCTCGATGTATGGCGGCCTCACCATGGGCGCGGCCGCGGCGCTGTTGGTGCACGGCAATGAAGAGCAGAAGAAAACCTACCTGCCGAAGATGATCGCGGGCGAGTGGACCGG
>Ga0102590_1000632_pt1 | contig 70185 bp, 51 predicted proteins | sample AraplaMF_Col_mMF_FD_76859 | JGI IMG/M metagenome (GOLD analysis project Ga0102590, IMG submission 76859) | Arabidopsis root microbial communities from the University of North Carolina, USA - plate scrape MF_Col_mMF | ecosystem: Host-associated > Plants > Roots > Endosphere | place: USA...
TGCGACGGCGCGGGCGGTGGTCCGAGACGACCCTGGTTCTGACTTGCGTAAACACAGAACCCGGGCGCCACACCCTGCTCCGCCAACATGACGCCTCATGAGAGCGCCCTCAGTTGAGCAAGGCATGCCCGGAATACAGGGTTGGAAAGGGAAGAAAAGATTATTGCGATTTGGAGTGTGAATTCAGTGGGGACAGAGCGCCCGGCGTCCTTTAAGCGTTACCCGTCATGCGCTCCAGATCGCCCATCAGGAGAATCCTCGCGCCGTTCGTGATGGTCGCGGCGATCCTCTATTTCCTGCTCGACGCGATCGTCCTCTCGTTCGTCCGGCCGATCTTCCGGATGCTGGCCAGGCTCGGCCTGCTCGACAGGCTCACACGCGCCATCGAGTCGCTCGGGCCCTATACGACGCTGGTGCTGTTCGTCGTGCCGCTCGCCGTGCTGGAGCCGGCCAAGCCGGTGGGCCTCTACCTGATCGCCGAGGGTCACTACGTGCACGGCGTGATCGTGATCGCCGGCGCCGAGCTGCTGAAGATCGCCATCGTCGAGCGCATCTATCACATCGGCAAGCCGAAGCTGATGACGATCCCGCTGTTCGCGCGCGCCCATGACTTCGCGGCCGGCTGGCTCGATTGGCTGAAAGCCATGCCGGCGTGGCAGGCGGTGACATCTCGTTTCCGATCGATCGGAAAGTGGAGCCGGTCGCTGATCCGGCGCATACGACTGGCAATCCGCTAGGAGTTGCGCCGGTCGTATCCCGACCTGCGTATCCCGACCTGCGTATCCCGACCTGGCAAAATAAGGATCGGCTGCTGGCCGCGCCCGGATCGTGTCCGGGGTAACCAACAGCCGAATCCTTGAAGCGCCTCGTCTCTCAGGCGCTTTCGCTACGCGGGCTCAGCGGCAAACGCGAACCGTCCGGACCACGCGGCCGCGCGGCGTGTAGCGCACGCTCTTTTTCATGAAGCAGCGGCCATGGGCATAGGCGCCATATCCGGAATGCACGACGACGCGAGCGCCGTGATGCCAGCTGTGATGATGGTGGCGATAAGAGTGCGCATCCGCCGTGGCCGAGAACGCGACGAGCGAAAGCGCCGCGGCGGCCGCCAACGTAACCTTCTTGAGAATGGCAGGCATGGTGTTCCTCTCCGTTTGTTGTCGTTCGCCTTTCTAAGCTCTGGAGAACCGAAGGCGTTCCTCTAACCCACGGAAATGTTTGATGAATATCGGTTCATGGAAACGGCGGCCAGGGCCGGACAGAAATGCGCCCGGCATTCTCGCCGAGAATGCCGGGCGCAGGTTTGCACGCACGAAGCGACGAACCGATCAGTGAATGATGTGTGTGATCATGTTGCAACCGCCGCCCAGAACGACGACACCGCCGGCGGCCCACAAGATCGGCATGAGGAAGACGGGCATCTCACTCTCCTGTGTAGCCCTCGACTGAGAAATAAAACCCGCCGCCGTCCGCGCGCGTTCCGTCTGCAATCAGCATCAAAAAGTGCAGACACGTTGCGCGGTGCATCAGGCCACGCCCGACTCCATGTCGAATGATATTCGCTGCAGGCACGCGCTCGCTCGACGGCGATTCATGCATCGGATAACGTGAAGGCGCTGATGGGCTATTTGCACCACTCGGACGGTACCGGGGCGTATCGATGCGCGATTTTAATTTTCCGCTGAAGGCCACTGCGGTCATCGGTCATCCGCCGTGCCCGTCGTGTGACACGTTGATGTGGCTGGTGAGCATCGAGCCAGCCGAACACGCCGGCTATGACCGGCGCTCGTTCGAATGCCCGCGCTGTCAGCACTTCGAATGTGTCGAGATCAAATTCCGATAACAGAAGTCATAGCCGGGGAGCCCCGCCTGAAGCTCCAGGAGCGGGACTCCCCGAATGCGAGGACCGGAGTAGGCGCCAGTCCTCACATGTTGGCTGCGTCACCTCTTCGGCGCCGCTATCTGCCGCTGCCGACCGTCGTCGTCGACTTGGCCGGAGGTCCGCCCGGCTGATGCGCCATGGATTTGGTCCGCGACGTCACCTCGCCCTTGTGGACCTTGGTCTTGGTTTTCGAATCGCTCCACGTACCGCTGTCCTGCGCGCGCGCCTTGGACATGCTGTGAAGGTTTTTGTCATTGCCGCCGATCTTGGTGCTGCTACGGTCCCTGGTGCCGCCGGCAGCACTGCCGCCGCTGCCGATGGTCGACGACGTGGTGCCGGACGGCGACGTCGAGGTGCCGCCGGTACCGAGCGTCGAAGCCGAGGTGCCGCCCACGGCCGCACTGCCGGCCGAGCCGCCCGTCGCCGCCGAGCCCGACGCGCCGGTCGACGAGCCCGCGCTGCCGACGCTGGACGCGCTCTGGCTGAGCGCCGCGGTCGCGCAGACCGCGCTCAGCGCGCCTGCGAGCAAGATGCGTTTCAAGGTCATGGTTGCCTCTCGATTGCTGGGGTTCGCTACTTGGATTGCTTGTAGATCGTGCATTCGCCGTTCGACGACATCACCGTCGTCGTGCTTTTGCCGTCGGAGCTTGAGCCCGTGGTCACGGCGCTCGACGTCGAGCCGTTGCCAGACTGGACCGAAACCGAGTTGCCGCCGGTGGTCGAGCCGGTGACCTTGCCGCCGCCCGCGGTCACGGTGCTGGACATGGTGCCGGACGGGGCCTGCTCGCCTGGTTTCAATTCGACGACCGTGCAGCCTCCCGGATTCTTCTCGTCCGCCGCTTTGGTGATCTGCGCGCCAGTGACCGTCAACGCCGTCAGGGCGAGCACGAGCACGATCCGACGTACGCTGAATTCGCGTGATAACGTTTGCAGCATGCTTGCCTCCATCATGGGGATGCGCGCCTGTGCACCGAAGTGCACAGGCGCCGCATCGGGTTACGCTTTAGCGCTTCTGATGTTCACGGGCGTTCTGACGGCCTTTCTGGCCGTGCTTGCCCGCGGCTTCATCGGCCCGGTTCAGGCCGGTGGCACCGGACTGCGACGAGCCAACGCCCATCGACGAGCTGCTGGAGCCGCTGCCGGTGGTCGAGCCGCCGGTGCCCATGCTGGACGAAGAGCCGGCGCCCTTGCCGCTGCCTGCGGCCGAACCGCCGGTGCCGATCGAAGAGCTCGACGAGCCCTTACCGGCCGAAGAGCCGCCGGTGCCGAGCGTCGAGGCGCTGCCGGAGCCCTTGCCGCTGCCAGCCGCCGAACCGCCGGTGCCGATCGAAGAGCTCGACGTGCCCTTGCCGGCCGACGAGCCGCCGGTGCCGAGCGTCGAGGCGCTGCCCGAGCCCTTGCCGCTGCCCGCGGCCGAGCCGCCGGTGCCAAGCGTCGTGCTGGACTGACCGCCGCCCGCGCTCGAGCCGCCGACGCCCAGCGTCGACGAGCTGCCCGCGCCCGCACCACCGCCCGCCGATGAACCGCCGGTGCCTAACGTCGTGCTCGACGTGCCGCCACCGGCGCTCGATCCACCCGCTCCGACGGTGGAACTGGATTGCGCATAACCCAACGCTGCGGTTCCTGCCAAGAAGGTTGCCGCCAAAGCTGCCATTCGAAGTTGTTTCGAGATCATTCCAAGGTCTCCTTGGTTTCCATCTGTTGTTCGTCATCGCAGCGCACAGCGAGATGAGCGAAGCTCTGACATGATGCGAACGTTGAGCAATGGGCATCGTTCCGCCGTGGAATGCTCGTTACTTTCGATACCGATGAAGGACGATTCATCGAAGTTTCGGAGTCAAAAATCGGATGACGAACGTCCAGCAAGACGCGGTGTTTGCACTGCTCGCCGATCCGGCGACCCATGGCGGCGCCGACGTGACGCGGCACGACACCCATGCGGCCTCGGTGTTTCTCGCCGGCGAGCGCGCCTACAAGGTGAAGCGCGCGGTGCGCTTTCCATTTCTCGATTATTCGACCTTGGAGAAGCGCAAGGCGGCGTGCCTTGCGGAGCTGGAGGTCAACCAGCGCTTCGCGCCGGAGCTTTATCACCGCATCGTGCCGATCAGCCGCGACGGCGGCGGACTGAAGCTCGGCGGCGCGGGCGAGACGGTCGAATGGGCGGTCGAGATGACGCGCTTCGACGATGCCCAGACGCTCGATCATGTCGCCGAGCGCGGCGGCTTGCGCGACGATCTGCCTTCAAGCCTCGCCCGCATGGTCGCGGCCATGCATCGCCGCGCGGAGCCGGTCGATCCGGCGCCGTGGATTGCGGCGCTGTCGGATTATATCGGCCAGAACAGCGAGGGCTTTCGGAAGCATCAGAAGATTTTTCCGCAGGACCTGGTCGACGAGCTTGAGAATCGTTCACGCGCGGCTCTCGATCGGGTGCGTCCACTGCTCGCCGAGCGCGGTCGGCTCGGCCTGATCCGCCGCTGCCACGGCGACCTGCATCTCGGCAACATCGCGCTGGTCGACAACGACCCGGTGGCGTTCGACGCGATCGAGTTCGATCCGGTGATCGCGTCGGGCGACGTGCTCTACGACTTGGCCTTCCTGCTGATGGATCTGGTCGAGCGCGATCTCGGCGCCGCGGCCAACACTGTGCTGAACGGCTATTTCGAAGCGTCGCGGCGCATCGAGGATTGCGATGGGCTCGCGGCGCTGCCGCTGTTTCTTTCGCTGCGGTCTGCGATCCGCGCCATGGTGACGGCGGCGCGGTTGGAGCGCGCCGCCGAAGACAAGCGCGACCGCATTGTGCGCGCGGCCCAGAAATATTTCCGGCTGGCGCTCGATCTGCTGGCGCCGACCACGCCGAAGGTGATCGCGACCGGCGGCCTGTCCGGCACCGGCAAGTCTGTGCTCGCAAAAGGGCTCGCGCCTTTCGTCGCGCCCTTGCCAGGCGCGCTGGTGTTGCGCTCCGATGTTGAACGGAAGACGCTGTTCGGCAAGGACGAAGCCGAGCGATTGCCATCCGAGGCCTATCAAGCCGAGGTGTCGGAAAAAGTCTATGCGGTGCTGAACGACAAGGCCAAGCGCATCGCGCGCGCCGGCCATTCGGCGATTGCCGACGCGGTGTTCGCCAAGGCGCACGAGCGCGCCGCGATCGAAGCCGCGGCGCGCGACGCGGGCGTGGCGTTCCAGGGCTTTTTTCTCACCGCCGATCTCGACACCCGCATCAAACGAGTCGGCGGCCGCAAGCTCGACGCCTCCGATGCCGATGCCGCGGTGGCGCGGCAGCAGGAGGAATTGGCGCTGGGCGATGTGAATTGGACCATCGTCGATGCGTCAGGAACTCCGGCCGAGACGCTGACCAGCGCGCGCAAGCAAATGAAATAAGACACGCTGCATTGCGGAACCATGACGGCGGCGCCTTCGTTGGTGCCGGTTCGCATGGTGTGAGGGGAATGCCGCGTGGCAGTGTGGCGTGTCGGTATCCGGTTCTTGTCTGCTGCAATGATCATGAGCCTCGCGGGGTGTGGGGCACGCGAAGCCGAAATCGCCGAGCAAGGCCGAAGCGGACTCGTGGGCCTCAGCCAGTCCGACATTCGCATGTGCGCGGGATTCGCGACCAAGACCGAAAAGGACAAGACCGGCGACATCTGGATGTACGAGCACGGCACGTCCTCGCCGGACAGCACGACGCCGACGGTGGGATTTCCCCTGGCCGCCACCGTGCAATTCAATGCGCCCAATGCCGGCTATTGCCGCGTGCAGCTCCGCTTCGCCAAAGACCGTGTGGCGGCGGTGGAATATGCCGGCGAGACCGACATGATGGGCCATCGCGACGCGGTCTGCGCGCAGATGATCCGGACCTGCGTGGAGCGCTACGCAAGGCGGTAGGGCAGACAAACATCGCTAGATCGGTTTGCGCAGCACCGGGTCCCCGCTTCCGCGGGGACGAACGGGGAGAGAGCGCTCCGAACCATCAACCGTTCGTCCCGCGGAAGCGGGGACCCAGGGCCTCAATTTCAACTAGTGCGGATCATGCTCTAACAAGTGGATTGCCTGCCTTATCCTGTAGACAAGTGAAGCCGTCCCCTTGAATTGCCGCGTCCGGAACTGACGCTTGGCGGCGTCGAGTCCTCCTGGACCAGCGCGCCATGCCATTCCACGCCGACCTGCACGTTCATTCCAAATATTCCCGCGCCACCAGCCGGGACCTCGATCTCGAGCATCTGGCGTGGTGGGCGGCGCGCAAGGGCATCGGCGTGGTCGGCACCGGCGACTGCGTGCATCCGCAGTGGCTCGCGGAGATCAAAGACAAGCTGGTGCCGGTGGACGGCGGACTGTTTCGCCTCAAGCCCGACATCGAAAGCGAGCTCTGGAAGACGCTGCCGCCCGCGTGCCGGCGGCCGGTGCGCTTCATGCTCTCGACCGAAATCTCGACGATCTACAAGAAGGGCGAGAAGACCCGGAAGGTGCATCACCTGATCTACGCGCCGGATTTCGAGTCGGCGGATCGTTTGGCGGCGAGCCTTGCCCGCGTCGGCAACATCGCTTCGGACGGGCGGCCGATCCTGGGATTGGACTCGCGCAATCTTCTGGAGATCGCGCTGCAGTCCGGGCCGCATTGCTATCTTGTGCCGGCGCATATCTGGACGCCGTGGTTCTCGGCGCTCGGCTCGCAGTCGGGCTTCGATACGATTGCAGACTGCTACGGCGATCTCACGGATCACATCTTCGCGGTGGAGACCGGCTTATCATCTGATCCGGCCATGAATTGGCGCATCTCGTTTCTCGATCGCTACCGGCTCACCTCGAACTCGGACGCGCATTCGCCCGGCAAGCTCGGCCGCGAGGCGACCTTGTTCACGTGCGAGCCGGATTATTTCGCGATCCGCCACGCGCTCGAGACCGGCAACGGCTATGGCGGCACGGTCGAGTTCTTCCCCGAGGAGGGCAAGTATCACATGGACGGGCACCGCGACTGCGGCGTGCGGCTCGATCCGAAGGAGACGCTTGCGCTCGATGGGCGTTGTCCGGTGTGCGGCAAAGGCGTCACCGTGGGCGTGGCGCATCGTGTCGAGATGCTGGCGGACCGCAGCGAGGCGGAGGCCGCGCCGCCCGTGACCGCGGGCGAGGTGTCGAGCCTGGTGCCGCTGCCGGAGATCATCTCCGAGATCATGGCGAGCGGCGTCGGCTCGAAATCGGTGGGCCAGGCCTATGACCGCGTCACCGCGGCGCTCGGACCGGAGCTGTCGGTGCTCGGCGAGGTGCCGGTCGAGGATATTTCGCGTGCCGATCCGCTGATCGGCGAAGCGGTCGAACGGCTGCGCAGGGGCGCGGTGATCCGGCAGGCCGGCTATGACGGCGAATACGGCGTGATCCGGCTGTTCGAGGACAGCGAGGTCGCGGGCTTCACGCGCGGCGGGCTGTTGTTCGAGGGCCCGGTGCAGCGGAAGGCGCGCGCGGCGAAGCCTCAGGCCAAGGTGATCGAGCTGGATGTGGCGCCGGCGGCCGCGCCGCTCGCGGCGCTGCCGTCCGGGCGCAGCGGATTGCTGGCGGGGCTCGATGCCGATCAGGCGCAGGCGGCCGAGACGATCGAGGGACCGGTGGCGGTGATCGCAGGCCCGGGCTCCGGCAAGACGCGGATGCTGACGCATCGCATCGCGCATCTGGTGATGGAGCGTGGCGTGCCGGCGGCGGCGTGCCTGGCGATCACGTTCACGCGGCGGGCGACGGAGGAGATGCGGACGCGGCTTGCGATCTTGCTGGGCGACCGCGCCAGCGATGTCGCGGTGCACAGCTTCCATTCGCTCGGCCTCACGATCCTGCGCGGGCATGCCGGCGCCCTCGGGCTCGCTTCGGGTTTCCGGATCGCCGACGAGGCGGAGCGCAAGGCCGCGCTGGCTCAGGCGATGCAGATCAGCACGACCCGTGCCGGGCAACTGGTGCGGGCGGTCTCGGTGCTGAAGCGGACCGGTGCCGCGGGCAGCGGCATCGAGCAGGATGCGCTCGCGACGCTGCGGCGGCTCGGACAGGAGCAGAACTTCGTCGACTTCGACGACCTGATCGCACTGACCGTGGAGCTGCTGGAGCGCGACGAAGCGATTGCTGCATCATGGCGGGCGCGCTTTCAGCACATCCTTGCCGACGAATTCCAGGATGTCGACGAGCAGCAATACCGCCTGCTGCGGCTGCTGGCAGGCCCGAGCGGCAATCTCTGCGTGATCGGCGATCCGAACCAGGCGATCTATGGATTCCGCGGCGCCGACGCGACCTGCTTTGCGCGCTTCGACACGGATTTCCCGAGCGCACGCATGCTGCGGCTCAGCCGCAACTACCGCTCCACCGGGACCATCGTCACGGCGTCGAGCGCGCTGGTCGGCATGCCGGCTGGCGGGATCATGCGGCCGATGCAGGAACCGATCGCGCTGCATGCGGCCGCGAGCGAAGACGACGAGGCGGAGTTCGTCGCCGAAACCATCGAGGGGCTGATGGGCGGCCACGACCTGCTCACGGCCAACCGCGGCAAGACCGAGCGCAATGCGCTGAGCTTCGCGGACTTCGCGGTGCTCTATCGCACCGATGCGCAGGCGGCGGCGTTGCGGCATGCGTTCGACCGCGCCGGCATTCCGTTCAAGAAGAGCTCACCGGCGAAGCTGACCGAGCATCCCGGCGCCGAGGCAATTCTTGCAGCGCTGACCGAGCATCGCGACGCGCTTGCGGGGATGGAGCTTTCGGCGCGCATCGCCGAAGCGGCGCGGCGCGCGGCCGACGCCGACGTCGCGGCTGTTGCCGAAGCCAAAGCCTGGCTCATTGCACTTGCCGCATGGGACAGCGTCGCGGGCGACGAGATGCTGTTGCGCGAGCAGATCGCACTCGCGACAGAAGCCGATTTCCGCGACCCGCGCGCCGATCGCGTGTCGCTGCTCACCATGCATGCGGCGAAGGGATTGGAATTCGCGGTGGCGTTCGTCATCGGCATGGAGGACGGGCTGGTGCCGTTCTCGTGGGAGTCTTCTCGGGATGGTTCATCCGAAAGCGACGACGATGCCGAGGAGCGGCGCCTGTTTTATGTCGCCATGACGCGCGCCAAAGACCGGCTGTTTCTCAGCCGCGCCCTGGAGCGGTTCTGGCGCGGCGCGCCGCGCAGCTTGCCGCCGTCGCGGTTCCTGAAAGGGATCGCGCCGGAGCTGGTGGCGCAGCACAGCCTGACCGCGCGCCGGCGCCGGCCTCCGCAGCAATACAGCCTGTTCTGAAAGCCGATCCGTCCGATAGCCGACGGATATCGATATCATGACCGGCGTGGCGCTTCCGGAACGCTGCGCGCGTGCCCATATTCGTAGAGGTGCATCGCAAAACGGCACGGAGCCGACCATGAGCGACCCCCGGACTGAAGCCGAGACTGCCCGGAAGCCTCACTTGGTGATCGTCGGTGGCGGCTTTGGCGGGCTTTCAGCCGCCAAAGCATTGGCAAAAGCGCCGTTCGAGATCACGCTGATCGACCGCACCAATCACCACCTGTTCCAGCCGCTGCTCTATCAGGTGGCGACCGCGTCGCTGTCGCCGGCCGATATCGCGTCGCCGATCCGCCATGTGCTCAACGACCAGCCCAACGTGAAGGTCATGCTCGGCGCGGTGTCGGGCGTCGACCTCGCGCGCCGGGAGGTGCTCGCCGACGACCGCCGCGTGCCTTACGACTATCTGGTGCTCGCGACCGGCGCACGGCATGCCTATTTCGGCCATGACGACTGGGCGGCGGTCGCGCCGGGGCTGAAGACGCTCGACGACGCGACGGCGCTGCGGCGGCGCATCCTGCTCGCCTTCGAGCGCGCCGAGACCGAGGACAACGCCGAGGAGCGCGCGCGGCTCCTGACCTTCGTGGTGATCGGCGGCGGACCGACCGGCGTCGAGATGGCAGGCGCCATCGCCGAGCTCGCCAAGCGGGCGCTGGCGGAAGACTTCCGCTCGATCGATCCGCGTGCCGCGCGCATCATCCTGGTGGAGGCCGCGTCGCGCGTGCTGACGCCGTTCGACGAGACGCTGTCGGAGGCGGCGCGCCGCGCGCTCACGCAGCTCGGCGTCGAGGTGCGAACCGGCGCGGCCGTCACCGATTGCAGCGCCGACGGTGTCCGTCTCGGCGACAGCTTCATCGCCTCGCGCACCATCATCTGGGCGGCCGGCGTGATGGCGTCGCCCGCGGGCCGCTGGCTCGGCGCCGAGACCGACCGTGCCGGCCGCGTCGTGGTGCGCTCCGACCTTTCGGTGCCGGGCCATCCCGAGGTGTTCGTGATCGGCGACACCGCCGCGGTCAACGACGAGAACGGCGCGCCGCTGCCGGGCGTTGCGCCGGTCGCCAAGCAGCAGGGCCAGTATGTGGCGCAGGCGCTGATCGCGCGGCACGAGGGCCGCACGGTCGCGGCGTTCCGCTATCGCGACTACGGCACGCTCGCCACCGTCGGGCGCTCGCGCGCGGTCGCGCAGTTCGGCAAGTTGAAGATATCGGGCCTGCCGGCGTGGCTGCTGTGGACCGTGGCCCACATCTATTACCTGATCGGCTTCCGCAACCGCTTCGTGGTCGCGCTCAACTGGGCCTGGAGCTATGTCACCTTCCAGCGCGGCAGCCGCCTCATCACCGGGCTCGAGACGCACCCCGCGGCTCAGCCTCAGGCTGAGCCGGTGGAGCGGCATTCCAAGGCGAGCTAGATCACACGATGTGGATGTCGTGGAACGACAGCGTCGAGATGCCGGTCAGCTTGGCGATCGCCACCGCGTCCGAGCCGGAGCCGCCGGTCGAATCCCAGAACAGCGTGCGCGCCTCCGGGCCCGCGGTGTCGAAGATGAAATAGCCATTTCCGCCGCTGTGGGATGCGTTGGCGATCGACTTGGCGTTGACCAGCACGGCATCCACGCCCGCCACGAGGCCATGGCCGAACTCGGCCGCCAGGATCTGGAGCGTGTCGCTGCCGGCGGTGTAATCGACGATGGTCGCAAAGCCGTCCTTCGACAGCCGGAAGGCATCGCTGCCGCCGTTGCCGCGCAGCCGGTCGTTGCCGCCGCCACCCGACAGCACGTCGCTGTTGTCCCGCCCGAGGATGAAATTGTCGAGCTCGTTGCCCTCGAGGATCAGGCCCGGCGCATCCAGGCTTGCGACCAGCTTCTCGATCTCGGAGCCCGCCTGGAGCTTGTAGTTGACGATGGTCTGGATGGTGTCGACACCCTCGCCCAACGCTTCGGTGACGATGTCCGCGGGGCTGTCGACGTAATACGTGTCGTCGCCCTTGCCGCCGAGCATGGTATCGTCGCCGCCCAGGCCGCGCAGCACGTCGTCGCCGCCGCCGCCACTGATCCTGTTGTTGCCGTTGTCGCCAAAGAGTATGTCGTCGAATTCCGAGCCGCCGAGGTTCTCGATCGAGAACAGCTTGTCGCCGGCCGCTTCGCCGGTGTTGTGGGCGGGCTGCAGCATCCTCACGGTGACGCCGGCGTCGGCCGTGCCGTAGTCCGCGGTGTCGGTGCCGCCGAGGCCCCTGAGAATGTCGGCGCCCTTGCCGCCGCGCAGGATGTTGTCCTCGTTGCTGCCGAGCAGCGTGTCGTTGTAGCGCGAGCCCTCCAGGTTCTCGATGGAGATGTAGGTGTCGCCCTTGGCGGCGCCGACGTTGAGTTCCGGATTCAGCAGATTGGCGACCACGCCGAGATTGAACGTGCCGAAATCCGGTGACGCGTAGCTCGCCCAGTCCGAGCCCGTGCCGCCGTCGAGAATGTCCGGATCGCCGCCGCCGTCCAGCACGTCGTCGCCGCCAAGCCCATGGAGCTCGTCGCGGCCGGACTGGCCGACCAGCCGGTTGTTGTGCTCGTCGCCGGTCAGCGTATCGTCGAAGCGGGACGTGCCGATGATGTTCTCGACGTCGATCAGGATGTCGTTGTTGGCGTCGCCACCGCTGGTCTGGCCCGTGGTCAGATTGACGGTGACGCCAATGCCGGTCGGGCCGAACGCAAAGACCGCCTGCGAATAATCGACAGTGTCGCTGCCGTCGCCGCCGTCGAGCACATCGCCGCCGCCCCAGCCGATCAGGAGGTCGTCGCCACCATTGCCGTGAAGCTGGTCGCCGCTGAAGTTCGTGCCTTCAAGGCGGTCGTTCTTCGAGCCGCCGCCGAAGTTCACAGGTCCCGTCGCGCCGCCGAACGGGCCGGTGCCGTGAATCTCGAGATTCTCGACATGGATGATGGTGGTGCCGTCCGACAGCGTGGTGAGGTCGTTCGGATCGCCGAGATTGATGCTCGAAATGTTCACCCGGGTGAGGTCGACATAGAGCGTATCGTAGCCCTCGCCACCGTCGATGACGTCGCCATGCGGGCCGGGCGCGTTGGGGTTGCTCGCGCCTTTGCTCAGCACGATGATGTCATCGCCCGACTCGCCGTCGATGAAGTCGACACCGTCGCGGCCGTCGAGGCGGTCGTTGCCCGAACCGCCGCGCAGGATGTCGCCCGGCCGGGTCATGACGGTCTCGATGAGAATGATCGGGAGGCCGTTCACCGTTTGGAAGTGCGGCACGTAGATGAATTCGGCCTGGGCGTTGCCGCCGGAGAGGGTGTCGTTGCCCGATCCGGTCTGGATCGACATGCGCTCAAAGCCGTCGAACTGCGTGCCGTCGGGCAGGAACTGGAAGCCGCCCAGCAGGTCGACGAAGAACTGCATCGACGAACCGCCGCGGTCGATGATGATGAGATCGTCGTCGGCGCCGCCCGAGAGCTGGTCGGCGCCGGGGTCAACCGTGTAGATCGTATCGTCGCCGGCATCGCCGCTGATCAGGTCGCCGCCACCGCCGCCGTCGAGCGTGTCGTCGCCGCCGCCGCCCTTGAGCGCATCGGCATTGGCGCTGCCGAAGATCTTGTCGTCCAGGTCCTGGTCGTCGCGGCCGGCAAACGACAGCGCCTCGACGTTGCGGGCGATGCCGCCGTCGGGCAGCGCGATCACGCCGCCCTCGCGGGTGATGGTCAGCTCTCGTGAACCGCCGTTGACCTGACCGCGGGTGGCTCCCGTGACCGCGTTCTCCTGCCACGCGAAGGTGATGGCCACATTGGTCTGCACCAGCGCCAACCGGTCATAGCCGTCGCCGCCATCGACCACGTCGCCGCCGCTGGTGATGAGCATGTCATCGCCGTCGTCGCCGTAGATGAAGTCCTGGCCCGCTCCGCCGGCCAGCACGTCATTGCCGGCGCCGCCGTGGATCGTGTCGTTGTAGGCGCCGCCGACGATGAAGTCAGTGACCTGGTTGAGGTTGTTGCCGTGGAATTCCAGGCGCTCGAATTGCGAGATCGAGGTGCCGTCCGAGAGAATCTCTCCGACCGGAAACAGGAACGAGGTGTCCGGATGGACCTGCGCATTCAGCGTCATATCGAGGTTGATGCCGAGCGCCGTGTCCGACTGGAAGAACACCAGCGTGTCGATGCCGGTGCCGCCATCGACGACGTCCGGCATATCGTCCTGATGAACGATGATGCGGTCGCTGCCGCCTTCGCCGAGAACGATGTTGTGGCCGCCGCGGGCGTCGATGTTGTCCTTGCCGGCGCCACCCAGGATGACGTCGTCGTAGTCGCCGCCCCTGATGGTGTCGTCACCGGCGCCGGACTGGAACAGCCCCAGAATCTCGATGTTGCTGACCAGCGTGCCGTCCGGCAGCAACGTGCCGGTGAATTCCGGAAACAGGCCGGGGACTCCGGGGTTGACCACGCTGGTGTCGTAGACGTCGAAGTCGATGCTCGTGATCAGACCGGAGCGCGAGATGATGAGCGTATCGATGCCATCGCCGCCGTCGAGGACGTCAGGCTTGGTCGCCTCGGTCTCCATGCTGACCAGCGTGTCGTCGCCGTCCTCGCCGTAGAGGAGGTCGATGCCGCCGGCGTTCGCGGTGGCGGAATCGCCGGTGCTCAGTAGATCGTTGCCGAGCCCGCCGTGGATCTCGTCGCGGCCGAAGCCGCCGTAGAGCTTGTCGTCGCCGTCGCCGCCTTCGATGACATCGTTGCCGCTGTCGCCGTAGATCGTGTCGTTGCCCGGCGCGCCGAACAGCAGATCGCCGTTCTCGTCGACATCGTGGCTGCCGTCGCTCTCGCCATAAAGATGATCGTCGCCGTCGCCGCCGTGAATCTCGTCGTCACCGCCCATGCCGAGCACGGTGTCCTGGCCGGTGTCGCCGAACAGCGCGCGGTCGACGTGGTCGTCGCCCGAATTGGTCTTGTCGTCGCCGGAGTTGCCGGCGATGAAATCGTTGCCCGCGGCGCCGTGGATCGGCGCGGTCTGCTCGCCGCCCTCGATCAATATCAGATTATCCGACTGCGGCGTGCCGTCGACGTTGCGGAAGAACGCCAGGCTGAACTCGTCGCCGGCCTGCGACTCGAACGGCACCGCGACGGTGTTGGTGACCAGATCGAGACGGTCGGACTGGAAGCCGCCCGCCGGAATCTCGAAGCTCGCCAGCGGCCCGAAACCCAGGTCGAAATCCGGACCCTTGGTGTTGTGAATGCTGGCCTTGAGGATGTCGACCGTGACGCCGCCGTTGAACTTGACGCCGACCGTCGCCGAATACTCGCCGACCAGCGTGTAGGTCGGATGGATGATCAGCGTGCCGCCGTTGGTCGGGGTCTCGAAGTTGAACTTGTCGCCGAGAACGCCGTCGAGCTCCTGCCCGGCTGAAATCTCGTCCGGCGTGATCACGTGGTCGTTGTTGAAGTCCTGCGCGATCTCGGTCGAGATATGAACCAGCACGGCGCTGGGATCGAAGCTCAGGTTCTGGCTAGCCTGGATGCCGAAGTGCGGGATGATGTCGAACAGCGACCACTGGATATAGCTGTCGTCGGCGTAGTTGATAGTCTTGCTGAGCAAGCCCAGCGGGGGAAATATCGACGCCACGAAGTCAATGACATGAAGCTGCATATCCAGAAAGTTCGGCGCGTCGCCGTCCTTGGATATGGTCGGAAGATTGGCCGGACCGTCGGTGGCCAGTGGATCGTAGCCGGTCGGCGGCTGGCCCGACTTCGGCACATCGGGGACGGGATCCGGAACCTTGAGCGAGCCGATCAGACCCGGGAGCAGCCCGTTCAATGACAGATTCGCATCGTTGCCTTGAAGCTTGAACAGCGTCTTCGAGCCGGCCCCTTCGACGCTGTCTGCGAAGTGGGGGCCGAACGTGTCGAAAAGCAGATCGATCGACAGCTTGGCGTCGTAGCCGGCCTTGAACGCCCAGTCGAAATCCACCTGGAAGGAATTGTTCTCGATATTGCCGGCATGGGTGTCGAGATTGCCGCCGACATAGGTGAACGGCTGGGTGTCCCAGACCGGCGTGACGTTCTGGAACAGCGGCAGGCCGTCCGCGAAAGCGCCGCCGCCGAAATTCGACGTGACCTGCGGGCCGACCGCCTCCGGCACATCGACGCTGTAGTTGATGCCGACGGTGCCGAGATCGAGCTTCAGCGTCGCCGACAGCTCGGCGAAAGCGGACGCGAACAATCGCAGCGAGGCATCGACCAGCGGGACGTTGATGCCGAAGGTGCCTTCGTTGATCGTCTTGTCGAAGCCTTGATCGATCTTGAAGATCGACCAAGTGTGGTCGAACGCGCCCGGCAGCGGCATCGCGAACATGTTGACCGGATTGTCCGGGTCAGTCGCAAAATTGATCGTCTGCAATACGTCCGTCATCACTCGCCCCCGAGCTTGGTCAGCACCAATTTTTTTTCGTTGGGGGCGTGGCTGCCTGCCATCGCACGCAGCCAAATGCAGCGTCAGCCGAGGACGCCAACTGCGTCCCCGCCAAGCTCCAAACTCAAGAACGTCGCCCCTTCAACAGCTCAATTTTAAATTAAACTGATAGGGACGCCCGTCAGGAAATACCTCACAGGTGATATAAATTTCCTTTTAAAATCAATATGTTAATGTTCGATATCTATCTTACGATAATTCCACTACCGAGCGATGCCTAATAGCCTCCCATAGCCCGGTATGCCGTTACGCACGCCGGCAAGCTGCAGCGCGTTCCACATCATCGCCGATGCTGCCGAGATCACCGGCTTGCCGAGATCCTGCTCGAGCGTTTCGAGAATCGGAATCGTCGGCATGCCGAGCCCGCTGAGGAACACCGCCTCGACCTCCGGTGTGTTCACCGCGCGGCCAAGCCCATAGGCACGCTCCGGCGTCTCGTCGAAGATGTTGGTGACATTCTCGAGCACGCCGTGGCTCACCACCGCAAAGCCGTGCTCCTCCAGCAGCGCTTTGCCCTGGAGCATGATCTCCTTGGCGTAAGGCGCGCCGAGCGCGATCCGCTTCGCGCCGAGCACGTTGAGCGCCGCGATCACGCTGCCGAACGCCGTACCGATCGGCGTGCGATACTTGGCCTGCAGCCGCTTGACGAGCTCGACCTCGGCGCGGCGGCCGAGCGTGTAGCTGCTCGCGGTGTGCGCGAGCATCATGACGCTGGGCTTCACCTTGACGAGCAGGTCGGCGCTTTCGTCGATGTGCTCGATCTGCGAGCGGTTGCGCTCCTCCTGGCCCTCATGGGTGCCGCCCTCTCCGGGCGCGACCATCCGGGAGAAATGCACCGAGACGCCGGACGGCGCCATCTCGGGCATCTCGCATTCGATCGTCGGATTGCCCGGCGGGATGAGAAAGCCGAGCCGCGCACGCCATCCCTTCATGACCGATCTCCAGCTACCGTGGAGGCGATAGCATAGAACGGGCCGCTGCTGTCACGGCAGGCGCCGGGCGCGAGCGATCGCCTGTTCGATATCCCGGGTGCTGAAGGGCTTCTGCAGGATCGGAAAGGCCTGCCAGGCGTTTTGCACGCCGCGCCGGCCATAGCCGGTCACGAAGATGATCGGAGTGCCTTTGCTGCGCAGAAGCTCCGCCGCAGGGTAAACCTCCGTTCCGGCCAGATTGATGTCGAGCACGGCCAGATCGAATTCCATGGCTGCAATCTGAGTCAAAGCCTCGTTCAGGCTCGACGCCGCGGCAACCACCAGACACCCCGCGGTGATCAGAATGTCTTCGGTCATCAGCCGGACGAGCGGCTCATCCTCCACCACGATGGTGCGCAGAGGGATTTCTTCTGCGATCATTGCCGGCCTGAACCCACAGGATAAGACGATTCATTCGAATTGGACGGAGAGATTACAGTAAAGCCCGCTCGGCTGATATCGAATCGCTGAGGTCCAACCTGCTTCGCGCGCCAGAACCTCCTCGATCAACCGCGATCCGAATCCGCGGCGTGTCGGCGGAACAACGCTTGGACCGCCCGATTCCGTCCAGGTCAGATCGAGCTTTCGCTCCCTGAAGTGCCAGACGACCCCGAGCCGGCCTTGCTCCACGGACAGCGAGCCGTACTTTGCGGCGTTCGTCGCCAGCTCCTGCAGCGCCGCCGCCAGGGCCAGGGTCTGCTTCGGCGGCAGATGAACCGACGGACCGTCGATCGAGACCTGAGCCGCCTGACCATAGGGTTCGAGTGTCGCACGGACGATCGCGCGAAGATCGGTCCCCTGCCAGTTGTTGTCGGTCAGGAGGTCGTAGGCGCGCGCCAGCGCAAACAGCCGCTGCTGGAACGATTCGACATAGTCTTCGACCGAGCTGGCGCCCGTGCGCGTCAGCGTGGCGATCGATTGAACGGTCGCAAGCGTGTTCTTGACCCGATGGTTGATCTCATCCAGCAGCAGCTTCTGCTGCTGGATGGCGTTGCGAAGTTCCGTGATGTCGTAAAACGCCGCCACGACCGCGATCAGGATGCCGGCCTCGTCATGGACCGGGGCGGCACTGATCGACACGCGAAACTGTCTTCCGTCGGGAGTGACGTGGATGACCTCCTCCTCCCCGGTCGCCGAGCCGGTGCGCAGCACGCGCGCGATCGGCCACTCGGCGGGCGGATAGCGGCTGCCATCGAGGCGCAGCCGTCTCACATTGGTGAAGTCCTTGAACGTCTCGACCCGATCGGTGCACCAGATCGCCAGCGCCTTGCGGTTGGCCAAAAGGACATTGCCATCGGGTCCCACGATCAGCACGCCGACCGGCATGGCCTGCACGGTGGTCTTGAGCAGGATGCGCTCCCGCTCGATGCGCTCCCGCGCCGACGCGATGTTGTCGCTGACCCGGGCCAGCACGCCCTCCATGTGAGCGACCTCGCTCAGCCCGCTCCGTGCACTTGGCCGCAGATGCGCGCCCTGCCCGAGCGCCGCGACGTTGAGCTGCAGCGCTTCCAGCGACCGCAGGATCCAGCGCGACAGTTGCCGCGCCAGCAGCAGGCTGATGGCAAGCGCCGCCGCCACCAAGGTGGCCAGGATGGCTGCGCTCTGTCGGATTCCGGACGCCAGCAGTTCGCGCGGCATCGCCAGAAAGACCGTCCAGCCCAGCTGCTCCGAGCGCAGGAATGAGCTGTAGGCCTGGCTGCCGCTTCGCGATTCGATCGAAATCCAGCGACCCGATTTCTTACCGACCTGCTCGAGCAGCACCGGAACGATGGGCTGCCCGATCGCGCCCACATCGGGAATGCGCGAGATGAGAATGCCGCGCTGGTCGACGATGCTGCCGATCCAGTCGGGTGGCACGAGCTTGCCCATCACCTCGACGAAATAGGCCGGCGGCAGGCCGGCGGCGAGCACGTAGCGGATTTCTTTGTTGATGCGGACCGGCACCTCGACCGAGACGATGGGACTGTCCGATGCTGCGGCCTGGATCAGGTTCGAAATCTGCGGCTGGCCGGTCTGAAACACCTTCTCCTGCGTGTCCAGAAAGCCACGTTTCGGAAGGAGCTCGCCCGGGGCGCGGCGCGTGCTGATCACCAGCTGGCCGCTGCGGTCGACGAGGACGATGCCGTAACCGCCGATCAGCGGCTGGGTGGCGCGCATGTGCGCGCCGAACTTCTCGAAATCGCCGGAGGCGAGTGCCGGAGACTCCGCCAGGACCTGAAGGTCCTCCAGGACATTCTGCATCTTCAGCTCGACGGCGTTGAGCATCAGGGCGGCGCGATCCGCCAGATCGCGCTCGTACTGGTCGAACTCCTTGGTGGTGAAATACCAGACGAGGCCGCAGGCCACCAACGCAATCGGTATGGTGCAGGCGACGGCAAGTGCGAACAACGAACTTCTTAGACTCGGCCGCTCTAAGAACGTCTGCAGCTGCATGGCTCGGCTATTGGCGTGGACCGTTTCCGAATCCTAGCACAAGCCGGCGACAGGAGGCTTAACGCGCCTTCCTGGCTTTGGAACCCTGCGCCTGGGCCCGGGCGATGCGGCGCTCCTGCTCGTCGCCGATGAAGTCGACCGGCACGCCTTTGCCGACCGCATCGGCGAGTTCGAGCGCATCCCAGTTCGTCAAGCGAATGCAGCCATGGGACTCGGTCTTGCCGATCTTGGAAGGGTCGGGCGTGCCATGTAGGCCGTAGCCTTCACCAGACAGGCCGATCCAGGCAAGCCCGACGGGATTGTTTGGACCGGCCTGGATCGTGAAAGGCCGCTTGGCGTGCACGCCTTTGAACTTGTACTCAGGATTGTACCGATAGATCGGATTCTTCCTTGCGATGGTGATCTTCAGCTGTCCGCTGGGTGCCGGCTTCTCGCCGCTGCCCGCCGTCACGGGATAGAAGGCGACGAGCTTTCCATCCGGGCCGAAGGCTCTCAGCGTCTGATCGGTCTTGTTCACCTCGATGCGCGCGATCTTGCCGAGCTTTGCCTGCGCCACGTTGGGCACCACGATGCGTTCGCCGGCGCTGTCGAACTTCTTTCCGGGATTGAGCGCGCCGAGCAGCGCTTCGCTGACGTGGAATCTCTCGGCGAGGAGCTCGCGCGGATTGACGTAGGACAAGGCCGGCAAGTGCTTCATGGCCTCGAGCCGGGCCGGAATCTTCGCCGCGAACGGACCCTGCACGTCCGCATCCGTGATCGTATATTCGATCAAAGCAGGATCTGCGGAGCCATTGGTCAGCTCGCGCCAGACGTCGTCGGTCAAACGGTCACCGACCTGGAGCCCGCGCTCGCTGGCGAAGGCCGCCAGCGCCTTTGAAAAATTCGATCCCGGTTTGCCGTCGATCTCGCCGGGCGAGAAATGCGCCCGCGACAAAAGTATTTGGGCCTTGATCAGCAGCTCGGGCTTGGGAGATGAGGTCTTGGATGGTGAGGTCTTGGGCGCTGAGGTCTTGAGCGCTGAAGTGGGCGCCCCGGCGCTGCCGGCCTGAAGCTGCGCATCGTTCACCGCCTGGGCGTCCAAGCCGGCGAAAGCTTGCGACGAGCCGATCCACAACGCCAGGCATGCGACCACTGCCGAACGACGCATCTTGCTTCGGCCTCTTGAATGACCAGCAAGACAAATGCTCAAACGACGGAAAGTTCCTGTAGATCAGGCGCTCGACGGCGGTCGAGCGCCTGATCTCATAGGTGTCGCTCTACGGGCGTCACTAGCGAATCGACGCCACGCGGACGAGACCGCGCCGCGTATGCTTCGTGGCGACCTGTTTTCCTCGCGCCAGCACTCTGGCTTCGGCGGTCTTGATCGCCGCGGGCACCGGCCGTCCGACGATGAAGCGGCTGGGGCGGGGCAATGCCCCACGCACCATGGCGGCGACTTTGACCAGCCGGGTGCGAACCGAAGCCTGCGCTTGCGACGCGCGCGCATCGTCCGCCTTGTTGTCCTGGGAACTCGGCACGCTCACTTCATTGCGCGCAACGACCGGACAGCCCGCCGGCGATGCGAGCCCCGCCTGCTCCATCTTTGCCCGCGTCGCCGCCCAGGCTTCCGCCACACGTCCCGTGATGGTGCGAACGTAGTTCCGGGTCTCGGCAGGAAGCTTGCCTCGCTTCGCGATCCAGTCCTGAACGCGCTTCGGTCCTGCGTTGTAGGCAGCGGCAGCCAGACCGAGATTGCCGAACTGACCGACGAGCTCGGCCAGGAATTTGGCGGAAGCTTTCATGGCGCTGAGCGGCTCAAACGGATCAGCAAGCCCGCGCGAGGCGGCGGTCTTCGGCATGAACTGCGCAATTCCCTGCGCGCCGGCGGAGCTCACGACATGCGGATCGAAGCCGCTTTCCTGCTGGATCAGCCGCGTGAAGAACGGCGCCGGGATGTTGTGGGCCTGCGCGACTTGAACCGCGGTCTCGCAGAGCTCGGCCTTCGAGAGCGGCGCACGCTTCCGCCGATCGGACGAAGCGGGAGCCTTGTCGGAAACCTTATCGGTCACCTGGTCGGCTTTGCCGGCGGGAGCGGCCACGGCGTCTTGAGCCTGCGGCGCTTGGGCCTGCGGCGTTTGGGCCTGCGGAGGCTGCTCCGCCGCCGCGGGCGCGATGAAGGCAATCGGAAGGTTTGTGAATTCCGATGATGTGACGCTCACGCATGTGACAAAGGAAACAGCGGCGCACAACGTGGCGAAACGCATCGTCTCGTCATCCTCATTTTTCAGATTGTGTGGAGACGAACCGTTGCCCGTTGATCCGGACCAGAATGTGGCGGCTAGCCGGCTTTGCGATCTGCGACGCGCGCGCCAGGCGTGGCCGATCGACGCGGCGCGCGAGTCTGATGCATCGCGACGTGCGAGAAACGCTGCAAATAAAGGCGTTCGCGGAAAGCGCGGAACTGCGATTCAATTTGCTGCCGCAAGCATCGGTACGAATACGTACGTGGTCAGGCGGCTTCGAATAAGACGACTTGAGAGCCCAAGGTCACTGCATCGTTTTACACATCTGGCGTCGGTGCAGCGGCGAGCGCCATGTTCGAGTCGAACCGTAGTGCCACCCGGTGCATGAAAAAACGCGAGGCGACCGGGGATCATCGCCTCGCGCAACTCCGCTTTGCCGGCTAGGAGGGGCCGGCGGACAGAGCCTGTTCGATGTCGCGGCTGAAGTGAATTGGACCGAGGGCCAACAGGGCTGAACCAAAAAATCCACACGGAAAACCCGTTGGATCGCGGCCGCTTGGCGATGTGACATCCGTCGGCATCCTGACCACCGCATTCCGCCGCCGCCACAATCGCTCGCGGCCACAGCTGAAAAATTGCGTCGAGATCGATGTTTACCGGTAACCAACGGCACACGGCCGGGTCGCATGGCTGCTCACAAGCAACCGTGATCGACGGGTCGAACGGAGGGTGCTATCGTTTCTGCGGCAAGGCTCAAGAAACTCGAACAACACGCTGACATGTTCGAAGTTGTAGAGCGGTGTCATGAGAGCGGTGGGAGTGGGCCCTCTAATCCGCGTGCAACGCGCATCTGAAGCGCGCTCTTCCTTTTTTGTTTCTCGGCGAGACGGTGACCGCCTGCGGCATTGGCACGGAGGCGTTCGATGAGCATCGCTCTCGTTACGCCAACGCCGCTCCGCCGGATGATCGATACCGGCCGCGAGCTGCATGCCCCGCTGATCGCGGCGTTCGCTTATTATCTGGGAGCGCAAGCGGCCTTCGTCGTCGGCACGCTGTCCGACAAGATCTTCGCACCGTTCTGGCCGCCGAACATCGTGCTGCTCTGCGCGCTGCTGCTGAGCCCCTACCGGCGCTGGTGGCTCGTCATTCTCGCGGTCTTCCCCGCGCACGTCGTCGCCGAAATCGGCGTGGGCATGCACGCACCGCAGTTGATGGTGGCCTTCGCGAGCAACGTCATGGTCGCCACGGTGAGCGCGGCGGCGCTGCGGCGTTGGCGACGAGAACCCCGCTGGTTCGGCAGCCTGCGCGACACCTGCCTCTATCTTGCGGTCACGACCCTGGCGAGCCCGGCTCTGTCGGCCGTGGTCGGCGCTTTCGTTCCAGCCATGAGCACGGGCTCCGCCGGCCGCTTCTGGAGCTTCTGGGCGCAATGGTATCTGTCGAATGCGGTCGGCAGCGTGGCGCTTGGGCCGGTCGCGCTGGTGCTGCTTGATGAGGTGCGCCGAAGGCGGCTGCAGCGCCCGCGCCGCCCGGCTGTCGAGGCGGCCGTCCTCGCCGCATCGCTGATCATCGTGTGCTCGGTGGTGTTCGAGGCCGGCTCGGTGATGAACTCAAGCAGCTTCTTGCCGGCGATCATCTATCTGCCGCTGCCGTTCGTGCTGTGGGCCGCGGTGCGTTTCGGCGTCAAAGGCGCGAGCGGCGCCGTGCTGCTGTTGAGCGTGATCCTGGTCTGGCGGGCGCTGAACGGGCCAAGCGTGTTCCTGGCGGGCGATCCCGGGACCAGCGTGCTGGCGCTGCAGGTCTTCATCCTGGGGCTCGCCATCCCGGTCCTCCTGCTGGCGGCGTCGATCGACGAAGCACGCCGCGCCGAGAAGCTCGCGCGGGAGAGCGAAGAGCGCATGGCGATCGCGGCGATCTCGGCCGACGTCTGCCTCTGGCACATCGACTACTATTCCAACCGGTTCTGGGTGACGGATCACGGCCGCGACATCCTGGGATTTCCGCCGGGCGAAATCCTCACGCGCCACGCCGTCATGAATGCCATCCATCCGGACGACCGCCAGCAGGCCGTGGAAACGATGCGGGCCGCGGCGGCCGAGAAGCGGCTCGCCGATTGCGAGTTCCGCATCGTGCGGCCGGACAATGGCGAAATCCGCTGGCTTCGCTGCCGCGCCCGGGCGCATGGCGACTATCGCGGAGCGCTCGCCGAGATCAGCGGCACCTTTGCCGACATCACCGAACGACGGTCGGCCGAAACCGAGCTGGCGCAGCAGCGTTCCGAGCTGGCGCATCTGATGCGCGTCTCGATGCTGGGGGAGCTGTCGGCGAGCATCGCCCACGAGTTGACGCAACCGCTGTCGGCGATCCTGTCGAACGCCGAGGCGGCGAAGGTCCTGATGACGCAGAAGCCGCCCAATCTTGCCGAAGCGGTCGAGGCGCTCGACGACATCATCGGCGAGGACAATCGCGCCGGCGAGGTCATCCATCGTCTCCGCGGCCTGCTGCGCAAGAGCGAAGTCAAATTCGAGCCCACCGACGTCAACGATATCGTCAATGCGACGCTTCGCGTGCTGCACACCGAGTTGACCACGCGAGACATCAGCGTCAGCACCAGCCTGACCGCCAACGTGCCGCTGGTGTCCGGCGACGCGGTTCAGTTGCAGCAAGTGCTACTCAACCTGTTGCTAAATGCCGCCGATGCCATGAACGAGGTGGTACCTCCTCGTCGTATCATCGAGATCGGGACCAGGAGGACGAACACGCAAGACGTCCAGATCATCATTTCCGATTGCGGCGCGGGCCTGACACCCGACCACCGGGAGCGGGTCTTCCAACCCTTCTTCACCACCAAGGCCAGAGGCCTTGGGCTCGGTCTGTCGCTCTGCTCGGCGATCGCGAAGCTGCACGGCGGCAGCCTGACACTCGAGAACGGCACGAGCGGCGGCGCCACGGCGACGCTGACGCTTCCGGCGCTGCCGCAACTGCAGGCTACGGGATAACGCACTGACGTACGGAAGTAGGAGTTAGGGGGTCATCATGAGCTTCACCGCATTCTTGGTCGACGACGATCTGGGGGTGCTCAAGGCATTGTCGAGAATCGTCAGAACCGCCGGCTACGACAGCCTCAGCTATTCGTCCCCGCGCGACTTCCTGCGCGAGCACGATCCCTCCATTCCGGGCTGCGCGATCGTCGATCTGACCATGCCGGATCTGGACGGCCTCAAATTGCAACAATGCCTGATGGAGTCGGGCGACGACCGGCCCGTCATCTTCCTGTCCGGACGCGGCGACATCCCGGCAAGCGTCCGCGCCATGAAGGCCGGCGCCATCGACTTCCTGGTCAAGCCGGTCAACCGCGAGCAGCTGCTGTCCGCCATCGCGCAGGCGGAGGCGCGCGACACCAAGACGCGCCAGGAGCGCTGCGAGCGGCTGTCGATCGAAGAGAAGCTTGCCAAGCTCACGCCGCGCGAGCGCGAGGTTCTGCACCACGTGATCCGCGGCCGCCTGAACAAGCAGATTGCCGCCGATCTCGGCACGGTCGAAAAAACCATCAAGGTGCATCGTGGGCGGATGATGGCGAAGCTGCAGGTCCGCAGCGTCGCCGAGCTCGTGCGGCTGACGGAACGAATGGATGTCAGGGGTACGGAGCAGACGGCCACGCCCTGACGGACCACGCTTCCGGGATGGGCCACCCGGTGTTGGCCCTTCGGCCAACTCGACGCAGCGCGCCCGCTGACCGAGAACATCGGTCATGACTCCCTCGCCAACGCGAATTGCCGTCGTGGATGACGACGCATCGGTGCGCAAGGCGCTGGCGCGACTGTTGTCGGCATCGGCATTCGACATCGAGACCTACGGTTCGGCGCGCGACTTTCTCAAGTCGCTCAAGGCCGGCGCGCCCGACTGCCTGCTGGTCGATCTGCACATGCCGGAGCTGACCGGCTTCGACCTGCAACGCCGCCTCGCCCGCGCCGGCATCAGGATTCCGACCATCGTCATCACGGCCTATAACGAGCCCGGCCTGCGCGAGCGCTGCCAGTTGGCAGGCGCCGCGGCGTTCCTGCCCAAGCCGCTCGACCGGTCGGCGCTGCTCGGCGCCATCCATTCGGCAACGGCGCGATAGGGCGGAACCGCAGTCATGCGATCGCTGGAGGTGGTCCACTGACCGACCAGGCGTGCCGGATTGCCGACACCGCAGCGGCGCTTGGCCATTGGACTTGCTCACGATTTGATCGCGCCAGGCACCGCGCGGCCGCGGTTAACCAGTCCTTTACGATAGGTCGGGATTTGGCCGCGCCGACGACGCCTTTAAGCGTGCCGCTTACTTGATGGTTGCGGAGCCAGAGTAATTTCGGGGTATGAAGTTCCACATCATTGATCTTCCCAAACTGGCTTGGCAGCGGCGTCCGTCCGCGGCCTTGGGCTTGATCATCATGATCATGCTGTGGGCCGGCGTTTTCGTCGCCTACAAGAACGATCTCCAGGAAGATTTTCGCGACGTCGAGCTGCGGAATCAGAACTACTCTCTGCTGTTCGAAGAGAACGTCCTGCGCTCGATCGGCGAGATCGACAAATCCCTGCTCTATCTCCGCCGCACGATCGAGGCGACCAAGGACACGACGGACTTCCAGACCATCGTGAACTCCACCGACGTGCTGAGCGAGATCATCGTTCAGGTGGCGATCATCGATGCCCAGGGTATCAGCCGCGGCTCGAATGCGCGTCCGGCGCCGACCGGGCGGATCGACGTCAGCGACCGCGAGCATTTCAAGGTTCACGTCAACAGCACCTATGACAGGCTCTTCATCAGCAAGCCGGTCATCGGACGCGCGAGCAACAAGTGGTCCGTGCAGTTCACGCGGCGCTTCCTGAACAGCGACGGGACCTTCGCCGGCGTGGTGGTCGCGTCCATGGACCCGGCGCACTTCACGAGCTTCTACGACAAGATCGATCTCGGAGCGACCACGACGGTCGCGCTGATCGGCTCCGACGGGGCCGTCCGGTCCGCCGGCGGCGGCACCGTGTCCCGGCTGGCGCTCGGCCAGGACCTGTCCGGCACGCAATTCTTCAAGCACCTGCAGGGCGGCAACAGCCTGGCGTTCGAGGATATCGGCGCGACACCCGACGACAGCCTCTATGTCACGGCCAGGAAGGTGCGGGGCCAGCCGCTCTGGGTCACGGTCAGCACGCGCAAGAGCGACGTCTACAAGTCGTCCTGGAGCAACCTGCAGCGGAATCTTCTGATCGTCGCAGTCCTGACGATCGTCATCCTGATCGCGCTGGAGCACATCCTGCGCGCCGAAGCGCGCGCGGTGCAAAAGGCCAACCAGTTGCAGCTGACGCTCGAACAGATCAGCCAAGGCATCATGCTGGTCACGAAGGATCGGCAGGTGCCGATCATCAACCAGCGATGCGCGGAACTGCTGCGGCTGCCAAGGGACCTGGTCGGTCCGGAAACCGATTTCGCAGCCATCGCCCGGCACGAAAGCCAGAGCGGCCATCTTGCTCCGCCGATCGCCACCTCGATCGACGGATCGAGCGAGATTCAGCCGCCGGCGTCCCGCGAGCCGTCGATCTCGGACCATCGGCGCGACGACGGCGCCTTCATCGAGGTGCGAAAGACCCATCTGCCCGACGGCGGCTTTGTCCAGACCTTCACCGACATCACGACGCGCCGCGAGGCCGAAGCCTCGATCGCGAGGCTCGCCTCCGAGGATCCTCTGACTGGCCTGCACAACCGCCGCGTCTTCAGCGCCAAGCTGCAGAGCCTCTGCGACGCGGGGGACCACGGCGATTTTGCAGTCCTGTTCATGGACATGGATCGCTTCAAGGTCGTGAACGACACCATCGGCCATCGCATCGGCGACAGCCTGCTGATCAGCGTCGCGAAGCGCCTCAACTCGGTCGTGTCGGATCAGGAGGTCGTGGCCCGGCTCGGCGGCGACGAATTCGCCATCATTGTTCCGCGAATGGAAGACCACGCGCAGGTCGAGGAGCTTGCCAAGCAGATCGTCGAGGTGATGGCCGAGCCGTTCGAGCTGGATCGTCACCGCATCCGCACCAGCGTCAGCATCGGCATTGCCATCGGGCCGCACGACGGCAACACCGCGGATGACCTGCTGGTCGCGTCCGACCTGGCCCTCTATGCGGTCAAGACCGGCGGCCGCGGCTCCTACCGCTTCTTCGAAAAGAAGATGACCGACGACGTCAACGAGAAGCGCAACGTCGAGCTGGAGCTGCGGCAGGCGCTGGAGCAGGGCAAGCTGGAGCTCCATTTCCAGCCCATCGTCGATCTGAAAAGCAACACCATCTCGGGCTTCGAGGCCCTGGCGCGCTGGCCACACCCGACCAAGGGCATGGTTTCGCCCAACACGTTCATCGTGGTCGCCGAGGATTGCGGACTGATCGTGCCGCTGGGCGAATGGGCCCTGACGCAAGCGTGCCGGACGGCTGTCCAATGGCCGTCTCACCTCAAGGTGTCGGTCAACGTCTCGCCGATCCAGCTCACAGGGTCGGATCTGCTCGGAGCCGTGGAACGGGTTCTGGCCGAGACGGGGCTCGCGGCGCATCGTCTCTGCCTCGAGTTCACCGAACGGATCTTCATCGGCGAAAGCGAGAAGACGCAGGCGACGCTGCTCAAGCTGAAGAAGCTTGGCGTGCAGATCGTCCTCGACGATTTCGGCGTTGGCTATTCGTCGCTGTCGTATCTGCGGCGCTTCCCGTTCGACACGCTCAAGATCGACCGGAGCTTCGTTTCGGACCTGGGCACGAGTTCGACCAGCAACATCATCGTGCAGGCGGTCATTCTCATCGCCGGCGGGCTCGGCATCCGCACAGTCGCCGAGGGCATCGAATCCGGAACTCAGATCCAGATGTTGAAGATGCTGGGCTGCGACGAGGTGCAGGGCTATCTGCTGAGCAAGCCGGTGCCGTCCGTCGAAGCCTCGGCGCTGATCAAGAACTGGAAGGGCAAGGACCTTCGGGTGGCCTAGCAGCCCTTACGATCCCGCGGCCTTCCGCTTCGCCTCGTGCCACAGCAGATAGAGCCCGGCCGCCACCACGATGCTCGATCCGGCGAGCAGATGGACCGTGGGAACCTCGCCCCACACCACGAATGCGATGCCTGTCGCCCAGACCAGCATGAAATAGAAGAACGGCGACACCGCCGTGGTCGGCGCCAGCGTCAGCGATTTGGTCCAGAAATATTGTCCCGCCAGGTTGGCAAGGCCGCAGCAGAAAAACAGCGCGAAATCGCCCGGCGGCGCCCACTTCACGCCCCAGAGCAGCAACAGCGAATGGAAGGCCGACACCGTCGCGAGCTGCCACATCAGCAGCGTCTGCGTCGATTCGGTGCCGGACATGCCGCGCACCGCCGCAGTGACCGAGCCGAGCATGATGGCGTTCAACAGCGCGAAGATCGCGCCGAGCGTCAGCGAATCGACGCCAGGGTTTGCCACGATGGCGACCCCGAGAAAGCCGATCAGCAGAACGGCCCAGCGGACGAATCCGGCCCGCTCATTGAGCCATAGGATCGCCACCAGCGCGGCCCACAGCGGCGCCGAGAAGTTGATCGCAATCGCGCCGGCAAGCGGCATCAAGGCGAACGCCAGCACGGAGAACGTCTGCGAGATCGACTGCGAGGCGCCGCGCATCAGGTGGGCTTTCGGCTTTTTGGTGGCGAACACCTCAAGCCCACGCCACGGCAGCAGGAACGCCGAGCAGATCAGCAATCCGACGATGGATCGCGAGAACATCACCTGGCCGATCGGATAGCTCGCGATCAGCCACTTGCTCAGCGCGTGCATCACGGCGAACGCAACCGTGGCCAGCAGCATGTACAAAATCCCGAGCGGGATGTTTTCGGCGGGCTTGACCGGCGCGCGCGAGACCTCGGGCGCCGCCTCGTCAGCTTCTGGCGCACGCGGCACTGCGGTCATCGGCTATTCGATCGCTTGCGACCCATGCGCGTTGACGGCGCCGCTGATCAGATTGCTGCGGAACAGGAACTCCGAGAGCTCGTCGAAGCTCCGCGTCAGCGGAACGACGCATTCGGGAATGCGCTCGAGCTCCCGCAGGTGCTCGCGGCGCAGCTCCTGCGCCTCCTCGAGCGAGACCGCCTCGAATGCGATCTTGTCGCCGATCCGCGCGCGGCCGAGCGCCGGCAGATCGGCGGAGATGATGGTGGCGATCTTGGGATAGCCGCCGGTGGTCTGCCGGTCGGCCATCAGCACGATCGGCTGGCCGTGGCCCGGAACCTGGATCGAGCCCATGGCGATGCCGTCGGAGATGATGTCGAAGCCGCCGGCGTGTTCGAGCCTTGCGCCGGACAGCTGCAATGCCATCCGGTCGGATTCGACCTTGACGGTGTACTCGCTCTCGAACAGCTCGCGCTTGGCGCGCTCGGTGAAGAACATGTCCTGCGGGCCGAGCACGGCGCGGAAGCGCGCCGGCCGCGCCAGATTGAAGTCGTGCAGCCGGCACTCGCTCCGGTCGCTCGGAGCATCGATCACCAGCGGCAGCGTGTCGCCCGCGGCGAGCGCCCGGCCGTTCAGCCCGCCGAGACCGCCGCGGGCATAGGTCGAGACGCTGCCGAACACCGGATCGAGCGCGAAGCCGCCTTCGACCGCGATGTAGAGAACCGAAGTGTTGGACAGGGTGCCGATCCGCACCACCTGACCGCGTTGCACGCGGAAGGACCGCATCCCGGCAACCCGGGTGCCGGTCGTCGCGCGCTCATCGGCCAGGACTTCGATGCTGGTATCCGCGCCGACGCAGGCCAGCTGCACGCTGTCCGCCTCCACGACGAAGCTCGGACCCGCATAGAGAACTTCGAGCGCGCCCGTGCCTGGCACATTGCCGACCAGCGCATTGGCAGCACGGAGGCTGACCGGATCGAGCGCGCCGCCAACCGCGACGCCGAGACGCTGATAGCCGCGCCGGCCCAGATCCTGGACCGTCGTCATCAACCCCGGCTGCACGATACGCAAAGACGACGACATGGATGCCTGGTGATTGGAACGCCTAGTGATACAGCTGTGCTTCAAGGCACGCGGCTGCGCCGTCGCGCTGCATGCGCTCGAATTCCTGCAACGTGATCGGCTCGAACCGCACCTTGTCGCCGGCGCTGAGCAGGGCGCCGTTTTCCGAATGCTGGTCCCACAGTGCGACCGGCGAGCGCCCGATGAGGTGCAGGCCGCATGGCGTCGCCATCGGGAAGATGCAGGTCATCTTCGCGGCCATGCCGAGCGAGCCGCCGGGAATCCGAGGGCGCGGCGCATTGCGGCGCGGCAGCACCAGCTTCTCGGGAAGATCGCCCAGATAGGCGAGCCCTGGCAGGAAGCCGAGCATGTAGGCGTGATAGGTCGTGCCCGAATGCAGCGCGACGAGCTGGTCCACCGACATGTTGCAGCGCTCGGCGACCTCGTGGAGGTCGGGAGCGAGCGACGGGTCGTAGCAGACCGGGATCACCCAACGGCGGCCCTCCGCCGGAGCGTCGCGCAGGCCGTCGAGGATCTCCGCGATCTTCTTTTCGAGTGCCGCCGCCGTGATCGTCAGCGGCTCGTAATAGACGCTCAGCGACCGGATGGTCGGGACGGTTTCGAGCACGCCATCGAGATGCAGCGCGTCCAGGCGCCGCGCGAGCGCAAGCACCTTCTTGCTGAGGTCGATTTCGATGCGATTGCCGAAATCGACCACCAGGGCTGTATCACCTGCAGGGCGTAAGCTGTAATCGTCCATGAGCCGATGTCCGCCGAATGGCGCCAGAGCGAGCCGTCAGGCCGAGTGCAACATCTCAACGTTGGAGTTGTCCGCCTTAGACCGGATCCCGAAATCCGGCGGCAGGAACCACGGCTTGTCCGAGGTGCCGGCGCGAACCGAGAACATGTAGAAGATCGGCATGCTTTCGGGGAACAGGCTGCGCAGGCTGCTGCCGTTGAACGTGACGAAGATCGTGTGCGGGAAGGCCTGCTCCAGCACCCGCCGCTCGACCATGTTGGCTCGGAAGTAGCGCAACGCGCCCTCTTCCGTGGTGCCTTCGCCGCGGAACCATTTCGCGGCGCTGACTGCGAGTCCGGCCAGAAGCTCCTCCGAGGGATGCTCCGTCAGAACAGCGTCAGGTTCGATCTCAACAGCGTTCATCAACGTGCTGAGGCGGCAAATCTCAAATCCGCGCGACCGAGCCGCCGCATCCAGATCCGCAAAATACGTTTCGATCGATTCCCGCGAGTGACCGTTCAGCGACGCATGGGTGTCGGTGAACACCAGCGTCATTTTTGCGCCCGGTCGATAGCGCTCGCCGACGCGCTGCAGCATCGAGACGAGATAATCGAGGCAGGCGTATTCGGGAGCCGCGAGCAGAGGCCGCAGACCCTTGCCCCAATACATCACGAAGGGCACAGGCTCCTGTGCGGCGATCGCGCGCGAGATGACGTTCGTCATCGCCTCGCGGCGATCGGGCTGCTCGCGTCGGAATGCGCGGGTGTTGAAGGATTTCAGAACCTGCTCGGCGGTCGCCGGCTGCTGCGGAAAGCCGGATGCTCGCCGCTGGTTCGCGTGGTCGTGGGGAGGAGAAACGCTGGCGATTTGCTGATGGGAAACGAACGCCAGACTGCCGCCGGTCCGAGACGTCATCACTACTGACCTCAAAAACTGCACTAACAACGTGCAAATTTTCTAAGTTAATGAAGTATTACCGTCAACGACTGAGGCCTTGCCTACGTAGTCGTACTGACGAGTGCATTAATGGTTAAGGTTAATTGGGGCGGAAATCGGCCGGAATGGACCTGCTTCGTGCTGTCACGCGGCCAAAAAGGCGTGCTTCACTTCGCCGCTGTTCCCTGCGGCAGAACTATATCGCATTTAACAGATTATAACGGTGAATATGGTTTGGGCCCAGCACGAGACGAGATGGAGCTGGGTGAAAGGACTCGAACCTCTCATCTCGCCGGATACATCCGGCGGCTTTACCAGTTAAGCTAACCCAGCGATGGCTCGTGAGTTTGCGCGGAGCGCGCAGAAGAAGACGAAGCCAAGGAGAGCATCTTTATACCGGGAGTCAACCGCAGCAGACGCAATGCGGCCAATTGTCGATGCGTCGGTTAATCAAAGGGTTGATTGCGCACTTGCGGGCGTGCGGCGGACACACTGCTGGCGGATACGATTGGTGTTCCGGCGAAGCTCGGTAGTGAGCTACCAGCATCTCGCGATTGGTTTTGCAAATCGCCCGATCACCAGCGCGAGCGCATGTATTGCTCGACGCATTCCGCCGATGCCTTGGCGTAAGTGCCGCGGCGGCTGACGATCGATCCGGTCAAACGGCGCAGCGCCAGCGCCATCTCGGCGGCCTTCGCCACCACCACGATGCCGTTGAGCACCAGCGCGCCGTCGATGACGAACGGACACTCGCGCGCGAACAGCAGCATCGGCAGACCGCCGGCCGGGATGATGACCTCCGCGCCTTCGGCGACCAGCGGACGGACCTGCTCGACGAACTGATTGCGCATCTCGGCGTAGCTCGCGTCATCGGTGAACGCGCGGATCAAGCCGTCCACGTCCGCCTGAATGGCGCGAACGCCGACGACGCGTTGATCGAGGCCGTGCGCCCTCACCTGCCGCTCGTGCCAATCGATGAAACGCGGATTGATCGTCACGAGCCCAAGCCGCGTGCCCATGCTCAGCGATGCGTGCATGGTCGCCTCGCCGAGGCCGACTACCGGAATGTCCAGCACACCGCGCGTCTCCAGCAGGCCCGGCTCCTGGAAGTGGCCGATGACGAAGCCGTCATAGCCGGCGCGCTCCGCCTCGATGGCGTTGCGGATCACCTGCGCGGCGCAGCGGAATTCCGTGAGCGGATGAAAATGGCGGTCCGGCGGGTCCAGACCTCGGACTTCGAATTGCACGCCGGGATTCGCCACCTTGTTCAACAGCGCCTGCAGACGTTCGATATAAGGCGCCTGCTCGATCGGATGGACAAAGCTCTGATACCAGATGCGGGCGGAGTGGGACGGATCGGTCATCGGCTGCCCCTTTCGGTGCAACAATATCAGCTAAGGCCGCACGATGTGCGTGGCCATCGCATAGTGCTTGGTCGGTCCGGTGAACGGCGGGAAGCTGTGGAAGTCCGCGCGCATCTCGTGACGCACCGGCGAATGAAGCGCCGCGGTCAGCGCATCCGGGCTGTCGAACGCCACCTTGTTTCGCTGCATGAAATCGACACGGGTCCACGGCATCGCGCTGACCCAATCGAGCCGCGTATAGACCTCGAGCTCGCGGATGCCGGGGAAACGCGCCATGTGTCCGGGGTGCTTGTCGAGATAATGGTCGAGCCAGGTGTTGAGATCGTCCGCGGCGCCTTCGTAGGACACGAGATAGGTGCAATAGGGCGCGCCGGGCGACGCCTGGATCGTGGGCTCCGGCACCGCGAAGGTGCGCACCAGCATGGCCTGTTGCGTGACCTCGCACTTTGCCAGCCACGGAAACGCGTCATACGAGGTCAGCACCGCCAGATGCCCGCCGCGGCCGCCCGCGGCCTCGAGATCGGTCAGCTCCGCGAAGTAGAGCTGCACCACGACGTGCGGCGGCGCTCCATCCTTCAGGTAGGGATCCTCGGCGTTTGCCGCGGTGTGGACGAGCGCCTTCGAGAGTCTCGGTGTCGCGCGCAGCACGTCGCGAAGGCGCGTGATCTCGGCGGCGGCAGCCGGTGCGGGAGAGCGAAAGCTGAGAAACAGACAGGCGTCCACGCGACAAACTCCCCGTTATCGCCGACGCGGCTGCGGAATGCCGGCGGCCTCGCGGTCCCAGGTTTTCTCGGTCACGCCGCGTTCGCGCAATTTGTATTTCTGCACCTTGCCGCTTTCGGTGCTCGGCAGCTCACTCAGGAATTCGAGATAGCGCGGCACCGCGAAATACGGCAGGCGCGGCTCGCAGAACGCGATGAGCTCCGCTTCTTTGAGCGAGCTCCCGGGATGCAGGATGATGGCGGCCATGACCTCGTCCTCCGCAAGCGGCGAGCGCACCGGAAATGCCGCGGCGTTGGCGACCGCCGCGTGGCTGAGCAGAACCTGCTCGACCTCGAACGAGGAGATGTTCTCGCCACGGCGCCGGATCGCGTCCTTGAGCCGGTCGACGAAGCGGAAATACCCATCAGCCTGCCGCGTGACGCGGTCGCCGGTGTGGAACCAGCCGTCACGCCAGGCTTCTGCGGTTTTCTCGGGCGCGCGGAAATATTCGTGCGCGAACGCGCCCGCCTCTTCGGCCCGCACGATCAATTCGCCCGCCACGCCGGCCGCAACCTCATTGTCTTGACCGTCGACCACGCGAGCGTCGAAGCCCTCGAACACCGGCCCCATCAGGCCCGGCTGCTGGAAGGCGATCGTGGTGCCCAGCACGAAGTTGGTCTCGGTCGAGCCCCAGCCATCGAGCAGCCGGATGCCGGTCCGGCGCGTGAACACGTCGTGGAATTGCGCCGGCACTCCGGGCGCCAACGCAAGCCGCACATGATGTGCAGTTTCCTCGGGCGTCACCGGCCGCGACAGCAGGATCGGCACCATGGCGCCGAGCAGATACGTGACGGTGGCGTTGCTGTTGACCAGCGATGGAAAGAAGCCTGACGCCGAGAACCGCTTCTCGTAATGCACGTGGCTGCTGGTCAGGAGCGCCTGGAAGAAGGTGTTGAGCGCGTTGGTGTGGAACAACGGCAGGCTGGTGCAAAGCACTTCGCCTTCACGCAATTGCAGCAACGACGCCGTGTTCACGCCCCACCAGAAATATTGCGCGTGCGGACAACAGACACCCTTCGACGGACCGGTGGTGCCGGAGGTGTAGAGGATGAACGCCAGATCGTCCGGAGTCATCGGCGAAGCCGCGACCGGCGTGCCACCGCGCGGCATCGGGACCGCCGAGTGCCGATCCACACGCTCGTTGGTTTCGCCATCGACCAGCCAGATGGTGTCGACCGCGAGTTCGCCGAACGAAAGCATCGTCAGATTGTCGAGATAGGCCCGCTCCAGCACCAGGAGCCGCGCGCCGCTGTTCGACAGGATGTGCTGAAGCTGCGGCCCGCGCGACGCGACATTGATCGGAACCGCCACGGCGCCGAGCCAGGCGCAGCCCAGCACGATTTCGAGAAACTCGATCCGGTTCGAGCAGATCACCGCGATGCGGTCGCCGCGCTGGATGCCTGCACCCTTCAATATGCCGGCGAAGCGCGCGGCCGCGTCGCGGGTGTCGGTGTAGCTCCACGTCGTATCGCCGGCGCTGACCAGCGGCTTCCGACCGCAACGCTCGGCCTGCCGGGTGAGCATGGCCGGAATGGTGCGCTCTTTCGGCGCGATCGAGCCTGACCACTTCGCGCGCAACTCGGATGCGGAATTCACTGTCGTTGCCATTCGCGTTCAGTGTGCCTTCCCGCCCAGATAACTAGCAATGACCCGCGGATCGTGGATCAGGTCCTTGGCCGGGCCGCTCAGCACGATCGACCCGGTTTCGAGCACATAGCCGAAATCGGCGGTTTCGAGCGCGGCCCGCGCGTTCTGCTCGACCAGCAGGATCGAGACGCCGAGCTCACGCAGCCCGATCACGATGCGGAAGATCTCGCGCACGATCAGCGGCGCCAGACCGAGACTCGGCTCGTCGAGCAACAATAGCCGCGGTTTCGCCATCAGCGCGCGGCCGAGCGCCAGCATCTGCCGCTCGCCGCCGGACAGCGTGCCGGCGAATTGGCGCCGCCGTTCGGCGAGCCGGGGGAAGCGTTCATAGACGTCGGCAAGGTCGCGCTGCCATGCGGCGCGGTCGCGCCAGCGCGTGTAGGCGCCGAGCTTCAGATTGTCCTCGACCGACATCTCGGTGAACAGCTCGCGGCGTTCGGGGACGAGGCAGATGCCGCGCCGGATGCGCTCCTCGGTCGCCAGCGGCCGCAGGTCTTCGCCCCGGTAACGGCTCTCGCCCTTGGATGCCAACAAGCCCATGAGAGCCGCCAGCAGCGTGGTCTTGCCGGCGCCGTTCGGGCCGATCACCGTGACGATCTGGCCTTCGGTCATCTCGAAGTTCACGCCGGTGACGGCCTCGACCTTGCCGTAGGCGACATGCAGGTCTTTCACCGCGAGCAGCGCCGTCATGCGACACCGCCGAGATAGGCTTCCTGCACGCGGGCATCGGCGCGAATCTGTGCCGGCAGGCCCTCGGCGAGCTTGGCGCCGAAGTCCATCACCACGATGCGGTCGACCAGATTCATGACGAAGTCCATGTCATGCTCGACCAGCACGATGGTCATGCCGCCCTCGCGCAAACCACGGATCAGGTCGGACAGCGTCTTCTTCTCCAGGGCGCGCAGGCCCGCGGCCGGCTCGTCGAGCACGAGCACCACCGGATCGGCGGCCAAGGCGCGTGCGACTTCGAGCAGCCGCTGCTGGCCGAGCGGCAGATTGCCGGCAAGCTCGCCGAACTTGTCGCCGAGGCCGACGCGGCGCAGCTGCTGCAGCGCCTCGTAGCGCGCCGAGCGTTCCTCGGCGCGATCGAGACGCAGGGCGCCGGCAAGGAAGCCCGTGTGCGTGCGCGGATAGGCGCCGAGCACCACGTTGTCGATCAGCGGCATGTTGGGGCGGAGCTTCACGTGCTGGAAGGTGCGCGCCATGCCTTTGGCCGCGATGTGCCGCGGCTCCAGACCGGTCACGTCATGGCCGAGAAACACAATCCGGCCGGCGGTGGGCTTCGCGGTGCCGGTGATGAGATTGAGCAGCGTGGTCTTGCCGGCGCCGTTCGGGCCGATCAGGCCGAGCACCTCGCCAGGCCGGACCTCGAAGCTGACTTCGTTGACGGCGGCGAGCGCGCCGAAGCGCTTCACCGCATCATCGATGCGCAGCACCGGCGCGCCGGACAGCTGCGGCTTGGCAGTTTGCGGCAGCGGCGGCGCCTCGACCGGCAGCGGCGGCGCCGGACGCGGCATGAAGCGGCGGAACATCGCGACCACGCCACCACGCGCCTTCTGCAGCAGGATGATGAACAGCACGCCGAACAGCACGATCTCCATCTGCGCGTTGTAGCGCGTGATCGACGGCAGCACGTCCTGCAGGAAATTCTTGAGCAGCACCACGATGGCCGCGCCGATCACCGCGCCGGCGATCCGTCCGGTGCCGCCGACCAGCGCCATGAACAGCAGCTCGATGCCGGTGCGGACGTCGAACGGCGTGGGATTCACGAAACGCTGCATGTGGGCGTAGAGCCAGCCCGACAGGCCGGCGAGCAATCCTGCCAGCACGAACACCGCAAGCCGCATGCGGAACGAGTCGATGGCGAGGCTTTCGACCATGGCGGTGCCGCCGCGGAGACTCCGAATCGCGCGGCCCTGGCGCGAGTCGAGCAGGTTGCGGCAAAGCAGCATCGAAAGCCCAAGCACGATCCAGATCAACGCGTAGATCGACGTGGTGCCGGCGAGCGACCATGGCCCCACTGAGATGGGCGGAATGCCGGACAGACCGCTGTAGCGGTTGAGCGCGTCGAGATTGCCGAACACGAAATAGATCGCGATGCCCCAAGCGATGGTCGACAGTGGCAGGAAGTGGCCGCCGAGCCGCAGCGTGGTGGCGCCGAGCGCGGTCGCGACCACGCCGGTCAGTGCCAGCGCCAGGATCAGCCCGATCCAAGGCGAGCCGCCATACACCGCGGTGTACCAGGCGCTGGTGTAGGCGCCGATGCCGATGAACGCGGCCTGACCGAACGACGTGAGCCCGCCGACGCCGGTGAGCAGGATCAGGCCGAGCGCCGCGATGGCGTAGATGCCGATGTAGTTCATCAGCGTAATGGTGAAGGTCGAGAACACCGCCGGCGCGAGCGCGATGAACACGACGGCGCAGAGCGGCACGATCATGGAGCGCCAACGCATCACGCGTCGCCCTCCTCTTCCTCGATCTCCTCCTCGACACCGCCACGCGCCGTCAACGACTGCCAGATCAGGATCGGGATCAGCGCGCCGAACACCAGCACTTCCTTGAAGGCGGAATCCCAGAACGCCGCGTAGCTTTCCAGGAGGCCGACGAGAATCGCGCCGACCGCGGTGGCCGGATAGCTGACGAGCCCGCCGATGATGGCGCCGACAAAGGCCTTCAGCCCGATCAGGAAGCCGGAGTCGTAATAGAGCGTCGCCACCGGTCCGATCAGGATGCCAGAGATGCCGGCGAGCGCCGACGCCAGCAGGAAGGCGATCGCACCGGTGGTTGCGGGCTTGATGCCGACCAGCCGCGCCCCGACCCGGTTCACCGCGGTGGCGCGCAGCGCCTTGCCGGTGAGCGTCCGCTCGAACACGACGAACAGCAGGAACGAGAACAGCGCCGAGCTTACGACGATCAGGATGCTCTGGCCCGAAACGCCCATCGGCCCGATGTTGAAGAACGCATTGGTGATCGGCTGGGTGCGGAAGCCCTCGGGGCCGAAGAAGATCAGCGCCATGCCCGACATGGCGAAGTGGACCGCCACCGCGACGATCAGCAGCACCAGCACCGACGCGTCAGCCAGCGGCTGGAACGCGATGCGATAGAGCAGCGGCGAGATCGGCAGCACGATCAGCAGCGTCAGCACGATGCCGACCGCCATCGGCAGATCGTAGCCTGCGGCGAACCAGACCAGGGCCGCCGGGATGACCGGCAGCACCGCATAGGTCAGCAGCGCCTTGGGGATCAGCCGCATCTCGCCGCGGCGTGCGAGCGTCCACACCTCCATCGCGGTGGCCAGCGCCGCAAGCGTCAGCACCAGCCAGACCGTGCCGGGCGTCTGCTTGAGCTGCAGCGCGGCGAGCGTCAGCGCCGCATAGCCGACCACGTCGCCGAACGGAACGAAGATGACCCGCGTCACCAGGAAGATCAGCACCAGCCCCAGCGCAACCAGCACGTAAATCGCGCCGGTCGTAATCCCGTCCTGCGCCAGGAGAAGGGCGATCTCCGGCGTCATCGTGAAAACGGGCCGCTGCGGTTCTTGGTTACGGGATCAGCTTCCACTTGCCGCCTTGGAGCTGCACCAGCACACGGGCACGCTCGTCGACGCCGTACACATTTCCGGGCTTGTAGTTGTAGACGGCGTGCGTGCCCACCACTTCCTTGGTTTCCAGCAGCGCGTTCTTCAGCGCCTCGCGGAATTCCGGCGTGCCGGGCTGCGCCTTTGCGAGCGCCCGCTTGGCGGCATCGACCATCACCAGCCAGCCGTCGAACGCATAGGCCGAGAACCCGTCGGTGGTCGGCGCGTTGTTGGCCTTCTGGTAGGCCTCGCGGAACGCGAGCGATATTTTCTTGGTCGGGTTGGAGTCCGGCAGCTGCTCGGCGACGATCACCGGGCCGGTCGGGCAGACCACACCTTCGACCGCCGCGCCGCCGACGCGGACGAAGTCCGGATTGATCAGCGCGTGCGTGCCGTAGAGCCCGCCCTTGTAGCCGCGCTGCGACAGCGCGATGTAGGGCAGCGCGCCGGGCGTGCCGGAGCCGCCGGTGATGACGGCGTCGGGCTGGGCAGCCACGATCTTCAGGACCTGGCCGGTCACTGACGTGTCGGCGCGGGCGTAGCGCTCGTTGGTGACGACCTCGATCGAGGAGCCGGCGACATTCTTCATCAGGCCGTCGTAGACCAGATCGCCCCAGGAATCGCTGAAGCCGATATAGGCCGCCTTCTTGATGTTGGCGGCTTTCATCTTGTCGACCACGGCGGCGACCATCAGCGGCGGCGGTTGCGGGATCGAGAGCATCCACTGGCCGTTGGCGTGCTGCGGCATCGGCGCGGGCGTGAGCGAGATGAGCGGCGTCTTGGTCTCGGCGCCGACGATCGCCATCGCAGTGGTGCCGGGAACGCCCGACGTGCCCATCAGCACGTCGACCTTCTCCTCCTCGACGAGCTTGCGCGCGTTGCGCGTCGCGGCCGAGGGATCCGACGCATCATCGAGACGAATGAGCTTGATGTTGATGTCGCCGACCTTGGCGATATAGGCCTGCGCGGCCAGCACGCCTTTCTCGTACGGAATGCCTATCGAGGCGCCGGGACCGCTGAGCGAGGTGACGAAGCCGACGGTGAAATCGGCACTGAGACCTGGGCACGCAGACAGCAGCAGCGCGGCGATGCCAAAAGATATGCGCGACAACATGACGGGCCTCCCCACTGGACCGACTGAGCACGGATATTATTTTAAGTTTAAAGCAAGAAACGTTGCTGGCAAGTGCGCAAAAGTGTTCGATGTGCCAGAGTGTTGAGCGCGACAAAATGTTGCTGCTTAAAATGTCGCAATCTAAACTAATCCTGACGACGAGGATGCGATGATGAACCGATACCGCGGCAATGCCGAGGCGGTCCGCAGCCTGATCCGCGAAACCGAAGTCCACCGCGACGTCTACATCGACGACGAAGTGTTCCAGCTCGAGATGGAGCACCTGTTCGCCAACACCTGGGTCTATGTCGGCCACGAGAGCCAGGTGCCGAACGAAGGCGACTACTACGGCACGACGGTCGGCACCCAACCGATCCTGATGGTGCGCCACACCGACGGCACGGTGCGCGTGCTGCACAACCGCTGCCCGCACAAGGGCACGCGCATCACCACCGAGACCTGCGGCAACACCGGCAAGTTCTTCCGCTGCCCGTATCACGCCTGGACGTTCCGCACCGACGGCACGCTGCGGCAGATTCCGCTGGCGAAGGGTTATGAGAAAGCCGGCCTGCAGGACAGCCACGCCGCCGAAGGCATGAACCCGGTGCGGCACGTCCACAACTACCGCGGCTTCGTGTTCGCCAAGCTCAACGATGTCGGCCCGGGCTTCGAGGAGTTCTTCGGCGAAAGCCTGTCGAGCTTCGACAACATGGTGGACCGCTCGCCCGCCGGAAAGCTCCAGGTCGCCGGCGGCGTGTTCCGTTACATGCACAACTGCAATTGGAAGATGCTGGTCGAGAACCAGACCGACACCTGCCATCCGATGGTGGCGCATGAGTCGTCGGCCGGCACCGCGATCAACGTCTGGAAGAACGCGCCGCCCGGCGCCAAGAAGCCGATGGCGGTCGAGATCTACGCGCCGTTCATGGCGCCTTACGACTTCTTCGAACAGATGGGCATTCGGGTCTGGCCGAACGGCCACGGCCACACCGGCGTGCACCACTCCATCCATTCCAACTATTCGGCGATCCCGGACTACTTCGACAAGATGGTCGCGGCCTATGGCGAGCAGCGCGCCAAGGCGATCCTCGACGAGAACCGGCACAACACGATCTATTTCCCGAACCTGATGATCAAAGGGCCGATCCAGCTCATCCGCCTGTTCAAGCCGATCTCCGCCCACAAGACGCTGGTGGAATCCTGGACGTTCCGGCTGGTCGATGCACCGGACCTGCTGCTGGAGCGCACCCTGATGTACAACCGGCTGATCAATGCGCCCACGTCGGTGGTCGGCCATGACGATCTCGAAGTGTACGAGCGTGCGCAGGAGGGCCTGAAGGTCGACGCCAACCAGTGGGTGAACGTCGGCAGGCTCTACGACCCGGCGGAAGGCACGGACGTCACCGCGGAGACCAACGGCACCACCGAATGGCAGATGCGCAACCAGTTCCGCGCCTGGTCGAAGTACATGACGCTGTCCATGTGATGCCCGCGGTGAAGCACGTGACCGCGCCAACCGACCAGGAACTGATTGATTTCGTCCTCCACGAGGCGCGGCTGATCGACACGCAGCGTCTCGACGAATGGCTCGGCCTGTTCGCCGAGGACGGCATCTACTGGATGCCGCTGGAATGGGGCCAGACCGATCCCAAGCTCACCGCGTCGCTGATGTACGAGGACAAGCTGCTGCTGACGATCCGCATCGAACGCCTCAAGGGCAACCGCACCTTCTCGCAGAAGCCGAGAAGCCGGTGCCACCACCTGCTGCAGACCCCGCAGATCGACAAGCGCGACGAGGCCGGCAACGAATACGTCACCTGGACGCCGATGCATTACGTCGAGACGCGCTACGACGACCAGCAGCTCTACGCGGCCTGGGCCACGCACACGCTGGCTGTCATCGACGGCAAGCTGAAGATCAAGATGAAGCGCGTCGACATCGTCAATTGCGACGCGGCCTTCGGCAACATCCAGCTGTTCATGTGAGCCGGAGCAGCGCCCCGATGCCATCTGCTGCGATCCGGAAATCCTATGACGGCATCGTCGTCTGCGCGCCGGTCACGATTCCCTACCAGCGCTATTCGACGCAGAGCGCGCAATGGTGGATCGGCCGCGCCCTGCACGAGCTCGTCAAAATGGCTGGCCTGCGGCCGCGCGACATCGACGGACTCGCGGTGTCGAGCTTCACGGTGGGGCCTGACTCGGCGGTCGGCCTCACCCAGCACTTCGGCCTGTCGCCGCGCTGGCTCGATCACATTCCGTTCGGCGGCGCGAGTGGCGTCGTGGCGCTGCGCCGCGCCGCGCGCGCCGTGCAGGCCGGCGACGCCGAGATCGTGGCCTGTGTCGGCGCGGACACCAACCACGTCGATTCGTTCCGCAAGACGCTGTCGACGTTTTCGCGCTTCGCCCAGGATGCGGTCTATCCATATGGATCGGGCGGCGCCAACTCGTCGTTTGCGCTGATCACCAAGAACTACATGAACCGCTATGGCGCCAAGCGCGAGGACTTCGGCAAGCTCTGCGTCGCGCAGCGCGACAACGCGCTGGCGGTGCCGCACGCGATGATGAAGAAGAAGCTGACGCTCGACGAATACATGGCGGCGCGGCCGATCGCCGACCCGATTCATCTGTTCGATTGCGTGATGCCGTGCGCCGGCGCCGAGGCGCTGCTGGTGTGCCGCGAGGACACCGCGAAGTCCCTCGGGCTCCCGGGCGTGCGCCTGCTCTCGACCATTGAGCGGCACAACGCCTTCACCGACGACCCGATCCAGGAGCGCGGCGGCTGGGCGCTCGATATCGGCGAGCTGTGGTCGATGGCGGGGCTGAAACCCGATGCAGTCGATTTCGTCGAGACCTATGACGACTATCCGGTCATCGTGATGATGCAGTTCGAGGACCTCGGCTTTTGCGGCAAGGGCGAAGGCCCGGATTTCGTGCGCCAGCACAGCTTCACCAACGACGGCACGTTCCCGCACAACACCTCGGGTGGGCAGCTCTCGGTCGGCCAGGCCGGAGCGGCCGGCGGTTTCATCGGCATGGTCGAGGCGATGCGCCAAATCCTTGGCGCGCCGCTCGGCACCCAGGTGCCCAAGGCCCAAGCCGGCGTGGTATCGGGCTTCGGCATGATCAACTACGATCGCGGCCTGTCATCCTGCGCCGCTATTCTGGCGAGAGCCGCATGACCGAACCTCTCACCCGCCCCAAGCGCAAGAATCCGCTGAAGCGGACCCAGCGGCCGCTCGCGCCGCAGGGCGTCCGCAGCCGCACCGCCCACGGCCTCACTGCCGCCGCGGCCGAAGGCCGCTTTGCGCTTCAAGTCTGTCTCGATTGCAGCGCCGTCATCTACCCGCCCCGCGACGCCTGTCCGTCGTGCCTGTCGGCACGGCTGCCGTTCCGCAACGTCGAGCGCGGCGGCACGCTGATCGCCGAAACCACGGTGCGGACCTCGACCGACCTCTATTTTCGTGAGCGCACGCCGTGGCGGGTCGGCACCGTGAAGCTCGACGTCGGTCCCGTGGTGGTCGCGCATCTGCACGGCGACACCGTCGAAGGCGGCCGCGTGCGGCTCGAATTCAAGCTCGACAAGAGCGGCTCGGCGGTCGCAATCGCGCTGCCGGAGAAGGACACCCCGAACATGGCCGATGACCCGCACCTGCGCGAGATGACCTGCGATCCCAAGTTCCGCCGCGTGCTGGTCACCGACGGCCGCAACGCCGTCGGCCAGGCCTTGGCGAAGGCCTTCTCCGACGCTGGCGCCTCGATCGTCTTCGTAGGCCTCGCCAACGCCTGGAAGCCGTTTCCCGGCTTCGACGCGCTGCGCAAGATCGAGCGCGTCGAGATCGTGCCGCTCGACGTCACCGACACCGAATCGGTCACCGAGCAGGCCGAGCAGAACGGCTCGCGCATCGACATCGTGGTGAACTCCGCGGAGCATGTCCGCGCCGGCGGCGTGGTCGACCGCCATGGCCTCACGGTCGCGCGCGAGGAGATCGACATCCGTTATCTCGGCCTGATGCGCCTCGCCCAGGCCTTCGGCCCGGCGCTGCGGGCGCGCGGCGCCGACGGCGTGAACTCGGCGACGGCGTTCGTCAATCTGCTGTCCGTGCACGCGCTGATGAGCTGGCCGGCCTACGGCTCCTATTCGGCAGCCGAAGCCGCCTGCCTCTCCGCCGCGCAATGCATGCGCGCCGAGCTGCGCCCCGGCGGCGTGAAGGTGCTGAACGTGTTCTCAGGCCCGCTCGAAACCGAATGGTTCCAGACCGTGCCGCCGCCGAAGGTGGCGCCGGCGACGCTCGCCAACGCCGTGGTCCGCGCGCTCAAGCAAGGCATCGAGGACGTCTACGTCGGCGACGTCGCCGAGGACATCAGGGCGCGGCTCGCGGCCAACCCCAAGGCGCTCGAACGCGAGATGGCAGGCTGAGCATGGCGCCGATCGACCTTCTTGCCTTCGCCCGCGCCGTATCCGGCGGCGACATCCGCGTCATCGATCTCACGCAGACGCTGTCGCAGGATTTCCCGACCATCGTGCTGCCGCCGGAGCTTGGGCAATGCACACCGTTCCGCATCGAGGAGGTGTCGCGCTACGACGAGCGTGGACCGGCCTGGTACTGGAACAACATCAGCCTCGGCGAGCACACCGGCACGCATTTCGACGCGCCGATCCACTGGATCTCCGGCAAGGACCTGCCGAACAACGCGGTCGACACCATCGACGTGCGCAAGTTCATCGCGCCGGCCTGCGTCGTCGACTGCTCCAAGGAATGCGCGGACAACCCGGACTTCGCGCTGACCATCCCGTTCGTCGAGCAATGGGAGGCGCGCCACGGCCAGATCGAACCGGGCAGCTGGGTGCTGCTGCGCACCGACTGGTCGAAGCGGACCTTTCCGGACTATGCGGGACTGCGCGACGACGGCGCGCATACGCCGGGACCTGAGCCCGCGGTGGTGCGGTGGTTCGTCGAAGAGCGCGACGTGCACGGCTTCGGCACCGAGACGATCGGCACGGACTTCGGCCAGGGCCATCACTTCAACCCGCCATACCCGGCGCATTTCTATATGCACGGCAAAGGCCGGTTCGGCCTGCAGTGCCTGACCAACCTCGATCTGCTGCCGCCCAAGGGCGCGGTGATCATCGCGGCACCGCTCAAGATCAAGCAGGGCTCCGGCAGCCCGCTGCGCGTGCTCGCGCTGGTGAATGGAGCGGCCAATGGAGCCGTCAAGTGACCGAGCGCTCCGTCGCGGTGGTCACCGGCGGCTCGACCGGCATCGGCGCGGAGATCTGCCGACAGATGCTCGAGGCGGGCTACGAGGTCGTCTCGCTCGCACTGGACAAACCCAAGCAGACGCATGCGCGCCTGCACTCGTTCGAGGTCGATCTCACGGACCGGGCGGCGACCGCGCAAGCCGTGACCGGTGTGGCGTGCCGGTTTGCGGTCACGCATGTCGTGCACAACGCCGGCACGATCAGGCCCGCGCTTCTGCCTGCCGTGAACCTCGATGATCTCGAAGCGCTGTCGCAGCTGCACCTCGGATCGGCGATCGCGCTGGTGCAGGCGTGCCTGCCGGCGATGAAGCGGGAGCGCTTCGGCCGCATCGTCCTGATCTCGTCGCGCGGCGCGCTGGGCCTGCAGACGCGCACCGCGTACGCGGCGACCAAGGCCGGCATGTTCGGCATGGCCCGCACCTGGGCGCTGGAGCTTGCGGCGGACGGTATCACCGTCAACGTCATCGCGCCGGGGCCGATCTCCGACACCGAGATGTTCCACAGCGTGGTGCCGAAGGACAGCGAACGCGAGCAGGCGCTGGCTGCGGCCATTCCGGTGAAGCGGCTCGGCCGCCCCGACGATGTCGCCCGTGCGGTGATGTTCTTCTGCGACCGTAACGCGAGCTTCATCACCGGCCAGACGCTGTATGTCTGCGGCGGCGCGAGCCTGGGCTCGATCGTCATCTGACCCCCGACGAACCGACAGATTGCCGCCGCCGGAGAAATTCCTAAGAATGGGATCGAACTTGGGAAGGTGTCCGATCCATGCTGCGACTGACGACCGCCGTTGCTCTGCTGGTGTTTACATACCTTGGCGGCCTGAGGGCGGGTGAATTCGAGGACGGCGGCGCCGCCTATGACCGCGGCGAGTACGCTTCGGCGTTGCAACGTTGGAAGCCGCTGGCCGAGAAGGGCGACGCCGCCGCTCAGATTGCCGTCGGAGGCCTTTACGCCGACGGTCTCGGGGTGGACCAGAGCTACGCCGAGGCGGTGCGATGGTTCCGGCGGGCGGCGGACCAGGGAAACGCCCGCGGCCAATTTAACATCGGAACATTGTATTTTAACGGCCAGGGCGTGGAGCGCAGCGCCACCGAAGCGGCCGCATGGTTTGAGAAGGCCGCGGCGCAAAATTATACGGACGCGCAGTTCAAGCTCGGCTCGATGGCCGCCAGCGGCGAAGGCGTCCCGAGAAGCGACCAGGCTGCGATCAAGTGGTACCGAGCCGCGGCGGAAGCCGGCCACGCCGGCGCGCAATACAGCCTGGCGCTGCACTACGCCAAAGGCCGCGGCACGCCCGTTGACGACAAGGAAGCTGCCAAGTGGGTGATCGCCGCAGCGAAGCAAGGCCACGTGCTCGCGCAGTACAATCTGGCCATCCTCTATTCGACCGGCCGCGGCGTCGCCCGAAGCGAGGCCGAAGCGGTCAAATGGTATCGGGCCGCGGCCGACCAGGGCTATGTCCTCGCCCAGTCCAGTCTCGGTGTTCAATATTTCGACGGCCGCGGTGTCGCCCGGGACGTCCATCAAGCGGTTTTCTGGATGAGCCTGGCGGCTTCGCGCGGCGATACGAAAGCCCGGAAACAACTGGAAACAATGTCCCAGGACGTGCCCCGGCCGGACATGGACGACATCCGGCAGCGCGTGCGCGAATGGAAGCCGGTCGCCAGTCGGGCGAAGTCGTAAAGCGCGGGCTTACCGCACGCCCAAACGGGTGAACTGATCCGCCATGCTGGCATCGGCGCCCAGCGCGGCCGAAACGTCGGCATTGCCTCCCGCCGTGTCGCCCAGCCGCCGCTTGGCGAGCCCCCGGCCGTAAAGCGCGCTCGCCAGCTGCGGATTGATCCCCAGCGCGGAATTGTAGTCCGCCAGCGACTGCGAGGCATTGCCGAGCTTCAGATAAACCAGCCCCCGCGAATCAAACCGGGCCGCCGTCGGTGGACCCAGGCGGATCGCCTCGTTGCAATCGGCCAGGGCGTCCTGAAGCGACGACCCGATCGCACGGATCCAGCAGCGCTGATTCCAGAATGCGGCAGAGCCAGGCTGCAGCGTGATGGCCCGGCTCACATCGGCCACCGCCCGCGGGTAGTCGCCGATGCTTTCATAAAGCTTCGAGCGGTTCGCCAGCGCCGGCACATAGTCCGGCGATATCGTCAGCGCCTGCGAGAAATCCGCGAGAGCCCGCGCCGCATCGCCGCTCTTTTCGTAGGCAATGCCCCTATTATTAAAGGCTTTTGCCGATCGCCCGTCGTTGCTGATCGCGACCGTATAGTCCTGGATCGCATTCGTATAATCGCCGGTCACGACGCGAGCGGTGCCCATGTTGTTGTAGAGCAGCGCGAGCGATTCGCCCTTGTCGGCATGCCCGTCGGCGAGCGTCTTGCAGGCCACGATCCGGCGCTGGCTCGCCGCCGGATTGCGATCGTTGCAGAGCTCCATGGTCTCAATGAGCTCCGCGCGGCCGGGAGCCCTCGGCGCGCCGATCCCCTGCTGCTCCTTCTTGTACTCTTCGATCAAGGTCGAGAACTTGACGCTCCCGTCCTCCAGGATTTCCACCCGGGGCGCCGTGCCGCGGATGCCCATGGTGGCCACCGGCGTTTCGACCTTCATGTCGCCGATCTTGGCCACCGCGCCGGCAATAAACGTCAGCGTCCCTTTTTGCAGGGTGAGCAGCGTCGAGTTGCCGCTGGCCTTGGGGCTGTAGACAAAATCGTTCAGCTCGATCCGGGCGTTCTTCGACAGGTTGAAGGACGTGCCGTCGAGAAACCGGATGCCGATGGTGCCGTCGCCGGCCGTCTCGACGATGTCGCCCTGGTAGACCTGGTCGCCGACCCGGGCTGCGCCCCGGCCGCCGGCGGCGCTGACCTGGACAGCCACCGCGGCGATGCGCTCGATCGTCACCGATCCGCCGACCGCAATAACCTTACCGATCGACCGGTTGTCGCTGTCGCTGGCCACCGCCGGCTGTTGAGCCAGTGCCGGGACCGCCGTCCATCCGCTGTATGCCAGACCGAGGCAGGAAATCAGCGCAATGGCCGATAAAGGCCGCTGAAAAGGAAACATCATCCTCGCGCCATGCGCGGTAAGCTTAAACATTGGATTTGAGCTAATTTAGCCTCAATTTCGATTACAGATCAAAGAAAAACCAATAGTATCAGTCATCAGGATTAATCGAAAGATTGCGGCTGGAATGCGTGACGATCTCGTCGGCGCGGATTTTTTTGATCAGTTTGGCAAGGCGGTGGGCAGGCTCGAAAGTGCTGCCGGACGCGTTGGTCTGATTCGGGACGGTTTTGCGTCCCCCGCCCTCCGACAGGGCGAACTGGTCTATCAGGGCGACGTTATCGAGGCCGGCGCGGACGGCTCGGCGACGATCCGCTTGCTCGACGGCACCACGTTTCATCTCAGCCCCGATTCCAGCATCGCGATTGGCGCCTTCGATCCGGCAGAGGACTCGTCCGGCCCATCCTCCGTAAAGATCGTGCGCGGCAAGGTCGGCTTTTTCCCGGGCCGCAGCGTTCGCGACGGCCGGTTGAACGTCGAGACTCCCTCCGCGGCCATACGAGGTACCTCGCTTGGCGCCGGCGCTGCGATCAGCGCGGGTCTCGCGGCGCTGTTCATCCTTTGCCTCGTCGAGGAAGCCAACGCCGCCAGCGAAGAAATCACGATCCTCGATTTCGACGACATAACGTTCAAGGATCTGCATCACGGCACGTTCGAGGTCATCACCAAAGGTCCCAATCCCCAGGTCTTCATCGTCGACGATCCGGGCCAGACGCTGGTGCTGCACCCTCGAGGCTCGGGCTTCAGCATCGAGATCGTCGCCAACACGCGAGCGCAAATGCTCGACCTGCAGAACGCCTACAAGTCGGCCTACGACATTTTCTCGTTGGGTTCTCGGGATCCGTTCTTCCAACTGTTTCAGCGCACCGCCAGCGGCGTCGGGTCCGGCGGCTCGCTTGATGCCGATGGCTTCCACTCCGGCAAGTTTGGCATCCTGATCTTTGCCGGATTGCAGCAGGACGGCGTGACCCCGGCGCTCTTCTATCGGCCCATCGACCAGAAATCGGGCGACGCAGGCGCGCCGCCCACTCTCGTCACGATTCCTGCGACCGTCCATCTTCTGCCGATCAGCCGGTTTCAGATCGGCGAAGTGGACTTTTCGCCGAACATCTCGATAACCTTTCCGCCGACCTATGAGCATCTGATATCGGTCACGTTTCAGCATGTGCCGGCCGGATACATCATCAAGGACGGCAATGGACATACGTATTCCGGCCCGTCATTTACGATCCTCGCCGCCGATTATTATTCCGGCCTGACGCTGACCACGCCGGCTTCAGGCGTCACCGAGGCCTATCTGGAAATCTCCGCGAGAGTGAGCGGGCTCGGCGGAGAGGTCGACTCCGACTTTGAGCGCATGCCGCTCACGCTGGATCTCGATCCGACCGGCAAGGTCGAGTGGCACGCCACCACCGGATTGTGGGAGACAGATTCGAATTGGAGCACCGGCGTGAAGCCGCTTCCCACGCAGGACGTGGTGATCGAATCACTCGCCCCCACGCGCCTCGTCGTCGACGTCACGAGCACGACGGATATTTCGCTCAACAGCTTGCGACTGGACGCCAGCGCCACAAACAGCAGCGTCACTCTTCACATCGCCGGGGGCCATTTCTCGATCAACGCCGCCGACAATGATCCGTTTTCCAACAAGAAAGGCACGGTCCAGATCGAGAATGGCGCGAGCTTCACGGTCGGCAACGCGCAGCATCCGGGCCAGCTCATCGTCAACAGCGGAGTGATCGAGGCGATCAGTGGCTTGATCGTTTTCATTGCCGCGAATGTTACCAATGCCACGGGCCGGATTCAGATCGACGCCCCATCAACGCTGAACCTGCAAGACACCACGATCGCCTCGGGCGATCTCATCAACCACGGCCTGATCAAGGTCAGCACCGGCGCGACGAACAGCATCCACGATCTCGGCAGCTTCGTGAATGACGGAGAGCTCCTGATCACAGGCAGCGGCACCACGCTGCAACTGTCGAACGAGACCCTGAACAATGTCGGAGGCCTCGTTACGGTCGATCCGGGCGCGATCCTGAATCTGACCGACATGACGATCGCCGGCGGTAAGCTGAGCGGTACCGGTGAGATCAACGTCATCGGCGACACCAAACTCGATGGCAGCTCCGGCCATGCGGTCACTATCGATACAGGCACCGCCGTCACGGTTCACACCGGCACCACCTTGACGCTCGATGGATCGATCCAGGGCGGCGGCGAGATCTCGGTCGCCGGCGCCTCGGCGATCGTCGCCAACGGGACCGTTCTCGTCCCGATCAATGCGGCCGCGCTGGCCGACGACACGCTGCTGACCTTGAGCGGCACGGCGGACCTGACCGTCACGAACCTGAAGGGCGACCTCACCGCGACCTTGCTGTCGGGCGACCTCGACGTCACCGTCTCGGATGTCGCCGACCTCAGCGTCGCGACCGGCTCCGGCGCCAACATCATCGACGCCAGGGCGCTGGCCAGCGGCCACGTCCTCAATCTCTCGGGCGCCCACGGCGCCTCGGTGTCGCTGAGCGACGGCGACCTCGATGCTCACACCGACACCGGTGCGCTCACCGTCGAGGTCGTGGCCAACGGCGCCGCAAGCTCCAACACCATCACCACGGGCTCCAACGACACCGACATCACCGGCGACGAGCTCGGGGACAACATCACGGTCGATGCCACGGCGCTGACCGACGGCAACGTGCTGACCCTCGACGGCCAGGCTGAGTTCACCGTCACCCATCTCAAGGGCGACCTCGATGCCTCGGGCCTCTCCGGAACGCTCGACGTCACGACCGACGACATCGCCGGCGCCGGCACGATCGACATCACCACCGGATCGAACGACACCAGCATCACCGCAGGCGCTCTCCTGCCGGGCGGCACGGCCGATGACATCGCGGTCCACGCCGCGCAGCTCGCCGACGGCAAGACCCTGACGCTTGCGGGCCCGGCGGATTTCACCATTGATCACCTGATCGCCGACCTCAACGCTGCCGGCCTCACCGGTACGCTCGATGTCACCACCACCGACATCGCCGGCGCCGGCACGATCGACATCACCACCGGGTCGAACGACACCGGCATCACGGCGGGCGCTCTCTTGCCGGGCGACACGGCCGACGACATCACGGTCCACGCAGTGGCCCTCGCCGACGGCAAGACCCTGACGCTTGCAGGCCCGGCGGATTTCACCATTGATCATCTGGTCGCCGACCTCGACGCTGCCAGCCTCTCCGGAACGCTCGATGTCACCACCACCGACATTGCCGGCGCCGGCACGATCGACATCACCACCGGGTCGAACGACACCAGCATCACGGCTGGCGCTCTGCTGCCGCTTGGCACGGACGATGACATCGCGGTTCACGCCGCCCAGCTCGCCGACGGCAAGACCCTGACGCTTGCGGGCCCAGCGGATTTCACCATTGATCACCTGGTCGCCGACCTCAACGCTGCCAGCCTCACTGGTGCGCTTGACGTCACCACCGCAGACATCGCCGGCGCCGGCACGATCGACATCACCATCGGATCGAACGACACCGGCATCACGGCGGGTGCTCTGCCGCCGGGCGGCACCGCCGACGACATCGCCGTCCACGCTGCAGCCCTCGCCGACGGCAAGACTCTGACGCTTGCGGGCCCGGCGGACTTCACCATTGATCATCTGGTCGCCGACCTCAACGCTGCCGGCCTCTCCGGAACGCTCGATGTCACCACCACCGACATCGCCGGCGCCGGCACGATCGACATCACCACCGGATCGAACGACACCAGCATCACGGCTGGCGCTCTGCTGCCAGGCGGCACGGCCGATGACATCACGGTCCACGCAGCAGCCCTCGCCGATGGCAAGACCCTGACCCTTGCGGGCCCGGCTGACTTCACCATTGATCACCTGGTCGCCGACCTCAACGCTGCCGGACTCACCGGAACGCTCGACGTCACCACCACCGACATCGCGGGCGCCGGCACGATCGACATCACCACCGGGTCGAACGACACCAGCATCACGGCGGGCGCTCTTCTGCCGGGCGGCACCGCCGATGACATCGCGGTCCACGCTGCCCAGCTCGCCGACGGCAAGACCCTGACTCTTGCCGGTCCGGCGGATTTCACCGTCGACCATTTGGCCGGCGACCTCGACGCCTCGGGTCTCTCCGGCGACCTCGACGTCACCACCGCCGATGTGGCGGACCTCAGCATCACGACCGGCTCCGGTGCCAACACCATCGACGCCACGGCGCTGGCCGGCACTCACGTCCTCAACCTCGACGGCAACCACGACGCCTCCGTCTCGCTCACCGATGGCGACCTCGACGCTCACACCGACACCGGCGTGCTGACGGTCGAAGTGCTGAAAAACAACGCGGTCAGCACCAACACCGTCACCACGGGCTCGAACGACATCCGGGTCTCCGGCGAGGAAGCCCACGACGACATCACGGTCGATGCCACGGCGCTCGCCGACGGCAACACCCTGACCCTCGACGGTCAGGCTGAGTTCACCGTCACGCATCTCAAAGGCGACCTCGAAGCCTCGGGCCTCACCGGAACGCTCGATGTCACCACCGACGACATCGCGGGCGCCGGCACGATCGACATCACGACTGGATCGAACGACACCAGCATCACGGCAGGCGCCCTGCTGCCGCTTGGCACCGCCGATGACATCGCGGTCCACGCTGCCCAGCTCGCCGACGGCAAGACCCTGACTCTTGCCGGTCCGGCGGATTTCACCGTCGATAATCTGGTCGGCGATCTCGACGCCAAAGGCCTCTCCGGCGACCTCGACGTCACCACGGCTGACGTCGCCGATCTCAGCATCACGACCGGTGCCGGCGCCAACACCATCGACGCCACGGCGCTCGCCGGCGGCCACACTCTCGACCTCGAAGGCGACGACGACGCCTCGGTCTCGCTCACCGATGGCAACCTCGACGCCCACACCGACACCGGCGTCCTGACCGTCGAGGTGCTCGTCAACGGCGCCACGAGCGCCAACACCATCACGACGGGCTCGAACGACATCCACGTCACCGGCGACGAGCTCGGGGACGACATCACGGTCGACGCCACCGCGCTGGCCGACGGCAACACCCTGACCCTCGACGGCAAGGCTCAATTCACCGTGTCCGGCCTGGCCGGCGATCTCGACGCCACGCACCTGACGGGCGATCTCGACGTCACCACGGCTGACGTCGCCGATCTCAGCATCACGACCGGTGCCGGCGCCAACACCATCGACGCCGCGGCGCTCGCCGGCGGCCACACCCTCGACCTCGACGGCGACCACGACGCCTCGGTCTCGCTCACCGATGGCAACCTCGACGCCCACACCGACACCGGCGTCCTCACCGTCGAGGTGCTCGTCAACGGCGTCGCGAGCACCAACACCATCACGACGGGCTCGAACGACATCCACGTCACCGGCGACGAGCTCGGGGACAACATCACGGTCGATGCCACCACGCTCGCCGACGGCAACACCCTGACCCTCGATGGTCCGGCCAAGTTCGCGGTCTCCCATCTCAAGGGCGACCTCGATGCCTCGGGCCTGTCCGGCGATCTCGCCGTCACCACGGCCAACGTCGCCGACCTCAGCATCACGACCGGCTCCGGCACCAACACCATCGACGCCACGGCGCTGACCAGCGGCCACACCCTCGACCTCGAAGGCAACGACGACGCCTCGATTACGCTCGGCGGCGGCGACCTCGACGCTCACGCCGACACCGGCAAGCTGACCGTCGAAGTCGTGACCAACGGCGCCGCGAGCTTCAACACCATCACCACGGGCTCGAACGACACTCACGTCACCGGCGACGAGCTCCAGGACGACATCGCGGTCGATGCCACGGCGCTCGCCGACGGCAACACCCTGACCCTCGACGGTCAGGCGCAGTTCACCGTCACGCACCTCAAGGGCGACCTCGACGCCTCGGGCCTCTCCGGCGACCTCGACGTCACCACGGCCAACGTCGTCAATCTCAGCGTCACGACCGGCTCCGGCGTCAACACCATCAACGCCAGGGCGCTGACCAACAATCACCTGCTCAGGCTCAAAGGCACCCACGACGCCTCGGTGTCGCTCGCGAATGGCGACCTCAACGCCGCGACCGACACCGGCGTCCTCACCGTCGAGGTGGTCGCCAACGGCGCCGCGAGCTCCAACACCATCACCACCGGCTCAAACGGCATCCACGTCACCGGCGACGAAGCCCAGGACAGCATCCTGGTCAACGCCACGGCGCTCGCCGACGGCAAGACCCTGACCCTCGACGGTCCGGCTCAGCTCACCGTGACGAACCTCAAGGGCGATCTCGACGCGGCGGGACTCACCGGAACGCTCGATGTCACCACCGCCGACATCGCCGGCGCCGGCACGGTCGACATCACCACCGGATCGAACGACACCGGCATCACAGCTGGCGCTTTGCTGCCGGGCGGCACCGCCGATGACATCACGGTCCATGCCTCAGCCTTGGCCGACGGCAAGGCCCTGACGCTTGCGGGCCCGGCCGATTTCACCGTCGATCATCTGGCCGGCGATCTCGACGCCAAGGGCGTCACCGGCAGCCTCGACGTCAGCACTGTTGATGTTGCCGATCTCAGCATCAGGACCGGCTCAGGTACCAACACCATCGACGCCACGGCGCTCACCAGCGGCCACGTGCTCAACCTCTCGGGCGACTACGCCGCGTCGGTCTCGCTGAAAGACGGCGACCTCGACGCCACAGCCGATATCGGCAGCCTCACCGTCGAGATCGTGGCCAACGGCGCCGTCAGCTCCAACACCATCACGACGGGCTCGAACGACACCCACATCACCGGCGACGAAGCCCACGACGACATTCAGATCGATGCCGCCGCCCTCGCCGACGGCAAGACTCTCACCCTCGACGGTCTCGCCGACTTCACCGTCACGAGCCTCAAGGCCGACCTCGACGCCACCGGCCTTTCCGGCCGCCTTTTCGCCACCGTGTCGGATGTCGCCGACCTCAGCATCACGACCGGCTCGGGCATCAACCTCATCAATGCCATGGCGCTCGCCGCCAATCATGTTCTCGAGCTCAAGGGCGACGACGGCGCCGGCATCTTCCTCTCCGACGGAAACCTCGACGCCGCAACCGACACCGGTCATCTCTTCGTCGAAGTCGCCGCCAACGGCGCGGCCAGCACCAACACCATCACCACAGGCCAGAACAACATCCAGGTCACCGGCGATGAGGCCCTCGATCACATCCAGGTCGACGCAACAAACCTTGCCGATGGCAAGTCCCTGGACATCAACGGCTTCGCGGCCTTCACGGTCACGCACCTTCAGGCCAACCTCGACGCCGCCGATCTTTCCGGCAGCCTGGACGTCACCACCTCGGATGCCGCCGACCTCATCATCACGACCGGCTCCGGCACCAACACCATCGACGCCACGGCGCTCGCCGACGATCACTTCCTCAGGCTCAAAGGCGATCACGACGCCTCGGTCACGCTCACCGACGGCAATCTCAGCGCCGCGACCGACACCGGCGCCCTGACGATCGAGGTCGCAGCCAACGGCGCGGCAAGCTCGAACGTCATCGTCACGGGTTCGAACGACATCCAGATCAGCGGCGACGAGGCGGCGGACACCATCCGGGTCAACGCCGTGCACCTCGCCGCCGGCAAGACCCTGACGCTCGACGGTCAGGCCGATTTCATCGTCAAGAATCTCGGCGCCGACCTCGACGCCACCGCCCTGCAGGGCGATCTCAAGGTCGCCGGAACCTCAGCCAGCAACATTATCGTCGGCGGTTCCGGCAACGACGTGCTCGACGGCAACGGCGGCGGCGACACGCTCACCGGCGGCCTGGGGCAGGACAAGTTCGTGTTCGCCGGAAGCGAAGGCACCAACACGGTCACCGACTTCGCCATCGGCCAGGATCGCATTGTCCTCGACGGCATCTTCACCGGCGCGAACGATCCGGCATTCCAGGCTTTTCTCAACAGCCTGCATTCCGCAGCCTCAGGCGTGCACGACATCAATATCGCCGGCACCACCATCGTGCTCCAGAATGTCGACGTGAACCATCTCCACCAAAGCGACTTCGTGGTTCACTAGAGGTCGGGTCGGGCCGCACCACTATAGAAAAAGATCGTCGAGGTTGCCGTCGTCCTCGGGCTTTGCAGCACCGGCTTTTGCATCGCCGGCGGACGATGGTCCTCCGAACTGCTCATGCAATTGGCGCTCGCTGGCCATGGTGTAGCGCTGGCCCAGATGCGCCGTGGCGTCGGCCATGATGGCCTTCGATTCCTCGTCGGCGTCGCCGCTGTAGGCGCCGGACAGCCGGCTGATGCCGGCGATATTGTCCTGGAAGGCTTCGCCGATCTCGGCGCGCGCCGCGATCCCGGCCGAGGCCTTCTGCAAGCCGCCCAGGACGCTCGCGCCCTCGCGCGCCATGACGGCCAGCGCGTTGGTCAGGCTGCCGTCGACGGATTGCAGCAAGGCCAGCGACTCTTCGGCGTCCCGTTCCAGCTGGTTGATTTTCTGCGACTGGGTCGCGGCCACGCCGCCTTTCAGCGCGCCGGCGTCGGCCGAGGCCGCACTGAGCTGCCGCTTCACCTCCTGCGCCGCAACGACAGTCTGGGTCACGAGCTCCTGCAACTGCTCGGCAATGACGGTCAGCGCACGGCCTCCGTCGCCGAGCCGGACACACTTCAGCGTCATGTTGAGGCTGACCATGCGCAGATCGGCCTCGATCTTGCCGATCACCGCGACGTAGCCGAGCATGTCTTCGACACCGGTCGTCACGGCGCCCGCCGCAGCGCCGAGCTCGAGACAGGCCTTCTCGTAGTCGCGCATCAGCGCGCAGGCGTTCTGCAACTCGCTGCCGAGCTCCGCCAGGAAGGAATGGCTTTCGCCGCCATGGCCGCCGTAGGTCTCCTGGCCGCGCTGCAAGGCGCGATCCGTGTCGCCGGCCAGGCGCTCGAGCACGTCGACGATCTGTGCGGTTTCCCGGTCGAAGTCGGTCAGCACCTGCTCCATCTGCGCCGACTGCAGGCGGCAGATGGCGCCGACCACGGCCGCGCCTTTGCTCTCCGAGCTGGCCTTGTCGAAGGCGCCGGTCGCAGCCCGAAGCGCCTCCTCGACATGCTCGACGCGCTGGCGCGTGATGTCGCCGATCTGCAGCGCGAACACGGCGGTGCCGAGCTGCTCGGCGATCCGCTTGGAATACTCGCCGGTGTCGGCGCTGGCCGCGATGGCCTGCTGGCGGTGTTCGGCGATCGCCGCGAGGCTTCCGCTCAGCCTGGTCGCCACGCCGCCGAGCGTCTTGCTGTGCTGCTTTTCAAAGCGCTTCCAGGTCAGCATCGCCTGACCCAGCATGCCGATCAGACGCTCGTAGGTCCCGCTGAAGTTCGCAATCGTCGACGACGCACGCTCCGAAAGCTTTGCGATATCGGCGGTGAACACCGTGAGATCGCCGCCATGTTTGCCAACTTGACTGGCCGCGATGCGGGCGCTGACGGTGACGATCTTGATCGTCTCCATGATTTCCGACAGCTGGTCGATCGGACGCTTGGTCGACGCGATGGTCCGCACGAGCTTCTCGAGGGTCGGTCCCTCGGCGCTGAGCGAGCCGCCCATCTCCTGCATCGTCTGCGCCACATTGGCGAGGCGATCGGTCGCCGCGACCACCTCGTCGCTGGCGAGATTTCCGGACAGTGTTTCGAAGGTGCGGGTGATGTCGTTGAGCTGGCCGGCGCAGCACTCGAGGTCCTGGCCGACGTCGAGAAAGACGCTCTCGATCAGCTCACGGGGCTTGCGAAGCCCATCTTCAAGAGCACGCAGCTGCGCAACGATATCCGCCCGCGAGGGTGACTCGTCGAATTCCTCGACCGGCTCGATGCGGCGGGCGCTCAGGCCGGACATGACTATGCGACCTTCTGATGCCACTTGCCGATTTCACCGGCGATCTTCTCGAGCGGCAGCACCAGGCTCGCGGCGCCGCGCTGGATGGCTTCCTTGGGCATGCCGAACACCACGCAGGATTCCTCATCCTGCGCGATCGTCATGGCACCGGCGGTTTTCATCTCCAGCAATCCGCGGGCGCCGTCGTCGCCCATGCCGGTCAGAATGACGCCGATGGCGTGGGCGCCCATGGACTGAGCAGCGGAGCGGAACAGCACGTCGACCGACGGGCGATGACGCGACACCGGCGGGCCATCGTTGAGCGTGACGGTGCAATGCGCACCGGACCGTTGCAGCACGACGTGGTGATTGCCCGGCGCGATCAGCACGCGTCCGGCCGTCACCCGGTCGCCCTCCTCGGCCTCCTTGACCTCCATGGCGCAGATACCGTTGAGGCGGCGCGCGAAGGCGGCAGTGAATTTCTCCGGCATATGCTGCACCACGACCGTGCCGGGCGTATCGGGCGGCAAGGCCTCCAGCACCACGCGCAACGCCTCGGTGCCGCCGGTCGATGCGCCGATGAAGATGATCGGGTCGGCACCGGCCAGCCGCCGCGCGGCGGTGCGCGACAGCGGCAGGCTCGGAATGATCACGTCGGCGGTGAGCTTCTTCTCGACCGCCACGGGCTTCGCAGCGGGACGCGGGCGGCGCAGCTTGGCCTGCGCCGCGGCCTTCACGGCGTCGCAGATGCGCTCGCGCGATTCCTGCAGGAACTGCGCGGTGCCGATGCGCGGCTTGTTGACGACGTCGACCGCGCCGGCCTCCAGCGCCTCTATGAAGGTGCCGGAGCCCTGTTCGGTCAGACTCGAGCAGATCACCACCGGGATCGGCTTCTGCGCCATGATCCGGCGCAGGAAAGTCAGCCCGTCCATGCGCGGCATCTCGATGTCGAGCAGCAGCACGTCGGGAATCTCGCGCCGGATGCGCTCGGCGGCCGAGAACGGGTCGGCGGCGGTCGACATCACCTCGAGCTCGGGATCGCTGTCGATGATCTCGGACAGCGTCTGCCGCACCGACGCCGAGTCGTCGACGATCAGCACGCGGATCTTCCGCCTGCTGCGTTCCGGTGCTTGCGTCCGCTCCTCAAGCATTCTGGAAGACTCCCGGAGCGACCTGGGTCAACTGCAGGGTGGTGCCGATCATCGACTCGGAATGGCCGAGGATCAAATGCCCGCCGGGCCGCAGATGGCTGACGAGCCGCTTCAAGACCTCCTGCTGCGTCTGCTTCTCGAAATAGATCAGGACGTTGCGCAGGAAGATCACGTCGACATCGCGGTCGATCGGGTAGGCCGAATCCATCAGGTTGAGATGCTGGAACTGGGTGACGCGGCGCAGCTCGGGCACGATCCGCACCTGGCGCGCGCCCTTGTTGCGCGAGCGCATCAGGTACCGCATCTGAAAATCGTACGGCACCGGCGCCACCATCTCCTGCGGATAGACCGCCCGCACGGCCTGCTTCAGGACATCGGTCGAGATGTCGGTGCCGAGCAGCGAGAAGCGGAACTTCGAGCCGCGCTGCACCATGTCGGCCAGCACCATGCCGATGGTGTAGGCTTCGGCGCCGGTCGAGGATGCCGCGCTCCAGATCTTCAGCTGCGGCTGCGTCGCGCCGAACGACCGCTTGGCCAGGATGTCCGGCACGATCTTCTGGATCAGATAGTCGAAATGCTGCGGCTCGCGGAAGAAGTCGGTCTTGTTGGTGGTGACCACATCGATCAGATGGGTCAGCTCCTCGGCCAGCCCATTCGCCTCGAACAGATAGTGGCAGTATTCGTCGAGGCTGCCGTAGCCGAGAAGGCGTACGCGCTTGCGCAGCCGGCCCTCCAGCATCAGGCGCTTGCCCGGAGGCAGCCTGATCCCCGAGTGCTTGCCGACCAGCGCCGCCAGCCGCTGATAATTCCGCTCGCCGAGCTGATCGGCATCGGAATAGTCCGCGACGGCGGAAGTACGCATTACTGCCTGCGCCATCCGGTCAGGCCGCGTTCTGCGCGGCCGGCTCGGCGATGGCGCCAAGCTTCTCGGACGCGAACATCAGCTTGAGGTCGAGCACGGTGACGAAGGCGCCCTTGCGGCGGCCGACGCCGGCAATGAGCTCCGACTGCCACTGCGCGCCGATGTCGGGCGGCGGCTCCAGGCTGTCGTTGTCGAGCGACGTCACCTCGAACACGCGGTCGGCCTTGAGCCCGATCAGACGTTCGCCGGCTTCGGTCGCCACCGTCAGCACCAGGATGCGGGTGTCGCGGCCGTCCTCAACCGCGGCAATCCCGATCTTCATGCGCAGGTCGATCACCGGAATGCCCCGGCCGCGCACATCGATCATGCCCAGCAGGTAGGCCGGCGCGCGCGGCAGCGCGGCAATCGGACAGACGTCCAGGATCTCCTGCACCTGGGTCACAGGAACCGCGAAGATCTCCTTGGCGATTCCGAGCGTGACATACTGCTGTGCATCGGCCATCGCAGACTCCGGGTTACGCCGCGTTGTTGCGCTCGAACTCGGCATCGAGCCGGTCGAGCTGGTTGCGCGCATCGCCCATGTCGAGCGAGAAGCCGCCATTGGCCGCTTTTCCGACCGGCCGCTGCGGCTTGGCCGCGGCCTTCTGGGCGGGCTTCTTCCCGGCCGCGGCGGCGGACTTCGCCGGCTTGGCCGACGAGCCTTGCTGCTCGACCCGGAAGTAGCTGATCGCCGTCTGAAGCTGCTCGGCCTGGCTCGCAAGCTCCTCCGAGGTGGAGGACATCTGCTCGGCCGCGCTGGCGTTCTGCTGGGTGACCTTGTCGAGTTGCTGGATCGCGGTGTTGATCTGGCCGGACCCTGCGTTCTGCTCGCGGCTCGCCGCCGAAATCTCGGCCACGAGCTCCGCGGTGCGCTTGATGTCGGGCACGAGCTTGCCGAGCATCTCGCCGGCCGCCTGCGCGGCCTTGGCGGTGTCGGACGACAGGCCGGAAATCTCCTGCGCCGCCGCCTGGCTGCGCTCCGCGAGCTTGCGGACTTCCGAAGCCACCACCGCAAAGCCCTTGCCGTGCTCGCCGGCGCGCGCCGCTTCCACCGCCGCGTTCAAGGCGAGCAGGTCGGTCTGCCGCGCGATCTCCTGCACGATCATGATCTTGTCGGCGATGGTCTGCATCGCATTGACGGCCCGGCCGACCGCCTCGCCGCTCTTTTCCGCATCGACCGCGGACTGGCGGGCGATCTTCTCGGTTTCCGAGGAATTCTCGGCGTTCTGCTTGATGTTGGCGGCCATCTCCTCCATCGAGGACGAGGCCTCCTCGGTCGACGAGGCCTGCTCGGTGGCGCCCTGGCTCAGCTGCTCGGAGCTCGCCGACAGCTCCTGGCTCCCGGTCGAAACCATGCGGGCCGCTTCGGTGGCTTCGCCGACGAAGCCACGCAGCTTTTCCAGCATGGTCTCGAGCGCGATGCCCAAGGTGTCCTTGTCGGACAGGCGCTTGGCTTCGACCGTCAGGTTGCCGTCGGCAATCTCATTGGCGACGTTCGCCGTCGCATTCAGGTTTTCCGTCATCTTGGTCATCGCATCGACCAGATCCTTGATCTCGTCGTTGCTGCTGACCTTGATCTGCTGCGAGAGGTCGCCGATCGCGACCGCATTGGCGAGGCTCAGCGCCTGCCGCATGCCGCGGCTGATCGACCAGACGATCCAGCCGCCCGCCGCCGACGCAATCAGGATCGAGCCGATCAGAAGCGCGATCAGCAACAGCCGGCTCGACGCATACATGTCGGCGGTGTTGTGCTTGGCGTTTTCCAGCTGCTCGTTGTTGATCGCGATGATCGAGTTGAGGACATCCCGCGCCGCGAGGCGCGCCTTCTCGCCATCGCCATTCGACAGCGCGATCGCGAAGACGTTGGTGTTCTCAAGCGCGACCTTGCGCACCTGAGCGCCCATCGTGGCATACTCGCTCCAATGCTGGCGCAAGCCAGCCGGCAACGTGTTGTCCGCGATCAGGCGATTGGCAATCTCGAACTTCTCTTCCGAGATCTTGCCGTAGCGGCGCTGCTCATTGACGTCGTCCGACGTGGCGATCACGTTCAGGTTGGCCATGCGGGCTTCCAGCATCGCGGTCTTGATGTCGCCGCGCTGCACGCCGGCCTGGTCCAGCGCTTCCGTCGCTGCATTGAAAGCCTTGGCCGCGTCACCCTGCTGAAGCTTGCGCGCAACGATGATGGAATTGATCCGGGTAAGGCGCGACACCTCGTTGTGCTTGGTCATGAAGTTGTCCCAAGCGCCGAGGAAGCTGTCGACGAGCTTCTTGCCGTTGGCGTCGGACGCGGCGCCGAGCTTGGCCGCCTCAGTCTTGATCGCGGCGTTCTCCTTCTTGATCTGCTCGCCGAGCGCATCCATCTCGGCATCGGTCGGGGCCAGGATCTCGGCTTTCTCTTCGCGAGCGATGCGAAGGGTGCTGGCATTGATGTTGGCGGCCATCTGAATGCGTGCGACGGCGCCCTCGACGCTGTTCTTGAACTCGTCGTTCAGCGAACCGAGCCTGTCGAGCGAGATGTACATTCCCGTGCCGCACAGCGCCAGAACGATGGCGAATGTCGCGCCGAGTTTAGCCTTGACCGTCAGTCTCATTGCCTTGCCCTTCCCGATTTTCCCAGTCGCCGCACGCGTCACGCCGCGGCGTCGTGTCGTTCGAATTCGCCGTCGAGCCGATCGAGCTGGCTGCGCGCATCACCCATGTCGAGCGCAAAGCCGCCGCCGTTCTGTTTGGCCATCGGGCGCTGCGGCTTGGCGGCAGAGCCGTTCAGCTTCGATTTCGGAGCGGGCTTTTTCGCCGCGGGTTCGGCCGCAGGCCTGGTCCTGACAGCCACGCCGTCCTCGAGCCTGAAGTAGCCGATCGTCGACTGGAGCTGCTCGGCCTGGCTGGCGAGCTCCTCGGAGGTCGAGGCCATCTCCTCGGATGCGCTGGCGTTCTGCTGCGTCACCTTGTCGAGCTGCTGGATCGCGGTGTTGATCTGGCCGGACCCTGCGTTCTGCTCGCGGCTCGCCGCCGAAATCTCGGCCACGAGCTCCGCGGTGCGCTTGATGTCGGGCACGAGCTTGCCAAGCATCTCGCCGGCCGCCTGCGCGGCCTTGGCGGTGTCGGACGAAAGACCCGAGATCTCCTGCGCCGCAGTCTGGCTGCGCTCGGCGAGCTTGCGGACCTCCGAGGCCACCACCGCGAAGCCCTTGCCGTGCTCGCCGGCACGCGCCGCTTCCACGGCCGCGTTCAGCGCGAGGAGGTCGGTCTGCCGTGCGATCTCCTGCACGATCATGATCTTGTCGGCGATGGTCTGCATCGCATTGACGGCCTTGCCGACCGCCTCGCCGCTCTTCTCGGCGTCGACCGCCGACTGGCGGGCGATCTTCTCGGTCTCCGAGGCGTTCTCGGCGTTCTGCTTGATGTTGGCGGCCATCTCCTCCATCGAGGACGAAGCCTCCTCGGTCGACGAGGCCTGCTCGGTCGCGCCCTGGCTCAGCTGCTCGGCGCTGGCCGACAGCTCCTGGCTGCCGCCCGAAACATTGCGGACCGCCTCGTTGACCTCGCCGACGATCTCCCGGAGCTTGCCGACCATGGTGTTCAGCGCATCGATCAGGTCCTTGACCTCGTCGTTGGTCGAGGCCCTGGCGCTGGCGTTCAGGTCGCCGGCGGCCACCGCCTGGGCGAGTTGCACGGCGCTGTTCACGCCGCGGGTGATCGACCACACGATCCAGATCGTGCCGATCACGCCGATCAGCAGCGACACCCCGAGCAGCGCCAGCAGCATGGTCCGGCTCGAGACATACATATTCTCCGTCGCAACCTTGGCGGCTTCCAATTGCTCGCTGTTCAAGGCGACGATCGAGTTCAGGGCGTCGCGCGCGACCAGCCGAGCTTTTTCGCCCTCGCTCATCGCCAGCACGCGGGCCTTGTAGGCGCCGTTTTCGAGCGCTGTCTTCTGAACGTGGCCGAGCAGGGTCCGGTAATTGGCCCATGCCTGGCGAACATTCGCGGGCAGCGACTCGTCGGCTTCGATCTTCTGGGTGACTTCGGACGCCTTGTCATTGGCGATCCGGGCAAACCGCGCCTGGTCTTCCGGATTGTCGGCGCTGGACACCGTATTCAGGTTGGCAAGCCGCACCTCGGCAATCGCGAGCTTCAGGTCGTCGCGCTTGCCGGCCCGATCGATTGCCTCGATCAGGGCCCCGAGATCCTTGACGCCTTCGGTCTGCTGGAGCTTGCGCGCCACCACATTCGAATTCTGCTGCGCGAGCTTCACGACCTCGCCATGCTTGGCCATGAAGTTGTCCCACGCCGTCGTGAACGCCTCGACTCGCTTCTTGCCCTCGGCGCTCGACATCGCGTGCAGCTTGGCCGCATCATCCTTGATGTTGGTGTTTTCCTGCTTCAACGCCTTTTCGAAATTCGCGCGCTCGGCCTCGTCGGTCACAAGGATCAGGTTCTTCTCATCGCGCGCGACTCGCAGGGTCCGTGCATTGAGCCCCAGCGCGATCTGGCTGCGCGCCACTCTTTTCTCGACACTTTCCTTGAACTCGTCGTTCAGGGCCCCGAGCTTGTCGATCGCGAAGTACATACCGATGCCGGACAGCGCCAGGACCACCGCGAACGTTGTGCCCAGCTTGACCTTCAGTGAGATTCTCATGGCGTTTTCCTCTCGTCGGTCGCCTTGGACACGGCGCTACCGCCTTCAGCTCCAAAAATCCGTCCCAGATCCGGGACCACGATGAAGTCATCACCGCGCTTGCCGATGCCGCGCACGAATTCGGTCGGCCAGCGCACCCCGACCTTCGGGGCTTCCTCAATCGTCGCGGACTTGATGTCCGTGACGTCATGAACCTTGTCGGCGAGAATCCCGACCACGGTGGGCTCGCCGTCGAGCTCGATCTCGATCACGACGATGCGGGTGTCGACGCTGGGCGGCGGCCGATCCATTCCGAACATCACCCGCAGATCGGCCAGCGGAACCACCCGGCCGCGCACATTGATCAGGCCCGGCGCGAAGGCCGACGCGTTCGGCACCTCGGTGATCGGAACGATGTCGAGGATCTCGCGCACGCACTCGGCCTCGATGGCGAAGATCTCGCCCTGCAGGCGGAGCGTCAGCGCCTTCATGGATTCCGGAGCGGTTTCCTGCGCCACCGTCATGCGGCCCTCCCGACGATTTCCGATCGCAGCCGCTGCTCGTAGGCCTGGCCGAAGTTGACGAGATGCACGACGTCGAGAATCAGCGCCACGGTGCCGTCGCCCAGGATGGTCGCGCCCGAGAAGGTCTGCAGCTTGGCGTGCAGCTTGGACAGCGACTTGATGACGGTCTGGTTGTTGCCGATGATCTGATCGACCACCAGGCCGACGCGCTGCTCGCCCGCCGAAACGATGACGACCTTCTGATAAGGCTCGGGCGCAGACTTGACGCCGAACAGCTCGCGCAGCCGCAGGAACGGCACCAGGCCGCCGCGGATGTTCAGGAAATTGCGTCCACTCGAGGCGGCGTCGACCGACGCCGGCAGCTCGACGCATTCCTCGACCGCCGACAGTGGGATCGAATAGCGGGAGGCGCCGACCCGCACCAGCATGCCTTCGATGATGGCGAGCGTCAGCGGCAGGCGCAGCGTGACCGTGGTGCCGTCGCCGACCTTGGAGGCGATATCGATGCTGCCGCGCAGCGAATCGATGGTGCGTTTGACGACGTCCATGCCGACGCCGCGACCGGAGATCGACGTCACCTCGCGCGCCGTCGAGAAGCCCGGGCGGAAGATCAGCTGATAGAGCTGGGCGTCGGTCAGCTTCTCGTCCGGCGCGATCAGGCCGGCCTCTTCGGCCTTGGCGCGGATGCGGACCGGATCGAGGCCCTTGCCGTCGTCCTTGATCGCGATCGCGACCTCGGCTCCCGAATGGATCGCGGACAGCCGGACCGTGCCGCCTTCGGCCTTGCCGGCTGCAAGCCGTTCTGCCCCGGACTCCAGCCCGTGGTCGATCGAATTGCGGATGATATGGACGAGCGGATCGGCCAGCTTCTCGACCACGGTCTTGTCGAGCTCGGTCTCCTCGCCGGTGGTCTCGAACTCGACGCCCTTGCCGAGCTCACGGCTGAGATCGTGCACGAGACGGCGGAAACGCCCGAACAGGCTGCCGATCGGCACCATGCGGATGCCCATCGTGGTGTCGCGCAGGCCGGAGGCGAGCCGCGCCAGATCCTCGGCCACGAGCTTCAGGCTGGGGTCGGAGCTGGCGCCGGCGATCTGATTGAGGCGCGATTGCGCGATCACCAGCTCGCCGACCCGGTCCATCAGCTCGTTCAGCCGCTCGGCCGGGACGCGCAGCGACGACGTGTTGTCGGCTGCAGGTTTTTTCTTGTCGGCCTGCGCCGCATGCTTGTCGTCATGCGCCGGGGTCTTGGCTTTCGGCGCGGGAGGCGGCGCGGTTTCGGCCGGAGCAGGCTGCGCCTTCGGCTCGCTCGGCGCCGCCTGAATGGGGCTCGCTTCTTCGATCGGGGCGCTCGTTTCCGACGCCGGAGCGATTTCGAGCTCCATGTCGTCGCGCAGGAACATGAAGACGTCTTCGATGGCTTCGCGCGGCTGCGCCGTGGTGAGCAGGACCTCCCAGCCGAGATGGCAATGCTCGGCCTTGAGCTCGCCGAGCAGCGGAACCTTGTCGGTCAGCGCCGTCACCGTCGCGGAGCCGAGCGAGCGCAGCTCGTCCAGCATCAGGAGCGGATTGGCGCCCATGGTCAGCGATTCGGGCTGCAGCCGGAAGCGAACCCGGAAGGTCTGCCCGGCGGGTGCGGGCGCCGGCGCGAGCATCTCCAGAGGCGGCAGCAGCGCGGCCGATGGCGAGGACGCAGGCGCGGCTGTGGGCTTCGCCTGCGCGCCGGCTTCCACGATCTGCCGGAGCGCAACGAGGACTTCGTCTCCCGCGGCCGCATCGGCCTTCTCGGGAGTTTCGATCAGGGTGTGGATGTAGTCCTTGGCGACCAGCGCGACCGCGATGAGATCGCGGCTCGGCGCCGCCTGTTTCTTGCGGACGCGGTCAAACGCGGCCTCGAACGCGTGGGCGAAGGATGCGACCTGATCGAAACCGAACATCGCGCCCGAGCCCTTGATCGTATGCAGGGCGCGGAACGCGGTGTCGACGAGATCGTAGTCGTCGGGCTTCTGCTCCAGATCGAGCAGCGCTTGTTCAAGGCTATCGAGAAGGTCGCGGGCCTCCTGACGAAAGACGTCGGATTGCTCGGTGGACATCATGCCCCGGCCACTTTCTTGATCACGGCCAGGAGCTGCTCCTGCTTGAAGGGCTTGACCAGCCAGGCAATGGCGCCGGCCTCTTTGGCTTGCCGCTTCAGTTCGTCATCTGATTCGGTGGTCAGCAGGATGATCGGCACGCCCTTGCTGGACGGATGCGCCCGAAACGTGCGGATGAACTCCAGACCGTTCATCACCGGCATGTTGAGATCGGTGACGACCGCGTTGATCTGATTGGTCGATGCCTTCTCGAAGCCTTCCTTGCCGTCGCCTGCCTCGATGACCTGGTATCCGGCCATCGAGAGCGTCATCCGGACCATCTGCCGGACGGACGGCGAATCATCGATCGACAGAACGGTCTTGGCTGACATGGGCTACATCTTTCCTGTCCAGAAGGCGCCGTCTTTCACCAGGCTTTGGCCTGCGGCATCCATGAATCCGCCGCGCTTGAGCGCGTCGGCGAGCACTCCATTCGGAGGACTCGCCAGCTTGAACGTGCGGTTGAGTTTTGTTGCGGTCTTGTGCGCCGAGATCAGCACCTGGATGACGCTGACGTCGATATCCTCGAGCGCGCCGGCATCGATCTCGATGGCGCCGTCCGCATTCAGCGCCTGCAGCAATTGCTCGCGCAGCGCTTCAGCAGCAGACAATCCCATCGAAGGGCTGAGTTGAATCATGACTGTGCCCTGACCCGCTTGCGCGTGTCCAAATCGCTCACTCGCCTTTTTAGGAAAAAGCTTCGCTCGCTCAACCTAAAGGTACCGGTAGTCGGTAACCACGAAGTAAACGGTCAGGAGTTCCCTGACACGATGCGAGCAACCCTCAGTTCACAGTCAACGAATTGTTGACGGTTGTGAACGCCAACGGATTGAGCATTTAGCTCAATCTTAAATCGCGCCATTTAGCATCGTCCGATCGGCAATCCGTATTGTGCGTAGGCCAGAGGATGATCGCCCGAGCGCTACTGGTCGACGACAGCCGCTCGGCGCTTGACCTGCTCAAGCGCCTGATCGAGGCCAATGGCTCAGTGATCGCCGAAACGTTTGCCGACCCGCTCGAGGCGATGGTCGCCGCCCGCGAACACAACTACGACATCGTGCTGGTGGACTACGAGATGCCGAAGATGGACGGCATCCTCTTCATTCGTGCGCTCCGCATGATGCCGAAATTCGCCGACACTCCGATCGTCATGATCACGTCGATCGAGGACGAGGACGTCCGCATCAAGGCGCTCGAGGCCGGCGCCACCGACTTCCTGTCGAAGCGTCCGCAGGCCCTCGAGCTGCGCATCAGGCTGATGAACCTCATCAAGCTCGGCAGCGCGGTGCGCGCGCTGAACAATCGCGCGGAGCATCTCGCGGCCGAGGTCGCGGCTGCGACCCGCAAGCTTCACCAGCGCGAGGAGGAGATCATCCTGCGGCTGGCGCTCGCGGTCGAGTATCGCGACAACGACACCGGCGAGCACACACTGCGCGTCGCCAAATACAGCCGCATCATCGCCGAGCAGCTCAAGCTTCCGCCGCGGCTCGTTCGCGAGATCTACCTGGCGGCTCCGCTGCACGACGTCGGCAAGGTCGCCATTCCCGACAGCATCCTGCTCAAGCCCGGCCGCCTGAACGACGACGAAATCGCCATCATCCGGACCCACGCGGCCATCGGCGAGCGCATCCTCGCCGACAGCGGCTGCGAGCTCATTCAGCTTGCCGCGACGATCGCCAATGCGCATCACGAGCGCTGGGATGGCAGCGGTTATCCCAAGGGGATCAAGGGCGAACAGATTCCGATCCCGGCTCGCATCGTCATGGTCGCGGACGTGTTCGATGCGCTGACGACAACGCGGCCCTACAAGAAGCCGATGCCGGCCGATGAGGCTCGGGCCTATCTCGAGCGCCAGAGCGGGCACGAGTTCGATCCGGCCTGCGTCGATGCCTTCCTGTCCCGCTGGGACGAGGTCCTCGAGATCTGCGCGGCGCACAATGGCGCGGCAGTGCCGCGCCCGCGGCCGGATGCGCATCGGCCAGTGGCCCATGCGACGGCCGATGCCATAGCCGAGCCGCAGCCGGCGCTTTAACCGCGCATGCGGGCGTGGTCCAGGTTCACATGTCAAACAGCCCGCGCTTCTAAAGCGCATCACGTCTGCATCGATGCAGGCGTGATTCATCGGCCCCGGAAGCAGCAAGGCGCGGGGCGCCGCCTTCATTTCCTTCCTCCCTCCAAAGAGGGAGCGGAGCGCCGTTCGGCGCTACGTCTTGGTCTGGCACCTTTGAGAGGTGCCGCGTGCCGTTTGAGCGGCACGCGCGCCTCCCGGCGCTCCACTTGTGGCGTT
>Ga0102590_1000633_pt1 | contig 69933 bp, 66 predicted proteins | sample AraplaMF_Col_mMF_FD_76859 | JGI IMG/M metagenome (GOLD analysis project Ga0102590, IMG submission 76859) | Arabidopsis root microbial communities from the University of North Carolina, USA - plate scrape MF_Col_mMF | ecosystem: Host-associated > Plants > Roots > Endosphere | place: USA...
AGGAAGTCGACCAGGACGCCAACATCATCGTCGGCGCGACCTTCGACGAAGCGCTCGACGGCCTGATCCGCGTCTCGGTCGTCGCCACCGGCATCGAGCAGGCCGCGATCGCCCGCAACAGCCAGGCGACCTCCGCTCCCGTGGCGAACGCCGCGCCGCAGCAGATCCAGCACGTGCAGCAGGCTCCTGCTGCTCCGGCCGCCGCTGCCGAGAGCCGTCTCGCCGACCTCACCGCCCGCCTGCGTGCCGACAATCAGCGCCTGGCCGAACGCGCCCAGAAGCTGGAAGGGCAGATCCCGGCTGCCGCGCCGGTTGCGGCCGCCCCGGTCGCGCCGCGCCCGAACGTCGAGCGTGCCGCGCTCGCCGCCATCGCGGCGGCCGTTGCCGAGGTCCCGCAGGCCCCCGCGCCGCAGACCTATGGCGATGTCACCGTGCGCCCGATCGCACAGAAGCCGACCCTGTTCCCGGAGCCGGAAATGGCCCCGGTCGCGATGCAGGAGCCGATGACGCCGGAAAACTTCATCCCGCCGCAGGCCGAACGTCCGCCGGTCCGCGCTCCGCGCATGCCGCGCATCGAGGAACTGCCGATGCCGGCCCAGGCCGAGCTTCGCCAGGCCCGCGGCGAGGTGGAAGAAGAGACCCCGCAGAAGACCCGCTTGTCGCTGCTGCAGCGCCTCGCCAATGTCGGCCTCGGCCGCCGCGACGAGGAGAGCGAGCCGCCGGTCGCCGCCCGCACCGCCGGTCCCGCCATGCCGCCGCTGCCCGACCGTCGTCCGCAGAAGAGCGTGGCGCAGCAGATAGCGGCCAGCGAGCCGGTATCTGAGTACGCCCGCCGTCCCGCTCCGCAGGGCCTCGACATGCATGGCCGCCCGGCGCCTGTTGCGCCGGCGCCACAGGGCGACGATCATCTTGATATCCCGGCCTTCCTGCGGCGGCAGGCGACCTGAGGATTGTTACAATAAGGCAGACCCAAAAAGGCCCCGGCGGAAAGCTTACCGGGGCCTTTCCTTTTTGTCCGGGAAGGTCCGGATTGCGCAGCCAAGCAACTGATTTTAAATCATTAATTATGCATTCGGTGGTTCAGTAAACTCGCCGGCAGCGGTCCAAAACCTCGGCGCAATTTGGTTAAGCCTTGGCGCGAATACGGCAGGTTTGGGGTAACAATCGGTAAAAAAGCGTGAGTTGGCGCTGTTTGAGGCAGTGACTATGGTTTGCCGTGACTTGGGGATACGGAGATTCGCAACCGTCGGCACTGGCCGGCCTAGCGGGTCTAGTATAAGTCGCAGTGGTCGTAGTGGGGCGGGTTCCTGATGAAATTTAGCCGGCAAACAACGCTTCGCGCGCAAGCCACCGTGGCAGGCGTCGGCGTTCACTCCGGTCTTCCCGTCACTCTCACGCTGGGGCCTGCGCCTGTCGACGCAGGTTTTATTTTTGTCCGCACCGGCCTCGAGGGAAGTGACCGCGAAGTTCAGGCGACCGCCGAGCAGGTGATCGCGACCGATCTCGCCACCGTCCTCGGCGATCGTAACGGCCCGCTTGTCTCCACTGCCGAGCATGTGCTTGCTGCACTGCGGGGCATGGGTGTGGACAACGCCACGATCGAGCTCGACGGTCCGGAAGTACCGATCATGGACGGCAGCGCCGCGGCGTTCATTGCTGCGATCGATCAGGCCGGTATCGTCACCCAGTCGGCGCAGCGCCGCTTCATCCAGGTTTTGAAGCCGATCTCGGTCAAGATCGGTGACTCCTTCGGCGAGATCCGGCCCTATGCCAACGGGTTCCGGGCCGAGGTCGAGATCGACTTCACCAATCCCGTCATCGGCCAGCAGAGCTACACCTTCGAGCTCAGCCCGGAGCGCTTCCGCCGCGAAGTCGGCCGCGCCCGGACCTTCGGCCTGATGTGCGACGTCGCCCGGCTCTGGAGCGCTGGCTATGCGCTCGGCGCGTCCTTCGACAACACTGTCGTGTTCGACGAGGAGCGGCTGCTCAACACCGAGGGCCTGCGCTACGCCGATGAATGTGCCCGTCACAAGGTCCTGGACGTGATCGGCGACCTCGCGCTGGCCGGCCTGCCGCTGCTCGGCGCCTACCGTTCGGTTCGCGGCGGCCACAAGCTCAACCACGCCGTCCTGACCGCGCTGCTTGCCGACCGTACCGCCTGGCGGGTGGTCGAGGGCGAGGCGGTACGCCGCACCACCCGTCCCGTGGGCGAAGTCGGTCGCGGCATCGTCGGCGGCCGGATCGCTGCGGCTTACGGGCCGGACGTTTCCTGACGAGAGACGTCTCCTGAAGGGACCTGCCGCCGCTGTCGCTTGGCGGCGACTTTCCCCCCGGGAAACTCCTGGTAACCATGATCGGCTAGCATTGCGGCACGTTCGCCTTAATCCGGGCGAAATGCCTGCCTATCCGGATTGTTAAAGATCGTTTTTCGGATACATCGGCGTGGGCGTAGGGCAGGCACCACGGCACCATTTCGCGCCCATGACGGAGTTCATGGGCTGGCGGGCACCGCATCACAGGGCGTCAGGGCTTAAACTCATGTCGGCACAGCGTACGACGCGCGGATCTCTTTCGATGTCGCCACGGCCAGCGGCCCGCGGGCTGCTCCAGGCCGCCACCTTCGTCCTGCTCGCGTTGCCGCTGGCCGGCTGCGGCACCGGCGACCTCTGGGACAAGTTCACCGCCAAGGACGACACCTTCGTCGAGGAGCCCGCCGACAAGATCTACAATGAGGGCCTGTACCTCATGAACGAGAAGAAGGACATGAAGGCGGCGAACAAGAAGTTCGAGGAAGTCGACCGCCAGCATCCTTATTCCGACTGGGCCCGCAAATCGCTGCTGATGTCCGCCTACGCGTCCTACCAGGGCGGCGACTATGACGGCTGCATCGGCGCTGCCACCCGCTACGTCACGCTGCATCCCGGTAGCCCGGACGCGGCCTATGCGCAGTACCTGATCGCCGCTTCGCATTACGACCAGATCCCGGACATCAGCCGCGACCAGACCCGCACCGAGAAGGCAATCGCCTCGCTGGAAGAGGTGGTGCGCAAATATCCGACCTCCGAATATGCGACCTCGGCCAAGGCCAAGATCGAGGGTGCCCGCGACCAGCTCGCCGGCAAGGAGATGAACGTCGGCCGCTACTACATGCAGAAGCGCGACTACACCGCCGCGATCAACCGCTACAAGGCCGTCGTCACCCAGTACCAGACCACGCGCCATGTCGAGGAGGCGCTCTACCGTCTGACCGAGGCCTATATGGCGATCGGCATCGTCGGCGAGGCGCAGACCGCCGCCGCCGTGCTTGGCCACAATTTTCCTGACAGCCGCTGGTACAAGGACGCCTATAATCTTGTAAAATCCGGCGGTCTCGAGCCGAGCGAGAATCAGGGGTCCTGGATCAGCAAGACCTTCAAGAAGATGGGCCTCGGCTAGGAAATTTGGTTCCATGCTGGCGCGTCTATCGATCCGCGACATCGTCCTGATCGAACGGCTCGATATCGAATTCGCGGCGGGCCTCGCGGTTTTGACCGGCGAGACCGGCGCGGGCAAATCCATCCTGCTCGATGCCTTTGCGCTGGCGCTCGGCGGCCGCGGCGATGCAGGCCTCGTGCGTCACGGCGCAGAGCAGGGGCAGGTCACCGCCGTGTTCGATGTCCCCAAGAATCACCCCGCGGCGAAGATCCTCGCCGAGAACGGGCTGGACGACACGAGCGTTGAAGAATCTTGCGAGATGATCTTGCGCCGGGTGCAGCTCGCCGATGGCCGCACCCGCGCCTTCATCAACGACCAGTCGATCAGCGTGCAGACGCTGAAGGCGGTCGGCGCCGCCCTGGTCGAGATTCACGGCCAGCACGACGAGCGCGCGCTGGTCGATGCCGCCACCCATCGCCGCCTGCTCGACGCCTTCGCCGGCTTGGAGAAGGACGTCGCCGCGATCGAAGCGCTCTGGGACGCGCGCCGGAGCGCCAACACCGCGCTGGAGGAGCATCGCGCCGGCATGGAGCGCGCCGCGCGCGAGGCCGATTATCTGCGCCATGCCTCCGCCGAGCTGAAGCAGCTCGCGCCCAGGGACGGCGAGGAGACCTCACTCGCCCATCGCCGGAGCACCATGATGCAGGGCGAGAAGATCGCCTCCGATCTGCGCGAGGCGCAGGAGGCGGTCGGCGGCAACCATTCGCCGGTCGCGGCCCTCTCGGCCGCGGTACGCCGGCTGGAGCGCCGCGGCGTCAATTCGCCGGCCCTGGTCGAGCCCGCCGTGAAGGCGATCGACGCCGCGATCAACGCGCTGGAGGAGGCCGACCAGCATCTCCAGGCCGCGCTGGCTGCAACCGATTTCGATCCGGCCGAGCTCGAACGCATCGAGGAACGGCTGTTTGCATTGCGCGCCGCCTCCCGCAAATATTCGACGCCGGTCGACGGGCTCGCCGCGCTCGCCGCCAAATATGCCGCCGACGTCGTGCTGATCGACGCCGGTGCCTCGCAATTGAAGAAGCTGGAGCAGGCCGCGATCGAGGCAGATAGCCGCTATGCCGCCGCTGCCAAGAAACTGTCGCTGGCGCGGCAGAAATCGGCCGAGAAGCTCAACAAGGCGGTCAACGCCGAGCTCGCGCCGCTCAAGCTTGAACGCGCCAAGTTCATGACCCAGGTCGAGACCGACGAGGCCGCACCGGGGCCGCAGGGCTTCGACCGCGTCGAATTCTGGGTCCAGACCAATCCGGGCACCAAGCCGGGGCCGCTGATGAAGGTCGCCTCCGGCGGCGAGCTGTCGCGCTTCCTGCTCGCGCTCAAGGTCGTGCTGTCGGACCGCGGTTCGGCGCCGACGCTGGTCTTCGATGAGATCGACACCGGCGTGGGCGGTGCGGTCGCCGACGCCATCGGCGGGCGCCTGGCGCGGCTGGCCGGCAAGGTTCAGGTGATGGCCGTGACCCACGCCCCGCAGGTCGCGGCCCGCGCCGACCAGCATCTGCTGATCTCCAAGGACGCCCTCGACAAGGGCAAGCGCGTCGCCACCCGCGTCAATGCGCTCGCCGCCGACCACCGCCGCGAGGAAATCGCCCGCATGCTGGCCGGCGCCGAGATCACGGCAGAGGCGCGGGCGGCCGCGGAGAGGTTGCTGAAGGCGGCCACGGCTTAGGTTTTCGCCGTCATTCCGGGGCGATGCGAAGCATCGAACCCGGAATCTCGAGATTCCGGATCTGGTCCTTCGGACCATCCGGGAATGACTCTCTCAATTGCAGATCGACTCATACAGATCATCCCAGTTTGGATTGTCCTTCTCGATCAGCTGGATTTTCCAGGCCCGCTTCCACTTCTTGAGCTCTTTCTCGCGTGAGATCGCCGAGATCGGATCGTCGTAGATCTCGAACCAAACAAGCTGCGTGATGTTGTATTTGGCCGTAAAGCCCCGGACGGCCTTGATTCGATGCTCGTGGACGCGACGCACAAGATCTTTGGTAATGCCAACGTAGATTGCCCCATCTCGTCGCCTTGCTAGAATATAGACGTAATACGCCATGAGCCCCTCCCACGACTTCGTCATTCCGGGGCGCACGAAGTGCGAACCCGGAATCTCGAGGTTCCGGGTCTGGTCCTTCGGACCATCCCGGAACGACGAGATGCAATCTTAAGTATAATGGCCAGAGCAGCAAAATCGAAACCGCTTCGCGACGTCGCCGATCTCACCAAGGCCCAGGCCAAGGTCGAGCATATGCGGTTGTCGCTCGAGATCGAGGGGCACAACGAGCGCTATTATCAGGAGGACGCGCCGACCGTCACCGACGCCGAATACGACGCGCTGCGCCAGCGCCTCAACGCCATCGAGAAGCGTTTTCCGGAGTTCGTCAGCGCGGACTCGCCCTCGCAGAAGGTGGGCGCCGCGCCGTCGGGGCGCTTCAAGAAGGTGCGGCATTCCGTTCCCATGCTGTCGCTCGACAACGCCTTTGCCGAAGAGGACGTGCGCGACTTCGTCGGCCGCATCGTGCGCTTCCTGAAGCTCGACGACGACAAGGTCGATTTCTCCGCCGAGCCGAAGATCGACGGCCTCTCGATGTCGTTGCGCTATGAAGGCGGCGAGCTCGTCACTGCGGCGACGCGCGGCGATGGCGCGGTGGGCGAGGACGTCACCGCCAACATCCGCACGCTCGAAGACGTGCCGCAGAAGCTGAAGGGCCGCAACGTCCCCGACATCTGCGAGGTCCGCGGCGAGGTCTACATGACCAAGAAGGCATTCCTCGCGCTCAACGAGCGGCAGAAGGCCGAAGGCGGCACGATCTTCGCCAATCCGCGCAACTCGGCCGCGGGCTCGCTCCGGCAGAAGGACCCGACCATCACCGCCTCGCGTCCCCTGGGCTTCTTCGCCTATGCCTGGGGCGAGATGAGCGCGATGCCTGAAGAGACGCAGAGCGGCATGATCGGCTGGTTCGAGCGCTGCGGCTTCAGGACCAACCCGCTGACCAGGCTCTGTCACTCCGTCGAGGAACTGCTCGCCTTTCATCATGCCATCGAGGAGCAGCGTGCACGGCTCGACTACGACATCGACGGCGTCGTCTACAAGGTCGACCGCATCGACTGGCAGGAGCGGCTCGGCTTCGTCTCGCGCACGCCGCGCTGGGGCATCGCACACAAATTCCCGGCCGAGCGCGCCATGACGGTGCTGCGCGACATCGAGATCCAGGTCGGCCGCACCGGCTCGTTCACGCCGGTCGGCAAGCTCGAGCCGGTCGGCGTCGGCGGCGTGATCGTGCAGAACGTCACGCTGCACAACGAGGACTACATCAAGGGCATCGGCAACAAGGGCGAGGTGCTGCGCGAGGGGCGCGACATCAGGATCGGCGACACCGTCGTGATCCAGCGCGCCGGCGACGTCATCCCGCAGGTGGTCGATGTCGTGCTCGACAAGCGGCCGAAGGGCGCCAAGGAATTCCACTTCCCGAAGAAGTGCCCATGCCCGCTGCACACCGACGTCGTGCGCGAGGAGACGGCGGCGGGCGAGGAGGGCTCGCGCGCCCGCTGCACCGGCGAGTTCGCCTGCCCCTATCAGAAGATCGAGCACCTCAAGCTGTTCGTCTCGCGCCGTGCTTTCGACATCGACGGTCTCGGGGAGAAGCAGCTCCAGTATTTCTTCGACGAGGGATGGGTCAAGGAGCCCGCCGACATCTTCACGCTGGAGAAGCGCAATTCCAGGCTCAAGCTCGAAGAGGTAGAGGGCTATGGCGCGACCTCGGTGCGCAATCTGTTCGGCGCCATCGAGAGCCGGCGCAGAATCGCGCTGGAGCGCTTCGTCTATGCACTCGGCATGCGCCATGTCGGCGAGACCACGGCGCTGGCGCTGGCGCGCGGCTACGGCTCCTGGGATGCCTTCCACGATGCCTGCCTCAAGGTCGCCAAGGGCGACGAGGAGGCGATGGCCGAGATGGATGCGCTCGACCAGATCGGCGATACCGTGATCAAGAGCATCGCCGATTATTTCGGCGAGAGCCACAATCGCGGCATCGTCGAGCGGCTGACCAGGGAGGTCGAGATCGTCGACGCCGAGAAGCCGAAGAGCAATTCGGCCGTCGCCGGCAAGACGGTGGTGTTCACCGGATCGCTGGAGAAGATGACGCGCGACGAGGCCAAGGCCACGGCAGAGCGTTTGGGGGCGAAGGTGTCAGGCTCGGTGTCGAAGAAGACCGATCTCGTCGTCGCCGGTCCGGGCGCCGGCTCGAAGCTCGCCGAGGCCAACAAGCACGGCGTCAAAGTGCTGACCGAGGACGAGTGGCTGAAGCTGATCGGGGAGTGAGGTCTGTTCCGTCATTGCGAGCGAAGCGAAGCAATCCAGTTTGTTTCCGCAGTGACCGTCTGGATTGCTTCGTCGCTACGCTCCTCGCAATGACGGCTGGAGCACGTGCACGGCGCTCCCCTCACATCATCCCGCTCTCTTCCTCCTCCGCCTGCTCGATCAGCGCCTCGCTCACCGTCACTTCGCGGCGGGGGACGACGAAGATCATCACGCAGGCGCAGAGCAGCGAGATCGCGAGCACCGCCGAGGTGAGCGGCAGCGTCGTTGCGGAGTGGCCGCCGAGATAGGCGCCGAATTGCGACATCAGCGCGCCGATGCCCTGTTGCAGGAAGCCCATCGCGCCCGAGGCAGTGCCGGCCGCTTCAGGACGGATGCTGATCGCCCCGGCGGCCGAATTCGCCATCACGAAGGCGTTGCCGACCATGACGATCATCTGCGTGCCGAACAGCCAGCTTGGGGCCTCGTTCCACCCCGTAAAGCTCCACAGCAGGTTCAGCAGGCTGCCGCAGAGCTGGAGTGCGAGCCCGAACCAGATCAGCTTCTCCAGCGAATGCCTGGGCGCAAAGCGCACGCAGAGCAGGTTGCCGACGAGAAATGCAAACCCCGTTGTCGCGAACCAGGCGCCGTATTCGGCGCTGGTCCGGCCCATCTGCGTCACCACGATATAAGGTCCGCCGCCCGCGAAGGTGAAGATGATCTGTGAGGCCAGCACCTGGCACATCACATAGCCGACAAAGGCGCGGCTCTTGATCAGGATGCCGACGTCGCCACGGAAGCCGCCGCCGCCGGCGCGGCCGCGGCGCGTTTCGGGCAGCGCCAGTGCGATGCCGACGGCGACAATGACCGCAGCGATGGTGATGGCGTAGAAGATCGCGCGCCAGCCGAACGCCGTCTCGATCAGGCCGCCGGTGAGCGGTGAAACCATCTGTCCGATCATCAGCGCCGCGACCACCAGGCTGATCATCGAGGCGACGCGGTCGCGCTCATAGATGTCGCGGATGATGGCACGGCTGATCACCATGCCGGAAGCGCCGCCCAGGGCTTGAAAGAAGCGGGCTGCAATCAGCTGCGGCAGGGTTTCGGCGAAGATGCAGGCGATGCTGGCCGCCACCATCAGCGCCAACCCTCCGAGCAGCACGGGGCGCCGCCCGAACCGGTCGGACAGCGGTCCCATGATCAGCTGCGATAACGCGATGCCGACCATGTAGAGCGACACCGTCATCTGCGCGACGGAGATGTCGCTGCCGAAAGTCGTCGCCAGCACCGGCAGCGCCGGAACCAGGATGTACAGCGAGATCGGCGCGATCCCGGTCATCACGACCAGCAGCAGCAGCACCCCGCGCGATGTCGCAAGGTTGCGCGTCCCTTCCGGAGGCTTGCTGATGATGCCGTGCATGCGTGTTCGTCTCGTTGAATTCGAACCGACTGTAACGTCGTTACGCAAGGCGGATATCGGCATTTCGGAATGCGGCTATACGGATTCCGGGATGGTTATAATAACGGCGTGAGGCGACCCATTGGGCGCGATCTTCACGCCACAAATTCGGTGTCATCGCCCGGCTTGACCGGGCGATCCAGTATTCCAGAGGCGCAGTGATAGATCCGAGAAGCCGCGGCGTGCTGGATTCCCCGCTTTCGCAGGGAATGACAGCTGTGTTGGGGATGCAGCCTTGCGCAAATCGCGTGGTGCTATGCGGCTACGCCTTCAGCTCCGCCGTGGCCTGATCGAGCCAGGCCCGGGTCGCCTCGTCGAGCGCCGGCCCGACCTCGGCCCGCACGCGCGCATGATAGGCGTTCAGCCAGTCGAGCTCATCCTTGCTCAGCATCGCGGCGTCGATCAGCCGGCGGTCGATCGGTGCCAAGGTCAGCGTCTCGAACGCATTCATCGGCTTCTCGGCGCCCTTGATGTGGGCGGCGACGACCAGCTCAAGGTTCTCGATGCGGATGCCGAAACCGTCGGTCTTGTAGTAGCCGGGCTCGTTGGAGAGGATCATGCCGCGCTTCAGCGGCGTTGTGCCGAGCTTCGAAATGCGCGCCGGCCCTTCGTGCACCGAGAGATAGCTGCCGACGCCGTGGCCGGTGCCGTGCTCGAAATCGACGCCGGCGGCCCATAGGTATTGCCGTGCCAGCGTGTCGAGCTGCGCGCCAGTGGTGCCATCCGGAAAGACCGCGCGTGCGATCGCGATATGGCCGCGCAGCACGCGGGTGAAACGGTCGCGCATCTCGTGCGTGGGCTCGCCCACGGCCATGGTGCGGGTGACGTCGGTGGTGCCGTCTTCGTACTGCGCGCCGGAATCGATCAGCAAGAGGTCGCCGGGCGCGATGCGCCGGTTGCTCTTGCGCGTGACGCGGTAGTGCACGATGGCGCCGTTCGGGCCGGTGCCGGAGATGGTCGGAAACGAGACGTCCTTCAGTGCGCCGGTGTCGCGGCGAAACGTCTCCAGCGCCTCGACCGCGTCGATCTCGGTGAGCTTGCCGCTTGGCGCTTCCCGGTCGACCCACGCCAGGAAGCGCGCCAGCGCCAGGGCGTCGCGCCGATGCGCCGTCTGCGTCCCCTTGATCTCGGTCGCGTTCTTGACCGCTTTGAGCAGCGCAATCGGATCGCTGCCGCGCACCGGCTTGCCGCCGGCGCCCGCGATCAGCCGGCTGAGCGCGTCGGCCGCGGTGGCGCTGTCCAGTGCGATCGACCCGCCGCCCTTGGCGAGCGCCATCAGCGTCGGCGCCATCGCGTCGGGCTCGCGCACGTCGGCGGACTGCTCGAGATGGTCGCGCGTCAGGTTGGAGAGCTTGCGGTTATCGATGAAGATGGTGGGACGCCCGTCTTTCGGCACCAGCGCATAGGACAGCGGCAGCGGGGTGTGCGCCACGTCGGCGCCGCGGATGTTGAAGGTCCAGGCGACCGCGTGGCTGTCGGACAGCACCAGCGCGTCGACGCCGAGCTTGCCGATCTCGCTTCTGATCTGCGTCAGCTTCTCGGCTTCCGTGATGCCGGCATGCTGGAGCCCGTGCACGGCGACGGGGGCGACCGGCGGCTGCGGGCGGTCCTGCCAGATCGCATCGATCGGATTGCTGTCGACGGCAACCAGCTCGGCGCCGGCCTTGGCGCAGGCGGCAGACAGGCGCTCGGCTGCCGCAAAAGTGTGCAGCCATGGATCAAATCCGAGGCGGTCACCGGCTTTGAGATGCGCCGACACCCAGCTCTCCGGCGGCGGGTCGATCAGCGATTCCACGACCCAGGCCTTTGCATCGACCTGCTTGGCGGCCTGAAGCGTGTAGCGGCCGTCGACGAACAATGCGGCCTCCTGCGCCAGAACCACCGCGAATCCCGCCGAGCCCGTGAAACCGGTCAGCCAGGCCAGCCGTTCTTCCGACGGCGGCACATATTCGTTCTGCTGCTGATCGGCGCGCGGAACGACGAAGCCGGCGAGCTTGCGACGGGCGAGTTCTTCGCGAAGTGCGGCCAGCCGTGCCGTCAATGCGACGCCGGCCTCCGGCTCCTCGAATGTCTGGAAGTGTGCTTCGAACATGGTGAATCACTTTAGGATCATGGGGACGAGTCCGCAATCTGGACGCATTTACGTCGCATCTGGCATGGACTGTGCTTGAATGGTTCCACTTGAATTGAGTGGAGTAAAGGATGCGGCAGCCGCGCTTCGTCCGGATGACAGCGAAATTCGAGCAGGTGGTTCATCTCAACGGCGAGGGGACACACGATGCCAGCATTCACGTTTGAGAAGATTTCGCCGCCGGCGCGCCGAGCCCCGACGGCGGTGGCACCGAAGAAGCCGCGCAGCGTCATCAGCCAGATGATCAACCGCATCGCCGAGCGCCGCGCCAAGCGTGCGTCGCAGGTCGAGCGTACGGCGCACCGCGACGAGAAGCCGGCGGAGTAGCGGCATTGCTGATGCCGTAGGGCGAGGAAAGGCGCGAAGCGCCATGCCCACCATCTTTCCCGGATTGGCGAACGTCATGGTGGGCACGCTTCCGCCGAGCTGTGGCGGACAAGTCGCTTTGCCCGCCTAAGGCACCTGTGCTGGCTATCCCACCTTCCGCAGCAACAGACTGCTCCACCCCTCGATCCGCAGATGCTTCAACGGCACGAGGCCGCGGGCGCGATAGGCGGCGATCACGGCGGGGGCCTGATGCGTCAGCAGGCCGGAGAGGATGACGCGTCCGCCGGGTGCGAGATGCCGTGCCATCGGGCCCGCCAATTGCCTCAGCGGATTGGCAAGGATGTTGGCCAGCACCAGGTCGAACGGACCGGCCCGTCCAAAATCCGGCGCGGCGAAGCCGGTCGCGCGGATCACCCGCACATGGTTGCCAACTTCGTTCAGCCAGGCGTTCTCGGAGGCCACCCGCACCGAGGGCGGATCGATGTCGGAGGCGAGCACGGCGCGATGCAGCGCCTTCGCCGCGGCGATCGCCAGCACGCCGGTCCCAGTGCCGAGGTCGAGCACGTTCTTCGGACGGGAACTCTTCAGGACATGGTCAAGCAGCAGTAAACAACCACGCGTCGTGCCGTGATGGCCGGTGCCGAAGGCGAGCGCCGCCTCGATCTCGATCGCGAGCTTGTTCGGTGCCACGCGGTCGCGGTCATGACTGCCGTGCACGACGAAGCGGCCGGCCGGGACCGGGACGAGATCCTCCAGGCTGGCCCTGACCCAGTCCTTGGCCTCGACGGTATCGAAGACGAGCGTCGCGGCGATCTCATTTCCCGCTGAAACTGCAATAAGTTCGCGCAGCCATGGCTGATCGGGCGCCTCGGCGAAATGGAGCGTGACGTCCCATTGTCCGTCCGGCCGCTCGAAGGCGGCGACCGCCGCATCGCCCTCGAAGAACATCTCGGTGAGCACGTCGACGACGCGCCGGGCGTCGGCCTCGCTGCCGATCGAAAAGCTGGCGCGATGGGTTGGAGCAGGCTGCATTCAGGGTTCCGTTGAGTTGAATTTTTGCAATTTTTGCCGCCAATTTTCCGCGCAAGTTGCGCTTCCCGGGTTAACCGGGCTGAAGGTTCCGCCCCGTACATTCTCGGATGTTGAATTAAGCCAACACAGCTTGGAATTGAAACGGAGGCGAGTCTTGAAGAGCATGATTCAGAAGTTCTGGTCGGATGAATCCGGTGCCACTGCGATCGAATACGGTCTGATTGCCGCGGGCATCGCCCTGGCAATCATCACCGTGGTGAACAGCCTGGGCAGCACCATGAACGAGAAGTTCACGTCGATTAACACCAGCCTGAAGTAATTTCCGCCTCCATTTCCCAACGGGGGCTGTTTTTTCTTCTAGTCTAGGCTGACCTGATCACCGCCCGCGAGGGGAATTCCCCCTGGCGGGCGAGGTCATTTCCTGCCAGCCCTTTCGATAGTCATAGCTTGTCCGCTGCTCACCAGCACCCTATCCACCGGTTTTTCCCGCAATTGTCCCTGCGATTTTCCACTGCGTTTCCCCCGGCCGTCGCGATGCTCCGGTCCCCCAACATCCGCGGCCCGTCCACAGACCGTTCAACAGCCTGTCCACAAAGGGATCCACAGATCTATCCACGGCTTCCGAACAGCGAGCGGTGATCCCTCAGGATCGCCTGCGCGGCGTTATGGCCGGGCGCACCGGTGACGCCGCCGCCGGGATGGGCGCCTGAGCCACAATGATAGAGGCCTCTTAACGGCCCGCGATAATCGGCATGGCCCAGCATCGGCCGTGCGGAGAACAGCTGGTTCAAGGTCAACGCGCCGTGGAAGATGTCGCCGCCGACGAGGCCGAACTGCCGCTCGAGGTCGAGCGGGGACAGGATCTGGCGGCCCAGCACGCTCGCCGCAAAACCCGGCGCGTATTCGTCCACCGTCGCGATCATGAGATCGGCGACCTCCTCGCGATGGTCGTCCCACGACTTTCCATCCGGAAGCTCCGGCGCGACGTGCTGGCAGAACAGGCTCGCGACATGCTTTCCCGCGGGCGCCAGCGTGTCGTCGAGCGTGGAGGGGATCAGCATCTCGACCACGGGCTGTCGGCTCCAGCCCTGCGAGCGCGCATCGAGATAGGCGCGATCCATGTAGGGAAGGCTCGGCGCCAGAATGATGCCGGAAGAAAGATGGTCGCCTTCGCCCGGCAGCGCCGTGAACGAGGGCAGGCGATCCAGCGCCACGTTCATGCGGAAGGTGCCGGAGCCGTTCTTCCAGTGCCGGATGCGGGCGAGGAAGTCCGCAGGCAGCGCCTCGGCCGCGATCAGCTGCGTGTAGAGCAGCTTTGGATTGACATTGGCCGCGACATATTTCGCGCGGATCGCCTCGCCGTTCTCCAGCACGATTCCGACGGCGCGGTCGCGCTCCACGATCACCTCGCGCACGCCGGCATCCGTGTCGATCGCGACGCCGCGGTCGCGCGCCGCGCGCGCCATCGCCTGCGTGATCGCACCCATGCCGCCGATGGCATGGCCCCAGACGCCCTTCTTGCCGTTCACCTCGCCGAAGGCGTGATGCAGCATCACGTAGGCCGAGCCGGCGGCGTAGGGGCTGGCATAATTGCCGACGATAGCGTCGAAGCCGAACAGCGCCTTGACCAGATCATGCTCGAAGCGCTCATCCAGCATCTCACCGGCCGAGCGGGTGAAGAGATCGAGCAGGCTGCGGCTCTGTTCCAGCGTGAGACCGCGCAGGATGCTGGCGGTCTTCCAGGCGTTGACGCCTTCGCGCAACGCCGCCGTGCCAAAACCCTCGACGAGGTTCGGCGGCGCGCGCAGCACGAACTGCCTGAGCACGTCGGCGATGTCTTCCAGCTCGCGTGAAAACCCGTCGAGCGCGCCTGCGTCATGCGTACTCAGTCGTGCGACTGATGCCTTCGTCCGGCCCTCCCCGGTGAGGAGATAGCTGGCATCTGGCGCGGGCAGGAAATTCTGGGCGCGCCGTTCCACGATGCGCAGGCCCTGCTCGGTGAGCTTGAGGTCGCGGATCACCTGCGGATTGAGCAGGCTCACCGTGTAGGCCGCCACCGAATTGCGGAATCCCGGGTGAAACTCCTCCGTGACCGCGGCACCGCCGACCACCTTGCGGCGCTCGACCACGCGCACGCGCAGGCCGGCCATCGCGAGATAGGCCGCGCAGGTGAGGCCGTTATGGCCAGCGCCGATGATGACGACGTCGGTTTCGGTCATGAAGATGCAAGGCCCAGTCTACCGTCATTCCGGGGCTCGCGAAGCGAGAACCTGGAATCTCGAGGTTCCGGGTTCGATGCTCCGCATCGCCCCGGAATGACATCTCTATATCAAGCAATTCACGCTGCAACATCACAGCCCCCTTTATTGCCCGTTCAGGCGCCTTGTGCTCCATTGCGCGCGTCCGGCGCCCGCCGGGTTTTGAGCCGGAGCTTCCATGGATTCGATCGTGCAACCCGCCGCCACGGAGCAGCCGTCCGCCTCGCGCAACCGGCTGGTGCTGACGGTCTACACCGCCGCGATCTTCGTCAGCGCGCTGCTGCTGTTCTCGGTGCAGCCGCTGTTCACGAAGATGGTGCTGCCGCGGCTCGGCGGCTCGCCGGCGGTGTGGTCGGTGGCGATGGTGTTCTTCCAGTCGCTGCTGCTGGCGGGCTATGCCTATGCGCATCTCTTGATGCAGGCGAGGAGCCGCGTGGTGCCGGTGGCCGTGCATCTGGTGCTGCTGATCGCGGCCTTCGCCACGCTGCCGCTCGGCATCGCCTCCGGCTATGGCGAGCCGCCGGCTTCCGGCTATGCGTTCTGGCTGCTCGGCCTGTTCGTGGTCTCGATCGGCCTGCCGTTCTTTGCGCTCGCGGCCAACAATCCGCTGTTGCAGGCCTGGTTCGTCCGCACCGGCCATCCCGCCGGACATGATCCCTATTTCCTCTATGCCTCCTCCAACATCGGCAGCTTCCTCGCACTGCTGTCCTATCCGTTCCTGCTGGAGCCGGCGTTCACGCTGCACACGCAGAACCGGCTCTGGACCGGCGGCTATGCCCTCTTGATTCTCCTGATCGCCGCCTGCGGTGTGTTGCTGCTGCGTTCGCCGAAACTGGCAGTGGTCGACGCGAAAACCGAGGACGCGAATGCGCCGGCGCCGGCGTTCTTGACGCGGCTGCGCTGGATCTTCCTCGCCGCGGTGCCCTCGGGCCTGCTCATCGCCGTCACCGCGCACATCTCGACCGACGTTGCGGCGGCGCCGCTGCTGTGGGTGCTGCCGCTGTCGCTGTATCTGCTCACCTGGGTCGTGGTGTTCCAGTCGCGGCCGCTGCTGCCGCACAAATGGATGCTGATGCTGCAGCCGGTCGCGATCGCGGGCGTTGTCGTCCTGCTCGCCTTCGGCGGCGAACAGAATCTGCTGCTGACGCTCGGCGGCCATCAATTGTGCTTCTTCGTCATCGCCATGGCCTGCCATGGCGAACTGGCGCGGACCCGTCCGGCCGCCAAATATCTCACCGGATTCTATGTCGCGCTGTCGTTCGGCGGCATGGTCGGCGGCCTCTTTGCCGGTCTCGTCGCTCCCTTCACCTTCTCGTGGATCGCCGAATATCCGATCCTGCTCGCGCTTGCCGCGCTGTGCCGGCCGATTGCGAACGAACGGCTTGCCGGTGTCGTCAAATGGTACTGGCTGGCGCTCGCCGCGCTCGCGGTGGTGCTGGTCGCACCGTCATACGCCACCGGCAATCTCTCGACCTGGTTTGAGGATCACCGCGTCTGGGTCGCCGGCAGCGTCGGCGTGCTCGCCGCGCTGCTGGCACTGATGCTCAATGCCGGCCGCTGGAAGATCTTTGCCACCGTCGTGCTCGCGCTGGCGTTGATCCGCGTCTATCCCGCGGACGAGGGCCGCGTCACGACGGTGCGCAGTTTCTTCGGCGTGCACAAGATCGTGGTGACGCCCGGCGGCTACTTCCATGTGCTGATGCACGGCACCACGATTCACGGCGCCGAGCGCTTCCGCAACAACGACGGCACGCCCGTCGCGGGCCGGCCCGAGCCGATCACCTATTATCACAAGGACGGCGGGATCGGTCAGGCCGTCAGCGCCATCCGCGAACGCAAGGGCGCACCGCTCAAGGTCGCCGCGATCGGCGTCGGCTCGGGCACACTCGCCTGTGCCGCCGCGCCTGGCGAGGACTGGAAATTCTTCGAGATCGACCAGTCGATGGTCGATGCCGCGCGCGATCCCAGAAATTTCCGCTACATCTCGAGCTGCATGCCGGACATGAAGCCCGTGATCGGCGATGCGCGCCTCACCTTCGCCAAGGAGCCCGACGGCGCCTATGACCTCATCATCGTCGATGCTTATTCGTCGGATGCGATCCCGATCCATCTCGCCACCGAAGAGGCGATGAAGATCTACAAGGACAAGCTCGCGCCACACGGCGCCGTGGTGATGCACGTCTCCAACCGGCATCTCGATCTCGAGACCGTCGTGGTCGGCATCGCCGACGCCAACGATCTCAAGAGCTGGGTCTTCAACGAGGATTCCGGGCGAGATGGCGACTACATCTTCTCGACCGACGTCGTCATCTCGGCGCGGGAGGAAGCCGACATCGGCCGGCTCGCCGCCTCGAAGTCGTGGGAGCAGACCGAAGCCGATGACAGGGTGCGGGTCTGGACCGACGACTATTCCAACATCCTGGGCGCGCTGTATCGGCGCTGGCGGGACGGGGAGTAGGGCGCCGCGACAACCGTCTCCGTGCCCCGGACGCAGTGCAGCGCTACTTCAGCGGTGCGCTGCAGAGCCGGGGCCCATGCCGCGGCGTCCTGGGTCCCGGCTCTGCGTCGCGTCATTGCATGCCGTGCCGCGTCCGGGACACGAGACCGTCTTACGGCTCGACCGGCGTCCCCGCCGGCAACGCCATTCCCTTCTCGCCGGCGACCTGCCGCAGCAAGTCCGGCCTGTCGGAAATGATCCCGTCAACGCCGAGCTCGATCATCCGCGTCATGTCTTCGCGCTTGTTGACCGTCCAGACCACCACGCGCAATCCGAGCCCGTGGGCCTCCGCGACGAGCGCAGCGGTGACATCGCCGAAATAGGGCGACCAGATCGCGCCGCCCGCCGCCTTGATCGTCCGCGGCAGCGAGCCGCCGTGATCGGCCGGATTGAAGCCGGCCGTCCAGTTCGTCGCCTTGTCCAGCGCCACCGTCGGAGCCGAGCCGCGCTGGAGCGTCAGGTACACCGTCGGTATCTTAGGCGCCTGCTGCTGGACCAGCTGCAAGGTCCTCCAGTCGAACGACTGGATCATGACCCTGTCGGAAAACGCCTCGGTCTCGATCAGCCCCAGCAGCTTCGCGACAAAGGCCTGCGGATCGAGCGTTTCGTCCGGATGGTTCGGGTCGATCTTGGTCTCGATGTTGAAGCGCACACGCGCGTTGCCGGATTTTCGGACCAGCGCGAACAGCTCGCTCAAGGTCGGAATGCGCGTCCCCGGCACCGCGCGCTGGTCGGGGAATTGTTTCGCGTAAGCACTATCCGGCCGGATCTGGCCGACGTCATAAGTCCTGATCTCGTCCAGCCGCAGCTTGACGAAAGGCGTGCCGGGTGGAGTGATGTAAGCGCCGTCGGGGCGGCGTGTGAGATCAGGATTGAGCCCGCGCTCATGCGACACGACGATTTCGCCGTCCGCAGTGACGCCGACGTCGAGCTCCAGCGTGTCCACGCCCATCGACAGCGCGTTGGCGAAGGCGGGCAGGGTGTTCTCCGGCAGCAACGCCCGCCCGCCGCGATGCGCCTCGAGATCGAAGGCCATGGCTCGTCCTACAATGGCTGGTCCTGCAATGGCTTGTCCTGCAGCGAGCAACGCGAGCACGGTCAGGATCGTTGCGGCGCGTGACGGCATGGTGCCTCGGCCGGTGAGGTCGATGGGTGTGCGATTGCGTCAGTTCTGGTAGTAATAGCCACGCGGCTGATAAACCTGCCGGGGCTGTGGCTGATGATAATAGCCCTCCTGGCCGTAGCCCTGGTCGTAATAGGGGCGCGGCTGCTGCTGATAGACCTGCGCGTCATAGAGCGGGCGGGTGGCCGTACGCGGAGCCGGATAGCGCGCGACGGAGTCGCTGCCGTCGGCGGGATAGATGTAATTGTCGTCCTGCGGCATGTAGCGGCGGGCGGGCTGCGCCGGCGGCAGCAGGTTCACGGGATCGCCCGATGTGGCGTACTGATCTTCGGCGGGCTGTTGCGGAGCGCGGGCCACCGCGGCGTTGGCGCGGCCGCGCGGATTGCGCGCCAGCGCCACCTGCGCCGATCCGGTCAGCGTCACCGAGGTGTTGAGCACGCCCTGCTGCTGCACCAGCGCGTAAAGTGTCGATGCGTTCTGACGCGACAGCCGCACGCAGCCATGCGACGCCGGCGAGCCGAGCCGGCCGACCGAGTCGGTGCCGTGGATGGCGTGGCCGACCTTGGTGAAGAAGATCGCGTGCGGCATCGGCGCGTCGTCGAATTCCTTGGAATAATGATCCTCTTCCATGCGGAAGGCGCGGAATGCGCCGTTCGGCGTCTCGCGCGAGGGGATGCCTGTTGAGACCGGCCAGCGATAGCGAGCCACGCCATCGACCGCGACGGTCATCTGCTGATTGTCCTTGTCGACGGTGATCTCGACCTTGGCCTGCGCGGTGCCCGCGCTCAAAACAATCATGGACGTCAAAGCAATGAAAAATGAACGCATCTGGAAACGCATTTGAATCCTGGCCTCCGGCCTCTTCTCGCTAGCCGCCGCGGCTCTCCGTCCCCGGCGTGCAATATGCCTGCAATCCGGCTTTGGTTCCAGCGGCCTGCCTGCCCATCGTTAACGCGATGCGGGGCGTAAGCAAGGCCGCTTTGTGCCGCGCCGCGCGCGGCGGCGCTGACATTTTCGCGAGCCGGACGCGCGTTCGACGCCGACAATTCGTTACAAAGGCGCAACCATCCGGGCCGCGCGGCGCGTTGACGATGTCAACCCGGCGCCGGCCGCCCTCGTCATTCCGGGGCGCCCGAAGGGCGAGCCCGGAATCCATTCATCCACCAACCCGCCGCACAATGGATTCCGGGCTCGTGCTGCGCACGCCCCGGAATGACACCTGCGTCAATTCTTCAGCCGATACCCTGTGCGGAAGATCCACCAGATCACCACCAGGCAGATCACCAGGAACGCCAGCGTCATGCCGATGCTGACGGCGACGCTGACATCCGCAATCTCGTAAAAGCTCCAGCGGAAGCCCGAGATGAGATAGACGACCGGGTTGAGCAGCGCCACCGTGCGCCAGGCGGGCGGGAGCATGTCGATGGAATAGAAGCTGCCGCCGAGGAAGGTCAGCGGCGTCACCACCAGCATCGGGATCATCTGCAGCTTCTCGAAGCCGTCGGCCCAGATGCCGATGATGAAGCCGAACAGGCTGAACGTCACCGCCGTCAGCACCAGGAAGGCCAGCATCCAGACGGGATGGTGGATATGCAGCGGCACGAACAGGCCGGCGGTCGCCAGGATGATCAGGCCCAGAATGATCGACTTGGTCGCGGCGGCGCCGACATAGCCGAGCACGATCTCGAAGTAGGAAATCGGTGCCGACAGGATCTCGTAGATCGTGCCGGTGAATTTCGGGAAGTAGATCCCGAACGAGGCGTTGGCGATGCTCTGCGTCAGCACCGAAAGCATGATCAGGCCCGGCACGATGAAGGTGCCGTAGCTGACGCCCTCGACCTGGCTGATGCGCGAGCCGATCGCGGCGCCGAACACCACGAAATAAAGCGAGGTCGAGACCACCGGCGAGACGATGCTTTGCAGCAGCGTGCGCCAGGTGCGCGCCATTTCGAACAGGTAGATGGCGCGGATGGCGCGATGGTTCATGACGTCCTCACGAGGTCGACGAAGATGTCCTCGAGCGACGATTGCGTCGTGTCGAGATCGTTGAAGCGGATGCCGGCGGTGCGGAGATCGCCGAGCAGGCTGGTGATGCCGGTGCGCTCGCCCTGGGTGTCGTAGTCGTAGACCAAGGTTGTGCCGTTATCGCAGAGCTCGAGCTCGTAATGATGAAGGCTTTCCGGCAGCGCGGCGATCCTGCCCTGCAGATGCAGGGTCAGCCGCTTCCTGCCGAGCTTCTGCATCAAGGTCGTCTTGTCCTCGACCAGCACGATCTCGCCCTTGTTGATGACGCCGATGCGGTCGGCCATCTCCTCGGCTTCCTCGATGTAATGCGTGGTGAGGATGATGGTGACGCCGGACTGTTGCAGGGTGCGCACCACCTCCCACATGCCCTTGCGCAGCTCGACGTCGACGCCCGCGGTGGGCTCGTCCAGGAACAGGATCTGCGGTTCGTGCGACAGCGCTTTCGCGATCATCACGCGGCGCTTCATGCCGCCGGACAGCGTGATGATCTTGTTGTCCTTCTTGTCCCATAGCGAGAGGTCCTTCAGCACCTTCTCGATGTGCGCAGGATTCTTCGGCTTGCCGAACAGGCCACGGGAGAAGCTGACGGTCGCCCACACGCTCTCGAAGGCGTCGGTGTGCAATTCCTGCGGCACGAGGCCGATCAGCGAGCGCGCCTTGCGGTAGGAGGTCTGGATGTCCTCGCCGCCGACGAGCACGCGGCCCTCGCTCGGATTGGCGATGCCGCAGATGATGGAGATCAGGGTGGTCTTGCCGGCGCCGTTGGGCCCGAGCAGCGCAAAAATCTCGCCGCGCTTGATATCGAGATTGACGTTCTTGAGCGCCCTGAAGCCGGACCCATAGGTCTTCGACAGATTGGCGACGGAGATGATGGAGGACATGATGGCCGCGAGGCTGAGGGGCAAAGGTTGGGGAGGGGAGGCCGGACCGGTCCCGGAGGGAGGTCAGCGGAGCCCTGAAATAGGAACGCAGTGGCTTGCCCGCAATTCCCCGGAGAAAAATGGTCTCAAAATAGGCCCTTCAGTGGCAGGTTTCAGGCAAGTGTTGCGCGATGGTCACTGCTTGCGGCTAAGATTGTCGCTCACGCGGCTCTTTGTTGCGTCTGCGAGCAGGCCATGGCTACGATTCCGGCCAGTCGCGAAGCGTATGTCCCCGGGGAAAACATCGATGAGACCGAACGGCCGTCACACCGCCGGCGCCAGCCAGTTGTCCGCCCTCCGTGTATGGGCGATGGGCCTGCTCCTGCTGTCAGCTGTTGCCATCAACCCGACCCCTGCCAGGGCCGCGCCGAGCCAGACCGCGGCCGCGACCACCCACGTCTATCTGCTCCGCGGCGTGCTCAATATCTTCTCGCTCGGGCTCGACACGATCGGCGCCCGGCTCCAGGCGCAGGGCATTCCGGTGACCGTCGCCAATTTCGTGTCCTGGTCCTCGCTCGCCGACGAGGCCGCGACCGCCTACAAGGCGGGCCGGCTCAAGACCATCGTCCTGGTCGGCCATTCCTCCGGTGCGACCGCGCTGCCCGACATGATCGCCAAGCTCAACCAGCTCGGCGTGCCTGTGAAGCTCGCGATCGGTCTCGACTCCGTGTTCAAGACCAAGCTCTCGACCGGCGCCGAGCGCTACATCAACATCTATATCGGCGACGGTCCCGGAGAGCCGGTGCGGGCCGCGGCGGGCCTTCGCGGCAAGCTCGACAATGTCGATGTGCGCGGCTCCGGCGTCGGCCACATCTCGATCGACAAGAATGAGGCGATCCAGCGCCGCGTCATCGCCGAGATCGACGCCGCGATCATGCGCTCGCGCGCTCCGGCCTTGCCGGTCGCCGAACGCGGCGCGCCGCGGCAGGCGCGCGCGGCGGCCGCGACCGCTCCGGCGAGGAACTGAGGCAAATCGGCTCGGTTTCGGCGCCGCAAAATCCGCCAAATCCGCGGTCATGAAGCCACGGGGGAGGCCTCTGCCTCCCGCGGTGGGACTGCTGGACTGATGATTGATCTGAGGCGACTAGTCGCGCTGGCAGCCGTTGCACTGCTCGCCTTGGGCCCCGGCATCGCCGCTGCCTCACCCGCCAAGTCCAAGACCACCGCGGCGGTACCTGCCGCGCCGCCGCCCCCGCCGTTCGAGCCGTTGCCGCCGCCAAAGGTCTACCTGTTCCGCGGCGCCATGGGGCCTATCTTCTCGACCGGCATGGATCGGCTCAGCGAGAAGCTGACCCAGGCCGGCTTCTCTGCCGACGTCTACGAATTCACCCTGTGCCGGTTCATCGGCAATCGCGTCATCGCCAGCTACAAGGAGCAGGCGGCGCCGATCGTGCTGATCGGCCACTCCATGGGCGGGCTGTGCTCGATCGTCATCTCCGAGATGGCGGCCAAGGAGAACATCCCGATCAGCCTCGTCATCGCCATCGATCCCGCGCACGCGACCGGCGACGTGCCGCTCAATGTCGAGCGCTTCATCAACATCTTCCTGTCCGACAGCGTCCTCGGTGGCGGCGACGTCGTCGCGGTCCCCGGCTTTCGCGGCCATTACGCGAGCTACGACCTGAAGGAAAACGCGCGCGTCTCGCACATCAATATCGAGAAGTCCGACGACATCCATCGCCAGATCGTCGAGATGGTGACGCAGTTGCCGCGCATTCCGCCGCAGGCCCAGGCCGATGCCGTGCCGCTGCGCTATCTCGTGCCTGCGGATACGTTGGTCGAATTGTGGGATTCCGGTGTGCGAGTCCCGGTGCGCCGCGGCGACACCATGGAGAGCATCGCCGCCGCCAACCGCGTGCCGCTGTGGACACTCGCGCAGAGCAATTCGCTTGCAGAGAATGCACAGCTCACGCCGGGGCAAACCATCATCGTCCCGCGCCACCTGACGCCGCCCGAGCCCGCAGCCGCGATGGCGGCCCCGCCGGCGGCTCCGGCGAAGCGGAAGTAGCGGCTTCGCCTCCCCCGCGTGCGGGGAGAGGGAGAGAGCTACACATTCGTTCCGTGGATCGCGTCGATCACGGCGTCCGTGACCTCCTTCGTCGTCGCCGTGCCGCCGACGTCGGGCGTCAGCACGCCGGCCGCACAGACGCGCTCGACCGCCGCCATCAGCCGCACGGCTGCGTCCTTCTCGCCGAGATGCTCGAGCATCTGCGCGCCGGTCCAGAAGGTCGCGACCGGGTTGGCGATGCCCTTGCCGGTGATGTCGAAGGCCGAACCGTGGATCGGCTCGAACATCGAGGGGAAGCGGCGCTGCGGATCGATATTGCCGGTCGGCGCGACGCCGAGGCTTCCCGCCAGCGCACCGGCGAGATCGGAGAGGATGTCGGCGTGCAGATTGGTCGCGACGATGGTGTCGAGGCTCTTCGGATGCAGCGTCATGCGCACCGTCATGGCGTCGACCAGCATCTTGTCCCAGGTCACGTCAGGGAATTCGCCGGCGACCTCGGCGGCGATCTCGTCCCACATCACCATGCCATGGCGCTGGGCGTTCGACTTGGTCACGACGGTCAGGAATTTGCGCGGCCGCGACTGCGCGAGCTGGAACGCATAGCGCATGATGCGGGTGACGCCGACGCGGGTGAACACGGCAACTTCGGTGCCGACCTCTTCCGGCAGGCCCCTGTGCGCACGACCACCCATGCCGGCATATTCGCCTTCCGAATTCTCGCGCACGATCACCCAGTCGAGATCGCCAACGCCGACATTGCGCAGCGGTGAGGCGACGCCGGGCAGGATCTTCGTCGGCCGCACATTGGCGTATTGGTCAAAGCCCTGGCAGATCGGCAGGCGCAGGCCCCAGAGCGTGATGTGATCGGGCACATCGGGCGCGCCGACCGCGCCGAAATAGATCGCGTCGAACTTCTTCAGCTCAGCGAGGCCGTCGGCCGGCATCATGACGCCGTGCTTCTTGTAATAGTCCGAACCCCAGTCGAACGTCTTGACGTTGAAGGCGAGATCGCCGCTCCGCTTTGCGAGAGCCTCCAGCACGCGGATTCCGGCCGAGATCACCTCGGGGCCGATGCCGTCGGCGGGAATGGCTGCAATCGAATGAGTACGCATAAGGACCTCCATCGGGAAACATCAGCGGTTCGCGGCGGGGGATCAGTCCAGGCCGCGGCCAGGCTCGGCGGGTTGGCAAGGCAAACCAATTCGGGCTGGCTTATACAGAAAATGTTGCGCTATGACATCAGCCAACGAGAAAGCGGGATGCTATGTCCGGACAGAAAGCCTCCAACGAATTGCGGGTTGCCATCGCGGGGCTGGGCTCGATCGGCACCAAGGTCGCGACCGCGCTCGATCAGGGCATCGAGGGGCTAACCCTGTCGGCTGTCGCCGTGCGCGATCCCGCCAGGCATCAGGCTTTCATCAGCGGCCTGCGACGCCCGCCGCAAGTTCTGCCGATCGAGCAGCTCGGCGAGGCCGCCGATATCGTGGTCGAATGCGCGCCGAGCAATCATCTGCGTTCCATCGTCGAGCCGGCGGTGAAGCGCGGTAAGGCCGCGGTCGTGGTCAGCGTCGGCGGCCTGCTCGACAATTTCGATCTCGTCGATCTCGCCCGCGCCAATGGCGGCCGCATCATCGTGCCGACCGGCGCGCTGATCGGGCTCGATGCCGTCAACGCCGCTGCGGTCGGCACCATCCATTCGGTGCAGATGGTGACGCGCAAGCCGATCGACGGGCTGAAGGGCGCACCGTTCATCGTGCAGAACAACATCGACATCGACAATCTGCGTGAGCCGCTCAAGCTGTTCGAAGGCAGCGCGCGCGAAGCGGCGAAGGGCTTTCCGGCGAACGTCAATGTCGCCGTTGCGCTGTCGCTGGCGGGCATCGGGCCCGATCGGACCCGGATCCAGGTCTGGGCCGACCCGACCGTGACGCGCAACGTTCACCGCATCGAGGTCGAAGCGGATTCGGCGCGGTTCTCGATGGGCATCGAGAACATCCCGTCCGAAAATCCCAAGACGGGGTTGATCACCGCGCTGTCGGTGATCGCGCTGCTGCGCAAGCAGCGCGCCACGCTGTGCGTGGGGACGTGAAGGGTGAGGCGCGATCTGCCCCATGGCGGCGCGCCTATCACCGTCATCCTGAGGTGCTCGCCTCTTCGGCGAGCCTCGAAGGGTGACGCCCCGGCTGCAGCAACTCGGCCGTGCGTCCTTCGAGGCTCACCATGGGACGCGGTGCGTCCCATGCCTCGCACCTCAGGATGACGGGACGAAAATGCAATCGCCGCGGCGCCGGCCTCGAACCATTCGTCTTACCCGCCCGCCACGCGCCAGATCACGTTGCCGACGTCGTCGGCCATCAGCAGCGACTTCTTGTCGGGGCCGATCGTGACGCCGACCGGGCGGCCGTAGGATTCCTTCTCGTCGGGTGACAGGAAGCCCGACAGGATATCGCGACCGGGACCGGACGGCTTTCCGTTCTCGAACGGGACGAACACCAGCTTGTAGCCGGACAGCTTGCTCCGATTCCACGAGCCGTGCTGGCCGATCACCATGCCGTCGCCGAAGCCGGGCAGGGTGCCTGCGGGCATCCAGCACAGGCCGAGCGAAGCGGTGTGGCCGCCGAGCGCATAGTCCGGTTGCAGCGCCTTGGCGACCATCGCCGGATCCTGCGGCACGCGGTCGTCCACCGTCTTGCCCCAGTAGCAATAGGGCCAGCCGTAGAAGCCGCCGTCGCGCACCGAGGTGAGATAGTCCGGCGGCGTCTCGTCGCCGAGCCCGTCGCGCTCGTTGACGACGGTCCAGAGCACATTCGTATTCGGCTCCCAGGCAAGGCCCACGGGATTGCGCAGGCCCGCGCCGAAGATGCGATGCGTGCCGGCGACGAGGTCGAGCTCGTACACCGCGGCGCGGCCTTCCTCGACCTCCATGCCCATCTCGGCGATGTTGCTGAGCGAGCCGACGCCGGCATAGAGCTTCTTGCCGTCGGGGCTGGCGAGCAGGCTGCGCGTCCAATGTCCGCCCGGCTTGAACGTCGTGAGCCTCTTGCCCGGCGCGGTGATGCGGTCGGCGCCCGCGACATAGGGAAACGCCATCACGCCGTCGGTGTTGCCGACATAGAAGGTGTCGCCGACCAGCGCCATGCCGAAGGGCTGGTTGAGGTTCTCCATGAAGGCGCCGCGGTGTTCGGCGACGCCATCACCGTCCTTGTCGCGCAAGAGCATGATGCGGTTGGCGGACACGCCAAGCGCGGCGGCGCGGCGCATCGTCGCCTGCATCGCATAGTGGAACACGTTGCGCGGGGCGCCCGCGATCTGCGTCGCCTCCGCGATCAGCACGTCGCCGCTCGGCAGCACCTCGATCCAGCGCGGATGGTCGAGGCCGGTCGCGAACGCATTGACCTTCAGACCCGGCGCGACGGTCGGCTTCTGGCCCTCGCTCCAGCCGCGCGCGGTCGGCATCTTCAAGGTCGGGATCGCGCCCTGCGGCTTCGCTTCGGGAATGGCGGGGGTCTCTCCCCAGGCCGGCGCGGGCTCGGTGCCCGTCATCTTGCGCCATTGCAGCGCCATGCCGCCGAGGATCGCGACGAACTGCGCGAAGATGCTGGAGAAGGTCATGAGGAGCCCCTGTTTGCGCGCGCATCCAACTGGCTGACGGGGCAGACGTCAACCGGTGCGGGCTGCCGCCAGGGCCTATTCCCGCGGAATGGCAGCCGATCGAATTTGCATGGGACGAGCGCCGACGGGTGGTGCCCGGAGATCAACGGCCGATCTGCCGCTCGAGCTGCCGTGCCGTGCGAAAATCGTCGAGGTGATGGATGTTCGGCGCCAGCGCGGCCTCTCTGGACAGCAGATGATAGACCCGCGCGACCGTGCGCTGCTTCTGCTTCGTCCGCCCAGGCGGCAGCGCCCGCGCCTTGCGCAGGGCGGCGATCGCGTGCTCGCGAAAGTAATCGTAGGCATCCGACATGGCTCGATGCTCTGCAAATGTTGCAGGTGTCGAGGGGCTAACGGGCGGGAGGAGGGGCGGTTCCTTGGCGCAATGTTCCAAGCGCGCCCATTTATCCCGTCATCCTGAGGTGTGAGCCATGGGGCGCAACGCGCCACATGGGGAGCCTCGAAGAATGGACGGCCCGGCTACATCTCGGCCGTGCATCCTTCGAGGCTCGGCTCGCGATGCATACGCATCGCAAACCTCGCATCTCAGGATGACGGAGCTAGTAGCAGCGCTGCTGGTTGGGCGAGGGCCCGCTTACCGCGGCGACAGGAAGGGGATGATCATCGGCACGCGGCGGCAATAGGCGCCGTAGGCGTCTTCGCCGAGCTCCTTGGAGAGGAACACCTCTTCCATCCGGCCCTTCTGCCACATGCCGAGCGAGATCAGGATCGCGCCGAGGATCGCGGTCACGGTGCCGACCGCGATGCCGGTGGCCAGCATGCCGGCGATCAGACCGGTGTAGATCGGATGGCGCACGATGCCGTACGGGCCGGTGTCGACGACGCGGTGGTCTTCCTTGTGGGTGATGGTGTTGGACCAGAACTTTCCGAGATGCAGCCGTCCCCACCAGGTGAAGGAGATGCCGGCAAGCACGATCAGCGCCGTGATGTAGACAGCGGTGTTGCTGAATACCCAGAGCGGCTTCTCGTTCAGCACTTCCGCGGTCCACGGCGTGAACAGGATGCCGCCGACCAGGATCGGGATGCGATAGCGGCCGGATTCCAGCGTCATGACCTGCTTCTGCGTGCGACCCTGCCAGAACGAGGCGCCGATCCAGCTGGCGAGCCAGGCGAGCCAGATCAGGGCGAGCAGTTGCGTCGGCCAGGTCGTGGTCCAGCCACCCCAGGCGACAGAGAGAAGCTTGCTGAAATCGAAGGACATGAAGGTTCTTTGCGTTGGGCGGCGGCTTCAGCCCGCGCGCGAGGACAGCGCGCGATGCTCGATGGCGCCGGTGGGCTGCTGGCCGTTGCGGGCGAGCAGGTGGGTGATGGTTTCGCGCAGCACCGGCTCGATCGGACGCGGCGAATAGCCGAGCTCGGTGCGCGCCTTGCCGATTGAAAGATCGCTCGCGGCGAGCGCGATGCGCACGCCCTCGGCGGTGCCGTTAGGGGGCCTGCGCGTGAAGTTATCGGCCAGAAATTCGAGCACGATGCCGGAGAGCTCGGCGAGCTTGCCGGGCACGACCACCGGGTACTGCCGGCGGCCGCTCATCGCCGACATCATCCGCAGGATGTTGCCGAGCGGAACGCAGTCGCCGCCGAGGATGTAGCGCTGGCCGTGGCGCCCGCGTTCCATGGTCAGCACCAGGCCCATGGCGACGTCGCGAACGTCCACGAGGTTGACCAGGAAGTTGAGATGCGGCTGCACCTTCTTCTGGAGGAAGTACCAGAGCATCGCGGTCGGCGGCGTCAGATTGTGGTCGGCGGCGCCGATCGGCATGGTCGGCGTGCCGATCACGAGCGGAAAGCCGCTGGCCGCAGCCTTGGCGGCGCAATGCTCGGCGAGCGACTTCGAGCGCGTATAGGCGCCGGGCATCGCGTCGGCCGGTTGCAGCGCCTCTTCGGCGGGAACGCCTTTGAGGTCGGAATAGGGGAACAGGATCGATTCGGTCGAGCAGTGCAGGAAGCGCGACACACCGCGCTTCATTGCCGCCGCGAGCACGATCTCGGTTCCGCGGCAATTGACCTCGTGAAAGTCCTGCTTGTTGGCGACCCACATGCCAGGCAGGCCGGCGAGGTGATAGACCTGATCGGCGCCGGCGAGCGCAGCATCGACCGCGGCGCCGTCCAGCACCGAGCCGTGGACGTGTTCGACGTCGGGGTTCGCCGCCGCCGGAGCACGGACGTCGAGAACACGCACCCGCTGCCCACGGGCGCGGAGCGCTTCGACGAGATGATGTCCGATGAAGCCACTGCCACCGGTAACCAGGACGAGAGCCATGCAGAAGGTTGCTGTTTCGCTTCTAGAGCTATCGGGTTGAAAGGGAATTTGTCGGAAGAGGCGCCAGAATCGCGGCAAGGTCGCGACGGAAGCCCAATGCAATGAACAATTTTGCCATCACGAACATCGGTCCAAGCAAAAGATGCGAAGGAAAAGTGAATAGCGAGGCTTCGCGGCCCTCAAAAACCTTGTGGCCGATGGTCTGCGCGGCGAGGCCGAGCACCACCAGCGCGGCGAAGATCGCCCACATCGTCGCGGTGCTGACCTGCGCCGCAATGCTCGTCGCAACCGAAAACAGCACGATGGAGACCGCCAGAATGCCGATACCGAGCGCCACGTCGAGCAGCAGCCAATAGATCAGAACCGGCAAGGCCAGGATCACCGCCAGGCTGACATCGAAACCGAACAGCGGAAGCCTGACCAGCGTCAGCGGCAGCACCGCGCCGGTGAACAACAGGAGAATACCGACCACATGCATCGCCGTGTTCCGGGGATCGCGATGGTACTCGACGTAAACGGCAAGTTGGCGCTGAAAAAAGCCACCCATTTTGGTCTCATGCAGCACGGGATCGGGAAGGGCGAACAGTCGCTATAGCACTGGACCGGGCGGTGCACAAACCGGCGCTCTTGTCGCGCAAAGCCGTATTGGTGCGTTCCGGACAGGCCTCAAAACGATCGGGATTTCAAAAGGTTCCGGAAGGCGCCAAGCCGTCCGCTCAGCGCTTCTTGGCGGGCTTTTTCGCCGCAGGCGCCGGCGCCGCCGGACGCGGCGCCTCCTCCGGCAGCTTGGCATAGGTCAGGATCTGCAACTGGCCGTTGACGGCTGACGTCGGCCTGGCCCGGTCGAGCAACTGCTCCTCGCCGAGGCCGATCGGATGCAGCCGCTTGGTCGAGATCTTGAACGTGTTCACCAGCACGTCGCGGATCGCGTCGGCGCGGCGCTGGCTCAGGATCGCATTGGCCTCGCGCGTCTTCGAATTGGACTCGACATGGCCGACGATCAGGAACGTGTAGGGCAGCAGCGAGGCATGAACCAGCGCATCCGCGATGCGGCCGACGGTCTGGTAGGAGGCCGGCTGGATGATCGGCGTGTCGGCATCGAACTGGATCTGCGCGTTGAAGGCGGGCAGCTTGGCGAGATCGGGCGCGATCAGCGGCCGGTTCACCGGACCCGGATCGTTCTTGATCCTGGCCTTGGCGCGCTCCATCACCTGCTGCTTCAGCGCGGGAAGATCGACCTCGGCGGGCTCCTCGAAATGGTTGAGCTTGCCGACGATGTCGTCGCGGGTCGGCGCCGCCGTCTGGGCGCCGGCTGCGCCCGCGAGCAGAGCGAGGCCGAACGCAAGAGCCGGTCCGGCCATGAAGAGCCGCGTCGCGCGCATCAGCGGTACCCCGCCTCGTCGACGGCCTTCAGGCAGTTGTTGCTGATGCCCTTGGGGGTCGAGACCAGGCAGGGGACCGACTTGCTGGTCTCCTTGGTCGAGCCGCCGCAGACCTTGACGATCTCGCGCTGGCAGGCGTTCGCCACCGTGACGCGCGCGGCGACGCGCTTCTGGATGGCGTCGAAGGCGCCGAGATAATCGCTCGCGCATTGCGGCGAGAGCACGTCGCGGTTGCGCGACAGGCATTCCTTCAGGCGGGTGGAGTCCGGGTTGACGCCGCGGCAATTGGCGACGATTTCCGCACCGCAGCTCTTGGCCAGGAGCCCGATCGAATCGCCAAAGCTCATGGTCTCCGCCGCGCTGAGCGACGGCATCCCCAATGCCAGCAAGATCAGTGTGATGGAGCCCCGGACCATGGCTTTATCTGATACGGGGAAGTTCGCGATGGTCAAGGCCTGTTCGGAGGAGAACCGTCGAAGGCCCGGCGAGTGCGGCGAACAGTCCTCACTCGGCGGCCTCGAGGGGCGGCCATTCGATCAGGACGGCCGTATGTTTCTCCAGATCGTCGGCAAACTCCGGATCGGCCCTGAGTTCGTCCAGCGTCCGCGGCGGGGGAAGCTGACGGCCGTCCGCAGTCAGCTCCTGCGCATAGAATGTGAGCGCTTCGGGCGCATTCTCCAGGGCCTCGTCGACGTCATCGCCGCCGGAAATGCAGCCCGGCAGATCCGGAAACCACAAGCTGACAGCGTCCGGATCGGTATCCTCGATGATGGCAACGTACTGAGCCATATCGCGGGCCTCACGCCCGCTGCACGAAGCTGTCCACGACCTTCTTCTCGCCGGCCTTGTCGAAGGCGATGGTGAGCTTGTTGCCGTCGATCTTGGTGACACGGCCGTAGCCGAACTTCTGGTGGAAGACGCGGTCGGACAGGGAGAATTCGGAGGTGGTGCCGGTCGATTTGGCGACCAGCTCGCCCTCGATCGTCAGGGGACCACGACGGCGCGAGGAGAAGCTGCCGAAATCGGGGCCGGCCGATGCGGAGGATGAGAACGTCGCGGTCTCGTCCTCGAAGCCGCCGTAACCGCCGCTGCTATTGCGGCCGCCGCCGCGGTTGCGGTTGGCCTGGGCGCGCTGCCAGCCCGGCGTGGTGTAGCTGGAGCCGAACGCCTCCATGTCGTCGAAGCGCGAGGCACCGTAGCCGCCGGTGCCGCCCCAGGCCGAGCCGCCCTTCGACTCCGTGATCTCGACATTGGCCGCCGGCAATTCGTCGAGGAAGCGCGAGGGGATCGTGGTCGACCAGGTGCCGTGGATGCGCCGGTTGGTGGCGAAATAGATCATGGCGCGGCGGCGCGCGCGGGTCAGGCCGACATGGCCGAGCCGGCGCTCCTCTTCCAGGCCGGCGCGGCCCTGCTCGTCCAGCGTGCGCTGGCTCGGAAACAGGCCTTCCTCCCAGCCGGGCAGGAACACGTTGTCGAACTCGAGCCCCTTGGCCGAATGCAGCGTCATCAGCGACACCGCATCCTCCTCGGCGCCGCCCTCGCGATCCATCACCAGCGAGATGTGCTCGAGGAAGCCTTGCAGGTTCTCGAACTCCTCCATCGAGCGTACCAGCTCTTTCAGGTTCTCCAGCCGGCCCGCGGCGTCCGCCGAACGGTCCTTCTGCCACATCTCGGTATAGCCGCTCTCGTCGAGCACGATCTGGGCGAGATCGGTGTGGGCGGTGACCTCGCGCTGGGCGCGCCAGCGGTCGAACTGGGCGACGACGCCGCGAAGCGAGCCGCGTGCCTTCGGCTTCAGCTCGTCGGTCTCAACCACCGCGCGTGCCGCTTCGAACAGCGGAATGCGGCGCTTGCGGGCGTGGTCGTGCAACATCTGCACCGTGGCATCGCCCAGGCCCCGCTTGGGCACGTTGACGATACGCTCGAAGGCGAGGTCGTCTGCCGGGGAGTTGATGACGCGCAAATAGGCCAGCGCATCGCGGATTTCCGCGCGCTCGTAGAAGCGTGGGCCGCCGATGACGCGATAGGGCAGACCGAGCGTGACGAAGCGGTCTTCGAACTCGCGCATCTGGTAGGAAGCGCGCACCAGGATCGCGATCTCGTTGAGTTTCTCGCCGCGGCGCTGCAGCTGCTCGATCTCCTCGCCGATGCCGCGCGCTTCCTCCTCCGAATCCCACGAGCCTGTGACCGTGACCTTCTCGCCGTCCTGGTCCTCGGTGCGCAGCGTCTTGCCGAGCCGGCCTTCATTGTGCGCGATCAGATGCGAGGCGGCGGCGAGGATGTGGCCGGTCGAGCGATAATTGCGCTCCAGGCGAATGACCTTGGCGCCGGGGAAATCGTGGTCGAAGCGCAGGATGTTGTCGACCTCGGCGCCGCGCCAGCCATAGATCGACTGGTCGTCGTCGCCGACGCAGCAGATGTTTTTGGTGGCGCCTGCTGCAGATGCCGTCATTCCGGGATGCGCCGCAGGCGCAGACCCGGAATCTCGAGCTGAGGACTCATTTCCAGATTCCGGGTTCGGCTCTTCGAGCCGCCCCGGAATGACAGTGGGGGCGGGCTTTGCCGGCGCCTGCGACAGCAGCCGCAGCCACAGATATTGCGCGACGTTGGTGTCCTGGTACTCGTCGACCAGGATGTACTTGAAGCGCTGCTGGTACTGCCGGAGGATATCCGGGTGCTCGCGGAAGATGCGGATGTTCTCCAGCAGGAGATCGCCGAAATCGGCTGCGTTCAAAATCTTCAGCCGCTCCTGGTAGCTCGCATAGAGCTTGCCGCCCTTGCCGTTCGCGAACGTGGCGGCTTCGCCCGAGGGCACCTGCGAGGGCATCAGGCCGCGGTTCTTCCAGCCGTCGATCAGTCCGGCGAGCATGCGCGCCGGCCAGCGCTTGTCGTCGATGTTCTCGGCTTGAAGCAGCTGCTTCAGCAGCCGGACCTGGTCGTCGACGTCGAGCACGGTGAAGTTCGACTTGAGCTGCGCCAGCTCGGCATGGAAACGCAGGATGCGGCCGCCGATGGAGTGGAAGGTGCCGAGCCACGGCATGCCCTCGACGGCGTGGCCGAGCATCTGGCCGAGCCGGTGCTTCATCTCGCGCGCGGCCTTGTTGGTGAAGGTCACCGACAGGATCTCGGCGGGACGGGCGCGGCCCTGGCTCAGGATATGGGCGATGCGCGTCGTCAGCACGCGGGTCTTGCCGGTGCCGGCGCCGGCCAGCACGAGGACCGGGCCGTCCAGCGTCTCCACAGCCTCGCGCTGCTCCGGATTGAGCCCGGACAGATATTTCGGGCCCACCGAGGCGCGCGCACGCGCGGCGATGCCGCCGGCTGCGGGCTGGTGATCGGGTACGCTGGTGATCTTGCTCGGCTCGGTCATGCGAATCATTGGCCCCACGATGGCACCGCGGGGTGGCGGAAGGGAGCCTTCTAACAGGGATGGTGCCTATATGGGGCGCCGAAAAGAGGTTTTCCACGTGCGTGGCGGGCCAATTTGTTCCCGCGCGCCGCGCGAATTTCGTCCCCGCCCGCGTCGGAACCATCGTTCCCGCCTTGAGATTGTCTGGACAGGTGGTGCGGCGAGCCGCGCCGGACGCAGACAACATCAAGACGAGGGTTTGACCATGCTAGGCTGGGTTGTGACGTTTCTGGTTATCGCACTGATCGCCGGCATCCTGGGCTTCGGCGGCGTCGCCGGGGCTTCGATCGAGATCGCCAAGATCATCTTCTTCATCGCGGTCGTTCTGTTCCTGGTCTCGGCCGTCGTCGGCCTGGCGCGCGGCCGCAACAGGATATAGCGCAGTGTGTTCACCTCTCCCCGACGGGGAGAGGTGAACCACGAGCAGGCGCGATCCGAATTGCTATTTCTTCGCGGGCATCGCCACGTTGCGGCCGATGCCCTCAGGCCGCGGCACCGCGCTGTGGGCCTTGGTGACCGCAGCGATGCGCTCGCTTATATCGGGCGGAAACGGCGCGACGCGCCGCGCATTCATGTCCATGTGCAGCGACATGTTCTCGGACGTCGCCGACAGCCAGCCTTCGCTCGCGTGCCGCATCTCCTCGAACGTGTGCAGCCGCTTGTCGTCGGCCTCCAGCAGCCAGACGAGGATCTGCACGGGATCGCCGAGGTGGATCTCGCGCAAATATCGCACATGGCATTCGGCCGTGAAGGTCGAGCCGCCTCGCTCCTTCATGTAGGTCGGCCCGATCCCGAGCTCGCTCCAGAGCTGGTCGATCGCGCGGTCGAACATCACGTTGTAATAGGCCATGTTGAGATGGCCGTTATAGTCGATCCATTGCGGCTCGATCTGCATGATCGAGGCGCGGAACGGCTCGGCTTTGGGCGTCGGGGCGGCAGTCTCCGGCATGTTTCCTTCCAGCTATGCGTCCGGTCGCTTGACTTGACCGGTTTTATGTCCTTTGCCACGGTTCTTCTGTCGGGAGGAATTCCGTGGGTACGACCATCACCAATAATCCGCCGCGGCCGGAGCCGAAAGCCCTCGCAAGCGCGCTGGAGCAGCTTGCCGCACGCTTCGGCAACCGCCTCATCACCTCGCAGGCCGTGCGCGAGCAGCACGGCCATACCACCACCTGGATTCCCAACCAGCCGCCTGACGGCGTGGTGATGGCGCAGGAGACCGCCGACATCCAGGACGTGGTGCGGATCTGCGCCAAGAACCGCGTGCCGGTCATTGCCTTCGGCACCGGCACCTCGCTCGAGGGCCAGGTCAACGCGCCCGCCGGCGGTATCTCGATCGATTTGCGCGACATGAACAAGGTGCTCGCGGTGCATGCCGAGGACCTCGACTGCGTGATCCAGCCCGGCGTGACCCGCAAGGCGCTGAACGAGCATTTGCGCGACCAGGGCCTGTTCTTCCCGATCGATCCCGGCGCCGATGCTTCGCTCGGCGGCATGGCCTCGACCCGCGCCTCCGGCACCAACGCGGTGCGCTACGGCACCATGCGCGACAGCGTGCTGGCCCTGAAGGTAGTGCGCGGCGACGGCGAGATCATCACCACGGGCACGCGCGCCAAGAAATCGTCCGCGGGTTACGACCTGACGCATCTGTTCGTCGGTGCCGAGGGCACGCTCGGCATCATCTCGGAATTGACCATCCGCCTGCGCGGCATCCCCGAGACGATCGCGGCGGGCGCGGTGTCGTTCGAGAGCGTGCACGGGGCCTGTCAGGCCGTCATCCTGGCGATCCAGACCGGCATTCCCGTGGCGCGCATCGAGCTGCTCAACGCCGCGCAGGTGCAGGCCTGCAACGCCTATTCCAAGCTGACGCTGCCGGAGACGCCGCTGCTGCTGATGGAATTCCACGGCAGCGGGATCGAGGTCGCCGAGCAGTCCAAGGCGTTCGGCGAGATCGCGAGGGAGTGCGGCGGCGGCGATTTCTCCTGGACCACCAAGCCCGAGGATCGCACCAAGCTGTGGCAGGCGCGGCACGATGCCTATTGGTCCGTGAAGGCGCTGCGGCCCGGCGACAGCATCGGCGTGGTCGCCACCGACGTCTGCGTGCCGATCTCGCGGCTTGCCGATTGCGTCAGCGAAACCGAGGAGGATTTGAAGCGGCTCAACCTGCTGTCGCCGATCGTCGGCCATGTCGGGGACGGCAATTTCCATTGCTCTCTGGTCTGTGACGTCAACGACGCGGACGAGATGGCGCGCGGCGAAGAGTTCATGCATCGCCTGGTCGAGCGCGCGCAGACCATGGACGGCACCTGCACCGGCGAGCACGGCATCGGCCAGGGCAAGCAGAAATATCTCAAGGCGGAACTCGGCCCCGAAGCGCTCGATGCGATGCGGGCCCTGAAGAAGGCCCTCGATCCGCTCAACATCTTCAACCCCGGCAAGATCGTGCCGGAGGCGTAGCGCCGGCCCCCAGCGGGGGGGGCCGGGAACTTTCGGCAATCCTGCTGGTTCCAATTCCCGCCAATTTCCGATGCCTGAATGGCAGGGCTTTGCGCGGGAGGGTGCGATGGTGCGACCGGTCGTTGGAATTGCCGCGATGGCACTTGTCTGCATGCTGGCGGGCGCGGCGCTGGCGAAGGGCGGACATGGCGGGGGCCATGGAGGCGGGCACGGCGGCGGCCATCACGGTGGCGGCCATCATGGCGGCGGCCATTTCCGTGGCCATGGCCACGCGCATGGCGGCGGCCATCACCGCGGCGTGCGGTTTACCAGCGGTGCCCGACGCGGCGGCCCCAATTTCGGGCAGATCCGCAATGCCGCGATCCGGCCGGCGCACTTCCGCAACGCTCTGAACGCCGGCGCATTCCGCAATGGCCGGCTGATCAGCAATCCGGCGGCGCGTGCGCAGCTCGCCGCGGCGGCCGCACTGGCCGGCTGGAGCGGCGCAAGCAGCGGATGGTGGCAACATGCGGGGGGCGGCTATGGCTGGGTCGGGCCGCTGTTCTGGCCGTTCGCCTATAATGACCTCTACGACTACACGATCTGGGGCGACGGGCTCGGCTTCTGGGGTTACGGCTATCCGGACATCTATGCCGGAATATTCGGCCCCTATGGCTATGATCGCCTGTCGGCCTATCTGCCGCAGCAGCCGCAGGGAAGACGGCGGGCCCGCAGCGCGCCGCTCGATCAGCTCTGCGGCAGTGACCGCCGTGCCATCGCCGGGCTGCCGATCGATCAGATTGCATCCGCGGTGCAGCCGGCCGATGCGCAGGGCGCCGCTCTCGATGCGCTCGGCAACGCCTCCGTCGACGCGGCAGCGCTGATCCGCACATCCTGCCCGACCCAGGCTGCGGCCACGGCCCCTGGCCGGCTCGCGGCGATGCAGCAGCGCATCGAGGCGATGCAGAAGGCGGTCGATCTGGTCCAGCCCGCGCTCGACCAGTTCTATGGTTCGCTCAACGACGAACAGAAGGCGCGCTTCAATGCGCTGGCCGAGGATCAGCGTCGTGCGAACAATGCGGGCGGATCGTCGGTGCAGACCTGCAGTGTGCCCGCCGCATTCGATTGGCCCGGCGCCACGATCGAGGAAAGACTTCGCCCCAGCGACACCCAGCGCGCGGCGCTCCAGGTGCTGCAGGATACCAGCGCCAAGGTCAGCGCATCGCTCAAGGCGGCCTGCGAGCCCAATGAGGTGATGACACCGCCGGCCCGCATGGCCACGATCCGCAAGCGGCTCGATGCGATGCTGGACGGGATCAAGTCGGTGCGCGCGGCGCTCGATGATTTCTACGCCACGCTCAACGACGAGCAGAAGGCGCAGTTCGAGGCGATCGGGCCGCGCCGCACGTCCTGAACGGCGCAAGCCTACGAAGACCAATGGTGGGGGCAATGAAGTGGTTCGCAAGGCGGCAGTCGGCCGACATCTGGGATGAGCCGATCCAGGGGCCGATCGGCGATATCGAGGCGGCGGAGCGAATTCGTCACATCTGCGATGCTGCCAGAGCGGGCGCGGAAGCCGTCGGAGGCTCCGCACGGACTGCCGAGCGCGAGCGTGAGCGCTACGAACGTGCCGCCCGCGTCGCGATGGAAATTGCGATGAAGATCGCAGACGATCTGATGCGCGACGATGCGGTCCGCCGCATCGTCGACCTCTGCATGAAGGCCGACGACGCCAAGACCGCGCAGATCCTGTTTCGCGCGATTCAGGCCGGCTGGGTCCGCGAGGCCGTCCAGCGCGATTATCCGGCACTGGCGCAATAGAACCGGCTCGCGCGGGGCGCGAGCCGGTGCGACGTCCATGCCGGAATCGGCTCAGTACCTGCGGTAGTCGCCGCGATAATGGTCGCCGCCGCTGCGGCCGCCCATTCCCATGCCGATGCCGATCCCGATGCCGACGCCCTGCATGATGGCACCGGGCGGCGGGCCGGGGGGCGGGGCGCGCTCGTAGACCGCTTCCTCGGGCGGAGGCCGGCGCTTCGGCGGCGTCTCGACCACCTTGCGCTTGGGCGGCGTGTCGTCGACGCGCTTCTTGATCACGGGCGCGACGCTCGGATTGGCCGGCGTCGCCGGTGCCGTCGGGGTCGAGCACGGACAGGTCGGAGCCATCGCGACCGCGACCGGGGTCGCCGCGGCGGCGACCGGCACGCCATAATTGCGGTTCTGCACGCGCAGCAGCAGCCGGCGCGCGGTCGCGGCGAGGTCGCTGTTGTCCCAGTTGGCGAGATAGGCCTCGAACGAGGCCCGGGTGTTGATCGCGGTGGCGCGCTCCCAGGCCAGCATCTGGCGGCGCCGTTCCAGCACCGTGCGCACGCGCGGCGTGCGGGTGTCTTGTGCGTACAGCTCGATATAGGCCTGATACGCCTCCACGGTGTCCTCAGTGATCACGAGCTCATAGGCGGCCATGGCCGGCTTGCCCTGCAAGGTCTTGCGCCAGTCCTCGACGCTGCGGGTGCCGCTGGCGAGCGCCATCGCGGATGCGCCGGGAATAGCGGGGGTGCTGCCGCTGCTCTCTCCGAAGAACCTGAAGTCGGTGGTCAGCGAGGAGCTTTCCCACGGGATCTGCCGTCCGTCGGTCGATTCCGCGACGGCGACGCGGATGCGCTTGAACACTTCCTCGATCGGCAGGTTGGGCTGCTTGGCGATGGTCAGCGCGGCCGTGGTGTAGGGGCTGTCGATGCCGTTGCCGTCCTCGGCTTCGGCGCCGGGCGAGGTCGAATAGGAGATGAAGGAGCCGGGCGCGCCGGCCTTGGTGTCGACGATCGCAAGGCCGTGGCCGGCGCCGCTCAGTGCCGGGAACGGATTGTTGCGGCAGGCATCGAGCATGAAGATGCGCGCGCGTGTCGGCAGCGCGCCGAGCGTGTTGAGCAGGTCGTTGAGCCGCACGCCCTGGAGCGGAATGTCGGCCTCGCGCTTGGGATCGAGGTCGACCGGAACGAGGTAGTTCTCGCCGTCGATTTGCAGACCGTGGCCGGCATAAAATACCAGCGCGACGGTGTCGGCGCCGCTGGCGCCGACCTTGCCGGCGAAATCCGAGATCGCCGTGCGCATCTCGTTCTGCGCCAGATTGGCAGCCGTGGTGACGGTGAAGCCGGCATTGCCGAGCAGCTCCGTCATGCCCTTGGCGTCGTTGGCGGCGTTGGGCAGCTCGGGCACGGTGCGATAGGCGGACTGGCCGATCACCAGCGCGAGCCGCGCTTCGGCCGCGGCGTCCGTCGGCGTCATCAACTGGGCGAGGGCGAGAAAACCGGATGCAACTATGAGATTTGAAAAGACTGGACGGCGCATCATGTCACCTCCAACGGCAATACGCGCGATGATGTCACTTTTTCTAGGGGGCCGCCATGCGCCCGTCTGTGCGCTGGATCACGCTGCGCGCTGCGGCAAATTGTGACAGGATGCCTGCCGCAGCCGGCGTTGTGCCAGATTTCGACGGCGCTGCCGCGGGCATCGGTTGCTGAAGGAGTCCAGTCGTGAAGGTTCTGCTCGCTCACACGCCGCAGATGCGGCGCAACTATTACGGCGACCGCAGCTTGAACGGCCTGCGCGCGGCCGCCGAGGTCATCCTGCACGAGAGCGACGAACCCCTTGACACCACCGGTCTCGTGCGCGCGGCGAAAGACGCCGACATCATCGTCGCCGATCGCATGACCGAAGGCCGCGGCGAAATCTTCGCCGAGCTGCCGCGTCTGCGCGCCTTCGTCCGCTGCGCCGTCGATATCCGCAACGTCAATGTGGAAGCGGCCTCGAAGGCCGGCGTGCTCGTCACCCGCGCCGGTCCCGGCTTCGTGCAGGCCGTCGCCGAGCTCGCGCTCGGCTTCATGGTCGATCTCTCCCGCGGCGTGTCGCGGACGACGGCGGACTACCAGGCCGGCCGCGAGCCGGAGGCGCGGATGGGCCGCCAGCTCGCCGGCAGCACGATCGGCATCATCGGTTATGGCAGCATCGGGCGCTATCTCGCCGGGATCGCAATGGCGCTGCGCATGGAGGTGCTGGTCTCCGATCCCTTCGCCGATGTCAGCGATGCCGCGATCCGGCAGGTCGGCCTCGACGAGCTGCTTGCGGCATCGGACTATGTCGTCTGCCTTGCGATCGCCAACGAGCAGACCGAGAATCTGATCGGCGAGGCAGCGCTGGCGCGCATGCAGAGGCATGCCGTCTTCATCAACCTCTCGCGCGGCAATCTCGTCGACGAACCGGCGCTGGCGCGGGCGTTGCGTGAGAACCGCATCGCCGGTGCGGCGATCGACGTCGGCCGCGCGCCGGACCAGATGCCGACGCCCGAGCTGGCCGGGCTGCCGAACGTGATCGCCACGCCGCATGTCGGCGGGCTGACGCCGCAGGCGATCGAATATCAGTCGCTGGAAACCGTGCGGCAGGTCGAAGCGATCGTGAAGGGCGAGGTCCCGCCGGGCGCGGTCAACGCCGAGCGCTGGACGCGGCGGCCATGAAGGGCCCTACAGCCGGTCCACCGCCTTGAACGTTCCGTCCTTCTGGATCACCGTCAGGAACACTTTCGGCGGCGCGTCGATCATGCGGATGCCGACGTTGACGGTGCTGCCGCTGATGTCGAAGCGGCCGACATCGTTGATGGCGCGCAGCAGGCTTGCGCGGGTCGGTTCCGGTCCGGCCTTTTCCAGCGCTGCGGCCGCGAGGCGGCCGGAGAGGTAGCCTTCCAGCGATACGAAGTCCGGTGTCTGCGTCGGATCGACCGCCTTCTGCGCCGCCTGGTAGTCGGCGACGAGCTTGAGCGAGCGGTCCCATGGAAACGGCACGACCTGCGAGACGATGACGCCTTCGCCCTCGGGGCCGAGCTCGCTGGCGAGTGCGACGGCGCCGACGAAGGAGATGTTGACGAAGGTCGGATAGAAGCCGCTGCGATGCGCGAGCCTGATGAACTCCGCGCAGGGACCATAAGTCCCGACCATCACGATGGCCTCGGGTTCGGCCCGCTTGATCGTTCGCCAGGCGGCCCTGACCGCGCGGGTGTTGCGCTCGAAGGTGCCTTCGGCGGCGAGCTCGAGGCCTCGCCTGGCGAGCGCGCGTTTCACACCCCTCAGACCGTCGCGGCCGAAGGAATCGTCCTGGTAGAAAATGCCGATGCGGGTGAAGTGGCGATCCTCGGTGAGGTGCTTGATCCACGCTTCGGCCTCCGCACTGTAGCTCGCGCGGATGTTGACGACGTTCGTGAGCTCGAGGTCGCGCAGGAATTCGGCACCGCTGAACGGGCCGATGAAGGGAACGTTCCTGGCGCTGGTGATCGGAATTGTCGCCATCGCGGTCGGCGTGCCCACCGCGCCGATCAGCGCGAACACCTTGTCGTCCTCGATCAACTGCAGCGTCTGGGCCGCCGAACGATCGGGATCGTAGCCGTCGTCGCGGCTGATGAGCTGGAGCTTGCGGCCGTGCACGCCGCCCCTGGCGTTGATCTCGTTGAATGCTGCGACGATGCCTTGCCGCATGCGCTGTCCGAGCGCGGAGGAGGGACCTTCCAGCGCGGCGGCCTGGCCGAACAGGATCGCATCCTCGCTGACGCCGGCCTCCTCGGCCCCGGCCGCGAGCGCGGTCGCTGCCAGGAGCACGCAGGTCAGGATGACGGATCTCGTCGATCGAAATCGATACATCGGGAGGTCTTGCCGGATAGTTGGGAAACCTTCCGCAACATATCCCTGCGAGCCTGAATAGCTCGCTAAGCGGCACTGTATCGACGATCCGTAGTACTCCGGGCAAAATCGGCAACTTGTTTCCACTATGCCGGATCGTTCGCGCACTTCATTAACTAATCCGTGCACTGCGGAACGATCCGGTTCCGAAATTGTGCAGTTCTTAACCGCGGTCTTGTTCCGATAGCCGGATCGATGCCTCAACCAGAGGTTCGGTTTGTTGCGGGCTAGGGGACGGCGGCTTTAGAGATGGGCGATCGCGATCAGCACGATCAGGATCGGAGGCGTATGACCGGATGGTGGCGCGCGGCGCCGCTGCTCGGGCTGTATCGCCCCGCGCTCGTCGCGGTCGGCGTCGGTCTTCTGTTCTCGGTCGTGGGCGCGGCCGCCGTGGCGCGGTGGGAAGATCGCGTCAACAGGATCGAGTTCGAGAACGCGGCCGAGACCGAAGCCATCGTCATGCAGAACGGCATGGGCGAATACATATCGAGGCTCCTCGCGCTGCGCACGCTGTTCGAATCGACCAACGACGAAGTCACCCGCAGCGAGTTCGAGACCTTCAGTGCCCGTCTGTTCGAACGCCATCCCGGCATGCTGCGCGTTGCCTGGCTGCCGCGCGTCAGCCGCAAGGAGCGCTCCGACTACGAGGCCGCGGCGAGCACGGACGGCGTCTCCGGCTATCGCATCAAGTCGCTTCAGGGCGAGAGCTTTGCGACGGCGCCGCAGAGCGATGAATATTTTCCGGTGTTCTATTCGACCCAGCCCAAGACCTCGTCGGTCTACGGCATGGACTACGCCACCGTTCCGGAGCGCCGCGCGGTTCTGGAACGCGCGCGCGACCACGACAACGTCGCAGCCATCCGCACGCGCCTGTTTGAACCGAGGGAGGGAGGCCGGCTGCCCGACGTCCTCGTTGCCGTTCCCGTCTACGCCAAGGGGACATCGCGCGAGACGGTCGCGGACCGGCGTCGCAATCTCGCCGGCTTCGTGATCGGAATCTTCGACCTGCCGCTGCTGATTCAGGTCATTCGCGTCACCACCGGAGCAAGCCCCGCGGTCAGCATCAACGTCTATCCGCCCTTCACGGGGCAGATCGTCGGCCTGGAGCAGATGCTGCCGGACTATTCGTCGGCGGCCAGGGCGCCGCAGTCGATGCGGGACGTCGCCCGGGCGCTGCACTGGTCGGGCAGCCTCAAGATCGGCGATACCGATTGGCAGGTGCGGGCCGTTCCCACCGCCGGCGGTCCGCTGGAGACGACCTACGATCGCGCCGGCGCGGTGCTGATCGTGGGCATGCTGCTCACGCTGTCGCTGTCGACCTATCTCATGCTGGCGAGCCGCAATTCGCGGCGGCTGTCACTGGCCAACCGGCGGGTGCTCGAGCTCGCCCAAACCGACGTCCTGACCGGTCTGCCGAACCGCGCCTTCTTCCTCAGCCGGCTCGACGAGATGAACAACCAGCTGGGCGTGCGGGGGCTGCCGTTCTCGATCCTGATGCTCGACCTCGACCGCTTCAAGAACGTCAACGATTCCCTCGGCCACGGGGCCGGCGATGCGCTGCTGCGCCAGGTGGCACAGCGGCTGAAATCCGCGGTGCGCGCCACCGACGTGCTGGCGCGGCTCGGCGGCGACGAGTTCGCCGTCATCCAGGAAGCCGGCGCGGATCAGCGCGCCTGCTCGACCGAGCTGGCGGCGCGGATCGCCAAGCTGTTGACCGAACCGTTCCTCCTGCCCGGCCACCGCGTCGAGATCGGCACCAGCATCGGCATCGCCATCGCGCCGGATCACGGCAGCGATCAGGAACAATTGCTGAAGAAAGCGGACCTTGCGCTCTATCGCTCGAAATCGGCGGGCCGCAACTGCTTCACCATCTACGACGAGGCGATGTCGGCCGAGCTGGAGGCCCGCAACACGCTGGAGGGGGATCTGCGCGATGCCATCGCGCAGTGCCGGCTGGAGGTGCATTACCAGCCGTTCGTCGACGCCCTCAGCGGGGCGCGGCGCGGCTTCGAGGCGTTGGTGCGCTGGCGGCATCCGACGCGCGGCCTGATCCCGCCGGACCAGTTCATCCTGCTTGCGGAGGAGACCGGGCTGATCGTGCCGCTCGGCGAATTCGTGCTGCGGCGCGCCTGCGCGGATGCGGCCGGCTGGCCCTCCGATCTCGCGGTCGCCGTCAACCTGTCGCCGATCCAGTTCAAGGAAGCCGAGCTGTTCGAGATGATCGGCGCGGCGCTCGCGGATTCCGGCCTGCCGCCCCACCGGCTCGAGATCGAGATCACCGAATCCGTCCTGCTAGAGCGCGGCAGCGAGAACCACGCCTTCATGGAGCGGCTCAAGCATCTCGGCATCGAGCTCGCGCTCGACGATTTCGGCACCGGCTATTCCTCGCTCAGCTATCTGACCGCGTTCCCGTTCGACAAGATCAAGATCGACAAGTCGTTCATCCGCAATCTCACGCACCAGCCGCGCAACTCCGCCATCATCTCCGCGATCGTGACGCTGGCGCGCGGGCTCGACATGTCGGTGACGGCCGAAGGCGTCGAGACCCGCGAGGAGTACGAGCGGCTGAAGGCGCTCGGCGTCAATTTCGCCCAAGGCTATCTGTTCGGCCGCCCGCAGCCGATCGAGCGGATTCTGTTCGACGCGCCCGTCAAACGGTCACGGCGCGACGCCGCCTGAGCGCGCCGCTCGACGGGCATGCACGAAAAGCGCTTGACCCAGGCATCCCCGGATGGTCGGAAGGATCGTCCAGGGATGAAACAAGCACATCATGCGGCTTCCGTTCTTCTACGGCTGGGTCGTGGTCGCCGTGACCTTCGTCACCATGGCCATCGGCGTCAACGCGCGTACCGCCTTCTCGCTGTTCTTTCCGCCCATCATCTCCGAGTTCGGCTGGGAGCGTGGCGTTACCGCCGGGGCGTTCTCGTTCGGCTTCGTGGTGTCAGGCGTGGTCAGCCCGCTGATCGGCCGCCTGATGGACCGCGCCGGCCCGCGCGCGGTGATGGAGCTCGGGGTGGTGCTGATGGGCGGCGGCTTGCTGCTTGCGCCGCTCACCAGCGCGCCCTGGCATCTCTATGTCACCATCGGCGTCATGGTCGGTGCCGGCTCGGTGTGTCTCGGCTATTCCGGCCAGTCGCTGTTCCTGCCGAACTGGTTCATCCGCAAGCGCGGCTTCGCCATCGGCATCGCTTTCGCCGGCGTCGGCATCGGCTCGGTGACGCTGCTGCCATGGGTGCAGCACATGATCGAAGCGACCGGCTGGCGCACCGCCTGCACCGCGATGGGCCTGCTCGTCCTGATCGTGCTGGCGCCGGTGAACCTGCTGCTGCACAAGCGCCCGCAGGACATCGGCCTCGAACCGGACAGCGATGCCGCCGCGGCTGCGGGCGGTGCCCAACCGGTCTCCAACATCGTCGATCCGGTCTGGGTCAATACCGACTGGACGCTGAAGCGCGCCGTCGCGACCGCGCGCTTCTGGTGGATCGCGCTCGGCTATTTCTCCGGCCTGTACATCTGGTACGCGGTGCAGGTGCATCAGACCAAGTTCCTGCTCGACATCGGCTTCAGCCCTTCCGTCGCGGTGTGGGCGCTCGGCATCGTCAGCCTGCTCGGCATTCCCGGCCAGATCGTGCTGGGCCATGTCTCCGACCGCATCGGACGGGAGTGGGTCTGGGCGATCAGCTGCGCGGGCTTCGTGATCTGCTTCGCCGCGCTGATCGGCTTGAAGTATCAACCCTCGCTCTGGCTCGTCTATCTGATGGTGCTCGCGCAAGGCGCGCTCGGCTACGGCCTCACCTCGATCATGGGTGCGGTGGTGTTCGAGATTTTCCAGGGCAGGCACCAGGGCAGCATCTTCGGCACCATCATGCTCGCCGCGCTCGCGGGCGGTGCGGCCGGACCGTGGCTGACCGGCTTGCTCTATGATCGCACCGGCGACTACACGCTCGCCTTCGGCATCGCGATGATCGTGAGCGGATTGTCGGCGCTCGCGATCTGGCGGGCATCGCCGGGAAAAGTTCGGGCCGTTGCCGGCCGGCTGCACAAGCCGCAGAGCCGAACCGCGGAGTGAGTTGCGGGGACACACTGAATTACCTTCGCCTCTTTTGCCCAATGTTAAGCATGTCGCGGCTTGGCAGATGCGAGGGGGACTACAAAAACGTCTTGGACACCATCGGAGCGTAGCTTCGGGCAGATTGCCGTTTCTTCCCGATGCTCCCGGGTCCCCAATGTCTGCCCCCGATAATCCTGCGACCGAAACTCTGGACGTGCTGTTGGCTGCACTGGAACGCGCCGACGATGGCGTCGTCATTGTAGATGATGCGCACCGCATCACGCATTTCAACGCCAGTGCGGAGCGGATCTGGAAGCTCGCGCGCGCCGACGTGCTCGGCCGCGATGCCGAAATTCTCACCCTCAATTGCCTTCTGGCCGATCCGGCCGCGGAATTCCGCGACGAGATTAGCCTCGTGCGGCAGGACGGCAGCCGGATCCGTGCGGCCATGTCGCTATCGTCCGTTGCGCATGACGGCGCGACCCATCGCGTCGTGTTCGCGCGCGACGTCACCGCGGATGCCGAGCGCCGCGTTAGGATCGGGCTTCTCCACGCCGTCTCCGATCAGACCAACCGGGCGGTGATCATCGCCGACACCGAGCTGAACATCGTCTACGTCAACTCGGCCTTCACGACGCTGTTCGGCTACACCAGCGGTGAGGCCGAGGGCCGTCGCGCAGGCGAGCTCATCGCCGGCTGCCACACCGACCGCAAGGCGATCGCGAAGCTGGTCGAGCGTCTGATGCGCGGCGGCCGCCGCGGCGAAGCCGAAGTGCTCACCTACGACAAGGACGGCGAGGAGATCTGGGTCTGCGCCCGGATCGACGCCTTTCGGGACAACAAGGGCCGGGTCAAGCACATCTTCGCGCTGCTCGAGGACATCACCGAGACCAGGCAATTGCGCTCGCTGCAGCAGCTCATCATGGCCTCGCTCGCGGACGAGGTCCCGATTACCGACATCGCCGACAGGCTCTGCCGCCGCGTCGAGGAGATCGCGCCCGACGTCGTCTGCTCGCTGCTCCACGTCGATGCGGCCGGCCTGATCCACCCGCTCGGAGGTCCGAGCCTGCCCGAGGACTATTCCCGCGCATTGGACGGCATTGCGATCGGCCCGAATGTCGGCTCCTGCGGCACTGCCGCCTTCTACGGCGAGCCGGTGCTGGCGACCGACCTCGAGACCGATGCCCGCTGGCAGCCCTACAAGGCGATGCCGCTCGCGATCGGCCTGCGCGCCTGCTGGTCGACCCCGGTGAAGGCCAAGGACGGCCGCGTCATTGCGACCTTCGCCTTCTACTATCGCGAGCCCCGCGCGCCGAGCAACTGGCACCGGCGCATCGTCGAGGCCTGCGTCAATCTCGGCGCCTTCGCGATCGAACGCAAGGAGGCCCGCGCCGAGATCGCGCGGCTCGCCTATCACGACATCCTCACCGGCCTGCCGAACCGCGCGCAGCTGCGGCACCTGATCACCACGGCGATCGATGCCTGCCCGACCGGCAGTCATATCGCGCTGGCCTTCCTCGATGTCGATCATTTCAAGGACGTCAACGACACGCTCGGTCACGCCGCCGGCGACGAGCTCCTGGTCCAGCTCGCCCAGCGTCTGCACGAGCAGATCGGCCCCGAGGACATGCTGGGACGGCTCGGCGGCGACGAATTCGTCATCTTGCTGCCGCAGCGCAATGCCGAGAGCGCCGCGCGCCTCGCGGCCGACATCACGGAGGCGCTGGCTGCCCCTTTGAGGCTCGGATCGAAGCTGATGCCGATGTCGGCCAGCATCGGCATCAGCCTCTATCCCGACCACGCCACCGACATCGACACGCTGATGCAGCAGGCCGACGCCGCCATGTACATGGCCAAGCAGGCCGGGCGCTCGACCTATCGCATCTTCAGTGCCGAGATGAACGGACTCACCGAGCAGCGCCTGGCGCTGATCGCAGCGCTCCGCCGCGCCATCGCGGAAGGCGCGCTGAGCCTCAGCTACCAGCCGCAGATCCGCAGCTGCGACGGCGCGATCCACGGCGTCGAGGCGCTGTCGCGCTGGCACGATCCCGTGCTCGGCGACGTCTCGCCGGCAAAGTTCATTCCGCTCGCCGAGGAATGCGGCCTGATCGAGCAGATCGGCCTGTGGTCGGTGCGCGAGGCCTGCCGGCAGATGGCGAGCTGGCGCCGTGCCGGCCTCAACATTCCCTGCGTGTCGGTGAACCTGTCGCCGATCAATTTCCGCAACGTCACGCTCGCCGCGCGGCTCAAGGACATCCTCGCCGACCACGACCTGCCGGCGAACGCCCTGATGCTGGAGATCACCGAGGGCGCGTTCATGCAGGACAGCGTCGCCGCGCTGGAGACGATGAACGCGATCCGGGAGCTCGGCGTCGGGCTCTCGGTGGACGATTTCGGCACCGGATATTCCAGCCTCAGCCGCCTTGCGCACCTGCCGATCCGCGAACTCAAGATCGACCGCAGTTTCATGCGCGACATCGAGCGCGACGCGGGCGCACTCGCGATCGCCACGGCCGTGGTGCGCGTCGGCCAGGGCCTCGGCATGACCGTGGTCGCCGAGGGCGTCGAGACCGAGGGCCAGCGCAAGACGCTGGCCGAACTCGGCTGCGACGTCGTGCAAGGCTTCCTTTACGCGCCCGCGCTTCCGCCCGTCGCCTTCGAGCGCTGGCTGATCGAGCACTGCGCCGAGCAGGCGAAGGCGATGCTGGGGAAGCTCGATGTCGCGCCGGCAGGTGCCGGCGCGGTCAGGCGCTCAGCATAATTGATTGCTTTCCCGCGATATTCTCGGCAATTAGGAACGCATCGGCAGATCGGCGGTTTGGTTGAAGTGATACCTGCCGGAGCCATCACCGGCATGGATGGCGCTTCAGGACGAAAGGCCCAGGATCGACAGAAGCTGCGCGCCCGCGAGATGGCTGGGAATAAGATCGACCGCGTGGCGCGTGCGAATTGATCTAGCCAAACGCAGCAAGCCGATCCAGGAATAAGGGCGAGCACCAGGAGGCCCCGACGCCGGAGGACTTCGAGCTGCCGGAGACATGAGGACGACAGATGAAACGGCATCCCCCATCGCGTGCAGCGAACGAGGCGAACAGCCACTTCAAACAGGCCGCGGCGAAGCCGGCGACCGATTACGAGAAGGCGGAAGAGGCTTTCCAGGCAAATCGGGAACGACTGAAGGCCGAGCGGTTGGCGAGGGAGGCTGAACGACGAAACCGGTCCGAGAAGACGCCTTAGACGTCGCACTTCTCCTTCGAGAAGCGCCATACGGCCGCAACGCGCTGGCTAAAGCATGGAAAGCACGACGATCCCGTCTTCGAGCTCGCCGGAAGCAAGCCGCGCCCGCGCAATGCGCTCGAACTCCGTTCGATGCTTCTGCAGATAGCTGAAGGCCTGCTTCTGCGTGTTGAATGTCGTGGCAAGCTGGCATATCTGCCGATTTGCGCCGGACGCGAGAAAGAAGGTGATGGTTCCGTGGTCTGGCTTCACTCTAGGCACGATCTGCACTCTCCGGCATGTGATCGGCCCTCTCAATGCGGCGGCGGCTTGAAGACGATTATCGTGTCGGCTTCTTCGAACGCTTCTTGAGCGCCGGCGCCGGCAAAGCCAGCCGAACAGCTTCGTCAGCCGCTTCCTTGGCCTCGCGCGCAGCTCGGAGCCGCGCCATGTTCTTGCGAACTTCGATGGCCTGCCGTTCGGCGTCGACCATTGCCCGCGCTCCGTCTTCAGCGGCCAAGCGGCGGCGATCGGACCGCGCGACGCTCGCGGGTGACGGCTCTGCCGGTTTCTTGGTGCTCATCGTCCACCCGGCTCCGCAAACGACTAAACCCGCTCAATCCTGGGATTGAGCGGGTAGGGCGACCGTTTCAGTACATCCGTGAAACGGCGCCACGATATCAAGCCAGCGAGAGATTCTCAGCGCTGACCTTGCCTCGCACCTTGTCGGTCTTGGCCTCGAAATTGACCTGCTGGCCCTCTCCGAGACCTGCAAGACCAGCCCGTTCAACGGCGCTGATGTGAACGAACACATCGTTGCCGCCGTCGTTCGGCTGAATGAAACCGAAGCCCTTTTGGCCATTGAACCACTTGACCGTACCTGTCGTCATCTTCTTCTCCAAAGCGCGCAAGCGCATTCCGCGCGACAATCACGCGGTCATCTTCAACTTCGTCGATGTCTTTGGAAAAGGAGCCCGCGGGCGCATTCAACAAGGCACAGCGGCTAATCGAACAACATCAATATATATGATTTCCAGGATTTTGCAAGGAGCCAGGCCAGTTTGTTTTCGAACGAGGCAATTCGTCTGTTCCGATCGAGGCGCTAGCGTGGGTTTGTCGATCTGCGAGCAGGACGTTAGCGATTGACAGCGCTGCACGACAATGGTCACGGTGTCTGTATCGCCGTGACAAGCAGACCTGTGTCTGAAGCCGCGACCAATGTCGCCGCTGCTATCCTCAAAATCGCAATGAAGCTCCTGCGCAATTGGCTGCCTGCAGGACGTGTTCGCCATTCGCAGCCCCCGGTCGGGAGGATCAATTGCACGTACTCGTCAGAGACAACAACGTCGAGCAGGCACTTCGCGTTCTCAAGAAGAAGATGCAGCGCGAGGGCGTCTTTCGCGAAATGAAGCAGCGGCGCTCGTATGAAAAGCCGTCCGAGCGAAAGACCCGCGAGAAATCCGAAGCTATTCGTCGCGCCCGCAAGCTGGCCCGGAAACAAGCGATCAGAGAGGGGTTGCTGCCGGCGCCGCCGAAAAAGAAGCCATTTGAACGCAAGCCGCCTTTGCCGGAGATCAAGGCTCGGGCGGAGTAGAGAGAGCTTTCCCTACGGCCTGAAATCGATGCCGCGGAGCACGATGCCCGGCGGCGTGCCTTCGAACTCCGTCGCGCGATATTTGCTCGCCGCGCGTGCTTCGATGCGATCCCGCAGGCGGGTGAACTGAGCCTCCCGCTGCTCGGGCTTGACTTGCGGGCCGCGCTCGAGATCGTCCATCGCGGAGGTCGAGACGGCGCAAGGAATCTCCCTGGTACCGTCATGCATCGAGAACCGGACGATCATCCGGTCGTATTCGTGGCTGATAAAGCGGCCGCTGGTCAATGTCATGGCTTGCTCCGTTGCGTGATTGCCAGGCGCGATCGCACCCCTCAAATCAGCGCGGCGACCGGCCGCCTGCGTTCCGTCGCGCGCGGCACGTGCTGAGAATTCAAGCGGCGGTCGTTCGCTTCAGTTCTCCCCCGACAGCCGGGCGAAATCGTCGAGCAGCGCCGCCACCAGCGCGCGGTGACGCGTGTCCTCGGCGGGCAGGCTCGCGGCATAGAGGTTGAGCAAATGACGCGCCTTCACCGCGGCCTCCGGCCAGGACGCGGCGGGCACCGTCATCATGCGGTGTTCGAGATCGGCCTCGCGCTCGCGCAGCTCTCTGGTATTGGCCTCGACCTCGGCCAGCGCGCGGCGCAGGTCGGTGGCCTTCTGTGCGGCCATGCCGCGGTGCTTGTCGAGATCAACGGGATGATCAGTCATTGGCGATGCTCGCGTCTGCGGCTTGCGCGTTCGCGAGATCGACCGAGCCGATCGACAGCATCTCCATCATGCCGCCGGCGCCTTCGGCCGGCACGGTGATCATCGTGGCAACGCGGCGATAGGCGGCGAAGGTCAGGCCCTCGATCGTCTCCTCGTCGGTGACGACCTCGTATGCGCCGGCCGGCAAGAGGCGGTCGATGCCGCGCATGCGGAACGGATGCCTGAACGTGACGGTCTCTCGCCGCGAGCGGATGGTCATGCAGGCCTGCCTTTCGCAAGTGAAGCCCCAACCGGTGCCGGCCGTGGCGAGCATGCGCTCTTGGCGCGGCAATAGCCAGCACTATCGTCGCGACGCATTTAAACGCTCGCAATCGCTTCGGCACGGGCGTAAGATTGCGGTCATCACCGCACGTCTCAACGGCTTCGACCGGTGACTGAGGGTCACGTGTGCTCCCGCCGAAGGCTTCGCAGGGGCGTTCGATGTCGCGTGTTCGCATCTCGGAATGATCGTTCCCCTGTTTCTTCTCGTATGCGGAGCCGCCATCCTCAATGAGTAGGGCGATACGCGTGCCGTACCTGGTCAGTGGGACCAACGAATACGGCAGTTCCAATCTGGGCCGCGGCAGCGCGGCGGTCGCGCTGCGTCTCGCGCGCAAACTGCTGCGCGAAGGCTACATGGACGTCAGGGTCTGCACCCCGCGCGGACGGGTCCTGCAACCCGATGAATTCGACCAACTTGAACCGGCAAAGGAGAGCGACATGGCGAAGGGCCAGCAACGTGGCAACCGCGAAGCCAAGAAGCCGAAGAAGGAGAAGTCCAAGATCATCGCCGCGGCCCCGAACCGCAAGGAAGCCGCCTGGCAGCCGGACTTCGGACCTGCAAAGAAGAAGTAGGCGTGCTGCAGCTCACCAGCTTCGACGGCGCACCGATCAAATGTCGCAGCCGCATTCGAGTTGAAGCTCGCGTGCGCTTTACGAAGTTGCATCTTGGCGCGAGGCCAGTCCCGTCCTGCGCCTGAGATCGGTGATCGCGCGCAAAAAGCTGTCGGCCGGCGTGGTTTCGGGATCGATCAGCCGGTGCAGGCGAAAGCCGTCTTCCAGCGCCAGCACGATGGAGGCCATCCAGGGCGGATTCAGGTTGCTGTTCTTGCCGTCGCTCTTCAACGTGGCTTCGATGATGTCGGCGACCAGCTTGCGGCGCGCGCGCAGGCGTTTGGCGAGCTCGGGCCGGCGCTTCTCGGCGCGCGCGACGAACAGGATCATCTCCATATGCAGCAGCGGGGAGCGGCCGAGCGGATCCTGCCGCGTGCGGTCCATCGCCTTCAGCGCGGCGATGAAATCGTCGAGATTGTCGTGCTGGGCGAGGATGTCCATGTTGCGCCGGATCGACTGCTCGACATGGTCCTCGAGCATGGCGATGATCAGCTCGTCCTTGCTTTTGAAGTTCGAGTAGAACGCGCCGCGGGTGAAGCCTGCCGCCGCCGCGATCGCCTCGATGCTGGCGCCGCCGATGCCGTCTTCTGCGAACACGCGCGCGGCCGCCTCGAACAATTTGTCGCGCGTATCGTCCCTGGTCGGCCTGGTTCTCACCCTTGACATCGGAGCAGGGTAGGGCAGAATGAAACTCGATACAACAATGTATCGAGTTGATAATTTCAAGGGGATGGTTACGCCGCGCGAGCAGGGCAGCGTCGGCGTATTCGTGTCATGCGGCAACCGATTTGAGGTCACCATGAACGAGCACGTGCAAGGCGCCGGCGGCGCGCCGCTGTTCAATCCGCTCTCGCCGGACTTCATCCGCGATCCCTATCCGCATTACGACCGGCTACGTACGATCGATCCGATCCATGTGACGCCGTTCGGCCAGTTCGTCGCCAGCCGCCATGCCGACGTCAGCCTGGTGATGCGCGACAAGCGCTTCGGCAAGGATTTCGTCGAACGCTCGAAACGCCGCTACAGCGACAGGATCATGGACGAGCCGGTGTTCCGCAGCATGAGCCACTGGATGCTGCAGGCCGATCCGCCGGATCACACCCGCCTGCGCGGCCTCGTCGTCAAGGCGTTCACCGCGCGCCGGGTCGAGGACATGCGGCAGCGCATCCAGGAGATCGTCGACCAGGCGATCGATGCCGTGATCGAGCGCGGCCACATGGACCTGATCGAGGATTTCGCCTTCCGCCTGCCCGTCACCATCATCTGCGACATGCTCGGCATCCCCGAGGAGCATCGCGAGGTGTTCTACAACAGCTCGCGCGACGGCGGGCGGCTGCTCGACCCCGTGCCCCTCACGCCGGAGGAGATCAAGAAGGGCAACGAGGGCAACCTGTTGGCGCAGATGTATTTCCAGCAGCTGTTCGAGCTGCGCCGCAAGAATCCCGCCGACGACCTCATCACCCAGCTGGTGCAGGCCGAGGAGGACGGCAACAAGCTCAGCAACGAGGAACTGACCGCCAACATCATCCTGCTGTTCGGCGCTGGCCACGAGACCACGGTCAACCTGATCGGCAACGGCCTGCTCGCGCTCCATCGCAACCCGGACCAGCTTGCGCTGCTCAAGGCGCGCCCCGAGCTGATGGAGGGCGCGATCGAGGAATTCCTGCGCTACGATTCCTCGGTGCAGATGACCGGGCGCGTCGCGCTGGAGGAGATCGAGGACCTCGGCGGCAAGCGGATCCCCAAGGGCGAGACCGTGCTGTGCCTGCTCGGCTCGGCCAACCGCGACCCGGCGGTCTATCCTGATCGGCCCGACCGGCTCGACGTCACCCGCCAGAACGTGAAGCCGCTGTCGTTCGGCGGCGGCATCCATTTCTGTCTCGGGGCCCAATTGGCGCGCATCGAGGCCGAGATTGCCATCGCCACGCTGCTGCGGCGGCTGCCGGATTTGCGCATCGACGACGTCGAAAACCCGGAATGGCGGCCGACCTTCGTGCTGCGCGGCCTGAAGCGGCTGCTGGCGAGCTGGTGAGGCTCCCCAGCGTTAACCTCCGCGCGCAACAGTCGCTGTGACTTCGCCACACTTCCCCCTATATAAGGGGCTGTTCCGGCACGCCTGAAGTCCACGAAGGCCAGGGTTTGGTCCGGGTGCCGGTTTGGCCGAGGGGAGACCCGTGCAGACGACGCTGCTCGGATTGGCGATTGCCTTCATCATTGCGCTGCTGGCCGCGCTGATCGGGCCTTACTACGTCGACTGGAACCAGTTCAGGCCCCAGTTCGAGGCGGAGGCCGGCAAGATCATCGGCGTGCCGGTGCGGGTCGCGGGCGAGCTCGACGCGCGGCTGTTGCCGACGCCGACGCTGCGGCTGCGCCAGGTCACCTTCGGCGGCAACAACGATCTCGGCCGCCTGCGCGCCGACAAGCTCGACGTCGAGTTCAGCCTGGGCTCGCTGATGCGCGGCGAATGGCGCGCCACCGAGCTTTCGGTGGGCGGCATGGCGGTCGATCTCGGCCTCGATGCGCGTGGGCGGGTCGATCTGCCCTCCACCGCGAGCGGCACCTTCAATCTGGCCTCGCTCGCCATCGAGCGGCTCAATCTCACCGGCCGCATTGCCCTGCACGATGCCGCCAGCCGCTCGACGCTGGAGCTGAACGACATCGCCTTCTCCGGCGACGTCCGCTCGCTCGCCGGCTCGGTGCGCGGCGACGGCCGCTTCACCGCCAATGGGGTGCGCTATCCGTTCCGCGTCTCGTCCGGCCCGAGCGCCGACGGCAACGCCACCCGCCTCCACCTCAACATCGATCCCGGCGAGCGCGCCATCCTCGCCGATCTCGAAGGCGTGCTCGCCTTCGACAACCGCCAGCCGAAATTCGAGGGTGCGCTGACGCTGGCCGTGCCGGCGGCCAAGAAGGCCGGCGACGCCGGGCCGACCCCTTGGAAGCTCACGACCAAGCTCAAGGCCGATCCGGCCGGCGCGAAGTTCGAGCAGATCGACGCGAGCTTCGGCCCCGAAGACAGCGCGCTGAAGCTCGGCGGCGTCGGCGACCTCAAGTTCGGCGCCTCGCCGCTGCTGCGCGCGGTGCTGTCGGCGCGCCAGGTCGATGCTGACAGGCTCGCCGCCAGGGACGATGCCGAGCCGCTCCGCATCCTGCCGGCGCTGCGCGCGGGGCTCGCCGCCATTCCGCAGGCGCCGATCCCGGCCCAGATCGAGTTCAACACCGACCAGATCATGCTCGGCGGCCGTCCGCTGCAGAACATCGCGGCCGAGCTCCAGACCGACGGACGGTCCTGGACCTTCCAGCGGCTCGAGCTGCGCGCGCCCGGCATGACGCAGCTCTCGCTCAACGGCGCGACGCCCGGCGCCGACAGTTTCAGCGGTCGTCTCAGCGTCGAGTCCTCCGATCCCGACACGCTGGTGGCCTGGCTCCAGGGCCGCAGCGAAATCAACCGCCGCAGCACGCGGCCGCTGCGCCTTGCCGGCGAGGTCACGATCGCCGCCAACCATCTCGCCATCGACCGGGTGAAGGCCGACATCGAAGGCGGCACCGTGGAAGGCCGCATCGCCTTCGTGCAAACAGGCGCGAGCAAGGGCTCGCGGCTCGACGCCGACCTCAGGGCCGACCGGCTCGACCTCGACTCCGCCGCAAGCTTCGTGCGCGCGCTCGCGGGACCGCAGGGCGAGTGGCCGGAGGAAGCAAAGCTCTCGCTCGATATCGGCCGCGCGATCTCAGCCGGCCAGGAGCTGCGTCCGTTCGCTGCCAGGCTTGCTTACGGCCCCACCTCGCTGTCGCTGGAGCAGCTGCGCTTCGGCCAGGCGAGCGGCGTGACCACCGTGGCGAGCGGCAACTTCGACCGCGCCAAAGTCACCGGCAAGCTCGCGCTGCAATCCTCGGCCAATTCGCTGCGCGAGCTCACCGCGCTGATCGATCCGTTTGCGCCCGCGCTGCGCGCGCGCTTCGATGCCATCCCGGCCGCATCAGGCGCGACCCGCCTCAAGCTCGATCTCAGCCTCGACAAGAACGCCGAGCATGCCGATCGCAGCAACGCCCGCGCCGTGCTCGAGCTCGATGCGCCGCAGCTCAAGGCGACCGCGACGCTGGCCGCGCAGACGCCGGCTTCCGCGATTGGCGGCATCGACCTCGAGCGTCTGCGCAGCAGTGACTTCACGCTGGACTCGAAGGTGTCGATGCCGCAGGCCGGCGCTCTGCTGGCGCTGCTCGGGCTCGACCGCGTGGTGGCCGCAGGCGAGGGCGCTTCGCAGTTCGAGGGCAAGCTGACCGGCGCCTGGCGGCGGCCGCTGCAACTGAACGCGAAGCTCAGCGGCGGCGGGCTGGATGCCGACGCGCAGGGCAGCGTCGAATTGTCGGAGCCGAAGGGCAGCGTGAACTTGCGCGTGCGCAACGTCAATCTGGCGCCGCTGCTCGGGACCAGCCGGACCGACAAATCGGCGCAGAATATCAGCCTGTCCTCCCGCATCACGCTGACGGGCAACCGGCTGACCTTCGACGATCTCGATGGCAATGCGGCCGGCGCGCATCTGCGCGGCCATCTGGCCGTGATGCTGGACCCCGACAAGAGCGTCGACGGCGAAGTCGGTCTCGATACGCTCGATCTTGCGCCAACGCTTGCGATGGCGATCGGCGCAGCCGGGCGTGAGACGAGCGACCCCCTCAGCGCAGGGCTCATCACCGGCTGGCGGGGCCGGATCGCCTTCCAGGCGTTGCGCGGGACGTTGCCCGGCGGCATCGAGCTGCGTCCGTTCGGCGGCACGATCCGCAGCGACGGCCAGTCGCTCGCGCTCGATGGGCTCAAGGGCGCGCTCGGTGGCGGCGAGATGTCGGCAAGCTTCGACGCGCGCAACAGTGCCAATGGCCTCGCTCTGAATGCGCGCATCGAGCTCGCCAATGTCGATGCGGCGGCGCTGCGCTACCGCAACCTCGCGCTGCCGAAGGGACGCGCCTCGGTGCAGATGGCGCTGACCAGCCAGGGCCGCAGCGTCGCAGCGCTCACCGGCGCGCTCGCCGGCAACGGCACGGTGACGCTGGAGGCCGCGGAAATCGGCGGCCTCAATCCGCGCGCCTTCGAGATCGCGATCCGCGCCAGCGACGGCGGCCAGGTCGCCGACGACAACCGCTTGCGGCAGCTGGTCGAGCCCGCACTTGCCGCCGCACCGATCGCGGTGGCGTCGGCGCAGATTCCGTTCACGATCCGCGACGGACGCTTGCGCGTCGGCGCGACGCCGCTGGAGGCGAAGAACGCCCGGGCCATCGTGTCCGGCGGCTACGACATTCCCGCCGACCAGGCCGACATCCGCGCCAGCCTGACGCCGATCATGACCGGCCTCTCCGGCGCCCCGCCGGAGATTCAGCTGTTCGCCGCCGGCCCCCCCGACAAGCTCAACCGCACGATCGATCTTGCGCCGCTGTCCTCCTGGCTTGCGGTGCGCACGATCGACCGCGAGACGCGCCGGTTGGACGCGATCGAGCGCGGCGAGCCGCCGCCGGCGACCGCGGCGCTGCCGACGCTGGTGTCTCCGGATCCGGCGCCCGAGCAGGCGCCCGCCAATGTGCCGCTGCCCGGCCAGGATCCGCGCCGCCCGCCCGCAAAGCCAAAGGCCGCGCCGACGCCGAAGGCCCCGCAGGCGGCTCCCGCTGCGCCAAGCCCGCCGCTCGCCAGCCAGCAGCTCGCGCCGCTGCCGCCGGCCATCGACGTCAAGCCCGCCCCGGGCCCGCCGCCGGCCAAGCCGAGGCCAAAGCCGCCGCTGGTGCTGACGCCGCAGAACCCGTGAGATTCCCTCGTCATGCCCCGGGCTTGTCCCGGGCATCCACGTTCTTCGCGTCGTGCGGCGAGGCGTGGATGGCCGGGACAAGCCCGGCCATGACGCTGGAAAGGCTTCGGTGCCTCTAGCTTCTCGGCACTTGCAAGCCTGTCCATCAATTAACCCATTCCGTCGCATTTGAATGAATTTTGCCCGGCAAAACTGATTTGCCGATTTTACTGAATTCTCGCGTTTCATCTCTAGCGTCGGTTTCCAGAGGAATTCGGCGTCGCTTCGATTGCGGCGCAACGGTTCGCAAGAGACGACCAAGAACTGGGGTGATCGAGATGGACGGGGCGAAATCGCTTCTGCAGGATCTGGACGACGCGATCGCGCGCGGCACCGACGAAAGCCGGGCGAAGGCGTTGTGGCATGCGACCGACATTCTGATCACCGGCCGCTACAGCGACGACGAGATCAGCACGTTCGGCGAGGTGATCGGCCGGCTCGCCGAGGAGATCGAGGTCGCCGCGCGAACGCAGCTTTCGGAGCTGATGTCGGCGTGCGATCACGCGCCCTTGAACGTGATCGAGAAGCTCGCCCTCGACGACGAGATCGCGGTCGCCGGTCCCGTGCTGCGCGACTCCAATCGCATCGACGACAGGATGCTGGTCGAGAGCGCCATGACCAAGGGCCAGTCGCATCTGCTCGCGATCGCCCAGCGCAAGTCGATCGGAGAGGCCGTGACCGACGTGCTGGTCAAGCGCGGCAACCAGGAGGTCGTGACGTCGGTCGCGAAGAACGAGGGCGCGCGCTTCTCCGGCTCGGGCCTGTTGCACATGGTCCGCCGCGCCGAGGGCGATTCGATCCTCGCCGAGCAGCTCGGCCTGCGCAAGGACGTGCCGCGCCACATCTTCCAGCAGCTGATCTCGAAGGCCTCGGAAGACGTCCGCCGCCGCCTCGAGACCGAGCGGCCCGAGATGATGGCGCAGATCCAGAGTTCGGTGACCGAGGTCACCGGCGATCTCCAGTCCAAATTCGGTCCGTCCTCGCGCAGCTATTTCGTCGCCAAGCGCGTGGTGACGACGCAATACCGTCAAGGCAATCTCAACCAGGATTCGATTTCGAACTATGCCCGCCAGCACCGCTTCGACGAGGTGCAGATCGGCCTGTCGCTGCTCTCGTCGCTGCCGGTCGACGTGATCGAGCGCGCGCTGATGGACCGCAATCGCGAGATGATCCTGGTCTTGTGCAAGGCGCTCGACTTCTCCTGGGATACGACGATGTCACTGCTCTTCCTCGGCGCCAAGGATCATCTGATCACGGCGCGCGAGCTCCAGGACAACGAGCGCGAATACGGCCGGCTCAAGATCGAGACATCGCGCAGCATCTTGAAGTTCTACCAGTCGCGCAAAACCGGCACGGGTGCCGATGCGGGCCGTCAGCCCGAGCTCCAAGTTCACTGACAGGTACATTAAGGACAGGGAGTATCTGCAATGTTGCCTCAATTCGGCACCGCCGTTCGCAAGAAGAACCTCAACAGCGTCGCCACCGCCGATCTCGGCGGCGGAGCACCGGACAAGGCCTCGGTGGACGCGGCCTGGCTCGTGCTGGAAGCCGCCAATGATCTCGGCGACCATGCCGCGATCGAAGCCTGTCGCCGCGTCATCGACGCCGAGCTGACCGGCGCGGCGGCCCGCAGCGCCGACGTCGATCTCGTGCTGGGATATTTCCGGTAGACTTCCGCAGCCCGGCGCAACACAGCCCGATCAGGGCTAGCGTCACCAGGAACCGGAGCGCTGGGACTCTGTATTGCGCCTAAGATTCGACTTCGCCGTGCTCAGCGCCGCGGCCAGCTCGTCGATGTGGTAGGGTTTCGCCAGGATCTGGATACCCGCCCTCTGCGCTTCATGGACCGAGGCTTCGGCGTATCCGCTGGTCAGCAGCACCGGGATGTCACTTCGCCGCTTCTTGATTTCCCGTGCGAGCTCGACCCCGTTCATGCCGCCCGGCATCATGATGTCCGAAAAGATCAGGTCGACGGAGCGACCATCGGCCAAGGCGCCGAGCGCCGCCGCGGCGCTCGCGGCGCGCGTGACTTCGTAACCGAGCTGGCCGAGCATCTCGCCGACCAGAGCGGCAACCTCGTCGTCGTCTTCGACCAGGAGGATGCGGCCATGATTGTTCTTCTTCGGCCGTATGCGGGTGAGGTCGATGAGATGCCGCTCTTTCGAAGGAACGTCGAACGATCGCGGCAGGTACAGTTCGATGCTGGTGCCGCGGCCGACCTCCGATTGGATTCGGACCGTGCCCCGTGACTGCGTGGCGAATCCATGGACCTGCGCGAGCCCGAGCCCCGAACCCTTGCCGACGTCCTTGGTCGTGAAGAACGGCTCGAATACGCGGGACAGGATCTCCGGAGCCATGCCGACACCGGTGTCGACGACGGACAGACGGACATAATCGCCCGAAATCTGATCGTCGTTCAGACTGGCCAGATTTTCCCCGCGCACGACGATTGTCCCGCCGTTGGGCATGGCGTCGCGGGCGTTGACGGCGAGGTTAAGGATGACCAGCTCGAGCTCCCCGGGATCGACCTCGACCGGCCATAGCGAGTCCGGGAAATCGAATTCGACGTGGACGTCGCCCCTCAGGCTGCGATCGAGCAGCTCCCGCATGCCGCCGATCTGCGCAGCGACGTCGACGGGCTCCGGCCGAAGCTTCTGCCGGCGCGAGAATGCGAGGAGCTGCCGCGTCAGGCTGGCGCCGCGCTGCGCGGCCTGGATCATGCCGTCCATCAGCCGCCGGCGCCGGCTTGGATCTGTCTGGCGGTCGAGCATGTCGAGGCCGCCGGAAATCACCATCAGCAGATTGTTGAAGTCGTGCGCGACGCCGCCGGTAAGCTGGCCGATCGCTTCGATCTTCTGAGCCTGGCGAAGCGTTTCCTCGACGCGCGTGCGTTCGTTCATTTCGAGGCGAAGCTGCTCGTTGGCTTCTTTCAATTCGCGTGTCCGCTCAACGACCAGTTTCTCGAGCTCCTGCGCGGTCTGCTCGCGTGCCTCGAGCAGAGCCCGGATCTCATATTGACGCCGCCGGGCGCGGATCGCCGATTGAATCGCACTGGTCAGCGTGATCGGCTGAACCGGCCGCTCCAGCAGCGAAACGTTGCGCAGGAGCTCGACGATGCTGCGTCTCCATGCGACGACGGCCGGCTGCTCCCGATGGCTGGTGAGGACGACGAAGGGGAGGTCGGACCATGGCGGCTGGCTCGCGATCCATTGCGCGAGCGGCGCCGTGTCTTTGCCGAACAATCCCTCCTCGGCCAGAAAAACCGCTCCGACGCCAGCCGTCATCTCGGTGACGAGTTCGGGCAAGCTTCGGCAATTGATCGCCTCCAGGCTCGCGCCGCGAAAGAGCTCCGCCGATGCCGGTCCGTCGCGGCCGATCGGGGCGAATATCAGAACACGGTTGTCCCGTTCGGCGCTCATTCGGCCGGTCCTTCAGGCAACGCCGTGCCGGTGTAATGGGGATTGCCGGAAAAAATGCCGCTGAATTCCTGGAGAGGCGGACCGAGCCTGATCCCCGTGCTGCCGAGCCGGAACTCGCGGATGCTGTGCTCGTGATTGCCGCTGCGCTTCTTGACGACGGAGAGCGCGCGCCGCACCGTGCCGCCGAACTCGAAATAGCGCAGCATCACCACTGCATCGCTCAAATAGCTGATGTCGAGCGGCGTATCCATGGGGCCGACGAGACCGTGCTGAGCGAGGATCAGGACCGTGAGCACGCCCTGCTGTGCCAGATAGCTGAGGAGTTCGTGCATCTGCAGGATGAGAAAGCGCTCGTCCGGCATCGCGTTCAGGTAACCGTTCAGGCTGTCGATGACGACAAGGCGGGCATTGTCGACCTCGACGCTCCGACGCAGCGTCGCCGCAAACTCACCGGGCGACAATTCGGCCGGATCGACCTGTTGAAACCGGATTGCCCCGGTATTGAGATGTTTCTCCAGGGGCAGACCGAGCGTCCGGGCCCGTGCTTCCACCGTGCCGCGGCCTTCATCGAAGGCGAAGAGAACGGCGTGCTCGCCGCGCTCGGCCGCCGCGATGGCATAGGTCAGCGCAACCGACGACTTGCCGACACCGGCGGATCCGAGGAGAAGCGCGTTGGTGCCGCGCTCGAGCCCGCCTCCCAGCAGCTGATCGAGCTCAGTGTTGCCGCTGGACACGAAATCGCCGGGAAACGCCTTGTGATGCTCGGCCGCGACGAGCCGGGGGAAGATCCGCAAGCCGCCTTGCGAGATCGTGAAATCGTGGTATCCGCCGCGGAATCGAATGCCGCGCATCTTGATCACCCGAAGCCGGCGCCGTTCCGCGCCGTAGTCGATCGCGAGTTGCTCGAGCATGACGACGCCGTGTGCGATCGAATGCAGCTGCAGGTCGTCCTGCGAGGAGGACAGATCGTCGAGCAGCACGACGGTGCAATTGCGGTTGGTGAAGAAGTGCTTCAAGGCCAGCACCTGGCGCCGGTAGCGTAGCGGGTTCTGAGCCAGCAGGCGCAGCTCGGACAGGCTGTCGAGCACGACGCGGCTGGGATTGATCCGCTCGACCTCCTTGAAGATCAGGCCGGTCGTTTCGCTGAGCTCCATCTCGGCAGGATGGAAGACCGTGAGCTCCCGGTCGGGATCGAGCGTCGTCTCAGGCGGGACCAGCTCGAAGATGTCGACGCCGTCAAGCGACCAGCCGTGCCGATGGGCAACCAGGTTCAGCTCGCGCCTGGTTTCGGAGAGCGAGATGTAGAGCACGCGTTCACCCTCGCGCGCGCCCCGGAGAAGGAATTGCAGCGCGATCGTGGTCTTGCCGGTGCCCGGACGTCCCTCGTAGAGATACATCCGGTTGGGGTCCAAGCCGCCGCCCAGGATGTCGTCCAGACCGTCGCTGCCTGTTGAAATTCTCGGCAAATCCTTGAGGGCACTGGCCGAAGCAGCCCCTGATGGATCAGTCATTGAAACCCCTCAGCATATGTCGGAAGAGCGCGAGGCCCAGGCGTCGAGAGGCCGGGACCGGGACCCCGGGAGGTCCGTACGAGGAACTCTTCAGCAGCGACCCGGTTCCCGGCCGCCGCGGCTCGCCTGCCGGCTGTGAGCAGGTGCCGACCGCTACAGCTCTGTCTGTTCAAGATTGAACACAGTCATCCCGGCGCGCTCCCATCCCGTCATTGCAACGTTCAGCGGCGGCTGCGGTAAATCACCACGTCCTTGCCATGACGGTTCGTGCTCCGCTCGAGCAGGTAATTCGATTTCTCCAGCACGCGGCGCGATGCGCCGTTTGCGATGTTCACGATGCCGATGAGGGATGGCAGGGCGAGCTCGGACAGGCCGATGCGTGTCATCGCGGTCGCGGCTTCGGCCGCCAATCCCCGGCCCCAGAGGCTGCGCGTGAACGCGTAGGCAATCTCGATCTCGTCGATGTCATCCACCATGATGTGCCGGAGGCCGGCCCGCCCGGCGAATGCGCCGTCTTTCGTGTGCAGCGCCCAGAGGCCGAAGCCATGCTGGTCCCAATGCGCCATGTTGACGTCGAGATAAGCCTTCGTCGTCTCCGCCGAACGGACGCCGCCGATATAGCGGGCGACATCAGGATCGAGATGCAGCGCGACGAGGTCGGCGAGGTGGCTTTCGTTCAGCCTCTCGGCGGTCAGTCGCTCGGTGCTGAAATGGTTCATGGAGACAGATCGGCGCTTCGGGGGCGTGTCGTCGTTCATGCCGCTGTCGTTGCGGGCCGATGATGACATCATGCCCCTGTTTTGCCCGACGGAGCAACCGCGGCAGAGTTTCGGTCAGATGATTTTCGCGCCCAACTCAAGCCATTGATTTCACAGACCCCGTCTACTGTGCATGGGGTTGTTTTCGCGTTCTTGAGTTCGAGAGGGCGCTAACCCGCCCCCAGCGCGACGGCGACGTTGTACGTCAAAAGGCTCGCGGCATAGGCCAGCACCAGCATGTAGGTGAAGGTCACGGCCATCCAGGCCCAGCTGCCGGTCTCGCGCCGGATCACGGCCAGCGTGGATGCGCATTGCGGGGCGAAGATGTACCAGGCCAGCATCGACAATGCGGTGGCGAGCGACCATTTCGTCGCCAGCACCTGGCCGATCTGCTCGGCCGCTTCCTTGCCGCCTTCGATCGCGTAGACGGTGCCGAGGGCTGCGACCGCGACTTCGCGCGCCGCCATGCCCGGGATCAGCGCGACCGCGATCTGCCAGTTGAAGCCGACGGGCGCGAGCAGCGGCTCGAGCGCCTTGCCGATCATCGCAGCCAGGCTGAACTCGATCGCGGGCTCGGTGGCGCCCGCAGGCGGCTGCGGGAACGAGGCCAGGAACCAGATCAGCACCATCATCGAGAAGATGGTGGTGCCGGCGCGCACCAGGAACATCTTGGCGCGGGTGTAGATACCGATCGCGATCGATTTCAGCCGCGGCATCTTGTAGTCCGGCAGCTCCAGCATGAATGGCGCCGGCGCAAAGTCGCGCAGCATGAAGAACTTGATCAGGAACGAGACGACGAGCGCGCTGGCGATGCCGGCGGCGTAGAGGCCGAACATCACGAGGCCCTGCAGATTGATGAAGCCCCAGACGTCCTTCGCCGGAATGAAGGCGGAGATGATCAGCGTGTAGACCGGAATGCGCGCCGAGCAGGTCATCAGCGGCGCGATCAGGATCGTGGTCAGCCGGTCGCGCTTGTTGTCGATGACGCGCGTCGCCATGATGCCGGGGATGGCGCAGGCAAAGCTCGACAACAGCGGAATGAAGGCGCGGCCGTGCAGGCCGGCGCCGCCCATGATGCGGTCCATCAGGAACGCGGCGCGCGCCATGTAGCCGAAATCTTCCAGCAGCAGGATAAACAGGAAGATGAGGATGATCTGCGGCAGGAACACGATGACGCTGCCGACGCCGGAGATCACGCCATTCTGCAGGAAGCTCTGCAACAGGCCGTCGGGCAGGGTGGCCTGCACCAGCTCGCCGAGCGCGTCGAAGCCGGACTTTAGCAGGTCCATTGCCGGTTGCGCCCAGGCGAACACCGCCTGGAACATCACGAACAGGATCAGCGTCAGCACGACGAGACCGCCGACGGGATGCAGCACGACCGCGTCGATCCGCGCGGTCCAGGTGTCGGGCCTGGCAGGCAGGCTGACGCAGTCGGCGATGATGCGGTCGGCCTCGCGCTGGGTCGCGCGCAATTCGGAGACGCTGAGCGCGCGCCAGCTGTTCGCCTCCGCCTCGCCGGCGAGCTTTGCCGAGATCTCGTCGGTCAGCTTCAAGAGGTCGGCCGTGCCGCCCTTGCGCACCGCGATCGAGGTGACCACGGGCAGGCCGAGCTCCTTGGCGAGCCGCTCGACGTCGACGGTGATGCCGCGGCGGGCCGCGATGTCGAACATGTTGAGCACGAGGACCATCGGCCGTCCGGTGCGCTTGAGCTCGAGCAGCAGGCGGATGGTCAGCCGCAGATTGGTCGAATCGGCCACGCACAGCACGAGATCGGGCACGATCTCGCCGGAGGCCTTGCCGAGCACGAAGTCGCGGGTGATTTCCTCGTCCGGGCTGCGGCCGCGCAGCGAGTAGGTGCCGGGCAGGTCGACCACCGAGACCTGGCGCCCCAAGGGGGTGACGAAGAAGCCTTCCTTGCGCTCGACTGTGACGCCGGGATAGTTCGCGACCTTCTGCCGGCTGCCGGTCAGGGCGTTGAACAGCGACGTCTTGCCGCTGTTTGGCGTGCCGACCAGGGCGAGATGCAGCAGGGGTAATTCCATGTGATCAAGGCCTGGCAAACGGCTTGGCAAAAGACTCGGGATGAGGCGTCCGGCCGCGGTCTAGGCGACGATGACCGCCATGGCTTCGCGGCGGCGGACCGCGATCGTGATGCTGTCGACCCGCACCGCAATCGGATCGCGCCCGACCAGCCCCTCGTGCAGGACCTCGACCCGGGCGCCCTCGACGAAGCCGAGCTCGATCAGGCGGCTCTCGAGCTCGATGTCCGAGAGCGCGGAGCCCGCCTCGCGAGCGGACAGATGCTGGATAACGCCGGTATAGCCGCGCTGGGCCAGACCCAGCGGCATGAGCGGGCGCGTGTCATTGGTATCGGTCATGCCCTGTATTTTCAACGCAAGGCATTGAGGTCAAGCGCGGGTGCTCGCTGAAACCGCACCTTAGAGTGATTTTAAAGAGCGCAGATGGCGGGGCGCCCTCAAGGCGCCCCCGAGGGCTGGCTATTGGGCCGGGACCTTGTCCGGCTGGGCGGCCATCGCCCGGCTCTTGAAGTAGTCCAGGACGAACAGGCGGATCGCCGACGACAGATTGCCCTGCTGGCGGTTGTTGTCGATCTCGCCGACCAGCTCGGACAACGTCATGTTGCGCAGGCCGGAGATCTCCTTCATGCCGTTCCAGAACGCCTCTTCCAGGCTGACGCTGGTCTTGTGCCCGGCGACGACGATCGACCGTTTCACGACGGGCGACTTCATGGCTGCTCCTCGCGATCGATCTGATGCCGGTCCAGGTGCGCCTTCGCCTTGTCCGCGCGCGTCTCCTCCGCCGACCGTTCCGCCTTCGTGCGGCCGAACTTCGACCGGTTGGCGTCCGCCTGCTTCGCCGAGGCTTCCCGCTCGGCGCGCTTCCTGAAACGATTCAGGTTGATGACGTTCCCCATGCCGTGTCTCCATCATCCGATCCTCGTCAGGCGGGATGAAACATTCAGAAACAGGGTGCCGCGTTGCGCCCTACAAGACTTGATCGCCATTAGCTCGTCCTCGTCAATCAGCCCCTTGGGCCATCAAACGATGAATATGGCCCCCGTCGAGGGGCGGAAGGGTTGCGTAGCACGCCGTCCCGCCAGAACATTGACGGTAATCAAATCCCACCTCCAAAGCCGCACAATTCTGGGCGCCGGGGGGTCCGTATCATTACGGATGGCTATCGGAATTCGGAATTTATCCCGGGCTGGTCATCTTCTCGGGGCGCACCAGGCGATCGAACTCGTCGGCCGAGACGAAGCCGAGCCGCAGCGCCTCCTCCTTCAACGTGGTGCCGTTGGCATGGGCCGTCTTGGCCACCTTGGCGGCGTTGTCGTAGCCGATCTTCGGGGCCAGCGCCGTCACCAGCATCAGCGAGCGCTGCATCAGCTCGTTGATACGCTTCTCGTCGGCACGGATGCCGCTGACGCAATGCTCGGTGAAGGATCGCGCCGCATCCGCCAGCAGGCGGATCGAGTGCAGCATGTTGTAGGCCAGCACCGGCTTGTAGACGTTGAGCTCGAAATGGCCCTGGCTGCCGGCCACCGTGATCGCGGTGTGATTGCCGAACACCTGGCAGCACACCATGGTCATCGCCTCGCACTGCGTCGGGTTGACCTTGCCCGGCATGATCGACGAGCCCGGCTCGTTCTCCGGCAGGATCAGCTCGCCCAGCCCTGAGCGCGGGCCGGACCCGAGCAGGCGGATGTCGTTGGCGATCTTGAACAGGCCGGTCGCGACCGAATTGATGGCGCCATGTGCCAGCACATAGGCATCGTTCGAGGCCAGCGCCTCGAATTTGTTGGCGGCGCTGGTGAAGGGGAGTTTCGTGATCCCGGCGACGTGCCTTGCGAACAGTTTTGCAAAGCGCGGCTTCGAATTGAGACCGGTGCCGACGGCGGTGCCGCCCTGCGCCAACGGATAAAGCTCCTTCACCGCGGACTTGAGCCGGGCGATGCCGTTTTCGACCTGCGCGGCATAGCCGGAAAACTCCTGGCCGAGCGTCAGGGGCGTCGCATCCTGGGTGTGGGTGCGGCCGATCTTGACGATCTTCGCAAACGCCTTCTCCTTCTTGCGCAGCGCGCGCAGCAACTCGGTGAGCGCGGGGATGAGATCGGAATTGATGCGGCTTGCGGCCGCGATGTGCATCGCGGTCGGGAACGAATCGTTCGACGACTGGCTCATGTTGACGTGGTCGTTGGGATGCACCGGCTTCTTGGCGCCGAGCTCGCCGCCGAGCAGCTCGTTGGCGCGGTTGGCGATGACCTCGTTGAGGTTCATGTTGGTCTGCGTGCCGGAGCCGGTCTGCCACACGACGAGCGGAAAATGATCGTCCAGCTTGCCCTCGATCACCTCGCGCGCGGCGCGAATGATGGCACCGGCGCGGCGTTGGTCGAGCAGGCCGAGCTCGAGATTGGACTGCGCGGCGCCGAGCTTGACGATGCCGAGCGCGTGCACGAGCGCGATCGGCATCCGATCCGTTCCGATGCGAAAATTCTGGCGCGAACGTTCGGTCTGCGCGCCCCAATAGCGATCGGCCGGGACCTCGATGGGACCGAAACTGTCGGTCTCGGTGCGGGTCGCGGGAGGAGCGGTCTTCGAGCGGGAAGCTTTGGCCATGAGCACATCCATTCCGCCGCGCGAAACGCCGCGCGGCCTCTTCATGTGCTCTTCTATATAGGCAGTTTGGCCGCCCGCGGCGGCTTCAAAGCCAACCTAGATCATTTCTTGCGGAAACGATCGAGCCGCACCACCTCGGCGCCGCCCTGGCTCGGCGGGGTCGGCTCTTCCGCGGTCTCCGCCTTTTCAGTGGCGGCGGCGGGCACCGATACGGCCGAAGGGGCGGGGGCCACCGGCAAAGTCTCCGGCGCGACCTCGGCGACATCGGAGGTGTCGAACTGGAGGCCGAACTTCACGGACGGATCGAGGAAGCTCTTGATGGCGCTGAACGGCACCACCAGACGCTCCGGAATGCCGCCGAAGGACAGGCCGACCTCGAAGCGGTCCTCGAGCACGGTCAGATCCCAGAACTGGTGCTGCAGGATGATCGTCATCTCTTCCGGATATTGCGCGAGCAGCCGTGGCGACAGCTTCACGCCCTCGGCCTTCGACACGAAGGTGATGAAGAAATGGTGCTCGCCGGGAAGGCCATGGGCCGCGGCATCGGTCAGCACCTTCCGCAGCACGCCGCGCAGCGCGTCGCGGGCCAGCACATCGTATCGGATATGATCGGTCGCCATGGTGGTCCTGTTGCGTCCCCTAAGCCGGACCCTACCGACTCGACTCGCCAAGCCGCAACAATATCGCGCCCGACGGGCCAGCAGGAGTCCCCCGCCGGAGAAGAAAGAAAGGCAAGTGGAGGCTTCTGTTGCCAGGTGCCTCCGAACCCCGCCTAACGGAGCTTAACCCGTTAGGACTTTAAGATGGTCTTTCAAACTGCGTTACGCAGCCTGAGCAACCGGAGCAAAGTTGTCGTTGGC